>Ga0315909_10001231_pt1 | contig 34421 bp, 49 predicted proteins | sample LakEriMetagenome_11_FD_203527 | JGI IMG/M metagenome (GOLD analysis project Ga0315909, IMG submission 203527) | Freshwater fungal communities from buoy surface, Lake Erie, Ohio, United States - Buoy 2 MA125 | ecosystem: Environmental > Aquatic > Freshwater > Lake | place: USA: Lake Erie, Ohio... | reverse complement strand
CGGCTTACCTGGCGATGATGCGACGGAACGCAAACCGAGCATCCTCGAGGGTCTCGAAGAAGGCCTGGGTCACCATCGGCTCGCCGCGCTTGCGCGACTCGGACGCGTAGACCTGGACGAGCCATTGCCCCTCGTACTGGCGGATGTGACCGTGGCGACCGTTCTCGTGTTGCTGGTAGATCTCTCGCATGTTTGTCTCCGATGGGAGGTCGGCGTCATTGCCGACTCTGGAATCTTAAAGGGTTGCTTGACGCGTGTCAAGGGCCCCAAAATAGGCCGAGCCAGGGCTGGGCGTTAACGGCTGGGCTGGGGATATGCCGGGGCCATTCCCGGTCGTCGGCGGGGGATGGGGAGGAAGCGCGGGACGGAAAGCCAGCGGTGGGGCCGTCTGCGGACCTATCCCGGCTTGGATAGCGTCCCCCTCGACGGGTGACCTCTCGGGGCCGCTGTGCCCCCGTCCTACTCCCGTCCGCGTCTCGAGACGACCGACCCCGTTGTAGGCTGACAGAGCGGGGATTTAAGCTACCGAGACCGACGGCACGGTCAGGATTGTTTACCGATCGTCCGTTCGACCGGCCTCCGGGAGACCGAGAGAAGGCCCGGAGTAACGCAAAGTCCCCGGCGTTCTTCCCCCTCGAAGGGCCGACATGCGTCGGCGGGGAATACTTACCGGGGACCGTCTGCTTTAACTACACGCGATCGCCTTCGAGGACGACCACATCCCGAACTTAACGCGCGGCACGAAAAAGTAAAGCCCGAGCTTATTTCTGATCCCGCGTCACCGCCCAATACGTCCCGGCGATATAGCCCGCGACCATCGGCACGATGAGCCGACGGTCCGAGATGTACGCCAGGACGTTAAACGAGCCCGCGAGCGCGATCGCGCCGGACCAGAGCGCGGCGGGGATCGCCTTCCCCTGGGCCGCGCGGCGGATGTAGAACGTGTAGGCGACGTCGACCATGAAGGCGACGACCGAGACCAGGATCGCATGAACGAGAAACGGCATAGCGCCTCCTACAGGTGAAAGCCGATGGGGCGCTTCCGCGCCTCCGGCGGGATCACGAAGTCCTCCGGATCCTCCTCGTCCTGGACTTCGAAGCCTCCGCCATGTACGCCACCGGCGTCGATCACGAGCTCCTCATATCCGGCCCGCTCGAGCGTCCGGAGCATGTCGAGAAGCTCCTTCGCCACCAGGCCCGCGTCGCTCGCCGGGACCGAGGCGATCGAGATCGAGAGCCCGTTCCGCTGGACCGCGACCTCCGCCGTCCGGTTCGCGAAGACGTTCGCCTTCTTCTTTGGTCGCCTGGATGTCATCGATCCTCCCGAAGTGCCCGCAGAAGCGCGAGCTCCATGACGGGGAGCTTCCCGTCGCACCAGGGACACCGAGCCCAGGGAAGCCCGACGTCCTTCGAGCGAAGCCAGAGCCAGCCGATTCCCCAGAGGTAGAAGAACTGGCCCCGCCGCATCTCGGCCCGCCGCTCCGGACAGGCGACCGGATTGTCGGCGTGACAGGTCGGGCGCTCGATCGGCTCGAAGCGTCGGCTCATATCGTGCCCCGCCTGGGCTTCGTGTTCAGTTCAGGGCTCCAGGCGTCCGATCCGATCAGCGCTCCGCCCGCGTGATAGACGAAGGCCTCGATCATCCGGGGCGAGATCGAGAACTTCTCGTCCGCGTGATACTGATCCGGCGGACAGAGCGCGGCATGCGTCCGCATCGTCACGCCCCCGAAGGTCTCGATCGCGGCCTTCCCGTGGAGGTGCCCGGTATGGAGCTCCCGGTAGATCGTCTGGCCCCACTCGACGGCGCATTGCGAGGCCATCACCTCGGCGAGGCGCTTCTTGCCCTTGTCGCCATGATCGAGCCCGATGAGGACCTTCCCATGCTGGAGGAACTTCGTCGTCGTGTGCGTGTCGTCGATCTCGACGCCCTTGTAGCGCCGGAACTCCGCGACGAGGATCCGCTGGAGCGCCCAGGTAAGCGTCCGGTCGTGATTCCCTGGGACCAGGATCACGCGCGTCGGCACCGTCTCGGCGCTTGCCGCGATCAGATCGCAGAGCACCTCGGCCCCGCGCTTGAGCATCTGCTGGACGCGAGTGTCGTAGTCGAGGAGCGTCCCCTTCGTCGTCGCGCCCTGCCCGTCGTGGTGGAAGTAGTCGCCCAGGAGCCAGAAGTGGCGCGTCCCGACCTTGCGATCGTCGCCCGCCTCGAGGAGCGCAGTCACGCCGTCGCGAATCGTCCGGATCGCGATAGAGGTGTCGTAGCTCGAGGCCCCGGTGCCCTCTCCCCAGGCGAGCTTCGCGATATGCGGGTCCGCGATCACGACGCCCTGGAGGAGCGCGGGGTTCCGTCCTGGCGCGACCGAGCGCTTCCTCGAGATCGGCTGGCGATCGGCGAACGCGCCCGCGAGGATCGCCTCGATCTGCTCCCGGATGTTGGGGCCCGCCTTCGGGCGGAGCTTGACGTAGACGCGGTGGAGCTCGGTCGTCTTTACTTCGCCGGTCAGCGGGTGCCGCGTCGCGACCTCGTACTTCGTCGCCTGGGACTCCGCCACCTCGAAGCGCGTGAGGTCGACCTCGATGTGCGCCAGGAGATCCTCGACCGTGCGGATCCGTGCGCCGTTGGATCGGGCCTCGATCCCGTCCTTGCCCGCCGTGCGCTCGACCGTCTGCTCCGTCTCCGGCACGATCGCGATCGTCTTCGGTCGCTCGCCGACGCGGACGCCGACTTTCCCGCGCTTCATCTGCACCGCCGACGTCGTGCGGACTTTCTTCCCCTTATGGAACTCGTCGTTTAGGATCTTCGCGACGTCGGGACCGCTCATCCCACGGCCCGAGAGCTCCGCGAGACGGGCGATCTCCGCGTCGGTCCAGCCGGTCAGGTCGAGACGAAGCGGCACTCGGGGAGCTTCGCGTCGAGCCACTCACGGACGGGCGAGCCGTCGGCGTGAGTCGCGGGAACCGATCCGTCCTGGTTCCGGTTGATGTCGATATGCCCGCCGCAGAGACAGGCGAGACAGGGGGGCGAGCTAGGATCGGCGCTCTCGCCGAGACACTCGGGGCAGAATACGCGGACGCAATACGGCATGGCGGGCATCTCCTACAATAGCACCACGACCACAACGGCGACCACTACGCCAAGCGTGAATGACGTCCGCCGGGTCGGACAGGGCGCGAAGAAGATCGCGCACCGCCCCTCCTCCAGCGCCTCCCGCTGAACCTCGACGACCGCTCGAGCCGCTTCCCGCTCCGCGTCCCAGGCTTGACGTTCGGCAAGGTGCGCCGTTAAAAGGCTGTCAACGTTTGCCCGATATGTCAAGAGCTCGGCGTCAAGTCGCTCCGCGCTCGCGATCGTCGCCGCGAGACGGATCCGGAGCTCGCGGAGCCCTGCCGCCGTATCCGCCAGGATCGCGCGACCAGAGTCCGTCCGCCCCTTGAGATCCTCCCGCGCCTCGTCGAGCCGCCTCGCGCTCGAGCGTGTCCGCACCGCGACCGCGTCGCTCCGGCTCCGCGCCGTATCCGAGGCCGCGAGCGCCGTCTCCAGGGCCCGCGTCCGCCGCGCGAGCTCCGCCTCGAGGTCCCTCGCGCGAGCCGCGTCCCGTCGCCATCCGAGCGCGAGTAAAAGCGCGAGGAGGACGAGGACCGCGAGCATCGCGTTAGGCGTAGTCTTCAAGGCGGAAGCCGATCGCCGCGTCCGGGTCCGTCTTCCGCCCCGGCGCGATCGCCGCATGCGTCGTCACCGGCAACGGGCCATAGCGGCGGCGGATATCGGCGACGACGGTCTGCATCGCCTGGATCTGCGCCGACGTCAGGGCCTCGACCCCATCGTTCCGGTTCGAGAAGGCGAGACCAATGGAGACCCCATTCACATCTTTCTCCCCATGCCATTCGGCCTTCCCGGCATGCCACGCACGGCGATCGAACGGGACGAGCGTATACACGGCTCCATCGCGCCCAATAAGGACATGGTAAGACACGCGCGAGACGGAAGACTGCAACCAGGAAAGACATCCGCGCTCGTTCGGGGCCGCGTCGGCATGGAGCACGATCACGCGGACCTCCTTCGTCCCCCGGCTGTTGTGATTCGGCGAGGGATGCGTCAGGCTCATCGGTCGGGCTTCGCGTAGCGACCCTCGATGAAACTGTTCGCGCCGGAGTAGGCTCCGACGATCACGGCGATCGAGCCGAAGGCTGTCGCGTCTGCTTTGAGAATGGCGAGGATCCCGATCGTTAGAATCCCAAAGACCGAGAGCACAAACTTCCGGCCCCCGACCTGGGTCAGCACTACTGCTTCCCCTCGAGGTGCGCGACTCGCTCGGAGGTGTCGCGCATGAGACTGTAGATGTCTCGCAAGTCTTCCCGCATCTCGCGGCGGAACTCGTCCGCTGTCTTCTGGAGGTGATCCGTCTTGACCTTCAAGACCGCGAGCGTCGTGATTAGCGAGATCGCCGCCGAGATCATCGGCATGAGCCACGCCCAGGAGACCGTCGCTGGGGCTTGACCCGCTTGCTGGAGGAGGTACGTCCCCGTCGCCGAGGAGGCGGCGATCAGCATCGAGGCGGTCGTCTCGGCGGCGGGCATGGTCTGAAAGCTACGGAACTTGTCAGACAGGCGTCAAGTATTCCAGCCGATCGCCGGGAAGGCCCCGGCCTCGGTCCGCTCCTTGACGACCTGGAAGACCTGGTCGTAGGCCTTCCCGATCGAGCGGAGGCCGTAGAGGCGACGCGCCCGCGAGCGAACGTCCGCGCGGTTGAGGCCCAGCACCTTGTCGAGCGCCTCGAGGTATTCGCGCGTCGTCTGACACCGGAAGCCGGTCCGGTTGTTCTGGACCGTCTCCGTGAACGCGCCATAGCTCGCCGTGATCGCCGGGGTCCCGCAGAGCGCGGCCTCGACGACGACCCCGCAGAACGGCTCGACGTAGGTCGAGGGCGCGATGATCGCCCGCGCGTTCCCCAGGAAGCGGGCCCGCTCCGACGTCAGCGGCCCCACGAAGCGGACGTTCGCCGGGATCGGCCCGAAGGCGTCCGGGTCGCCCTGGCCCGCGAGCGCGAACGGGATATCGGGCCGAAGGCGGGCGAGCTCGAGGATCCGGGCGATCCCCTTCCCCTCGGTCAGCCGCCCCAGGAAGACGACCTCGTCGCCCCCAGGACCGGCGGGCCATTCGTCGACGTCGTAACTATTCGGGACGACGAACTCGAGGCGGCTCGAGTCCTTCGTGACGCCGTAGCGGCCCTCCTTCGCCATGACGCCGTGCCGGACGGCCTCGGACTCGTAGACGCGCCAGGGGAGGAGGCAGTCGTAGTAGCCGATCCCGGACTCGATCGCCGAGGCACCAGCCTTCAAGACCTCGAGATCCCGGATCGCGGGCGCGTGAGCATGCCCGAACGGGAGGAGGATACAGTCTCCAGGGGCGACGTTCTCCTTGAGCGCCTCGCGGGCGTAGAGGTTCCATTGCCGATAGACGCCGTTCTGATCCTGGGCGTCGTCCCCGAAGAAGGCGCTCGGGTCCTCATGGTAGCGGTGCCCGAGGAGCGCCTGGTGCTCGTCCTGGGACATAAGATCGACGTCCCGCGTCGCCCCAGAGTCCGACCCCTCGATCCCGTAGTGGATCACCTCGTAGCCGAGGGGCCGGAGCATCCGGGGGAGCTTCAAGACCTTCTGCGTGAACGCGCAATGCGCGAAGTCCCGCCGCGTGACCGTATGGGGCACACCGAGCAGATGGAGGCGCATCAGATCTCGCCCTCGGGCTCCGGCGTCGGCTCCGGCGTCGGCTCTGGATCGGGCGTCGGGCCAGGAGGCGTCGGCGGCGTCTGCCAGGGGGGCGGGAGCGTGACCTGGCTAGGGTGGATCTGTTGCTCGATCTGGGCGGCAAGGTTCGCCTGGAGCTCCGCGATCCGCTCGGCCCCCATCGCGTCAACCATCCAGCCCTCGACGATCTCCGGCGTGAGCTCCGCGAACGGCACGAACGGATCGCCCTCGTCGTACTTGACCGCCTGGGTCGAGTAGACGACCGCCGAGTGCCCGTCGTCGTCCTTCGCGTTGTAGCGCCAATGGACGGTGAAGACGACGTCGACATAGCCGTCCTGGTCTGGGTAGCAGTCGAAGGCGGGGAACTCCCACCAGTAGGTTAGGGCCATCATGCGCTCCGGTTAGGTGTCGTTTCGTGGATCTTGCCAGACGACCGGGTTCGACGCCCAGGTCGTGTAGTTCGCGGCTCCGTCTAACTTATACCGAAGATAATAGGAGACGTTGGTGTTATTGTCGGAACTAATCGTGTAGGGGTTCGAGCTCGAGACGACGTTCGTGAAGCCCGAGTCGGTCGCCCATTGAATCGCGGTCAGGACAGGGGTCGCCCCAGGGCGGCGGTTCTGCGTCACACTCCAGGTATTCCCAGCCCCAGGCCCCGGCCCATAGATCGCCGGATTAAAGCCCGCCCCGTAGTTATCCGGCACAAACGAGAGCGACAGGTTATTCGTCGTCGAGCCAGACGCCGGAATCGCCCCAGGGTCGAAGGTAAAGTTTACGTTATAGGCCGTTTCGCAGTTCGGCGAGCAGTTGCTCGGGTCTGTATTCCCCGAGGGCCCATAGGGGAGATACGGGTTCGTATAGCCTTGATACCAAACCGAGACGGAGGAGACCGGCGTTCCGGTCGTGAGCTCGCCGTTTATGGTCACACTCAACGTCGCGACGTTCGTCGACCAGCTCACGCTATTGACCGTTGCCCCAGCCGTAGAGAGCGGGCTGATATACGCAACCGACCAGGCCGAGAGCGCGGTGTTCCGGATCGTCCCGGCTCGCGCCCCATAGGTCGTGATTGTCATCTGGAGGGTCGTAAACGTGACCGAGTCCGCATAGGTCGTCGATGGGTTCGGCGTATTCGCCCACGACGAGCCCTCCATCTTATACTCCGCCATCGACGCGCCGTTGACGTTGATCACGTTGTTCCGGAACGACTGCCCCGCCGATCCCAGCGTCCCGCTGATCGCCTGGATCAGTCGCGTGAGGCCGCGTTGATTCGACATTAGGCGAGCGCCTCGATCTTCTTGTCCAGCGTCTTAATCGCCTCGACCAGGTACGGGATCATCTGCTCGTAGGAGAGCGACTTCCAGCCCTCGTCGTCCGTGTAGACCGGCTCCGGCGCGACCGCCTCAACTTCTTGCGCCATCAATCCAGCACGGCGGCGCTCGCCATCGATCGGGCGGTAAGTGTAGCCGACTAACTGCTTGACCTTCGCCAGCGCGTCCTCGATAACTTCAAGCTCCGCCTTCTTACGGCGGTCAGACGAGAGGATGAAGTCGGTCGCGGTGACGGTTCCAGAAACGGACAAGTCAGCCGTGGTAGTGCTTGTCGCCGTCAACGTCATCGTGTACGTCGAAGATGTAGCTCCGTAATACAACCGACCAAACCGAAGCCGCGCTTGCGGTCCAACGTACTGACAATCCATCCGACCAACAACCAAAGGAGAAGCGGCGGTATTGTAGACCATCTCAATACCGTGCGCTTCGTTTCCTGTCCATCCACTTATCCCACCAAGCATAAGGTCGCGAAAATCACTTGCTCCACTTCCGGTATTGATAAGCGTCTGACCTTCAACGTGGAGCTTTTGTCCCGGCGCAGTCGTGCCAATGCCGACATTGCGGTTTTTGATATACATCGCATAATCGATACTTTGCGAGCCAGCATCTGCTTCCGTTACAAATCCGATAGCGCTTCCGTAGTTACCAGAAACAGAAACGTCCTTAAGAAATCTTATTGAGGCGGTATGGGAACTATCGGTCGGACTAAACCAACTTCGTATTTCAGAATACCGAAGATTAGTTCCGTTGTTGTTGTAAAGGTTGATTGTAGAAGATGCAGTTCCATCTAACTGCACAGCTAACTTTGCTTGCGGATTTGTCGTGCCGATGCCGACGTTGCCGCCGTTTTTTACAACCACCAGATTAGTCAATGACCCATTAGCAATATTTAAATCGCCAGTAGTCAACAATCGAACATTATCAGTTCCACTTTCTATTCCAAGTGTTTGTATCGATAAACCACCACTTGAACGTTGAAATCTTAAGTAGTTGCCATTATCGATGTATATCTCATTATTTGTGTGAAAAGACCCCGAAACATCCAATCTGTATCCGGGATTCATCGTTCCAATGCCCATTCGCCCCGATGAATCAAACACCGCAACATCACCCGCTCCGGTGCCGTTGTAGATTAAAAGCTTTCCAGCGCCCTGCGAGAATGAAGTATTCGTTGAGAAGAGCGACCACGCCTGACCGCTTGTGCCAGTCTGATAGAGCGTAATACACGGCCCGTCCCAAATGCCGTTCTTCCGGATTTCAAATGTGCTTCCGTTGTAGCTCGACGTTGTGCCGATATAAAGCGAGCTATCAAAGATGCCACCGCCAGCAACGTGCAGTCTATCGGACGGAGTTGCTGTACCTATACCAACCCTTCCAGATGTATCAACAACCAAACGAAAACTTGTCGCATTTTGATCGTACAGATAAAACTCGCTTGCAACATCTGCTACAGATCCACCGCCAACTCCTAACCGATATTCTCTGGCCGACGCCGCGAGCTGAATCTCCGCATAGCTGGTTGCCAATGTTTGCGAAATACGCAACCCTCGCGTGTCATCGTCCTGCGCTACATGGATGCGCGTACTTGGCGTTACAGTCCCTATAGACAAGCGACCATTTGACGTAACATTTACAGCATTCGCAATCGTCGCATTAGGAACAAACTGAATAGGCCCATCGCTATTGTAGAGGTACAAACTTCTATCGATAGCACTATTGCCTGTTGCGAGATTTTTGATAAGGTAGCCGCTACCCTGCGTCGGAGTCTTAAGTTGCAAGTACGCATAGGTCGAACCAGCTTCAATGATTTGATACGCAATAGAACTATTTTTGATGTGAAGCTGTGTATCTGGAGCCGACGTACCAATACCAACCTTCCCATCGTTCGTGAACCGGATGTTCTCTGTGAACGACGACGTTCCCGCCTTGCCGAACGTAATCCCGCCGCTTGCCGCGCCAGCTTGTCCGGAATAGATCCGAAGTTCTGCCGACTGCACCGCCACGCCGTAGCGATCGCCAGTTCCGGTGGCGCTATAGTAATAGTCGATCTTATTTCCGAGCGAGTTATCGAACGATAGCGTCGTGTTGACTTTCAGCGAGTCGGTAAACGTATAGCTCGCGCCGGGAAACGTCCCCGCCGTGACACCACTCGCGGCGATCGTCGTCGTCGCCGGAACCGTGGCCCACGTTCCGTCAGCGCGGAGGAACGTTGTCGTGCCGCCGCCTGACGCTGGCGCGTACCCTGCCGCACTTGCGGTAAAGTTTGGCGGTGTGGCCCACGACACATCGCCGGTCGTACCGGAGCTCCGGAGGAACTGGCCCGAGGTTCCAGCCGAGACGACGTCGAACGCGCCCGTCCCTTGATCGTAGACCGCGACGCGCGTCCCGGTCCCGCTTGTCGTGTAGCTCGTCTTATTCGTGCCGCCGTTCGCGATCGCGACCGTTCCGGTGACATTCGCCGCCGTGCCGGTTGTGTTAATCGTCCATGCGCCGTTGACCGCACCGGTTCCGTCCAGCTTCGGGGAATACGAGTTGTAGTTCCCGGCATGGAGGACGACGTTCGTCTCCCAGGTAAGGCCACTATTGCCACCGTCCAGATCGACGGCAAGGCGGATTGTATCCGCGCCGATGAATCGGATCTGATTCGAGTCCCCGTCCCACCGGATGCCCCACGCGTTCGCCGCCGTCGGGTTCGATGGATAGTAATCGCGCGAGATTCCCCAGATGTCGAAGTTCCCGTCACCGGTATCTAATCCGATGAAGCCCTGCGGCAACTGCGGACGGTTTGCAATCGCGGACGGGAAGACGACCTTCCCGGTCAACGTGCCACCAGCGAGCGGAAGCGCGTCCGTGATCCCATACCCGGCGAGTGTCGTCGGGGTGCTCGTAATACTCGAGAACGGGAGCGACGCGGTCAGGGTACCAGAGACCGTCAGGTCGTTCGTGATCGTGTACGAGGTCCCCGAGAAGGTCCCCGCCGTGACACTCGAGGCCGGGATCGATGGCGTCTGGAAGCGAGCCGTCGTCGCTCCGGTCGCCTGGAGGATCATCCCGGCGGTGAGCCCGCTCGTCGTATGTTGCGAGCCCAGGCCGGTCGTATCCGCCAGGACATGCGATCCAGGCGCGGGGTTCCCCCAGGCCAGGGCCCCGCCAGAGTAGACGAGCGCCTGTCCGTTCGAGCCGCTCGGCGCGATAAAGAAGGAGCCGCTCGCGCCGTCGTAGGCGAAGACCCGCTCGTTCGTGATCCCGGCGAAGGCCGTCGAGGTGAGCCCCGTTCCGCCGTAGTTCTTGCCGACCGACGTCCCCTGCCAGACCCCGGTCCCGATCGTTCCGACCGACGTCAGGCTCGAGGAGAGCACGTTCGCCGCCAGGGTCGAGCCGGTCAGTTGCCCAGCCGGGGCCGGGCCGTCCAGGGTCGCCGTGACCGTATTCGCCGAGAAGCTCCCCGTATTGTCTCGCGCGACGACCTTGTTCGCCGTCGCCGCCGAGGTCGCATCGACCGCGAGCGACTGCGAGGTCGCGCCGTCATAGAACGAGTCCGGGGTGCCGACCAGGTAAGCCCCGAATGTCAGCGTCGCCCCGCCCGAGATGAGCGAGGCGTTCTGCCCGACCAGGTCGTCCGGGATCGCGATCGGGGTCGCCGATCGGGCCGTGCCCTTCGCGCCGTCCAGGAAGCCGGAGAGGCGATAGAAGACCCGATACCAGCGGGTGAGGCCGTCCGACGGGAGGGGGTCGACGAAGATCGGCGTCAGCGGGGCCAGGAGCGCGATCTCCTTCCAGACCCCAGGCGAGCCCGAGCTATCCGGGGCCCGCTCGACGACGATGTTATAGCCCTCGACCGCCCCGATCGCGAGCGCGACGCCGGTCGTCACGCCCGCGTCCAGGAACGAGGTGTAGACCTTCATCTTCGGGGGGTTCGGACAGGTCACCGTGTTGACGGCGTTCGTCGTCGTCGTCGCGGTGGCGAAGGCCGAGTAGGCCCCAGAGACTTCGTCCTTAAAGGCGACCCCGAAGGTGTATTGCGTCGAGGCGTCCAGGTCGCGGACCGTGATCGAGGTCGAGCCGTTCGCGAGCGAGCCGACCCGGTAGCCGGTCCAATCTGCCGGGGCCGAGGCTCCCTTATAGGCGAAGACGTCGATCGGGTCGATCGTGTTATCGGTCGGGGTCCCGAGATCCCAGGACAGGGCGACCGAGTTCGCCGTCGTCGTGCCGACGGTCAGGCTATTCGGCGCGATCCAGGAGTCGAGCGTGACCGACGTCCAGGACGTCCAGGCCGAGGCCCGATACTCGGTCCGCTCGGTTCGCATCCGGACCCAGACCTTCGATCCAGGCGTCGTCGACGGAAGCGTGAAGGCGACCGTCGGGATCGTCCCAGGCCGGAAGCGGGTGTAGAGCGTTCCGGTCTTCGTCGGGGTGTTCGCCGAGACCTGGTACTGGACCGCGAGCGTGACGTTCGCCGAGTTCAGCGTCGCCGCGTTCGTGACCGTCACCGCCGCCACGCGCCGGGGGTCGCCCGCGTAGGAGGCGAGGGTGAACGTCGGGCTCGTCGGCTGGGCGTTGACGCCGGAGTCGATGAGCTTAAAGATCGGCCCCTCGGGGGCCTCGGTCCGGCGGACGATCTGGGCGATCCGGCTCCCGACCGAGCTCTCACCGATCCGGTAGTTCTTGTTCGGATAGTAGCTCGCGTCGATCAGCACCTCGTCGCCGACCTGGAGGCTCGCCGCGCTCGAGGTCGCGAGGACCTGGACATCGCTCGCGATCGCCCCGCGCCCGAACCGGTCGAAGCCCTCGGCGACGATCCCGGTGAAGAAGCGCCCGACGACCTCGGGCGAAAGCGTAAAGGCCGCCCCGGTAACCGACCCGTCGTGCACCATGCCGGGGAACTTGTAGGCGACCTCGCGGGTGCTGTAGGTCGAGGTATCCCCGCTCTGCACAATCTCCGACGTCTCGAGCTCGACCAGGCCGTCCGGTGGGGCCTGGAGCGAGCCGGTGGGATCCGCCACGAACGGCGACAGGCTCTTCGCCGTAAGCCGGAAGCTCGTGACGACCGAGGCCTCGTCGACCTCGAAGATCGACGGCGGGGCGTCCCCGGCGATGTCGTCGTCCGTGATCGAGATCGTCGGGACCGCCGAGTTCGCGATCCGCGTCGCGAAGAACTCTTGCTCCCCGCTCGCGTTCGTGCGGGCCGAGAAGCCGAACGGGCCGAAGATTGACTGCGCCAGGAACTCGCCCAGCCGGACCGGCTCCGTGATCCGGAGCGCCAGCCGGAGATCGTCGCCGACGATCGCCTTGATCGACGTCGCCGATGCGGCGTTAAACGGGATGTTCACCGTCTCGTAGAGCTTCGTCGCGATATCGACCGGGTGCTCGTTGATATAGAGCGGGCTCGCGGCGGAGACCTCCTTCTGGAGCAACTGGACGCGGACCGTCGCGTTCGCGCTCGGATACGACGTCGACTGCCCTGGATCGAGCTCGATGTAGAGATAGTTCATCTCACCGAACGTCGGGAGCGCGAGCGAGCCCTGCCCGTTCTGCCCAGGCGCGGGGGGCGTATGCGCGGCCCGGACGGTGCCGTACCAGACGGAGCTCCCCGAGGTGACGATCGCCATCACCTTCGGGAAGGCGAAGACATACTGCCGCTCTCGGATCTGCTCGAAGTTGGCCCCGGTCAGGTTCGTGATCGGCGGAAGCGACTGAAAGAACGGGCGGAGCGCGTTGAAGAATCCGATGACGTTCATCGTATTCGTGCGCGAGTAGCTCGGCGCGTTATACGCGGCGACGAAGGCGAGGGCGAGGTAGCTCCCCTGGACTTCCTTCCAGGCGTACTCCCAGCCGCCGGACGCGCGGAGCGGCCCAAAGTTCTCGATCGTCGGCCCGCCGATAAGGCATCCCCGGTTCGGGAACTCTCGGCGCTCATCCGTCGTCGCGCTCGGATCTGCCGACCAGGTGAAGGCCGTATGCGTCGACTCGATCCGGCGCGAGTCCGAGACCGTGAAGCCGTAGGAGATCGCGTCGATCTGCCGGAGCGCCGTCAGGTAGCCAAAGGTCCAGACCGCCCAGGTCGAGCCGCCGTTCCTGGAGATCTCGAGCTTCGCGCGACGCGAGAGCAACTGCTGGCGGAAGCTCGCGTCCTCGAGCTTGTTCGTGACCAGGCGGACCGTCCCCGTCCCATCCGATCCCGTCACGACGTCGGCGACCGTGACGTTGTACGCGCCAGACCGGACGGAGCCGGTGAGGAGGTCGACCTCCTGACCGTCGCCGCTCGGGACCCCTACGATGTAAGGGTTCGTCCCGCCTCGGATCGAGGAGACGGTGAGGTCCGGCGTCGTGCCGTTCGCTTGATAGATCGTAAGACGGAAGGCGACAGAGCTCATCGGAGGACGGGCGAGGGGGTCAGTATTCGCAGATCATCGCGCTCGGAGTCGAGGCGATGTTAATCAGCACGAACGACATCGAGTAGAGGAGGAGCGACTTGTCCTGGAGCGCGATCGTGACGTCGCCGTCTGGGGCCAGGCAACATGTCGAGTAGGTCCGGGCGCTCGCGTCGCCGGTCGCGACCGAGACCGTCCCGCCGCCCAGGAGGTGCGCCTGGAGCCGGAGCATGACGCCCATCGAGGTATTCGGGATGTCCAGCATCGAGAAGCTCGCGCCGTAGTCCGTCCGAAAGGCGAACTGGTAGCGGGCCCCGGTCCCCAGGGCCGTGACCGCCGGACCGACCGGTCGCTGGAAGGGGACCCAATCCGAGAAGCGCGACCCGACGCCATCCGAGATGGACGTCGTCCCGTTGTCCAGGGTCGCGGAGGTCCCGTCATTGAAGGTTATACTCGCCATTAGCCGATGCTCCCGCGACTGTTCGCCTTGTTCATGAGCTCCTGGATCGCCCGCTGGGCCATCGGATCATTCGGGCCGATGATCGTGACGTTCATCGGGTTTCGGGGCGTCATGCCCGCCGCCGTCGTCGCCGAGGTGGGGCCGAAGATGATCGGGCTCGGAGCCGCCGTCGGAGCGCCCCCGACCGCGTAGGACAAGCCGCCAGAGGTCCCGATCGCCGTCATCGAGCCGCCCTGGGTCCCGCCGCCCATCGAGCGGGCGAGCGCCAGGAGCGCGATCGCCGAGGCGACCGCGATCGCGGGGTTCGCCATCATAAAGGTCCGGACCTTCTCGAGGAGCGTCCCGAGCTTGATCGCCGCGATCGCGACGTTGACCATCGCCTTCGCGAGGCTCGAGACGATCGCCTGACCCATCGCCCGGAAGGCCTCCCCGATATTGCCACCAGAGAGCGCCATCTCGAGGCCGGAGAGGATGCCACCCTCGAGCGCCCCAGAGATCCCGGTCGAGAGGGTGTTCTTCATGTCATCGACGCGGAGGCTCTCGAGGAGGGCCTCGTCGACGGCGACCGGCATGTTAGCGAGATCCGTCGAGAGCGTCGCCATCTCGGAGGCGAGCGTCGCCTTGAGCGCCTCCATGTCGGACTTGACGACATCCGGTGCGGCCTTCAGGCCGAGGCGGTCAGCGATCCCGACGTCTTCAGGTCTCACGCCAAAGGTCAGTCCGGAGGTCATGGAGAGGCCCGAGGGCCGTTGTGCCTCGCGCTCCATCATCGCGCCACGGACCATCATGTTCCGCTTGACGGCTTCCTCATATTCGCGCATCGCCTCGGATGCCGATCGTGCCGCCTGTCCGGTGATCGTAATCGCACCGGCAAGCCCACCGTCCGTCGGCATGACGCCCTTAATAATCGCGTCGCGGAGGAGCTTCGCCTTTGACTCTGCCGCCGCGAGCTCCGTCTGGAGGCGGTTATACTCCTCGCGGTTTTGCTTATTGAACTCGATGAAGCCGGAGGTCTTGAGCTCCTCCATCCGAGCCCGCATCGCGCGGATGCCGTCGTTCGTGTTGACGATCGCGTTCCCGAGATCGTCCACCTCGACCGCGCCGAACGCGGTCCCGAGCTCGAGGTCGCGGAGTTGCTTCTTGAGCGCGACGAGGTCGCCCTGGTTGACGATGTTCTCGAGGCTCTTCTTGAACTCCTCCTCCATCTTCTTCGCCTCGGTCGAGGCCTTGAAGAAGTTCGTCACCGCCGCCGCCGCAAACGAAAGGAGGGCCGCAACCGCGAGCCCCTTCGGCCCGAACATGGTCGCGATCTGGGAGCCCGCCTCGATGACGCGCGTCCCCATGTCAGCGGTCAGAGAACCGGTCCGCGCGAATGCTTGGCCCACCGCCGCGAAGCCGATCGCCGCCTTCGCCGCCTTATCTCCCGCGACCTTCGTCGCATCTCCGGCGACCGCCGCCTTCTGCCCGAAGCCGGTCGCGGTCGTCGTCGTGACCTTGAGGTCCGCCGAGACGCCCTGGGCTTCTTTCTTGAGCTTCTTCAGCGCGGCCTCGACGACCGCCGCGCCCTCCTCCTTCACCAACATCTCAACGGAGAATACTCTCATCGCCTACTCCTTCACGACGGCTTGCGCCATCCGTTGAGACAGGGCGGTGAGTCGCTCTCGCGTCTCGTCAAACATCTGCGACAACTGCCCCGCCGCCTTGAGGTATCGCATCTCGGACTTCTGGAGATCTTGCGGCTGGTGGAACGCGACGGCGACCAGCCCCGCGAGATCCGTCCGATCCCCCAACCGCCGCACCGATTCCTCCCGGTCGATCTCCTTCAACTCGGCCCAGGTCCAGAGCGTGAGCGCGAACGACTGCTCCGCTACGGCCTCGACCCCTTGCCCGCCGCGCGTCGCCGTCTCGACGATCACGCGCCGGATATACTGCTCTACGTTCCACCGCACCGCGACGGGCGTCCCTCCGCCCGCCGCGTCCGTCAGTTTTTTTCCGACCGCTCCGCCAGGACGGCTTCGACTTCGGTCACCTGGCCTCGCGCCAACTGCACGAGGGCCGCGACTTGATCGACCGAGAGCGACGCGACCTCGTCCGCCGATAGCTCGGGGACAGAGGCCGCGACGATCTCGAGGAGGGCACCGAACATCGCCGCCCCGTTGTCCTCGGCCTGAAGCATCGCGATCCGATGCGCTCCGGCTCCGGTCAGGGGACGAACGACGAGCTCCCGTCCGCACAAGGTCACGCGCGGGAGGCGCGTCGGGTTTACCAGGTCGTCGAGATTGATCGGCATTTAGCGATTAGATGGAGGTGAGGTACTCGATCCGGAAGGGAGCCGAGCCGATGTTCGAGAAGCCGGAGAGCGTCGGGTCGAGGCGAGCCTCGATCTCGAGCGCGATCGCGACCTCGGAGCCCTCGGCCCCGGTGATATCGTACTTCGTGCAGAGCGCGGACGGGAAGCGGACCTGGACGTAGGACCCCGCCGAGCTCGTCGCCCCGCCGCGTTGCCAGATCGCGCGGACGTTCGAGAGGTAGTCGCCCGAGGCGAGCAACTGTCCGGCGCTCTTCGGCGCGTAGGAGGTCGAGCCGCTCCAGGCTCCGGTCGCGTTGATCGCGGCCCCTGGATCGATCGTCGTGATCCCGCCCGCCGCGTTCGCGGTCGCCGCCGCCGGAAGCTGGATTACGGTCCCGGTGATCTTCGGCATCCGCATCGTGACGCGGTCGAGCCCCTTGACCGGCGAGCGCTTGCCGTCGAAGTCGGTGTTGCGATAGGTGACGCCGGGGTCGAACTTGATCCCCCCAGCAAAGGCTCCCCAAACGACCGAGCCGATGTAAAGCACACCGGAGTCGAGCAGAACATCTGCGGGGAAGTCGGAGTTGTAGCCGGTCAGCGGTGCGGTCATAGCGGTATCCTACGGTGAAGGGGTGGGACAGGTGAAAGCTAATCAGCCCGGCTCGTCAGCACACGAGGCCAGAGGAAGAAGTCGTAGTTCGCGACGACCCCGACGACGGCAGAGTCGGCGGGATCGGTCAGGAGGGGGATCGTCTGCCGGGACCGGGATCTCGCGCAGACCAGGCCGGAGCGGGCGTCGGTGAGCCCGGTCAGGCATTGATCGACGACGTCCATCGCGGACTCGACGAGGGCGATCTGACTCTCCGGCTTGCCCAGGCATTGCACCTCGAGGATCGCCGTCTCCCGGTAGCCGTTAAAGGCGGGGAGGCTCACGCGGTCCAGGCGGAGGGTGAGGTAGGGGAAGACCGGATCAGCGGGCGCGGCCCGGACCCAGGCGCGGGTCCCGATGAAGTCCTCGAGCCGGTCGCCCGAGGGCGAGGCGTAGCCCAGGAGGATCTCGCGGATCGTCGCGTAGATCTGGACCGTCGAGGCGGTCGAGGGGAGCGCTAAGCTCCCAGGGGTGACGTATTTCGGAAGGCTCACTTGACGGGTCTCCCGCGCTCGAGGTAGCGGTTGAGGACGCGGTTGTAGGTCTCGACCATCTTCGCGACCGAGTCAACCGCGACCGGCTTGAAGATCTCGACCCGCTCGTGCTTCCGGGTGAAGAGGTTCCGATGCCCGAGCTCCCAGGCGAGGGCAATCTGCCCGACCGTGTAGGGGACCGTATTCGAGCGGGCGAGCTTGCGGAAGAACTTCTTCTGCGCGGCCTTCGCCTTCGGCTTCGCCAGGATGCCCTCCGGGATGCCGACCTTCGAGGCCCAGCCGTTCCCGAGGTACTGCGGCTCCTCGCGCATGACATGTTGAACGACCTGGGCCGTCGACCGGAAGCGCCCGAACTTGTAGTAGCCCGCCATGAACCGCCGCTTGACATTCCCCTCGTAGAGTGCCGCCGCCGCGTCCGTCGCCAGGCGCGAGGCGTCCCGGTAGGCCTTGAGGAACTGCGGGGAGAGGTCCTTCACGCGGACGGTCACGAGACCTCCGAGAGGCCCGCCGCGAGCCGCTGGAGGGCATCCGTAAAGCTCGGGCCGGTCCGCGTGAGCTCGCGCCCGTTCGGGCCGATCCACCGGACGGCGATCCCGACCCCCCCGATCGGGTAGGCCTCGAGCGTCCCGCCGTAGCGCCCCACGAAGGCCTCGAGGCGCGAGCTATCCGTCGGGCCTGGGCCCTGGGAGCGGACGTCCTGACCGCAGAGGATCCGGGGGTCGGAACCGATCATCGGATAAAGCCGACGGCGGAGAGGGTGAGGCTGGTCGCCGTGACCGCTGTCGTGTCGGTCTCGTTCCGGACGTAGACCGAGATCGTGTCGTCCAGGACGGTCGGGATCAGCGCGGTGATCGAGAAGCCGTATCCCTTGTTCGAGTCCGACAGGACCGCCGAGATGTGGATCCCATTGATCGCCGTCCCGTTCTTGGCGAACGTGATCCCGAAGGCCTTGTTATTCGACCCGCAGACGAGCTCGACGTTCGCCGTGACGAGGAGGACCTGGTTCACCGCCTTCGTCGCCCGGATCTCGTTGTTCGAGGCCTGGGAGAAGCCATCCTGACCGAGGCTGGTATCGAGCGCCGTCGTCCCGGCGAGCTTGTACCAGGTGTTCGTGACCGCGAACGTCGTCGACGCCGAGGCGGTCAGGTCCAGTTGGCCCCGGCTCGGGAAGAGCGAGACGACCGCGTCGCGGATATCCTCGGGCGAGATCAGCCCGGTCGTGTTGTCAGGGAGTTGCGCCAGGAGCGCGGAGAGGACCTTCGGGGTCTCTGCCATTAGCTGTAGCCCTCGTCGAAGCCGGAAGTAAAGGCGGAGGTCGCCGGGTTGATCAGATGGACCCCATCCGCGACCGTGTCGGGATCGGAGCCGGTATAGAGCGTGTACGCCGTCGGGTCGACTTCCTCGAGCGTGATCTGCTTGCACCGCAACTGCCGCACCTCGAAGACGCCCCGGACGAAGTAGATCGGGGTCTCGTTCTCGTCCTTGACGATCCCGAACGGGTCGACCGGGACGTAGTCGGCGACCGTCGCCGTGAGGCTGGTCCGGCTGTCGATGTGCGCCTCGGGCGCTCCCGCGACGTTGAACTGGTTCGCGGTCGCGTCGATCCGTCCCCAGTAGGTCCCGACGCGCGTGTAGACGGGGCGCGTGAAGCCGTCCCCGCCGTCGTCCGCCCGCGTGAAGAACTGGAGGCGGCGATCCAGGAGGCCGGGGGCGACGTACATCAGCCCGCCACCGGGAGCTTGAGGGCCCGGAGCGTCTTCAGGACGCGGGCCGCTGTTTCACGGGAAACATCCCAGGAGATCGAGGTCGAGGCCCCGGTCTCGGTCGAGGCGTTCGGGGTGCGCTTCTGGTAGAGGTCCGCCGCCAGGTCGATGATGCATTGCGAGAGGACCGGCTCCCAGGCCGTGTAGTGTTGCGACAAGGAGAGCCCGCAGTTCGCGGTGATCGTGTAGCGGGGGTTCGAGAAGCTGTAGCCGGTGTTCGAGTAGATCATCCCCGCCGCCCCGTCGACCCAGTATTCCGCGACCGGGACGGTCGTCCCGTCGGCGTCGACGATCCCGGTCACCGAGATCGGACGGCGCGGGAAGATGAGCGAGAGGAGCGGCGTGTCCGGGAGCGTGTCGCCACGGTCGATCGCGGTCTGGGAGACCGCCGTGATCGGGCAGTCCATCCAGAGCTCCATCTGGGACTTCGCGCGGGCGAGGAGCGCCGTGAGGAGCGTATCCTCGGCGGTCGTCTCGATCCGGAGGTAACTCTTCAGGTCACTAACGGTGGGAAGTGCCACGGACGGCCTCCGTCAAGATTTTGGCGTATTTGGCCCCGACGACCGGGTAGTCGTGGAACGTGCGAACGTACTCATGGACCCGACGGCCCTCGGCCTCGGCGAAGCCCTTCTCGAGCACGAGCCGCCGGATCTGATCCCGGAGTTCGTTCCCGTCGTTCGCGATTGTCCAGGGGACCGGGATCCCGAGCTTGACGAGGTCCGCCTGGGCGTCAGGATCGCCCGCGAGGACCGGCTTCTTCATGGCCCCGCCCTCGAGCCCGGAGCCCTGCATCCCGAGCCAGAACGAGTCGAAGACGGCGTCGCACTCGGCCTTCATCTGGAGGGCCTCGCCGTGCGACATGTTCTCGATCAGCACGGCCTCGACCGGGACCCCTTCGTGCGTCGCCAGGTAGTCGACCGCCGCCAGGAACTCCGACGTCCCCTTGATCCGGCGCATGGTCGGGGAGTGCGCGATCCGGAACTTGGCCCCGCGCTTGTGGCCTTTCGCGAGCGCGAGATAGTCGTCGACGGGCATCGGGATGGGGAGCCAATGCGGGACCCCGAACCGGTGGTGGTAGGGCCGTGCGCCGAAGACGACCGCCTTCATCCGGTCATCGATCCCGTCCTTATTGACCTGGATCGACCCCGCCATGTTGCCAGGATCGACCGAGCCGTGATACGTCCGCGCCATCGTCCGCCCAGGGCGAGCCCCTTCGCGGAGGTTGTTCGTGAGGACGTAGTAGTCCATGTGTGAGTGCACGACGTCCGCCGTCGCCAGGAGGACGCGGATCGTCACCTCGTCGATCTCGAGGTCCCATTGCCGGAGGTCGCAATGGGGGTTCGAGTGCCCGATGCGGGCGAACGCCGAGACGACGCCGGGGACGGTATTCGCCGCCGAGTGGTAGCGATAGACCGAGGAGCCGGGATCGTAGGCGGTAAGCTGGAGCACCTTCAGAGCGCTCGGATCATACGGGGCCACCGCAGAGCGAGACGGAACGAGCGACGGCGAGAGCATCCGCCCCGCCGCTGACCAGACCGCGTCAATCTGCGCCCGAGAGACCACAAGCCCTCCACGATAGAGGTCGTCGACGCGCTCGGTGGGGATCGGAAACCATTCCCCAGGCTGGCGTCGAGATCCGAAGAGAATCGACTCGGCGAGACAGAGGACCTCCGTCTCGAGAGCCGGAACTACCTCGGAGGGGGCGGTGACCCCCTCCGAAGCAGAGACCGACGGCTTACGCCGAGGCCGGGACATCGAGGACGACGAACGGGCTGTGCTCGTCCACCTTGTTCCCCGAGCCGTCGACCTTGTACGCGAAGGTCGAGGTCGGGATCGGGATGCCACCGCCACGAGCGACGAAGCGGTAGGTCGTGATATCCTCGACGAACTTGTAGTGGATCGAGGACTCCACGGTCAGGGCCTGACGGAGCCCCATCGCGTAGAAGTCGCCGTTCACGAGAGCGACGTCGCCCTTCTGCCCGAGGGTCGGGAGCAGATCCGTGACGATCACCGGGAGGCCGAGAAGCTGGAGGCCCACCGCGTCGCGGAGGTTCGGGAGGAACGTGACCATCGTGTTGTTCGTGGTCTGGAGCGCGAAGAGCTTGGCGAGCACCCGGCGGGAGATCATCCACACCGAGTTCGGGCCGTGCGTGTGGCGCTCGTACATCGCGAAGGCATCCGCCGCCGAGAACGTGTTCGACGTCGCGCGAGCGACCGCGAGGAGCGCGGTGTTCGAGGCGTTGAACGCGCCGAGGGGCTGGCTCGAGCCGGTCCCGTCGATGGTGATGTCTTCGTTCATCTTGTTGATCACCTGTCCGCCGACCGCCGAGGTGACCTCGGACGGGAGCTCGCCGGTGAAGTCGTCACCGAGGAGCTCGTCGCCGAACTCGGTGATCGCGGCGTACTTATACATCGTGAGCACCCGCTGACCGAACGACGGCTCGCGGCTCGGCTTCGTGGACCCTTCGCCGACGATCGTCACGTTGGCGATCTTACCCGCCATCGGACGGTTGAGCGTCGAGGTGCCCTCGTCCTGGATCAAATAGGGCAGACGAAGGCTCCGGCCCGGAACATTATAACGCCGGGCGTACTGGAAGAGCCCAGGCTGGGTGTTCGAGGTCGAGAAGATCTCGGGGACCTGGGTGAGCGGGAGGAGGTACTCGCCACCGTTGGTCGAGCCGGTGATCGTGCGCGTCATGAGGTCGACGCGCTTGAGGGTCTCGGCCTCCTTCGCGCTCGAGGGGCCCTTCGCGACGGCGCGGAGGTACGCGCCGACGTTCTTGAAGCCCTTCGCGAGCTCACGACGGACCTCGTCCTGGGCGTCCTTCATGCCCGCGAAGTCCTGGCGCTCGTTGCTGACGTCCATCCGGGTGAGGCCTTCGTCGCCACCTTGACGCGAGATCTCGGCGTCGGCGGTGAACTCGGCGGCGGCCTGGGCCCGCATCTCGAGGGCGCGGATGTCGGCGGTGCGCTTCTCGACCTCCTCGTGCGAGAACGAGGCGGTCGGGTCCATCAGTTCGGCGCGGAGCTTGTGCGCCTGCTCGCGGAGCTCATTCGCCGCGCGATTCTTGGAAACAAGGGGGGCCTTCATGGTCGGTAATCCTCTGAAGTTAGATCGAAAAAGTCGAGCGAACCGCTCTGGTCCGTTCGTCGAGCGTAGCCATCCGGGCCGTCGACATGCTCGAGGAGGGCGTCTCGGCGATCACGGGGATCGCGGAGGAGGCCGTCTCGGTCACAACCGGCGGGAGGTAGGCGGAAAGCACCGCGAGGCGATCGCCTTCTGGGAGCGCATCCAGGGCAACGCGAGCGGCAAGCGTGAGGAGCTCCGCGTCCGTGCGCTCGGACGGGACCTCCTCGACAGGGGTGGAAGGCATGGCGGGCTCGTTCCGGGCCGATGCGATTTCGGCTCCTGGGACGGCGGGCATCGGGGTGATCGAAACCTCGCGGAGCTCGATCTCGGTGAAGCGCTCAACGACCTTCCCGTCGACGGTCACCATCTCGGAGGCCCGAGGGATGAAGCCGATCGAGAAGCCGGTCGACGCACCAGACGCGAGCACGGCCTTAACGTATTCGAGCGCGGCCCGCCCTTCGGCGGTGTCGAAGACGTCGGCAGTCATGAGGAGCGCCTCGCCCGCGTCGGACATCGACGTAATCACGCCGACATGGGCCTTTGAGCTTCGCTCGTGATCCATGAGGAGCGGGACCTTGCGAGCGGCGACGCGCCCATCGATCGAGCGCTTCGCGGACTTCTTCGCGAACATCGTCCCGTAGCTATCGACGACCTCATAGGTAAGCGCGACGCCGGAGACCCGGCCCGCGATTCCAGGCGGCAGATCGTCCTCGGCGCGGACCTGGAGGGTCGCGTCGGTCAGGTGCCAGAGGGTCTCGCGGGCGGGCTTCGGCATGCGTTACTCCTTCGGGGCGATGTCCGGCTTGGCGTCAGACGGGGCGGGATCCTGGGTCGCCGGGGCGATCTTCCGCGCGAGCACGGTCGCGGCCTCGGCTACGTTCAGCCCGGCGCTCTTGCATGCGAGGTCAATCAGTTGGAGGAGAGCGGCGGCTTCTTCCTTCGTGAACTCTACGGCGGTCATAGGATCCCTCGGTTCAAGTGATGACGGCCCGCGTTATGCGGGCTCGTCGCTGTAAGCTAATACGCACCGGCAGTTGATGATCTCGCTCGCGGGAGCCGAGAGGCTCGAGTCGAGCGGATACATGAGACGACTCCCGGTGATCGTCTCGAAGGCGTCGTCGATCCCGACGATCGTCCCGTTCAACGCGCGGTGCGTGTCGCGGGTGTCGTCGTCCGAGAACGAGAGCCACTCCTTCGTCCGGTAGAGGTCGCCCATCTGTTTCGCCTGGTCCCAGGAGCCCTGGGACAGGGCCCCGGCGGACTCGGTCCTGGCGATCGCGATCGAGCGGATCCCGACGCGCTCCTCGCCATAGACGGCGCGGCTGACCAGGCGGGCGGTCTCGGTGACCGTGAGCCCTGCGCGTTCCGAGGCCTCGATCACCGCCATCACCTCGCGGGCGGTCGTGTCGCCGATGAGCTCGGCGAGGCGGGCGGTCCGCTTCCGGATCGCCTCGCGCACGGTCTGGACGGAGCGCCCAGCCAGCCCCGCCTCGACGGTATCGCTCGCGAGCTCGGCCCCGACCCCGGCGACCTCGGTCGCGCCGAAGGCGTAGGACTTCCCGACCAGGGGCGTGAAGGACTCGTTCCAGGCGTCCTCGAGCTCGCCCCCGATCCGGTAGGCCTCCATGACGCGGAGGCGGGCCGTCGCGAAGTCCTCGGCGGTCGAGATCGAGCGGGTGACCTTCGGGCGCTCGGCGCGGAAGAGGGCCTCGGCGGTTGCCTTGTAGGTCTCCTCGGTCCGATCGAGCTCGGCGTTCACGCGCTCCCACTTGGCCCGCTTCTGGAGCATGCGCTCGTCCAGGGCTGGCGTCTCGGGCTCGCTCCGATCCTTGAGGGCGTCCTTCGCCTCGCGGATGACCTTCCGCATGTGATCCAGGCCGCGCTCGCCGACGGCGAGCCACTTGATCTGGGCGACGACGCCGGGGAGCTCGGTGTTGCCCCGGTGACGGGCGATCCAGGCCTCGCGGAGGCGGATCGCGTTCTCCTCCGCCTCGCCGTCAGGGACCCCGCCCCGCTTGGCGATCGGGGCGAGCTTGGCGTACTGCTCGTTCCCCTTGACGTTGCCGCCCTTTGACCAGATCTCGGGCCAGTTCTCCTTCAGGTCCTCGGCCTCGCCGACGGGGAAGGGTTCCCATTGCGAGTTCCGGAGCGTCACCTTCTTGTCGTCGCCTTCGTTCGGGAAGTTCGTGAGCTCCTCGGCGCGGGACTCCTCCTCCTCGTCCTCGTCCTCGTCCTCGAGCTCGTCCTCGAGCTCATCGAGCTCCTCGTCCTCGAGATCCTCGTCGTCCTCGACGACGTCCGGGGTCGCGCCGGTGGCCTCGAGCTCGCCCTCGGGCATCTCGACGGTCTCGGCGTCCGCGACGACTTGCTCGGGGGCCTTGGTGTCACCGCCGACCATCGGGGTCTCGCCGTCGGTCTCGGGGGGCCGGTCCATGATCGTCGACGGATCGATCACCGCCAGGGCGGCGGGGATTAGATCGCGGCCCGCCGTCTTGAGGAGGCTATCGGTCGGGATCGGGAGCGGCGAGAGCTTGATCGCGGAGCGGCTCTCTTCCCAGGTGCGGAGGCCCGCGTCGAACTCGGAGCGGATGCGGGTCGAGGTCTCGGTATCGTTCTCGACCAGGTCGCGGAGGCGGTCGTGATCGTAGGTGACCCAGACGTCGCCGAACTCGGGCGCGAGCCAATGGTTGATCTCGTCCTCGAGGACGGAGAACATCGGCTCGATCGTATGCTGGACGAGGCGAGCGCGGGCTTCCGCGTACTGAACGCCGGAGAGCCCGCCGTCGCTCGAGGCGGAGGCGATGCCGACCATCCGGGGATCGACGCCGAAGGCCGCGCAGATGTCCTCGCGCGAGACGCGCCGGAGATCCGGGAACTCGAGATCGGAGAGCGTGAAGCCGAGCGGCTTGATATCGCGCACGGCCCCGAAGAAGGCGGGCGTCCCGCGCTTCCCGCGATCGACGACGCGGGCGCGATAGCGGTCCTGCATGGCGGTCGCGTCCTCGGTCGTCGCTTCGTCCGACATGAGCACGGCGAAGGTCGGCGTCCCGTCGTTCGTCACGACCTGGCGGACGTACTGCGTCGCCTCGTTATCCGCGAGCATCGAGCCGATCGCGGTCGCGCCTCGCGGATAGCCGAAGACGTCGGCCTCGAACGGACGGCCCATCTCGAGATCCTTGAAGTGGAGCATGTCCTCGACGGGGATCTGCACGATGATCCCGGCCCAGTTCGCATAATCGAAGCGACGCGGATCGCCCTCGGGATCGATCCAGACCTGTTGCATCGACTCCGGATTCACGGCGCGGAGCCCGATCGGCGGACGGTTCGGTGCGGTGCGATCGAGTTGGAAGAAGGCGTTCCCATAGCCGAGATAGTCGACCGCGAAGCGAGCGCGGAACTGCCGCGCGGTCATGCGAGGCGCGGGATAGTCGAGGAGCTTCTGGAGCGGGTGATCGTCACCGACCTTGCTCTCATAGTTGCCGCGCTCGGAAAGCACGACGAGCGGCACCGAGGCGACCACATCGGCAACCGCTCGGATACAGGCATGGACGACCGGGTGCTTGTTGAAGCCCTGGATCCGGATCGTCGAGCCGTCGTAGCGATACTCGCCAGGGTTCGCGGTCCGGACGAGCGACATCTGCGAGCCGCCGGGGAAGTTCGGATAGGTCGTCGGCACGATCGCGCGGGTCTCCTCACCGGCGGGCTCGGCCTTCTGCGACAGAACGCGGAGCGCTTCGCTCACGCGCGAGAGGAACGGTCTGCGCTTGATTTCTGGCAAGTTATCGGCCCCGCGTTAGGAGTCTGCCACTCGTAAGAGTATGTGAGAGCAAGCAACCGCGCAAGGCGTCAAGCCTACACGACGAACGCGCTCGGCCCTTTCTTGATCAGCGGGGCCAGGGCATAGCGCACCGCGTCCCAGATGTGATCGTTCCCGGAGACCAGGTGCGGGAGGACTTCCTCGGTCCTGGGGTCGGTCTTGTAGCGCCAGAGCCGGGCCTCCTCGATCGCCCGCTTGCACCTCGGGTGGATCACGATATCGGAATAGTTCCGGAGGTGCTGGATCCCGTCCTGGACCGAGCCCGACCATTTCGGCGCGGCCTCTGTCCGGAAGCCCCGCTTCCGCATCTCGGCGATCGTCTCCGGTCGAGCCGAGTCTGATCGGATCGCATAGCGTCTCGAGTCTGGGATCTCGTCGAAGGCGCGGACGGTCGCGTCGGTGTCAAGCTGGACCCCGCCAGCCTCGTGCTCGAGGTAGAGCCTGGAGTCGTGCGTCCAGAGCCGGACCAGGGTCGTCGGGTCGTGCGCGAAGCCCCAGTCCGCGCCGTAGTAGGGGCCCTGCCAGCCCTCCCCTGGAGTAAACTCGGCGACGCGCCACTTGCCCGCGAGGACCTGGGCGTCCGATCGGGCCCAGGGCTTGCCGCCCCAAACGTGAGCATGGGCTTCCGGATCGGCGCGGAGGAGAGCGTTCGCTTCCTCGCGGAGGACTGCCGGGAAGTAGGGGTTGTCCTTATAGGAGACGAACCGGATCGCCGAGCGCTCGGGCGGGGTGACAACGAACCGTTGATAGGTTGCGTCCGACTCGAGGGCGGGGTTGAAGGAGACCCAGATCTCGGACCCCGGCTTCCGGATCGTCGGGACCAGGACGCGCCAGGAGTGATCCGAGACGGCCTCGGCCTCCTCGACCCAGGCGACGTCGATCCCTTCGGTCGACTTGATCTGGGCGATGTCGCGCCGGAGCCCCTTGAAGAGGAACTCGGTCCCGTTCGAGCCCAGGATCGCGGACTCCTGGATCGTGTAGAGCCCCTGGAGGCCCAGGAGCTCGATCTGGTCCGCCAGGACGCGGTGCACCGAGTCGCGGATCGAGGCCTGGTACTCGCGAGCGCAAAGGATCCGGAGCGGCCTCGAGACGCCGTGGATCAGCAGAGCGCGGGCGAACTGCCAGGACTTCGCGGATCCGCGTCCGCCGTAGGCTCCCCGGTAGCGGAGGTCGCCGAGCGGGGGATCGTAAAGGAAGCCGAACGCGGCGGGGGTCGGAACCGAGAGGGCGGTCACCAGGTAATCGAGGGCCAGCCCCCAGAGCGGGGCCGCTCCTCCCATTGCGTCTCGCAGACCGCGACGCGCTGGGTCTCGTCCGGATACTCCTCGCCCATGAGCGGGGTCGCCATGCACCGGGCGATGAAGTCGGCCTTCGGCTCGTCAGGGGCGGGGGTCGGCATCGGCATCGGCTACTCCTCGGGGGGTGGGGCGACAAGCTCGACGCGGATCGCGGACGGCGGGAGCTTGTCACCGCCGCTCGTATGATCGACCGACTGCTTCGGTTTCCCGAACGCGCGATCCAGGAGCGCCTCGGCGGCTCGGATGTCGCCCTTGACGGCCTTCGCGCGAAGGGCGAGGAGGGTCTGCTCGAGGGCGGTCCGTCCGTCCTTCTCGTCAGCCAGGACGCGAGCGAGCGCCTCCGCGATGTCGGGGAGCTTCGGGCGTCCTTTGGGGTTGCCGCTCTGGCCCTTCTTCCACCTGGAGTGGACGGGCGGCGGGACAGGGTTCGGGTTCGCCATAGCTTGATTAATGCCTGAAGGTTTGCCGCGTGTCAACCTGGCGAGACGCGGAAGCCGGGGTGCTTGGCGTCGAAGATCCGCCAGTTCGCGTCGTGGTCGGTGTTATCGGTGACGCGCCCGCTGGAGTGGACGTAATAGTTCCAGCCGATCATCGGGACGTAGGTCGTGCTCGCCCCGGCCTTCAGGGCCCGGACCCAGAAGTCGTAGTCATGCGCGTAGGGGACGCCCATGTCGTAGCCGCCGACGGCCTCCCAGATCGAGCGCCGGACGAGCGAGGACTGCCAGATCTTATTCCCCTGGCGCATGGTCTCGAGCGTGATCGAGCCGGGGTGCCGGTAGAGATCCCAGAAGTTCCCGGAGCCGTCCCGGATCGCGACGTCGCTGTAGGCAATGTCTCCTCTGGTGGACTCGAGGGCGTGACAGGCGTGAGCCAGGTATCCGGGCTCGAGGGTGTCGTCGTCCCCCAGGATCACGAGGAACTCGCCCTTCGCGATCGAGGCGAGGTCGTTCCAGTTCGTCCGGAAGAGCGACGGGTCGGCGGAGGCGTTCACGAGGAGTTGGATCTCGGAGGCCGGGAGCGTCTGGGCGGCGACCGAGGCGATCGCGCGGGGGAGGAGCTCCTTCCGGTGCGAGGCGATGAGGACGGAGACGCGGATCACTCCTCGGGATCTCCCAGGGTCTCGAGGGGGCGCGGCTCGGGCGTCTCCTCGGGCTCGAAGGTCTGGGTCCAGTTTGCCTCGAAGGTCTCGGGATCGACCGCGAGCGGGCGCGGGGTGTCACCTTTTCCGTTCATAGATCCACCCGGTCGCAATGGTCGCGAGCGTGAGCACGAGGAGGAAGGGGACCGTAAGCGCGAGGAGGATCACGGTCAGAGAGACGTCAGCGGCGGATCGGAGGCGGGGCATAGACTCGCTCGGGATAGGCGCGTTCGCCGGTTTCGGCACACCGGATGTTATGGAGCTTAATCGACTCCGGATCCGTTCGACCATGATCGCAGACGGGACAGACATCGGTCACGGCTCCGCCTTGCGGATCTTCTTCGCGCGGGAGCGCTTCGGCTTGGCGGGCTCATCGGGGGCCACCGAGAGCGCCTCGATCGCGGAGGACCATCCGGCGTCGAAGCCTTTCTGGTAGGCGTCGCGGCGGATCTCTTCCGGGTCCTTCTTGGCCTGGGTGATCCCGACGTCGTAGCCTTCGGTCCAGCCCCAGTTATAGGCCTCGGAGTCGCGACGACGCTCGAGGGCGCGGCGGACCTTTGGCGCGATGACGACGTAGAGCACGATCCCGATCGGGATGAAGGCGAGCGCGAGTAAGACGTTAGACATCGATCCTCCGTTGAGTGCGTCCGTGGATGCCCTGCGCGTAACGTTGCCGATAGAACTCGATCACGCCCTGCCGCCTGGTCTCAACGACCGAGCGAGCCATGATCCGCTCTGGGATATTATTGAGTCGCTTCTCGATCTGCTTGACCGCCGAGGGATGGAAGAATCGGATCTTCCGCCCGCCCTGGATCGATGTCTCGGACGGGATCCGGAACTTGTCGACGATGTGCCGGATCTGGTTCTCGCGGGCGGAGAGGAGGACCGCGATCTCGCGAAGGCGTCGCCAGCCCTTCTTATAGCGATAGACGGCCTCCTTCCGCTCCTGGGTCTGGACGGTATCGGTGACGACGGTCTCGATCGGCCTGAACTTGTGGACATCCAGGCGAAGCGAGACGTCCGACACGACCGAGCCACCCCCCAAGAGAGCGGTCGCGGTCTGGCGGTCGAGCGCGTCGACGGTGCGGACGATCCGCCCCTGGGCGTCGAGTTTATGCCACTTCATGTCGGACCATCTTGTTGAGGGAAGCGGTGACGCAATGCCAGAAGGTCCAGAGGAAGACATCATCCGCCGTGACCTTCCGGTTCTCGAGGGCGGGCTTGACGACGAGGTGCCGGAGGCCGCGCGAGCCCGCCATGATGCGGGCCGTCGGCATGCCGTACTTCGCGACGAGGTCGCGAGCGACGCGTTCCTGGCGGCTCATGTTAGACCCCCGCTCCGTCTGGGATCCGAACCGGCATGCGCTGGTCGGTGATCCGGAACGCCATCCGCTCGAAGACGTCGGCAATCACGCGCTCGGTCTTCGCGGCGACGAGCTCCTCGATCTTGAGCCCGATCGCCTCGGCGAGGAGGTACTCGGAGTTCGGGGTGGCGGTCCGCAAGCGGACGAGGAGGTTCTTCAGGTCGACGACGAGGTCGTCAGGGTGTGCTCGGTACATGCTCATCGACTTTCTCCGGTAGGGATCGGCGTCGGTGCCGATGGATGAAGAATAGGGGAGAGCTTGCCAGCCGTCAAGCCCCCACCAGGTTAGGCGGAGACCGGCTCCGTCCTGGCCTGTTGCATACTCTCTGCATATGCAAGGCGAGCGTCCCGGAAGGTGCGGATCACCTCGACCGAGGCGGGGTTCACGGCCCAGAAGTAGCCGCGAGCGGTCCGGGTCGTCGGCTCCTTGCGGGCGTCGATCGTGCCCGCCTGGATCCGCTGGTGGACGGCTTGGCGGGTGATCCCGATCGCGCGAGCGGCCTCGGAGACGGAGAGCCAGGGTTCGGTCGTCATAACGTTGGAGCGTCCTCGACAAGAAGGTGAAGGGCCCCCGCCTTCGGGGCGTCGTAGCGGTAGGCGTGGATCTCGACGACTTGCATATCGTCGGCCCAGAGAACGCCGTTCAGGGCGTCCATGACAATCTTCAGGCGGTTGTCCAGATCCCCCGCCCGTCGGGATCGGTGCCACTCGACGCGGACGACGATCGAGATCCCCTTCGGGAACGGGAGATCGGTCGCCGTCCGGTAGCCCGCACGGATCGCCCGCGCGACGACCTCGGCCTTGTAGGCCTTCGCCTCGCTCGAGGCGTAGAGTCGCCCGCGAGCCATCCGCCAGTAGCGGTTCGCGCTCGGAGGCTCGGGGAGCTCGAGCTTGACGATCACGACGGGTCCCGGTAGCGCTCGAGGGTTCGCCGCGCGATCTGGACGCGGGCGTAATGCTCCGGGAAGAAGCGCGAGACGACGCGGTTCCCGAGGTACTGCGTCGTGAGGTCGATCGGGATCGAGCTCGGGCGCGAGGCGACGCGATCCTGGAGCGTCTGTATCGGCTCGACCAGGTGCCGCACATCATCGACGGTCATGTCGCGGCCCTCCCCATCCGTGCCGGTTGTGCGCGACAGGCATCGCAGAGCCGATCGTCGCCGCCGTCGTGCTCGTCGCCGCAGATCCGACAGATCTCGCTCCGTCGCCGATCGAAGTCATCGATCGCGCTGTTCTCCCAGTCTCCATCAGAGAGATCGAAGTCGCCCGCCATTATGCGTTGTCCTCCGGGATCGCGTGATCCCAACAAAAGGTGAAGAGATCCTCGAAGTTGGTCCGGAGCCAACTCGCCGGGATCCCGACGTTGCTCGGAGCATCCAGGCGCGGGCCGATCTGGGGATAGCTGTCCCATTGCGATCGGAAGCACGAGATCCATCCCGGCGTATCTGGAGCCTGACCGTCCCAGATCTCGGGGATCGCCCGGAGCCGCTCGCCCCGCGCGAGCCGGACGTAGGGCTCGCCGTCAGGCGCGAAGAAGTCCCGCGCGGTCGCGAAGCCCAGGACCTCGACCTCGAGATCCGAGACGACGCGTTCGGTGATCAGCATCCGCGAGAGCTCGTCGCGCGAGAGCCGGTGTCGGACCAGGAGGTAGACGTCGGCCTGGAACTTATGATCCTCGACCAGGAGCCAGGAGCTCCGGGAGCCGATCCCCTTGACGTCGAGCTTCTTCGTCACGAGGCGCGTGACACCGTCGCGCGAGATCGTCGAGATGTCCGAGCCGTTATCGGTCTGGCCCTCGGCGTAGAGCGCGAAGTCCAGGCCGAGCCGGAAGCCGAAGTCGCTCGCGAGCTCCGCGATCGCGACCTCGGCAACCTTGCCCTCGAAGGTGTCGAGGAGCATCTGCTCGCGCTTCCGCCGATCCTGGGAGCCGAACTGCCGCGAGCTCTGCTCGACCTGGGCCGCGAACTGGGCACAAGTCAAGACAGAGGTCGCGGGAATCCGGACGCGGGTCGTCGTCGAGCGCATCGATCAGAACGGGAGATCGTCGTCGGTCGGCGGCGGGAAGTTGCTGAAATCTGGCGGCTCGTTCGCCGACGGAGGCGCGAGGCGCTTCCCGCTCGGGGCCGGGGTCGACGGGATCGCCGGGGCCGCGCTCGCCTTCGCGGGCGCGAGATCCGGCTGAAGGCCGCGATCCTTCCAGGTGATCCAGATCGAGACCGCCGCCGCCTGGACCGCCGAGGCGTCGAGCGCGATCCCCTTCGCCTTGCACGTTGCGGCGAGGTTCGTCGCGACCGTCTCCCAGAGGATCAGATAGCTCGAGACCATTGCCTCCCGCCGCTGTTGCGCGTTGAGCGCCGGAGCCGGGCTCGAGGCGGGCGCGGAGCTCGAGGCCGGGGTCGGGGCCGCGAGGCGCTTCGAGGGGGCCGGAGCGCCGGTCGGGACGTCGATGTTCCAGTAGGGCTTCCCGCTGGGGTTCGGGGCCCGCGAGAACCGAAGGGTCTCGCCGATCACCGTGTCGGTCGTCAGCCCCAGGCGCTCGAGTTGCTTGAGCGCGGACTTATCCGGGATGAGCGGAGTCTCAATCTCGCCGAGCTCCGGATCAGATCCGAGAAAGACGTAGCGGTCGCCGAACTTCGTCGGGACCTTGTTGCATCCGGAGACCGTGAAGGTGGCCTCGTCTCCAGCGTTTTCGAGCGCGAGCTTCTGTGCCATGTCCTACTCCTTTGGGGACGCGTCCCCGGTGAATGTTCCCGCCGTCGTGCGGGAGTCTGCCCGGACCAGACGGTCGCGGGCCGCTTGCAAGGCTCGACGAGCCGAGCCGAGATCGAAGTCTGCGTTCATCGCCGCAAAGGCCGCGCGGTTCATCCGGTAGCAATCGCGCTCCTCGAGGTCATCCGGGAAATCCTCCCAGGTCCCGCGCGTTAAGGCGTCGAGGTCGCGGCGGAGGCGGTCGATCGCCTCCTGGCCCGCGCGAAGCTCGGCGTCCTTCTTGGCGATATAGTCGAGGGCGCTCATTGCCGCGCATCCTCGCGCCATGCGGCGAAGTCGGGCGCGTCCTGGATGACGTACTCGACGAAGGCGGGGAACTCGGGAGCCGGACCGGCGCTCTCGACGATGTTCTCCTTCCAGATCCAGGACCGGTCGCCGTTCGGCGCGGACTTCATCTCGGCGACGGAGCCGTCCTCAAAGAAGGCGAGCATCCCGACGCGCGGATCGTAGAGCACCTGGACGAGCTTGTTCATGCGTTGTCTCCCGATAGGGGTGGCGAAACGTGAAGGAAAGATACTGGGGAACTTGCCAACCGTCAAGCCTCGACCGGACGAACGTCGCGCTCGCGGAGACGATAGGGCGCGATCGAGAGGTCCAGGATCGCTTGCTCGGTGATCGCCTGGAGGATCACGTTCGCGAGCGAGGTCTCCCATCCGGGGAGGTGCCAGGACTGCTCGCGGATGCACCTGATCTGCGTCAGGACCAGCCGAGGATCGATCTCGATCGCGACGGGGCGGAACGTGTAGGGATACGCCACCTGGTCGAAGCCCTCGCCGCCTCGGCGGTCGAACGCGGTCCGGCCCGACTCGAGGGCCTCGAGGCTCCGGACGTTCGCCTCGTAGAGCACGGCGGCGATCTCGGCGGGACGCGGGCCGATGTGGAGGTAGGACATCCCGAACCGGGCCTCGGCCTCCGCCTGGGCCGGGGTGCCGTTCCAGGTCTGGACGCCGACCCTCCGCCTGGTCGCGTAGTCGACGACCAGGTCGAAGGCGGCGGGATTGCAGAGGAACTTCGTCATCGAGCGGCTCCGGCGTTGAGGATAGCGTCGCGAACTTCGACGGAGAGGCCGTAGGGAACGCGAGACCTGGCAACCGCACCAGAGAGTCCCTGGGTGCCCGTCTTCGCTCCACGAGGCGCCGCCTCGTGGCAAGGAGAGCCGTTCTTGCATGCTGGGCGCGGTTCCCAGGCTTCAGGCATCACGCCCCAGAGGTCGGTCGGCTTCATTCTCGAGTCGCCATACTGACAATAGGTGACGGTCCGCCGCTTGTACGGAGCCATGAGTGGGAACTTCCGGAGCATGCCGCGCGGATTCTCCATAAGCCAGAAACGCGGAGACAGGTCGTGAATGAGCCGAAGGGTTGATGCCACAAGCTCGAGCGCTTTCGCGGATCCTGGGTGCTTCGGCACCAGGCTCTCGCCCTCTTTGCGCCAATGGTGACTCACACTCGCGATGGAGAACGTCGTGCACGGTGGCGAGGCCCAGATAAAGTCTGGACGACGCCCGCCAGACCAGGCGAGCACCTCATCGGCGGTAATCGTCGAGACGTCGCGGTGCCATTGCGCCTCATGTTGTTCGTCGAGTTCGACATGGAGCACCGTGTGACCAGCATCGAGGAAGGCCTGGGTCGAGGAACCGGTGCCGCTGAAAAGGTCAAGAATAAAGAGCGACATCGGCTTACCTGGCGATGATGCGACGGAACGCAAACCGAGCATCCTCGAGGGTCTCGAAGAAGGCCTGGGTCACCATCGGCTCGCCGCGCTTGCGCGACTCGGACGCGTAGACCTGGACGAGCCATTTCCCCTCGT
>Ga0315909_10001229_pt1 | contig 34423 bp, 57 predicted proteins | sample LakEriMetagenome_11_FD_203527 | JGI IMG/M metagenome (GOLD analysis project Ga0315909, IMG submission 203527) | Freshwater fungal communities from buoy surface, Lake Erie, Ohio, United States - Buoy 2 MA125 | ecosystem: Environmental > Aquatic > Freshwater > Lake | place: USA: Lake Erie, Ohio... | reverse complement strand
GTAGCTGCTGCCACGGATCAGGGCGGTGTCGTCGCCGGCGTTTTTCTCAAAGGTCTCATACGCCCAGCCCCAGCCCTCGGGGGTAGTTGCGGCGTAGAACTGGCGCACGTTGCCAGCCCGCAAGCGTGCCAGTGCCATGCGTGTGGCTTGCTCTGCGACGCGCTTGTTGGCAGTGTCGGCCTCATCAAAGCCGATGGCGCAGAGGTTCTGACCACGGATGCGGTTCCACGTTTCCATGGTGCGCAGGAGGATCGTGTGGCTGCCTTCCGCGAAGGTCAGGACGTACTCAGGCAGGGGCGAGACGCGGAAGGTGAAGGGCACGCCGTATTCCTCCAGCAGCTCATCCATGGTGCGCTGGAGGATGTCACGCAGCATGGGTGCCACGGGCTCAAAGAGTGCCGAGACGTGCCCGACGTTGAGGGCGGCCATGGTGATGGCCTTGGCCACCAGCGCATGGGTCTTGCCTGCCCCAAAGCCGCAGACGAGGCCTAGTTTGCGGGCTTCCAGGTTGTCGCAGAAGGCGAGCTGATGGCGCAGGAGGGTGGGCCTCATGCGGGCCAGCACTTCGGCCGTGCTGGGGGCAGCCTCAGGCGTGGCCTCCTGATCGGCACGGGCTAGGGCTGCCCTGATGTGGGGGCTAGGTGGCAGGGTCAGCACCGATGCCCCGAGCGGCAAGGGACAGGAGAACAGCGCGGCGCTGCTCTACGGGCAGGCCTGGGGTGGCTTCAATGGCGGCCACAACCTCGGACACGGTGCGCTGCACCTCACGGCGTGTGGCGGCTGCATCGGACCAAGTGTTGCGCCAGCGGGGGGAGTGAGTCAGGAGCCACTGGGCATCGCGTGACTCGCCCTCGGCAGCCTTGGCGCGGATGAAGCCAAGGAGCTGCTGTTCCCCGCGCAGGGTGCCCCTCTGGATTGCGTCAAGAAACTCAACGTGGGAGTCGTCTCCGGTGCCTGTCTTGGCAAGATCGACCCACTTGTAGAAAGTGGCATGTGACACGCCAAGGCCGGCCGCAATGGAGGACTGGGGGAGTCCTTCAGCGGCCAGCTCTTCGGCGCGAGCAATCATCGCCGGGGTGATTTCGATTGCTTTTGCCATGCCCACAGGGCGAGGTGTGTTCAGGCGTCGTCTTCTTCAGTTTCCCCGTCATCCTCAGCGTAGAGGGCGAGGTCAGCGTCTGCCCGTTCCAGGATGAGGGAGACGTAGGGATAGGCGTCTTCGGCGGTGATGTGGAAGCCGAGATCGCGGAAGGCTTGGGATACGACGGCAAGGGCGGTAGCGACTTCGGTGGAGGCGTCCTGGAGGAAGTCGGGCGCTGCGTCGATGAGGTCTGGGAGGGTCATGGCGGTGGTGGTGCGTTTGGGAATCGGAGGAAGTCTAGGCCAGAACGGTGAGGGTGCCGCTGGATGCGAGGGAGGCTAGGCGGACCACAGCGTCATCGATGCTGTCAGCGGGGAGAAGGCTGAGCTTCTGGGTGCCGAGGTAGGTCCAGAGGATGACGGCGCAGATGTGGCCGGGGGAGTTTTCGATTGGCCAGACGAGATCGGTGACGGTGTAGGTGTTGAGGATGCTTTGAGCGATCTGGGCAGCGACCTCAAGGGTGGTGCGCTGTGGCCAGGGGAGTGCGATGGGGATGCCTGAGAGGGGGTGTGTGCCAGTGATGGCCCAGGTGTGGAGTTGGGGTGCGGATGAAGTGGCCATAGCCGTCAGAGGGCTTTGAGTGGCTTGCCGACGGTGATGCGTGCGGTATCGGCGTTGGGGTGATTGTTGGCGGCGAAGGTGCGTGCCTGGCGGGTGCTGACGGCACGGATGGTGGCCTTGACGGTGGGGGCGTTCAGCAGAGGGATGGTGACGGGGTAGAGGCGTGCGGTGGGATCCGAGGTGCGGGAGATGCCTTCGCCGAAGCGGGCGGACATGTCTTCGGCACGGTCAATGAGGGAGGGGAGCTTGACGCGGGCATCGGTTGCCCAGTCATCGGGGCAGAGGTGGTCGATGCCGGCGGGTTTGGTGTCAGTCATGGCGTTGTGTGAGCTGGAGGATGGTGAGGCCGAGGCAGAGGCCGGCTAGGTAGGCGACCAAGAGGGCAGAGGTGATCACAAGGGGATGGAAGACGTTTGGAAGGTGTTTCGGGTGCATGGACAGCGGCGGCGGCCTTGAGAGGGCTTCCTGAGGCGCACAGAGGGCGCTCTGCGTGGTTTGGGAATCGGAGGGCATCAGGCTGCAGAGGGATAGGTCTTGTCACAGGGGCGAACGTCCACCATCCAGCGGCGGTTCTCCAGAACCATGGTCGAGCGGCCGAGCTTTTCGATGGTGATGTGGTGAGGGTTGGGCGCGTACCGAACGACCCAACCGTTTTGCCAGTCGTCATTGATCAGGCGCTCCACGGGGGCGCCAGGGGCAGGCAGGGGGTTTGTCACGTCAGGGTCAGGGTGACAAACCTCTTCAGGCAGGGGTGACAAACCCCCCCCTCCCCGCTGGAGGGGTGACAAAGGGGTAAAAGGTGACAAACCCCTTCTTTCCTGTACACGCGCGAGGTTTTCCACAGGTTTGTCCCCTTCCTCGGGGAGGTTTGTCACGGGGTTTGTTCGGTTTGTCACGTTTGCCACCCCTTCCCGGGGGAGGGGGGTGTCTGCAGCGATGGAAGCGGGCAAAGCAGGGCCATAGAGGGCTGACGGACGGCCGCCCACCTCGGTGGTTTCGCCTTCCCCGACCTTGCGGATCAGGCCCTTGTGCATGAGGGCCGACAGGCAGCGGTGGATCTTGTTGCGCTCCACGTTGAGGTGACAGGCCAGCTCGTTGGCCTGCACGGGGAAGCTGCCCAGGTGCCAGCGGTCCGCGATGTAGTCGAAGACATCGGCTTGCCTGCCGGTCAGCTCGCGCTCAGCCTCAGCAAACGCCTCAGCGTGCAGGGCATCAGCGCCGTTGCCATGGCTGATCCAACCCTCATCCTGCAGCTCGGCCAGCAGGGTGCAGCCCTTGGCGCGGCCCTGCGTCTTCAACACGATGCGGTAGTCGCTCTGGGTCTGGCCTTCTACCGGTTGCTTTAGCCAGTTCATCAGGATGGTGAGGCTGGCCGCTGCGGGCAGGGCATTGCTGCCACGGCTGGCGTTGGTGGCATTGCCACCGCTCACGCTCTTGTTGCTGTGGTGGATGACCACGATGCTTGCCTGATGCGGTGCCAAGGCCTGCGACAGGTCACGGGCAGGGCCATCAAAGGCGCTGGTGGCCTCATCAATGGCCAGGGGGCTCACGCAGGCGTGGTAGCTGTCCAGCAGGAACAGGGCGCCGGGGTTGGCAGAGGACACCTCGGCCAGGTATTCGATGCCCTCATCGGTGAGGTGAAGTGGTGCCCCGGTGTGCCAAAGCATCTCGATCGGGCCGCCGAGGGTGCCGTCAGCGTTGACCAGGCCCTCGCGCTTGAACAGGGTGTGCCAGTCGTTCTCAGGCTGGTCGGTGCCGACGATGTAGACCGGCGGGCACTCACCGTGCAGCGGCTGGCCAAGGAAGTGCGAATCACCGCGCCACCATGCGGCGATCATGCCGACCATGATCGCGGACTTGCCGATCTTGGGTGGGGCGATCAGCAGGTTGAAGGTGCCTGCCATGACGATGCCCTCCCAGATCCACGGGGTTGGCGTCGTATCCATGCGCTCACCCCTGAGGCGAGGCTGGGGCACGCCTACGGCATGACCTTGGGCCTTGGCCAGGAAGGAAGATGCGGTCCGCTCACTGATGGGGCAGCCGATCTCTTCCGCATAAAGCCGCAGGAGGTGGTTGCGGCGGATGCGGTCTGACTCGTTAGAGAGGACGGCGGCGGCGTGCTCTTCGACCAGGTTGAGCAGGCTTTGATGCTCTTGGAGCGCTGCTGGTGCTGAGGTGGTCCCGGAGTCTTCGGGTGTAGTACCCATCCTTGGCTTTGGCGGGGGAATAGAAAACGGCCTGGCTGTAGATGCCAAGGCGCTCCAGCTCGTGGAAGGCCGCTAGTTCGGTGCTGGTCTCGTGCGGGTGAGCCTTATCCCAGGCGTCCAGGGCGGCATCACTGCGGGCCTTCTGCAGGGCCGTGTAGTGGCCTTGTTCGGCTAGCTCCGGGTCAAAGGGCACCGGCAACGAGAACGGCACCCACTGCAGGAGGTCAAAGGCCCTGCGCTCAGCGTCAGGGCTTGTCATGTTGGTTGCCTTGTCGGTTCAGGGCTGCGATGCCGACATCAAGCAGGTAGTTGACCCAGCCGGTTTGGGAAAGGGTGGCCGGACGGGTGGCCTCAACCTTTTCCAGGATGGTGGGGTCAATGAAGACGCGGGTGCCGTCCATCAGACGACCTCGATCGCGGAGGTCATGGCCCGGTGGACGAGGATGCGGAGATAGGCGCTGCGGCTGAGGTTCAGCTCGGCGGCCTTGGTGTTGATCCAGTCGATCATGGGCTCGGGCAGGTCAAACGTGATGACGCTGCGGGGCTTGCGCGTTGCGGGCATGGCGTAGGCGTGAAGCGATCACAGCATAGGGGTTTGGAATTCGGAGGGCAAGCCCCTTTGCTTTCGGAGTCAAGGTCGGTCTACCGTCAGCGGTGCCCGGTTCTCCGGCCGGGTGGCTGTCGGGTGATGCCCGCCCTGGAGGGGGCGGGCTTTTCAATGCGCGGTTCCCGAACCACGCACTACCCCATCGGGGTTAGGCAATGCGATGTAAGGTACCTGTAGCTGACCCTTCAGCCCGCACCCACCATGACCCCCACCGCTGCACCTAGTCGGATGCTGCCGTCACGCAGGCGTGAGCGGGGGATTGCCCATGCGGCATCGGCCATCAATTACTGGCTGGCACGGTCGGAGATGAGCGCCGAGATCCTATCTGCCATCAGCAGCTGGGGCCTTGGGGAGAAGTCAGGCCTGATCAGCAGCAACATCAGCCACCTGCGCAATGCAAGGGTCAGCCGGCTCAACCTGACCGTGCTGGAAGGCCTAAGCGCCGCGAACCTGGCCATCTGGCGCTGGCACACCCAAGGCACCGAGGCAGCCATGCAGGCCCTCGGCCCGCTGTCCACCTGGCAGGTGCGCCCAGAATGGCTGAACCGTGCCATCTGGCTGCATCACCCGGACGACGACTCCGACCCGCTGCAGTTCGCGGACTGGGCTGAGCTGTTCGCCGGCATCCTCACGCTGGATTACGTGGGCCTGAGCCTGGCCCCGTCCGAAGACCTCAGCCCTGCCCTTGCCCAGCTCCTGGGCCAGCTCACCGCCAGTGCCGGCACCATCATGGACGGCCTTGAGGCTATCAAGCGGGCTTACCCGGTCAGCGACCGTGACCGGGTGAACCTGCTGCTGGACGTGGTGACCGGCAGGCGCAACTACACCCGTGACGAGCTGGAGACGGAGCTGGCCAGCCTTGCCCTCACGGTCAGCCGCCTGCGAGGGGAAGAGGATGGGAGCCTGAGCCCAGAGGGGCTTCATGCGTTGCTGTCCACCGGCCGGAAACGGACCTAGCAGCCCGCCAGACAAGGCCTCGGCCTGCAACGTGCAGCTCGGCCTCTGAGATCGTTTCCTGCTGCCGTAGGAGCTGCCAGGCAGCGTCCAGGGCATCGATGGATGGAACGGTGATCACAAAGCCCTGAGCCATGACACCTACCGGGGGGGGGGGGGGGGAGCTTGCCACTGCGTTTTGGCAGAGGCCGGACCTTAAAGCCTGATCAAGGAAAGCTGACGGGAACAGGAGGAAACGCCTCCCTTTATGCGCGACACGCATAGCGCCGGGGATGCGGCCTCCCAAAGCGCAGGGCACCTGTAGCACGGCTGCCAGCCTCCCGGCAGTGCTACGTGAGACTGTTCCCCTGCCTCCCAAACCGCAGGGGTTGAGGTAGGATGCAGCAGTGCCCTAGGGCACCCGCACCACCACCGCAGAAATCATGGCCACCACGCGCAGGGCTCCTGCAGACACGGAGCCCGTCACAGAAGCCATTGGCTTCCCAAACCTGGCAGGCGTCATCACGACCGATGACGTCAGCACCAAAGGCACCGGCTCCTACCAAGCCGACTACATCAACTGGTGCCGCGTCGCGCACCTGCTCCACGTCCATGCCCCCGGCTGGCAGTTCCACCTGAGGCCCACCGCAGAGGGCCACCACGTTTGGGCAGCCCCCAACGGCACTGGCTACGTGGTCGGCTACTTCACCGGCCCTGATGCCGCGGTGACGCCCGACTTCCCTCAGGCGGTCATGGACAACCGCAATGCTCCGGTGCCCATGGAGCGGATCAGCGCCCGTGACTTGACCGACTCCCACCGCCGTTGCCTCTGCACGGCCGCAGCGGCCACGTTCGGCCTGGCATGGCAGTTGTGGGCACGGGAAGAGATCGAGAATCCCCACCGGGACACGCCGGCACCGGCATCGCCTGCCCGCACGCCTGACCCGGCCAAGGTGCTGCAGAGCGTGGAGGCTGCCATCACCCGCAGCGACCTCACCCCCTTCGGCATCCGCACCGTTTGCCACCTGTTCAGCGGTGGCACCACGCAGGCCCTGCGCCAGGTGCCTCAGGAGCAGCTGGAAAAAATCCCCACCTGGATCACCCGGCCGGACAACATCGCGGCGTTCAATGCCGGCACCAACCCGCGCACGGGTGAGGTGGTGCTGGTGCCTGAGCCCTCGGACCTTGAGGATCCCGAAGACCAGAGCCTGCTCAGCCTCGCGGGGGCTGCGGCATGACCCTCTACGACCAGGCCCGCGCCATTGCCGACGCCACCGGCACACCCTGCTTCATCGTCCACCCCGCCCATCGCCCGCCCTACATCGCCCGCACACCGCAGGCCGTAGAGCCCGGCTTCACCATGCTCGCCCGTGTTCTCCCGCACGGTCATCAATCCACCTGGAACCTGCAATGAACCAAGTCCATCTCGTTGGCACCCTCGCCTTCGATCCCCGCATCAAGTTCTTCGATTCCGGCAAGTCCAAGGCAACGTGCCTCATTGCCGCGCAGGCTCCCGGCCGCCAGTACCCGGACAAGGTGGACGTGGCCGCATGGGATGACCAAGGCCAGCAACTGGCCGACATGAAGCGAGGCGATGCCGTCGAAATCTTCGGCCGCATCACCACCGAAAGCTGGGATGATCGCAGCACCGGCAAGAAGGTCTACAAGACCGTCGTGATCGCTGAGTCGGTGGCAACACCTGCGCAAGTTGTGCAGCAGGGGCAGCCGCAGCGGCAGGCGCCGGCACGGCGGCAACCTGCAGCAGCACGGGATAACGAGGAAGTTCCGTTCTGATGCGCGTTCTGGTGGCCTGTGAATACAGCGGCAGGGTGCGTGATGCGTTCCGCCGCCGTGGCCACGATGCCATCAGCTGCGACCTGCTGCCCACCGAGGCGCCCGGCCCTCACTACCAAGGGCCGGTGCAGGATCTGCTGGGGGATGGGTTCGATCTGATGGTGGCCCACCCCCCCTGCACGCATCTGGCCGTCAGCGGGAGCCGTCATTTTCACCGCAAACAGCAGGAACAGCGCGAAGCCTTGGACTTTGTGCGCCTGCTCATGGATGCCCCCATCGAGCGGTGGTGCATTGAAAACCCAGTCAGCATCATCAGCAGTGCCATCAGGCCGCCGGACCAGATCATCCAACCGTGGGAACACGGCCACGGTGAAACGAAGGCCACCTGTCTCTGGCTGAAAAACCTGCCGCAGCTGCGCCCCACCAACGTGGTCAGCGGCCGAGAGAACAGGGTCCACAGGATGCCCCCTGGCCCTGATCGGTGGAAGGAACGCAGCCGCACCTATGAAGGCGTGGCAGAGGCCATGGGTAAGCAATGGGGGGAGGCGGCGCTGCCTGCCGTAGTTGAGCAGTTGCTGCTGTGCTGATGCCTGAGGCCATCACCTTCACGGTCAAGGGCATGAAGCCCGCTAGCCAAGGGTCGAAGGTGTTGATGCGTGGCCGGATGGTCGAATCCTGCAAAGACCTCCCGCGCTGGCGGAAACTCATTGAATCCACCGCTGAGGCACTCGGGGTCGGGGTCATTCCCGGCCCCGTTTCTTTGAGCGTCGTGTTTGTGTTTGCTCGGCCGGCCAATCATTTCAAAAAAAGTGGAGCGATTAAGCCAAACGCACCAAGATGGCACATGGTGCGCCCTGACATTGACAAAATCAGCCGCGCACTCGCAGACGCTCTCACGAAGGTGCTGTTTGAAGACGACGCAAGAGTTGTCAGCTTGATCGCTCAAAAAAGATACTGCGTAGGAGACGAGCAGCCAGGTGCAATTGTCACCATTGTCCCTCTTGGCACGAAGTCTTCGCCTGTTGAATCCAAGGCAGACGGTGTAGAATAGGTGGCGTAGCGGGGTTGCAGCCCCCTACGCCCGGACCTCAGAGCAACCTGAAGCCATGGAGATCATTGCACGCGCGGAAGCCCAGCGACAGGGGCTGCGCTTTTTCTTTACCGGTGTCCCGTGCCGCAATGGGCACATTGACGTTAGATACGTCACCACAAGGCAATGCGTTCCATGCAAGCGGGCATGGCAGCTAGAAAGGAAATCGCAACTCAAGCCTGTGCCAGTGCGCACAGCAAGAATTGGCTTTGTCTTGAGGTGCCACGTTTGCTCCGCGGAAGTTGTCTTGGATGGAATCTCCAAAGGGACACAGGGTGCCAAGTTCTGCCGTATTGGCGATTCTTTTAAAGAGCGCGTGTATTGTTCAGGAAGATGCCAAGACGCGGGTTATCGGCGCAGGGCCAACCTGAACGAACGCGTCAAAGCCCGTAGAAGAACTGACCCAGAGTACCGCAAAAGGCAGAACGCAAAAGAAGCTAGGCGCCGAGCGACGGCGGGTTATGCGGAAAAGCACCGCGATTACTATCAGTCGTGGCTGGCGGCCAACAAAGAAAAGGTGACTGAATACAAGCGCCAATACATTCAGTCGCGCAGGGAAAACGACCTAAATTTTAGGCTCGTTTGCGCATTGCGCCATCGCGTGAAAGAGGCCATCAAGCATGGCTACAAATCCGAATCAACCCTGGCGCTTATCGGCTGCTCAATTGCGGAAGTGAGGGCGCACATTGAGAGCCAATTTCAGCCAGGGATGTCATGGGAGACATGGGGGAGCACCGGCTGGCACATCGACCATATCCGGCCCTGCGCCAGCTTTGACCTTACGGATCCCGAGCAGCAGCGTCAGTGCTTTCACTACAGCAACCTGCAGCCTCTGTGGGCCTCGCAAAACTGCTCAAAGGGCGCGGCTCTGAACTGGCAGCCGCTGTAGGTGCCTACAACGAGACCCCGAGTCTCCCCGGGGCCCCGTCCGCACCCTCTCTGGCTGCATCACACAGCCGGAAAGAGACAGTCGGCACCACCCGCTACTGCCCAGCCATCCTAGAGCCCTCCCGCCACCGCACTGTGTAGACATGTGACAGGTGAGCGCCATGGGGGTTCCCAATGGCGACAATGGGGGAGTCGAAGGACGACGCGGCGCTGCCCCGTCCACCGGCACATCCACCCGGTCGCAGGCACTGAGAGGCCTCCCGGATCCCGCCCGACAAGGGCAAGAGGAATCATGACCAAGACCATCCCCGCTCACGCTGGCCGCATCGCAGGCCACGTCTGGCTGGCGCTCCGCTGGTTCTGGGCCCAGCTTGACTGGGAGCTGATCGGCTACTTCGTCACCCGCGGCGTCGTCACCTTCGCCGTCATCCTGTACCTGCTGGGCAAGGGCCTCGGCACTGCGGTTCACAAGGCGAACGACGCCCTCAGCCGGCACTGGGTGGCCCTCTGGGTCCGCCCCGAGGACCCTGCACCCGCAGCCGCCCCTGAGCCTGCCCCGGTGCCCGCACCGCCCGCCGTGGCGCCCTTGTTCGATGAGCTGGCACACCTCTCCGTCCGCCAGCTGCGCGAACTCACCGGCATCCGCTCCAAGCGATTCCGCCGCGCTGAACTACTCGCCATGGTCGCTGCCTGAGGTAGAGGCTGCCCTAGGGGAACGCCCTAGGGCTCACCGCTGGCCCCCACAACGGACTCTTGGACGAGGGTGCAAAACGACCCGGAAACCCTAGCCACAACAGGCATCAGGCTGCCACCCGTTCCCAACGCATCCCCACCACCCGCCGGCCTTCCCTGATCCCGTCGTTGATCGCTTGCTGCGTGCAGTACACGGCCCTTGCTGCCTCCGATGCCGAGGGCCACACCCTGCCCGTATCAAGGCACCGCACAGGAATCGCCATGCCTTGCCGGTACGGGTAGTCCGCTGCGATCCGCTCGGCCAGCTCCCGGTCTTCCAGCACGCAGAACAGATCGTCTGCCTGGCATCCGCCAAACCGCCAGGGTTCCCGCCGCGCCAGGGCCCGCACGTCTGACCGCTTGAAATAGCGCAGGTTCCTTCCCCTCGTCAGCCGCGACGGGATGACACCCTGCGTGAGCCAGTCGCTCAGTGTCTTGCGGTGGATGCCTAGACCCAGCAGCCCGGAGACCGTCATCCACTTGCCGGTGGGCGTGGACTGGCAACCCAACCTGTAGATCCGCGTCCTGAGCGCGTGGATGTTGCGGTCCTTCCAGCCCCGCTTGGCCGCCTCTGCTGTCCACGTCATCTGCAACAGCGGCATCGGCAGATCGCCGGCCAGCCCCAGCAGGAACTCATCCTCGGCCTCAGACCACGTGCGGCGTTTCATAGCTCTCAGAGGCCGCCCCACGGCGGCAGTTCCCGGAGCCTACCCCTTCGCTTTCCAAGCCCGCATGACGAGATGCAACAATCCGCCTCCCAAAGCCAAGGGACAGGGTTTACAGTCACAACAGGCGGACCTCCCGCCCCGCACCCACCACCCCATGACCCTCAGAGACTTCATTGCCGAGCGGCTGCAGTCCGCCTACGGCGACAAGATCAGCGATCAGCTCTGGGATCTGGCCGACTCCGTTGAGGCCTCCCTGCTGTTCGATGGCCTCAATGACCAGATCGACACCGTGGCCGACGCAATCCTCTGCGAACAGGTCACCGCTGCCCGCGATGAGCGTGCTGCCCTGTCCTGGGCATCCGCCGGTTTCCGCTGACTCCCGTCCCTCCGCTTTCCAAACCCATGACCATCGAATGCGAATCCGCCCTGTCCGATCTGGTTCTCCAGGCCGCACGGGATGCCGTTGCCTCTCCCCTCGGGCAGGCCTTCCAGCGTGGTGGCAGCCGCCCCGCTGCCAGCAGCCGTAACCAGCCGCTGGTGCCCCTGCTGGAGTCCCTCCTGGACGCTGCCGACGCAGTGGCCGCTGCCATTGCTGACAACGCCTGGGACGAATCCCGCCCCATGGACAAGGACTGGGTGCAGGAGCTGCGCGGCCAAGCCCAGAAGCTGGCCGCCGTGATCCACTCCGCTTCCACCTGCCCTGATCGCACAAAGGAGCTGGTCTGATGTTCGCCACCGTTGACGACGCCATGGCCGCCTGCGAAACCGCAGGCCTTGAGCCCCGCATCCAGCACGGCGGCCTTGGGGAGACCAGCTACTGGGTCTACCTCGGTGGCTCCTACATCAGCTACTGGAGCGATCAGCAGTTCCTGAGCTGGGCTAATGCCTACTTCGCCATGCAAGAGGCCGGGGAGCCCGACGACACCGACAGCGACGAAGACGTGTTCTTTGTCCTGCCGTCCGCAGCACGGGGGGAAGTCTGATGCCTGCCTACGTCATCACCTACCGGCGCCCTTCTGCCTACTTCCCAGAGGTGCCGATCAACGACACCACCATCTGGGTCACGCCAGAGGACTGGGATGCCGTCTACGCCTCAGAGCGGTTTGAGGCCATCCACAGCAACACGACCGTGCTCAACATCCTCCCCTGCCACCAATGAGCCCTGAGCTTCCCCCTTTCTGTAATGCCCGTGCTCGCGCCCGTATTCGTGCCGCTGCGCCTCGTTCACGTCGCGTTGCATCGCCTCGCCGCCCCAACCGCTGTGCTGCGGCTTTTGCCAAGGCCTTTACCTATCGCGGAGCCCTGACCGTCTTTGCCGTGGGCACCTTCCTCCTGGCTTGGTACGCGGTGTCCCTTGATCAAAAGGAGCAGCAGCACCGCCGGGACATGGCTTACCTCACCTACCGCACCCTTCCATGAGTGTTCCCACCCTTGACCCCACCATTGAGCAAGTGGCCGAATGGTGCCGAGGTCTTCGCTACACCGAAGAAGATCTGAGCTACGAACGAATGATCGCCATGCAGGCCGCCCAATGGGGTGCCGACCAAGAGCTGGAGGCGTGTCTGGACCAGCTGCAGCGCTGGGGGATCCAAGGCGTAGACAACCTCCGCAATACCCGACGCCCCAAGCCGCCGAGCTTGAAGGAGCAGGCGCTTGAGGTAGTCACCGGCCTGCAAAAGCGCGTTGACCTGCAATGCGACTTGTCCCTTCTTCGCCGCGCCCTGGAGCAACTCGATGACTGACCGCGCCTGGCTGTGCCTCGTCTGCGCCGTGCTGTCCCTGCAGATCGGCCTAGCCATTTACTTCCTGCCCCAGAAGTGGCTGGTGTGTCGTGTGCTCTACACCGAGACCTTAGCCCGTGTCCTTTGCCTGTCTTCCAAGTGACCACCGACACCACCACCGCAGCGCCTGAGCTGCTCATTGCCGACGACGAGGATTCAAGGTTCCGATTCAAGCTGGGCAAGCGTGCCTACGTCCGTGGCTGGATCAATTCCGAGCCCGTCATCATCACCCGCCGCCTGCTGCACCTCTCCACCGTGGGCATCTACTCGCCGCACTACGAGGTGGCAGACGCAGACGGCAAAGGCTGGCGCATTGCCCAGCTGGAACTCAGCAGCAAAGCCATCGACGTGCGATGACCATCTACCGCAAACCAGCCCCGCAGGTTGACCGCCTCCCAGACCAGGCCATCCGCATCACCGTGGGCAAGTTGACTTCAACCGTTCACTCTGAGCACCTCGTCCCAGAGCGCATCCTGCAGCTCACCCGCCGCCATCAGCGCCACCGCTACGGCAAAGGCACCCACAACCCCAACGCACGCTGGACCGAGGCCGTGGTCAGGGAGATGCGGGAACTGCACCTGTTGCAGCACCAGAGCATCTGCGCCATAGCGGCCCGCTTCAACACCCACGATGCCAGCGTGTCCCGCATCGTGCGGTGGAAGGATTGGGCCCACTGTGACCACGACCTGCGGGAGCTGCCACGGCCCAAGTTGATCGGCAACCAACGCCCACAGCTCAGTCCGGAAGAAGAAGCCCGCCGGCTACAGGCCAAGCGGGAACGGCAGCGGGAATACAACCGCAACTACCGCAACCGGCAACGAACCCTGAACTGCGCAACCTGCGTCCATTGGGTTCACAAATGCGGGCTGGGTTACCCGGAAGCCTCACGCACCAAGGGGACGTACGCCCGCCACTGTCCTGCATACGCAACGCCATGACTGACTACAAAGCACTAGCCGCCGAGCTGTTGACGGCGCTTGAAATTCAGCTTGACGAACTGGCGCTCACCAACCGGCTCTGCAAACGCGCCCGCGCCGCCCTGGCTGAGTGGGATGGGGCGGGGCCTACGGATGAGGAGCTGCTGGAGTTGATGCCTGAAACAATGCGGGATGAGTTTAGTTACGCGGCTCAGGTTTGCTCAAACGCAACCGGCGACAAGGTAAAGCCTGGGATTTTCCGCGTCTGCCTCAATACTGCGGCACTGGAACATGCCCGCGCCGTCTTGGCCCGCTACGGCACCCACCCCCGCCCCATTCCACCACTCGACGCAACCCGCCAACTGATCCTGAAGCTGACCGCAGAACTGGCCCGACTGCATGACAGCGAACCGAACACACTGGACCTGATTGCTCAAGCTCGCGCTTTCATTGACGCGGGCCAGCTGCGCCCGCAACGCGCTGAGCTGCTCCCCTGACGAGGTGCTGACGCGGGCATACCCAGCAGTGAGTCCGTCCATGGGGGCGGACTATATCCCGTTGCGCACCGATCCTCGCCTTAGTGGCCTACGGGATATACAGGCTGAAACCTGCTGCGCTGCAGGCAGTCTCAGCTAGCACCCAGTCAGGATCAGCCCCGTCACCCACGTATCCGCACCCTCGGCCCGCAGCGCCTGCCGCACCTCGTCCACGTCATCGCGGTGGATCTTGCGGCAGCTTGCCCCGGCTCGCGTCCACCACCAGACCGTGACCAGCTGCTCACGCGCCTCTGCCACGTCCATGCCATGCCTGCCGTTACAGCAGGTTGCCGGAAACCTAAGGAACAGGCGGCAGATGGATGGCCAGGGGCGGTGCAAGACGGCAACCACGGGACGCCCGTGGGCGGTTCTCCAGCACCGGGGCCACCGCACGTGGCGGACGGATCAAAAAGGCCTCAGGCAAGCGGGCCACGGTGACGGCCAAGGCCAAGGGGGCGGCACCCTCGGGCACCATCGGCCGGCGGCCGGGAAAACCGTCAAAACCGCCAACGCCAGCCAACAACATCCGCCCAGGCCGCGCACCCATCCGCAGCGGCATCAGGCCTTACCAGCCAGTCACCGGATCCGGCCGTAATGCTAAAGGGGATCGCCAATGGGTCAGGACTGCAGGCAACCTCTCCGGCGCCTACACCGAGTTAAAGGGCATTGGCAAGCGTGCCAAGCAGATGCGTCACGCCATGCAACGGCAGGATGCCCGCTGGATCACCGAGCGCAGCAAGCCGGGCATTGATGGCGAGATCGGCCGGATCATGGCGCAAGGCGCCAACTTCAAGCAGGCCAACCGTGCCATCCGCCGCCGTGCATCACGCGCCGCCAAAGCAGCAGCGGCAGGCAGCAAGCCGGCACAGAAGGCCCTGCAGATATACGACCAGCAGCTGGCCTTCACCGGCAAAGGCAAGCCCAAAGCCGGCAAGAACAATCTTCGCCCGGGGCCGCGCAACACGTCAGGCCCGCCGAAACGCACCCGCAAACCACGCAAGCCACGCAAATGATCGTTGAAGCTCCGACCATCGAAGTGGTCAATCAGGGCGGGGAACCCGTCTGGCGTGTCAGTGGCCTCGGGATGAGCGTCTGCGACCGCTGCGGCGCCCGTGCGCAGGAACTCTGGCGCCAGATGGCCGTGGCGCGGGGCTACAGCGGGCCGGAACCGGACAGGGCGGCCTGAGCTTCCAGCGCGGCGATGTGCCGGGTGGCAGCCCTGATGATCTGGTCTTGGTGGATCGTCAATCTCCACAACTTCATCGCCATGGCCAGCACATCGCCAGGCGCCCCTGATTCCAGCGCCCGCTTGCCGCGCTCCAACTCAACTTCATGGTGGAGCTGAAGCTGAGGACACATCCAATCGCCCCAGTGAGGCGAGGGCTTGGCGGACATGGGCGTGGTGCGGTTTTCTCAGGTTGCCAGCTGGCTACAGGTATCTCCGATTGCCTCGGATCCTGCCCTCCATCGTGTTCTTCTGCTGCTGGAGCACGTCAAGCGCTTTCCTGGCCGTCTGCTCACTCTTGTTGAGCTTGTTGATCTTGCTGACAATCTCAGCGTGCTGCCTCTGCATGGCTGCGGTGATGGGCTTGCCAGCTGCCTTGCGTTCGGCTGCCTTCTGTTGGATCTGGACTGCCTTCTGCGTGAGTGCCGTGCTTTGCCTGAGGTTGGCAATGCTTGTGCGCGAGAAGTTCTCTCCTGCCCGTTTGGCTCTGCGATCATGCGCAGACTTGGCAAGGCTTGCGGTACTAGAGAAGGCTCTGGTTTCAATCCTTCCAGTCAGCAAGGAGTCGGCCGCTCGTCGCTGCGCCCTGAGCGTGCCTGCCGTTTGAGCGGAAGCGAGGGCCGCATTTTTTTCGCGGGCTCGGTCACGGCCTCTCATCCGCTGCCGCTCTTTGGGGGTCGCCAGGTATCCGGCTGCGTTGTACTTGTACTGATCAGAGTTCACGCCAGGGAGCTTGGTGGCCGGAGCCTTGCCCTTGCCTGATCGGGCCGTCGTCTTGGGCTTTAGCGTTCCGGGCTTGAGACCTTTGGGCTTGGCAACGGTGCCGGCGGTTCTGGGGAGTCGTGTCTTGGCCTTGGCTACGGGCGCAGGCTTAGCGACTGGCTTTGGCTTGAGTGTCCCCGGTTTGAGACCTTTGGGCTTGGCGATAGTGCCATTCCCTCCACCCTTGGCCTTAACTGTGACGGTGGCCCGCTTGTTCCCGCCGGCAGTCTTCAGCCGCCCACCACGAGCCGTGGCGCCAGTCGAGGCGAACCGCCCACGGTTGTCTCTTGCATACCGGCGCCCGCCACTCTTGGCCACGATCCCTAAGCGTTTGCCTAGCTTGCCTTTGGCGTCGGGCAGCTCCCTAGACCCCAATCGCAGAACAGATCACGGGGGTCCGTGTCCCGCATCCACCCGATCAGCGTCTGCAGGTCACCGATAGACCGCATCCCCACGCAGCCGGCCGTGCCAGGGCTGCTGCCCGCGTTGGCGTCGTAGTGGATTTCGATGGCACTGCGCTGCGTTGTGCCCGGTTCCAAGTACCGCAGGGGGATGCTGGCAGGCCCCAGCCCCACACCCCAGCTGGCCGCGTAGTTGTCTTTCCCGCCGGCCCACGCGATGTCAGAGATGCCCCAGCGGCCCTCTGGCAGCGGCTCCAGGCTCCCGGCTTTGGAGTCCACGCCCTTGCGGAACACCTGCGCCCGTGGGGCTCCAGAGACGGCCAGCAGCTCACCCACCACGGCGCCACCCTTGACGTACTGCAGCTTCAGCAGCTCCAGCCCTCTGCCGTCTTTCTTGCCGGCCCTCGTCAGCCTCAGGTGCGGCTTGCTGGTGGGCGGTGCCACGGTGGCGGGCTTGGGCGGTGTAGATCCGCCAAGGAACAGCAGCACCTCAGCCTCACGGCGCCGCTTGAGCCCCTGCAGCACCTTCCCGTCTGCCTTGTCCCAACGGATCAGCTCCTGCGGGACCACGACGGCAGGATCTTCCTTAGCCATCAGCCGCTTGCGCAGCGTGGAATCCTCAACGGCCCCTAGGCCCACATTGAAGGCCCACGACACCAATGCCGCCTGCTGGTCCGGCTTCCATGCCTTGGCCATCGGCAATAGGGCGAACATGCCGGGGGCAAAGAGGTTCTCAACCTGATTGACCAGCAGTTCCTCAGCAAACTCAGCCGTGATCTTGTCGCCCATCCGCACGGGCTTGTTGATCATGCGGGTGGCCCCGTATCCAATGGTTGGCACGCCAGCAGGGCAGCGGTAGGCCTCAAGGCGCAAAGACTCAAACTCTTTGATGATCTTCAGCGCGGGCTTCAGCCAGGCCGGCTCCGGCAGCCTCGCGGGGCTCCCCTCGGCCCGCCATGCATCCGTGAACAGCTCCCGCTGCTCATCCGTGAGCGCCTGATCCAGCGCCGACAACGCGGCCAGCTGATGGGGCGTGAGCTTCCCCCGCTTGGCAGCCTCTTCCGCTGCCCCGCGCACCGTTGCAAACGTCATCAGCGGCGACGGCGGTCGAAGGGAACAGCGGCGGCCACGGGGTTGAACAGACGGGCGACGGCCTCGATCTGCCCCATGGTTGCCGGCTTGCCCACGGCATCCGCGATGGCGCTGGCAATCAGGCCCTCCACGATCACGGGCGGGACGCTGTTGCGCAGCACCATCGGCAGCTCCTGATCCAGCCGGCCGAACACCTGAGGCAACACGGCCTGCAAAGCACGATCAACGGCCATCTCGGCCAGACGGGTGGCCAGACGGCCGATCAGGGGGCGCAATCTCACGGTGGAGCCTGCAGTTTCCCTAGTTTTCCCTGCCCAGGAACCGCCCATCAGGCCCACGCTTCGGGCCACGCTCTTGCCGCCGCTTGTGCCCCGACAGATAGGCAGCCACCGGAGACTGCGCCAGCAGCCCGCCGATCCCCAGCCCCGAGGCCCTCAAGTCTGCCTGCATGTTGTCCCATGCCGGCTGGCACTGATCCGGCCCGGATGCCCGCATCTCGCACAACCCAACCCGCACCGCGCCGGAGACAGCCAGCGACACGGCAGCGCCGACGATCATCATGCCGATGGGGGTAAACCCTTTGAACGTGGGGGAGACGCTGATCATGGCCGCTGCCTCATTTCCTGCCGTGTCATCCGCACGCCCAGATCCTGCAGCTCGGCCTTGAACTCCCGCATCTCGCTCTGAAACGTCTCCTGATTGATCAGGACACGATCCAGCCGGATCGGCACCTGCACGGCCAGGTAGCCGATGCCGCCAACGCCGCAGATGATCAGCCACGACACCACATGGCGGCGGACTTCATCCCAAAAAGGGTCGGGCGTCCCGTTCACGAGAACCTCCATGGCATGTGCCCAGTCGCTGGGCAGGCTTGGGCATTCATGGCCGGCGATGGTCACAGCGGGACTTAATAAAGGTTGCCGATTCTGAGAGGCCATAGGTATAGCCCTCACTCGCGGTAGGTTGCCGCTTAGAAGATCAGTACGCGCCGCCGAATTGTGGTCTTGCTCAAGTCTGCAGCTTGCCCCGTCACAGCAAACGATCCAACGCCCCCTGCCGACATGTAGCCCCTAAGCAGTGCCGCAGCTTGCCCCGTCACGGCAAACGCGCCCGCATCCAGCGGCTCAACCCCTCCACCCTTGATCAGATCAGCCGTGATGCCGGTGACAGCAAACGCACCGCCACCAACTGCCAGATACCGCTGGCCCTGGAACCCTGCGCTCTGGCCCGCAACGACATAGGAGCCAGCCGCACCGGGCACCAGCAGCGCCCGCGCCAAGGCCGCTCCCTGCCCAGACACCGTGAAGGCGCCAGTGCCACCCGTAGCAAGCCGGCCCGCTTTGAGCGATGCAGGGTGTGCCGTGACGCTGAACGCCCCTGCGCTGCCTGTGGCAATGCGGCCCGTCTTGACGGTGGCAGCCTGCCCCGAGATGGCAAACGAGCCGACAGCACCCACCACCTGGCGGATGGCAGCAAGCCCGGCCGCAATGCCGATGACGGCAAACGATCCGACAGCACCGGCCATGCTGCGGCCCTTGATCAGGGCTGCCGCTACGCCTGTGGCCGTGAAGCTGCCAGCGTCGCCAGTGGCCTTACGGCCCGTGAGGGTGCCGGCTGCGATGCCGGTGATGGTGAACGCCCCGGCAGAGGCCCCCAGCAGCCGCCCACGCAGCGTGCCAGCAGCAACGCCACTGACGCTGTAGTTGCCAGCGGCAGCCGTCGTCAGGCGTCCTGCATTGGTGCCGGCAGCTTGCCCGGTGACGGCATACGATCCGGCCGCACCTGTCGTCAGACGGCCGCGCAGGGTGCCCGCTGCAACGCCTGTGGCCGTGAAGGTGCCACGGGATGCCGTCAGGCTGTAGGCACCAGCAGTGCCCCCGTACAGCGACCGCGTAATGGCACGGGTGCCACCTCGCGCCCTACAGGTGCTGGTGCAACGGAAAACATCAGGCCGGACCCAGATGCCAAAGCGGACCCGCGTCCGAGCCATGGCTTAGCCCTCCGCGATCTCGATCAGGACGTTCGGTGTGCTGGTGCTGGTGCTTTCGGGCAGGCCCATGAGCATGATGGCCGAGGTGCCGAATACTTCCGGCATCCCGGTGAGGTCAGGGCCAAACACCTTATGGGTGTTGGCTTCGCAGCGGCCGGTCCAGAGGCGCCGCATGAATACGGCGGTGACCGCACCCGTGGAGCTGGTGGCACCGTTCACCAGATAGCCATTCATCAGGCGGGCGCCGTAGTCCCCTGAGTTCCATGGCACCCGCAGCATCCGGTTTACAGCGACGTTCTGCGTGCTGACCGTGGCGCTGCTCTCTGCGGTGTTGTCGTCCTGATCCTTGTAGGACATCTGGAACGTGTGAGCGTGGTTAGAGCCTGCGGTGCTCAGCCACACCCACATCTCCACCTCTTCGTAGGCCGGCGTTGTGCCATCCGAGCGGAACGGAAGGCGGCCCGTGAAGCTCGGCTGCGTGCCCAGCGTGACGGTGGTTGTGCCGCTGGTGGGGATCGTCGTGGGGCCAGCCCAGAAGATCACATCAAACAGCGCCAGAGTCTGGTTGACGGGGGAGAACGCCTCCACCCGCGACAGATAGCCCTTGTTGCTGCCGTTGAAGGCCTGGATCGTGGGAAAGCCGGTGGTCGCGTCCGTGGGCACCACGCCCGTGGTGGTGTTGGAGGGAGCGGCACCAGCGCCGGGGAATCCAGCGGCGGCAACCGTGGTCGCCCAGTTTCCGGCAGTAGTCGTGACCGCGCCGGACTTGCTGATCTGGATGTGCTGCTTATACGCCCCGATGTACTGGTCAAACGTCGTGATTGCCATCAGGCCACCGTGAACAGGCCGTTGCTTTGATCCAGATCAACCGTGAAGGTCTCAGATGTGGCCAGAGTGACGCTGCTGCCATAGTCCCAGTAGCCGATGAGCGGATCAGCCGGTGATGTGGGCGTGTCGTTGTAGAGCACCGCGTATCTGAATGGACCCAAAGACGCGGAGGCCGTCCACACCGGATCGGTGCCGCCCGTGCACTTGAAGGTGCCCGAAGTCTCGGCGCCCGTGATTGTGCCGACAGAGATGCCGCCGCTGGTGTAGCCGGCGCCTGTCCCCAGCTCCGTGATGTCAGCCCGTACAGCGTGGGTTGCGGTGTTGGGGGCAGTGTTGGTGAGCGCCACCTTCAGCACGTGGCTGGTGCCGGTCTGGAACTGGTGGACCCCGCTACAGAGGTCCGTCACAAACTGCTCGTATTTGACGAAAGAGGCCACGGAGAACTAGCGGCTTTGGTCCCCTAGGTTTCCAGCGTCAGGCTCAGCTCAGCCACCGTGCCGCTCACCGCGCTGATCTCCAGCCACACAAAGGAATCCGCCGGGATCGGCATTTGGTCAATGGCCACGCTGGTGCCCGTGGTGGTGTTGGTAACGGCGGTGCTGATCGTGGCCGCGGTGCCGCTGGCGGTGCGGTCTGCGGCGTGTTTGATGACGAAGGTGACGCTCGGGGTGCTGCTGCCCTGCAGCACGGCAATCACAGCCGTCAACGTCACGTCCGTATCAGCACGGAACAGCGTGAAGTCGTCGCCGGCCTGTGGGTTGGGGATGCTGATGCTCTTGGGCAGCTCCAGGTTGGCCAGCCCCGTGGGCGGCGTGTAGTTGAGGATTCCGGCCTCGCTGGGGATCCTCAGCTGCATCTGATTCTTGGGCCCGACCCGCTCGGGCACGTTGATCCGCGTGACCGTGGAGCCGGAAAAGCTGTAGAGCAGGATGCCGGCCACGGTGTTCAGGTTGCTGTCCCCTTCCCAGTCCGTCAGGTACACGGTCCATTCCCGCGTTGCCCCCTGCCCTTGGTACTGCAGCACCGGGGTCAGATCCGGCTCCGTCAGGATCACGCACTCCAGCCCGCTCACCCGCGTCCCCGGTGCCAGGCCTTCCCCTGCAGACCGCACCGCAATCGACGGCGTGGTGACCCCATTGGCCAGCGTGTAGAGCCCCAGGAACGGGGACAACACCGTTGCCAGCTGGCCTCTGAGGGTGAGCACGTCCATGCCTCAGCTTGCCGCCATCAGGAGCAAATCCCCTTCCAACCAGGCTGCCGCATACCGATTCGGCACGGTCAGGTCGTAGTGCAGCAGCGGCCGGTCCATGTCCCGGACCCTAACGGGGCCATGCAGCGGCTTGCCCACGCACACCAGCCCACCACGCACGTTCCGGCCCTCCAGCTTCGGCGCCAGCACCCACACCACCCCGTCATCTGATCGCAGGCACCGCAGGCTGGGGGGCCCCACGTCAGGCTTGGACGCCTTCAGGATCTCCGGCCAGGCCGCCAGCAGGATTGGTGGAGCTTGCCCCTCCCGCTGCAGGCTCAGCGCCACGGCAGCCACCTGAGGCGACAGGCCCTCGCCGCTGCTGGCCTTCTGCTCACGCTGGAACAGGGCCACATCCGCCGGCAGGAACGGCTCACGCCGTTTTGACTCGTCCCGATTCAGGTTCAGGGTCGTGCTGTGGAGGTAAGCGATTGGCAGCTCTGCCAGCGCCGCAGCGTCCAATTTCATCCGCTGCAGGTGGTTCCACGCACGGATCACCACCGCCCGCAGCTCAGCCCCAAACGTCTGCCGGTGAAACTGCCCCGGAAACGCCGCGATCAGGCCCCAGAAGACCTCTTCCCAGTCCCACGCCTCGGGCTGCCATCGCCCGCTTGCGGCTTTCCCAGCTCCTCCTCCGTCCGGGGCTTGCTGGGCAGATCCTCGGTGATCGTCTCCTCTTCTGCCAGCCGGTACAGCTCGTTGAACAGCGTCCGGTGTAGACCCTGTGTATCCGCCAGCCCCCAGTCGGGCAGGTTCAGCCGGTGACGGATCAAAGCGGTCACGGTGGCCTGTTGCGTGCGCTGGCCGGCACTGCGGAACACCTGGCCCACTTCCTCGATCTTGGCCGCGTGCTTGAGCTTCATGGCCTCCGCTGCCGGCTCCAGCTCGCGGCCGGCAACCGATGCCTCAATCAGCTCAAACGCCTCGGTGAGGGTGATGCCCTCGGCTTTGGCAATCGCATCGGCAGCCTGCGCACCTTTGACAAAGGACGACTGATCCTTGGCCAGCAGATCCTGGATCGTGGCACTCTCTGCCACCGTCAGACCGCCCAGCACGGGCACTTCCAGCGTGCCGCTGGCCTCATTGCCCACAACCCGTTTCTCAGGGGTTGCAGGCGCCTGCAGGAACGGAAGGCCCATGGTATCGGTGCTGATGCTTGATCCTACCTTTGGGAAGCAGATCGCGCCTGCGCAGCCCGAAGGGCGACGACGGCACCGATCTCGGACAAGGTGCCGAAGCGGTTGGCGTGCGTGGTCATGCGAGCTGCAGCTCGCAGAGCGTTAAGGCGATCCTGCGCCTCGGTCACTTGCGCCTGCTGTGACTCGTAGCGGCGGCGTGCGTTGTCGGCGGTGATGGCGTCGGCTGTGCCGGGGCGGGGGCCTGGAGTGGGGCGGTAGTTCGCCATGACTAGGCCAGCGAGGTGATGGACGTGGGCGGGGTGTAGGTGGCACCCGTGTAGAGGGCGCGGGCGGTGAAGCGTAATCCGTGCAGCTTCGTGGCCGTGTTCGTAATGCCGCTGGTGCCAGTACCAGTGCCCAAACCGTTGCCGTATGTGCTGTCTGTGCTTATGTCATAGTCATCAAAAACTGAGCCCCAGCTTGGGAGATCCTCTGACGGCACGTCAATAACTTCAAGCAGTCTGACTCCGTCAAAGTAGAAAGAGACGGATCGAGTCGCATCGGAGGACCCAGGGATTTGCACTATAGCCATATGATGCCACACGCTTGTATCCGCAAGACCCGGCACTACTAGCGAGCCAGCAATGCCGTCAGGGTGCTCAAACTCATACCCCTCTACGTCTATGTTTCCGTACCACATGAAAAGGGATCCTATGTTTTCATATGTTGATCCTGTGTAGTAGTTGGTCTGGTCTATGGAAAACCCCCACGACCCGTCTTCGCGGTAAGCGGCGCTGCCCGAAAACGGCCTCAGGGGTCCAGATGTTCTAGTGGCAAGCTTGGCTAATACCTCAAACGTAAATTCTTTGGCTGCGGGCTCTTGGCTGACGCCGCTTTTTGCCTTGGCGATAGAAATACGATACAGAGGGTCGAAAGACCCCGGGGCTCGCACGTCAGAGCAGTAAAAAGAGTTACTTCCCAGAGGCCCTTCTCCGAGCCCAAACTGAGTAAAGTCAATCCCCCATGTGCCCTCTGGCACGCCCTCATTAATGTAATAGTCTGAAAATGCAAATGGCGAAATGTTATTAGTTGCGACGTTGAATCCGGCATCGGAGGGCGCAAACAACCAACCGTCGGCAGTAGCAACAACGGGAACACGATACGCGGCCACGGGTTGCTGTAGCACCCGCCGCCGGTCGGACCTGATGCCATACAGCAGGGCGCCATCGCGCCCTCTCCCCTGCTGCGCCTTGGCTGCGGCATCTGCCTCCACCGCCTTGCCCGCCAGCTTGCTATTGCGGTCTGCCAGCAGCTTGGCCTGGCGGTTGGCGTTCACCTGCGATTGGTTCAGCTGGCGCAGGGCGGCCAAAGCGACATCAACGACGATGTTGGTAGACACAGCGCCTTAATCGTTGGTGTTGAGACTTATGCGGTATGTCTGAGTTTGACCGGCGGCTAGGGTGATGTTCGGTGCTTCAGTTAGCACGCTGTGCGGGTATGTGGCGCCGTCGATGTAGATCACGACGCGATCAAAGCTGTAGCCGGCGCCTGTTGCTGTGAAGGCTGCGTCAATGTCGGGCAGCTCATAGCGGCCGTCCGTGCCGTCGTATGCGCCAGTGCCGATGACTTCGGAGTAGCGCACGTAGCCATTGCCGCTTTTCTCTACGCTCTGCCAGTTCGCCACGGTGCTCTGAGCGTCGTAGCCGGTGCCCCCGACCGACGCCAATAGCACCTTGAGCGTCTCGCCTTCATAGGCCAGGGCCGCCACGCGCTCCAGTTCCTTCTGACTCAGGGCTGCGGTGAGGGTCATGGATAAAGTCCTGTGGCTCTAGGTTGCCGGCTCAAGGGTTGACTGTGACTGTCACACCAATAACGGTGCCAATGGGATCCACAACAGTTAGCAGGCTGAGGTCATAGGGATAGCCGGTGACCGTTACGCCCAGCACTGTGCTCACCGTGGCAGGCGTCAACAGCTCCAACGCATAGGGCAGGCTCTGGACCGTCAGCCCCAGCACGGTGGAGGCGACGATGGGCACCGTCTCGTTCCACACGGGCACTGGCGTCGTCACCGTCATCTCTCCGTCCACCACGGCCGGCGTGGTGGGCAGGGTGGTGATGCCGGGGGCTACGGGGAACCAGAACGTGCCGGTGCCGCCCACGGCGCCCCAGAACAGGGCATCAGTGCTGGCGAGGATGCCATCGGGGCTCATCGTCCAGCTGGTGCCGTTGGTGCGATACAACGCGCTGAGGCCGTTGGCTTGGAGCACGAAGGGCGAGAACGGCGCAGCAGGCATCAGCTCCGCTGCCATCTGCACGTTGATGCCGTAGCGGTTGCCCATGAGCAGCATGTTCTGGGCCCTGCCGTAGGCCCTGGCCTTGGTGGGCGCATCGCTGGGGCTGGCGCTGTAGGTCACGCTCGGCGGGCTGCCGCTCTTGGTGAAGATGTCATCCGGCGCGTACGGCATGGACAGCGTGATGCGGCGGGTGGCTAGGGGGCTCCCTAGCGCCAGCTCAATCTCGCTTTCACTGGCGGTCCGCCAGCCGTTGTTGGGGTCCGGCTTTGCCTCACCTTCGCCTTTGGCGCTTTCCTTGTTGATCCGGTCTGCGGCGCTGGCACGCTGCTCAAGGCCGATGTCACGGCCGGTGCTGATGCGCGTCTCGGTGCCCTCGGACTGCAGCACCAGCGCCGCATCCAGAAAAGCCGGCGCCAACGTGGTGTAGAAGTCGGCATTGCCTTGGTTGCGGGTCAGCGCCGATGCCAGGGCTTGCTGCCCCTTCTGCGTGTAGCCGTTGGCCCGCAGCGTCTCGGTGGTGGACTTGGTGCAGGGGGTGCCGGCCTGGGTGGTGCCCGCCTCGGGGATGCTGATGGTGCGGGATGCTGTGAAGCGTTCGGCGTTGCTCTTGCGGTACTCAAACACCGTGCCGCCAGGCTGCCCCGCCATGTCGTAGATCTGGCTGGAGGCGTACATCTTGATGCAGGGCTCTGACACCTCCTGCACCTGACGTTCCACCTCTTGGTAGCCATCCGGCGGATCAGCCTTGGGCGTTTCGCCCGGCGCGGCGACGTTGTAGGTGTAGGTCTCGGTGGTGATGATGGTGTACTCATCGCTGCCGTCCGGCGGGCCGTAGACGGCCCATGACTGGTACTGCCCGCTCTTGTGCTGCAGGTAGGCCGGCGCCAACTCAGCCAGGATCGTGTACTGCGTCGTGGTGCGGGTGGTGACACGATCGAGCGTGTCGTAGGCGGTGAAGGTGACGGTGCGGGGGGTGTAGGTGTACTCCCACTGCTCTGGCACCGACACCGGGAACGGGTTGGAGTCGTAGAAGGGGTTGGACACCAGCACCGTAGAAGGTGCCCCGATGGTTTCCTCCCGCTCCCAGTTCTTCTCTGCCTTCTGCTCTTCCGGCTCATCCGGGTCAACAGGCTCCGGTGCGTTCAGCTTGAGGCTGCTGTAGCTGACGGTGACGGCATCGCCTGGCAGCTGGCCCACACCGATCTGGGCAATGTCGATGACGTTGGCAGAGGTGAACACCGGGCCGGTGCCGCCTGCTGCGCTCAGGTTGATGGTCTGCAGCGTCTCGGTGTCGTCCAGATAGCCGCAGAGGCACTCGGACACCATCAGATCGCTCAGGATCGAGACGTAGCCGGCACCAAAATCGAACTGGGCAACGCTGAAGCTGTTGGTCAGGCCCGGGGCGCCTGCGATGCCGAGCCTGCTGCAGCACTCGGCCGCGATGGCAGCGGCACTGATCGGAACCGTGATGATGGCCGCGTCGTCTGCCGTGATGCCAGAGTTGGCAGGGTCGTCGGTGTAGTCCCACTTCAGGGGTTCCTGCACGTCCTGCAGGTAGGTCAGCTTGCAGCCCAGCTCCACCTTGGTGGTGCGGCGGAAGGGATCGGCAAAGCTGCTCAGCACCCGCAGCGTGCGGGGCACGTCGTAGGTGACGCCATCCTTGGTGTAGGAGAAGGTGACGGCGGTGCCGATGGCCGGGGTGATGAGGCCGCTGATCTCACAGTTGCCCTTGGTCTTGACCAGCCCCGTGCCCTGCACGTAGTCATCGGAAACCGAGGCGCTGATCAGGGTGCCGAGGCTGCATGTGACCGTGGCGCGGATGTCAATGGCCATCAGATGATCTGCAGCGCCGTCAGGGTCACGGAATACCTAGTCGATTTCGCCCCCCCGGAGATGATCACCTCAGCCGAGGCAGACGGTGGGCTGATCGGGAACCAGCTGGTAGACGACGGGACGGCGGCAATCGTTTCGTCGTACCAGCTCAGCACGTCTGCGTAGGTTCCCGTGGTCAGATACCCCTCGATCTGGCGGACCTTATGGGCCACCAACGGCCCGGTGATGTAGCTCACCCCCGTTGCCGTGAGTGCCACGTTGGGCCCGTCCTGGCGCGTGTCCATCGGCTTGGTGAGCGTGACCACAGGGGACGTGCCAGAGCCCCGCGTAAGGGTCACCGTGCCAAGGCTGGGGACCAGTGCCTCCGATGCCTGCCGGCTCTTTTCCTGCTCCCGCAGCAGCACCGCCAGCGCCTGCGCTGCGTCCACCATCGCCACAGAGGCGGCCACGTAGGTGCCGGTTTGATCGCCCTGCGGGGGATCCGCAAACCAGCAGGCCAGCCCGCTCACGCTCACGCCATTGGCGCTGGTGATCGTCACGCTGATGGTGGTGCCCACGGCGCCGCTGCTCAGCGTGTCGGCATCCGTGATGCGCGTGTCCCGCCAAGTGTTGTAGACGCTGACGAGGTTGGCCCACTCTGCCGGCGTGAGCAGCCCACTGATCTGGAACGTGCGGGCAGTGAGGCCTGCCCGTGCATCGCCCTCATAGCCGAACGGCTGAGCGGTCAGGACGTTGCAGGTGAAGGCTCCGATGGTGACGGTCATGGCTAGATGGCGCGGTTGAGCACGTCGCCATAGGCGGCAGAGGATCCATCGGCGTCGACGCGGACGTTGACGGCCCAGCTCTTTTCCACAAGCCCCTGCATGATTCCGCCCAGCGTGCTCATGCCACCGACAACAGCTTGCTGACTTGTCTCCAGCTGTGCATTTGCTGCGACTACCGCATCCTGGGTCACCTTGAGATTGGAGAAGGCATCAGCGATGGCCTTGGACTGAGAGGCGAACTGGATGAAGGCCTGCGCGTCCTGCTGCCCGGGGATCTTGGTGGGATCAATGAAGCCTGTCTGCACGCCACGGATGACGTCCTGCCGCGCCCGCTCCAGCACTACGGCTTTGCCCTCGCTGTTCAAGATGTCAAAGTTGCTGGTGAGGGCATCGCTCAGGCGCTGGGTGGCATCGTTGAGGATGTCCCGCAGCTGCCGCGCACCGTTGATGAGCGACAGCTCCACGTTCTTTCCTGCCTTGACCGATTCCGCCAAGGTCGCCCGCACCGTTTCCGTGGGCGCCCCGGTGGTGAACTGGTTTTCAAGCTCAAAGGTCAGCTGCTTCTGCTGATCCTTGGCAGCGGTGATGGACTGCAGCACGGCATTGACGGCCGACAACTGGCCGCGCTGTGCTTGGTTGTCCACCGCCGCCAGTTCCTTGGCCTTGGCGATCTGTTGGTCAAGGTTGTCCAGGGATAGCCTAGTCTGCTGCTCAAATAGGGTGGTATTGGCCCGAAGCGTGACCGGATCCTTTGACGCTTCCTCGATCTTCTTCTGCAGTTCCTTGATCTGCTGACCAGCCTCCACGTAAGCATCACTGTTGATGTCCAGCTGCGTGCGCTTGGTCTGCAGTTCCTTGATCTTGTCGCTGATCTTGCCAACGGTGTTCAACCGGTTCTTTTCAGCTAGAGCTGCCGCCGCCGTTGCCGCTGCCACGCCTTCCAGCTCAGCCTGACGGTCTGGGTACTTCTCCCTCCACAGCTTGGCCAGCTCGCGGAATCGCGACAGCACGGCATCCACCTGCTCAGGCTTGGCCAGGCCAATATTCTTGATGCCCACGTCCTTCTGGGCATCGGTGAACAGGGCATTGGCTTGCTTGTCCGTCAGGTTGAGCTGCTGCTGCAGCGACTTGACCGCAACGACGGAATTGAGCGCCTCTTGCTTAAAGATGCCGAGGTTGCCCAGCAAGCCAGTGCCAAAGCCCAGCTGATCGGCGCGATTCTTGTCGCCCTGAACCTGCAGGATCTTGGTCAGGGTTTCGACCCCCTGGATCACCGTAGGCAGTAGGTTCTGGCCAAAGGAGGTCTGCAGATCCTTCCAAGCATTGCCCAGCTTCTGGAAGTTTTGGGCAGCCGTGGGGGCCCCTCCCGCTGCTGCCGTCAACTCGTTAAGGCCTTTGGTCAAGGCAGGGAAGAACTGCCCAGCCGTGAGCCGGCCCGATTCCACCAGCTTGATTAGCTCCTGCTGCGTGACGCCTAGGCCCTTGGCCGCAGCGGAGAACGCAATCGGCAGCCGCTCCCCAAGCTGACCGCGCAGTTCCTCCATCTGCACGTTGCCCTTGGATGCGATCTGCTGCAGGGCTAGCAGGCTGCCGCTCAGCTCGTCATTGCTCAGGCCCAATGCCTGCGCAGACCGCGCGACGGCAGCAAACAGGTCTTCCTGCACCTTCAGAGGCGTGCCAGCGGCAGACGCTGCAGCGGTGAAGCTGCCAAAGGTGCCTGCCAGGGTGGTGAAGCTCAGCCCCAGCTCGTCAGACAGCCGCCGCGTCTGTCCCAATGCCCGGGCAGCACCCTGCTCCCCGAGGGTGTTGGACAGCTTGCGCGTGATCGTTTCCAGCTCAACGGCGGAATCAATCGAGCCCTTCAGGAAGTTGACAGCGGTGACACCAAGCCCAAACGCGGCGATAGCACTGGACACCGACCGGGCGAAGCTGTTGCCGATCTGAACGCCCTGCGTGCCGGCAACCCGCTTGGCCTGATCCAACCCGGCGCGAAACGGATCGTCGTCTATGCCTAGGACCAGTACGGCATTGCCGAGCGTCTCCGCCACACCACCACAGCTGTTCCCATAGGTTGCCGGAAACCTAGGCCATGACTAGCGCCATCGCCTTCCTGGCCAATGCCTCGGCAGTGTTTGACGTGCCCACGGCAGGGACACTGACCGACCCGACCACAGGCAACGTGGTGCCCAATACAACGACCGTGACGGTATCGCTGTACCTCCGCGGCACAGGGGGCAGTGCCCCATCCCTCAGCGAGTTTCCCGGCGTTGGAGTGGAAGATGACGTGCTGGAAGGCTACGCCGTCAGCCCCCAGGCCCTCGATAGCCGCATCGTGCCCGGCGTGCGGGGAACACTAACCTTCGGCAGCGATGACCCGGTGCCCTGTGAGGTGGCCGCAGCCCGCTACCCGTTCGGCAGCACCGGCTTCCTTGGCGAGACGTTGCAAGGAATCTTGGGAGACAAGATCAGGCTCAGCAGGTACAGCCAGCGATGACCGTTGTTCGCACTAGCTACCGCCTGCAGGGGTGGAACTCAACGCAATTGCGTCTCAGGATCCCGGCCATCCTCACGGCCTACGGCAAAGCAGTCGGGGACGAGTTCCAGGAACAGATCAAGCTCGTCCAGTACCCCTGGCCCCGCCGCACCTACCGGAAGAACGGCACCATCGAAGACAGCCCGCGCGACATCGTGGATCTCGGCACCTTCCTGCGATCCCAGAAGCGGGACAGGATTGATGCCACAACCCTGCGCTTCAGCTGGAACGTCCCCTACGCCTCGCTGATCTTCAACGGTTACACCACCAACAGAGGGAACGTCTGCCCGCCACGCAATTGGATTGAACCGGCGCTCAAGGCACAGCCGCTGGATCAGTTCTTCGCTGACCAGTGGCGTGCCCTGGCCCGGCGGTCGCTCTAACAAGAAAAAGCCCCCGCCATGGCAAGCGGGGGCCCCTATCACTGCTCCCTAGTTTGCTCAGCTCAGGCAGCTTCGGGCATTGATGCCCCCTTGCGGCGGTTCTCATGGGCCCAGAGCGGCCTCATGTTGCTGTAGTGAAAGCACTGCCGCTGCTGCTCAGGATCGCTGAGGTCAAACGCCGCGCAGGGGATGATGTGGTCGATGTGCCACTCGGATCGGTTGTCCCATGACATGCCACCCGTGAACTGGCTTTCAATGTGCCTTGCGAAAGCCTCATAGGAGCATCCAATCAACTCAGCCGTCTTGCCGCTTTTGTTATCGCCAGACACAAAGTGATTGATCCGCCGGCGCAGCCGGGTCAAAACGGCGAACTGAGGATCTGATTGCTTCCGCGTCAGGTAGTAAGCCGTTTTCTGCTGCCTGCAGTGATCGGCATTGGCAGTCTGCCATTCACGCAGGTATTCAAGCATCTTGTCCCTATTGGCTTCGTACCAAGCTCGGGCGGTGGCCCGGCGCTTGTGCCAATGCTTTTCGTAGTCTTGTCGTTTGCGCTCTTTGACAAGCTCGGCGTTCTGCTCTCGATACTGCTTCTGTTGGGCACAGATAGCAGCCCGGTTCTTTTCGTGATACTTCTTGCCGTTGATGCTGTTGCAAATGACGCACCGACCAACAGCAACGTAGCGCTCGCAGTCGTGACCACGAGCGCAGGGCTTGCCGGTATAGAAGAGTTTCAGCCCGCGTGCGCGGGCTTCCTCGCGTGAGATGATGTCCATGTCGCCTGTGACAGCAGGTGGCCAGGGGTAGGAGGTTGCACCCTCGCTACCCCACCATCTTAGCGTCAGCTGACCGTGCTGACCGTGAACGTAGGCCTGACGTCAGCACCAGCGTCGCCCACAGTGCCCGCGCCCACCGTGAGGATGTCGCCCACGTTGTAGTTGGTGCCCGCTGCCACGATCGTCGGCGCTGCAGTGACCGTGCCGCCACCGGCAACCACAATATCCGCGGTGGCTCCCAGGCCGCTGCCCACGCCCTGCGCAGGGCTGCTGCCAATCAGCGACACGCCGCTGTAGGTGGCAGGAGACAGGCCGCTGCCGTTGGTGGTTACAGTCAGGGTTGCAATTCCCTTGCCCTGCGGATACCACAGAAGCTGGCCAAAACCGCGGAATGTGAAGGAGCAAGTAGCGACATCGCCTGCTTGCACACTTTCTTGAAATCCTTCGACAAATGCAATGCCGCTGTGGATCTCAGCGTCGCTGCCGGAGCCATCTTTTACAGGAGATACACGGTAGACCTTTAAAGCCGTACCAGCAGCGCCATTCAGCCATGCCCGCTTAAGGATGCGATAGCCCTCATCAGCCAGAGACAGATTCATGCTGGCGGGGACTGACCAGCCGATGTTGGTCATCAACGGCGACTTCCACCCATACTCCGAGGAATAATCCAGCGGAGCATCAGTAGAATCCGTGCTGCCATCAATACTGGCGTTGGTCAGTGACAGAACCTCGGTCAGCCCAGACGTAGAAGTTGGGGCCGTTGATGCCGTAGTTCCCAGCCCTACATAAAGCTGAAAATCTAGCGCGTTGAAATAACTGGGCATGGCCGGCGATCGTTTGGCTTAGCTTGCCGGCCGCTTTGCCCAGCGCCTCGGCCCCCTGTTGTTGTTTTGCTCTTTGACCGTGGCCCATCTGCAGTTCCCCGGTTCGTAGTCCCCGTTGGAGTCAATCCGGTCAATGGTCAGGCCTGGCGGCCGATCGCCCATGTCTTCAGCAAAGGACTCGAAACTGTTGCGCCACCGCTCACAGACCCTGATGCCCTTGCTGTAGTAATACTCTGCGTCCTTGTGGTCCGGTCGGGAGCATCGATCCTTCATGCACGCCCAGATCTTGTACATGGGGTCTTGGCTGCGCCCATGCGACCGAGCGCGGTTGCCGGTGACTTCCCTGCGGAGGCACCCACAGCTGTGAGTATGCCGCCCCAGGCTTCTAGTGTTGATCAGCTTTTCAGTGCCGCAGTCACAGATGCACCGCCAGTACAGATACTTCTCTGTGCGGACTGGCTCTAGCGCCACCAATCGGCCGTAACGCTGGCCGGTGCGGTCTACCATTGCTGTCATCAGCTCATCGGAAGTGAGTTGGTCAAGGGGCAGGGTGTTAGCGCACCGCTGCCTCAATCATTCTACGGCCTTGGCTTTGGGAATCGGATCAGCTTGCCGCCGCCAGTTCCCGCTCTTCCTCAGCCTCCAGCCATTCCATGGGCGACGGCCGCTGATCGCAGTGCAGCTCCCAGTCCTGAACGTCGTGCCCAATGCCAGAGGTGGCCAGCAAGGATTCCTGTAGCTCCTGCAGGCTGCAGCCGAGGGCCTCAGCAACCTGCTGCGGTGTCATCCCTGCGGCTGCCAGCTTGCGTGCCTTGCTGCCCCGCTCGCGCACGACGGGGGGCGCTGCGATCTGGAAGCCGTGGTCCCGGAGGTAGTGCATGATCTCGCCCTCCACAAAGCGGCCTAGGAGGGTGCTGAGCTTGTACGGCTCGCCGTTGGCAGGGTTCAGCTTGGTGGGGTCGTAGCTGCGAAAGGTGCGCAGGAAGGCCACGTCCACAAGGGAGCTGATCACATCCCTCTCTAGGACTGGAAACTTCCTGCTCATCTTCGCCGTGAACTTCCAGGCCAGCCCGATGTTGGCCGCGTAGAGCTTCCCAAAGGCCCGCCGTTCCTCCCTTGTGAAGGGCCGCTCTAGGTGGTCACGTTCCCGCCACTGATCCTCCTCAAAGCCAAGGCCCGTCAGGAGCGTGAGTTGGTCGCGGTTCTTGCGGGCCATGGCCCATCAGCCACGGAACACCCTGATGCTACCGGATGCGCCTTTGGGAACCGAAGTGGTCAATACACCGAGCGTTCCCACCAGCGAGGGGACGACGGTGAGGCAGTTCAGCACGGTGGGCGCCCCGCCCTGGCGGAAGGTGACGGACACAACGTCCACGCTGGCTGACTGCAGGCTGCTGTTGGGGATGCCAGGGATCAGCTCCCCCAGTGCCGTGTTGCTGCCGCTGAGCAGGGTGGGGGTTGCCAGCAGCGCATTGGCCAGATCAAAGGTGGCCTGCTCCACCTGTTCGGGGATGGTGGTGCTGCTCAGCGCCACACCGTCCAAAGTGATGCCGCTGCGGGGCCAGCCGAGGGCCTGCGTGGAGGATGCCCGGTCCCCGATCCACTCCAGCTCGTCGAGATACCGGGTGGCACTAATGACGGCTCTGCCCTTGTCGTCCGTGGTGGCAGACGACCACGCCAAGGTGCCGAGCTGCAGGTTGGCGATGGTGTCACCGCCTGCAACCGTGAGGTAGGAGTTGGCAGAGGCAGAGCCTGCTGTGGCGGTGACGGTGACGGTCATGGCTTCTGGATGCGCTTCACGGTGCCATCAGGGCGGACCTTGAGCAGCTCGCGCCGCTGGGGTTCGCCGGCCTTGGGCTGCAGGAGCCTGCCTACGGCCACGATGCTGTCCTGATAGGCGGCCATCACTTCTTGCCCTTGCGCTTCGGCTTGGCAGCACCCTTGCGACCACCGCCCATGGTCTTGTAGTAGTCCTTGGCAGCCTGAGCAGTCACCAGAGAGTTCTGGGCCTTCTTGCTCATGGGGTTTTTGTTGAGCTGCTTCTGGGCGCTGCGGAGGTTGGCGCCAGCGCGGCCGGATGCCGTCTTGGGGCCCTTCTTGGCTTTGGGCTTGGGTGCCGGGGGGGTTGCCGTGCTGCCCTTGCCATAGCCGCGAGTAGCGCCCAGGGTGCGATTGACTGCGCTCTTGGCAATGGTGCCCTTGGGAGCGGAAGTGCCAGGCCGGCCAGCGCCCATTTTCACGCCACGACGCTTGCCACCGGCAGCAGGGGCAGAGGCAACGCTCCCTTTGCCGGCACCACGGGTGGCCCCCAGCGACCGATTGACGGAACTCTTGGCCACGGTGCCGCCAGGAGCGGAAGTACCGGGACGACCACTGCCCAGCTTCGGCCCTTTGCTCTTGCCGCCGAGACGCGCCCCACCGGTTGACGCGAACTTGCCGTTCTTGTCCCTGTTGTACTTCCTACCCCCACCCTTGGCCATTGGTCCAGATCGATTGCCT
>Ga0315909_10001227_pt1 | contig 34485 bp, 10 predicted proteins | sample LakEriMetagenome_11_FD_203527 | JGI IMG/M metagenome (GOLD analysis project Ga0315909, IMG submission 203527) | Freshwater fungal communities from buoy surface, Lake Erie, Ohio, United States - Buoy 2 MA125 | ecosystem: Environmental > Aquatic > Freshwater > Lake | place: USA: Lake Erie, Ohio... | reverse complement strand
TTCGGCGGCGATCGCCAGAAGATCAGCGACGCTTTCCGCGCGGCGATGGCCAACGAAGATTTCCGCAGCAACTTCGGCCGCATGCGCGAGTTGGAGACCCAGTACCGCTCGGCCAGCGACGACCAGAAGCAGGCCATCATGGACGAACTCTCGACGATCCGCAGCCGCGGCCTCGGCATGCTCAAGCAGGCCGCCGCCGGTACGCCCGCCACGAACCAGCCGACCGTCACGATCACCGGTCCCGGTGTCGTCCGGGACGCCAACGGCCCCGCCCCGGCCGCTGCCCCCGCGGCTCCGGCCCCCGCCGCGCCGGTCACGTTCGAATAAACCGGCCCCCGAGCCGAAATGAATCCCGCCTCGCGCCGCCTGGTCCTGCTGGGCCTCCTTGCCCTCGGCGCCCTCGCGCTCGGCTGGTGGCTTTTCCCGGCAGCTGATGAGCCCAAGCCATCGGGCCGCCCGCCCCGCTACGTCGTCGTGACCAAGCCCGGCGCCGCCCGCCCGGTCGGTGCGCCGCGGAGCGCCAACGGTCTCATCCCCTCCGCCCAGGAAGACATCTCCGTCGACAGCCGCCCGCCGGACGCGCGCCGCGAGAATATCATCCGCGAAGGGATCGGCACGATCCAGGAACTTAAGTTCATGCACCCGCAGGTCTTCGATGGCGCCGCCAAGCGCTGGGGCGAGCATCCGAAGACGAAGGCCCTCGTCGCGGAATGGAAGGAGATCGAAGCCGGCTGGAAGACGCAGGACGAGACCGCGAAGGCGGCGCAGCTGCCGCGCATGCAGGTGATGTGGAACGAAGCGATGGGCCTGCTCCGCGCCGAGGTCGAGCAGTCGGCGAGCGAAGCGGGCGTCAAGTGACCGCCAGCCGGAGCAGCTCCGCGCGGAATTCCGTCAGCACCGCCTGCGTCCGTGCGAAGCCCGCGTGGCGTTCGCCCGTGGCTTCGTCCATGTACAGGTCGCGGCGCACTTCGATCATCACCGACCAGAGACGCGGGTCGCGGCCGAAGCAGGCATTTGGGACCATCGCCCCGCGGAACGGCACGTCGACGCCGACCGAGTACCCGTGCGCGCGGAAGAAACCGACGGCGAGATCGCGCAGGGCCGGCGGCGTGTGGCCCGGCTGCGTGCCGATGCCGATCTCGGGCGACGGCCCGAAGGCGAGCTGCGTGGGCAGCGGGCCCGTCGGGTAGGAATGCGCGTCGAGGATGACGCAGCGATCGAAGCGGGCCAGGCGGGCGGCGGCGGCTTCGTCGAGCGCGCGATGGTGCGGCCAGTAATGGCGGGCCATCAGCTCCGCGCGACGTTCCGGCGTCAGCGCGCGGAGCGGCCGACCGTCGGCGGTGCGGACGTAAGTCGCGCCCATGCCTACTTTCGCGCAAGGCTCCTGCGCGTCGTCGGCGAAACGTTCCACGTCCACGACGAGACGCGAAACCTCGGCGCGTAAGAAGTCGGCCGGCACGAGCCCATCGGTATACAGCGCGCCGGTGTGCCGGTCGGTCAGCCGAAGGCATTCCGACCGGAGTTCCTCGGCCGAGAGCAGGAAGTCGGCCCGTGCGTCGGGCGGGATGGCCGTGGCGTCGTGGGGGAGATGGACGAGGAGAGGGGTCATGGCGGCCCTGACCTTAAGCCCGGAGGCGCCCGGACCGCACCCCGCCGGCGTGTCATAATTAAAATCAGAATCCTGCAACTCGCCCCCGGAGGCGGGGTTTCATCATCGCACCCCCACACATATCATGAAAATCAAACTCGCACTCCTCCTGGCCCTGATCACCTCGGCCGGCCTCCTCGCTCAGGACGCTCCCAAGCCCGACGCCCCCAAGGGCGACGCCCCCGCCAAGAAGGGCGAAGGCAAGGGCGACAAGGGCGGCAAGAAGCAGCAGGGCCCGCAGCGCCCGGAATCCGTCGACGAAGCCACCTGGAAGAAGTTCATGGAAGCCCAGAAGGCTGCCCAGGGCGATGAAGCCGTGAAGGCCGCCAAGGCCAAGGCTGGCGAAGCCAAGACCCCGGAAGAAAAGCAGGCCGCCGGCAAGGCCGTGATGGAAGCCGTCAAGGCCGCCATCCTCAAGGCTGACGCCTCCCTCGAATCCGTCTTCAAGGCCCTCGAAGAAGCTCGCGCCAAAGGTAAGGGCAAGGGCGACAAGGGCGGCAAGGGCAAGAAGCCCGAAGGCGACAAGGGCGGCAAGAAGCCTGAAGCCAAGTAATCTTCGGATCACAGGCTGGAACAAGACCCCGGTTCGCCGGGGTCTTTTGTTTGGAGGGGGTGGAAGAATAGATGACTGCGTCGATGACGGATGACAGAGGGCTGAATCGACTGAAAGACAGAGACAGAGACAGGGCTAGGGCTCGGGCTAGGTAGGGACGGCTCTCCGAGCCGTCCGTTCGCCGATCGAGATTCGTACGTCAATCGGTTCAACGGCGGGTTCGGAGAACCCGCCCTACCCATGGCAGGACGTACCAACTCAAAGGGAAACCGGAGACCGAATGATTGGCTGGGGCGCCTATGTTCAGGCCTGTCCTCATTCATCGACTCAGTCATCTGTCATCGATTAAGCCCTCGCCAAAACCTTTTTCATCCCCCGGTGTTCTATCCGTATGCGCCTCCCTACCCTGCTCCTCGCCCTCCTCGCTTCGCTCCCGATCTTTGCGGCCGACGAGAAGAAGCCCACGGAGCCCGTGGCTAAGCCGGTCGAGAAGCCTGAGCCGGCGGTGAAAAAGAAGAAGGGCCTCGATGCCCCGGAGATCCCGGCCGGCGTCTCGCTGGTCGATGGCGTGAAGCTCCAAGAAGCCTGGCTGAAGGCGGAGAGCGACGAAGAATTCAAAGCCGCCGTGGCCAAGCTCGGCGGCGCCGGTCAGAAGTCGAAGAAGAGCAAGGGTGAGAAGAAGGAAGGCGGTGCCCGCGACGCCAAGGAAGCGCGCGAAGCCATGGACGCCGCGCGCGTCAAGGCGATGCAGAAAGCCGAGCCGGCCCTCAAGATCGATTTGATCCGCGATTACGTCGCTTCGAGCCATCAGAAGAAGTCCGACGTCGCCGGTAAGCCGAAGAAGAAGTGACGCGGCAGCGAAGCTGCCGCGAGGGACGATGGCTGAGTCGATGACAGATGACAGAGGGCAGATTGGCTAGGATGCCCGTTTCAGGTCTCGGGTCTCGGCCATCAGGTGCCTGGTTCGGGTCTTCAGGTTCGGGTGCAGGTTCAGGAATTCTGCCATCCGTCATCGACTCAGCCATCTGTCATCGATTCAGTCATCTACTCAGGTAGCGGGCGGCAGGCATCATCCATTCAGTCCTCCACGCTGTCCTCAACTCAGTCCTCCACTCAGTCCTCCTGCATCTGTCCTCGACCCAGCCATGGATAACTCGCAACTTTAAGCCTCCTGTGTTGTTCAACTGGGATAGCCCCATGCGCCTCTTTTCCCTCCTCACCCTCGCCCTGCTCTCCGCTTTCGTCCAGGCGGCCGATGAACCCGTAGCCAAGCCGGCCAAGAAGTCCGTACGAGCCAATGCCGCGCTCCCCGAGAGCGTCCCCGGCGTCTCCGATGAACAATACGCCAAGATCCGCCGCGCGCTCATGGCGACCTACGGGGACGAGGCCGTCGCCGTCGCCCGCAAGCGCCTCGCCGACCTCAAGGAACGGACCCGCTTCGTGAAGGGACGCAACGAAGCCGAAGACCTCCGCCTCGAGTTCGAGACCGCCCGCGACGCCATGGTGAAGGCCACGCTCGAGGCCGCCCAGAAGTTCGACCCTTCCATCGAGAAAGACCCGCTGGTCCTCACCCTCAACGCCATCGAGGAACTCATGAAGAAGCGCAGCCAGGATGCCGCCAAGGCAGCCCAGGAGAAAGCGTCCGCCGAAGAGCGCGCCGCCGCCGCGAACAAGCCGAAGGACGAAGCCAAGCCGGCCGCGGAGACGACGGCCAAGGAAGCGGACGCTAAGCCCATCACTCCGGGCGAACTGCTCGCCGACGTCGAAGGCGTGTCCGCCGAAGACATGCGCAAATTCCGGGCGGCCGCTTATAAGGCCCAACGCGATCCGAAGCTGAAGGAGATCAAGGCGAAGCGGGCCCAGCTCCTGAAGGAAGCCGAGTTCCTTTCCCAAGAGGAGAAGAAAAATATGCGCGGCGAATTCGAGCAGATCCAGTCGGACCTCCGCCAAGCCAACCTCGCCGCCCTCGCGGCGGCCGCTCCCGACCTTTCCAAGGAGACCCTCGAGAAGATCTACGAAGCCGTCGAGACACGCACCCGCGAAGCCATCGAGAAGGCGGGCAAGAAGAAGGCCACCAAGACCCCGCTCAAGCCTTTCCCGTTCGGGGAGAAGAAGTGACGCGGCAGCGGAGGTGCCGAGAGGGACAGGGCTTGGGCTAGGGCTGGGGCTAGTTAAGTTGGCCCGTTGATCAGTTGGCCGGTTGGCCAGGGGGCAATTCTTTCGGGTCTCAGGTCTCGGCAGTCAGGTGCCTGGTTCGGGTGTTCAGGTTCAGGCGCAGGTTCGGGAAATCTGCCATCCGTCATCTGTCATCTGTCATCGATTCAGTCATCTGCTCGGGTGGCGGCTATGTCGTGACGCGGTCCCGACCCTACCCATGGCAAACTAGGGCAGCACGCGGTGCTGCCCCTACCCCAAGACAAGCACTCCCCCTATACTCGATACTCCATACTCGATACTCTCAGTATGGCGCCCTCCGTCATCCGTCATCGACTCAGTCATCCATTCTACCCCACAACTTCCCCCTCTTCCCGGGGTTTTCTCATTAGCCCACCCCTACCCCTGTCCCCACCCCTACCCCTATCTATGAAACAACTCTTCCCCCTCCTACTCGCCGCCGCCGTCGGTTCCGCCTCCACCTACTTCGTCATGGAGGCCCGCCAGCCCGCTCAGGCCAAGGCCGAACAGCCGAACGCCGAGGGCGCTCCATTCGCCGCCCGACCGAAGGCCCCCGAAGGCGATCCGTCGGAAGCGCCGCGCAAGCAAGGCGCCCCGAAGTTCGGCGGCAAGACCGGCGGCTTCCTGCCCGAAGAGATCGAAGGCGTCACCGCCGAGCAGCTGAACAAGTGCAAGGCCGCCCTCTTCAAGACTTTCCAGGACGACGGCGTCAAAGCCGCGCGCGCGAAGCAGGCTGAGCTCCGCAAGGAAGCCGAATACGCCTCCGACGACGAGAAGAAGAACCTGCGTCCGCAGTTCGAAGAAGCCGCCCTCGATCTCCGCAAGGCGACCAAGGAGGCCATGCTCGCCGCCGATGACGAACTGACCGCCGACGTCGTCGACAAAGTCCTGGACGTCGTCGAAGAGCGCATGAAGCAGCGCATGCAGCAAGGCGCCCAGCAGAACGGCAAGAAGAAGTGACGCGGCAGCGTGGCTGCCGTGAGGGACAGAGCTTGGGCAGGATAAGTTGATCCGTTGATCAGTTGGCCGGTTGACCAGAGAGGCATACACTCAAAGGGAGACCGGAAACGGGATGATTAGATAGCATCCGTTTCAGGTGGCAGGTGGCGGCCTCGGGCGGCGGGTGGCAGGACTTTTCCATTCAGCCCTCTATTCAGTCCTCAACGCAGCCCTCCATTCAGCCATCAGTGGTCAAATCGTGATCTGCCATCGATTCAGCCATCTGTCATCTGTCATCGATTCTCAACGCACCCCCTCAAACACCGCCTTCAACTCCGCGTCGGTGAGCGGACGATCCCACAGGAGGAAGCGGGCGATCTCGCCATCGAAGGATTCCTTGCCGGGATGCTGGATCGCGTCGCGCTCCTGGCCGATCGCGAGTTTCGAGGCATCGGCCTTAGGGTTGATGGGAAACTGCGCCGTGGCGCAGGGCTTCAGGTCATTCACGAAGAATTCGAGCTTCGCCTCGGTCTGTCCGGCGCCCAGGCGTCCGGCGAGGAAATGGAAACGTCCTTCTTCGAGCTTAGGGCCGACGATTTTGGGATTGTTGACGTCGAAGCGGCCGAAGGTGATGCCGTTACGCGCGCCCCACCAGACGGTGTTGTCGTCGTCGAGGCAGCCCCAGAGGCCTTCGTACTTCTGACCGTTACGGAGATTACCGAAGAAGGAATTCACGTCCTTCAGGCCGACGCGCTGCGGGTAGACCTTGATCACCGCGACCCACGTGCAACCCGAGCCGCGGATGAGTCCGTCGAAGGCCGCTTCGTCGTGACAGACCAGTTCCTGCTGGCGGAAGGAAAGCGCGGCCCGAGGTTCCTTGACGACCGAGGGCAGACCCGAGGTCGGCTCAGTACGTCCCTTCGGTTGCCCGACGAATTCGCGCGCCTCGGCGGGACCAGCCTGGCTCTTCCACGCGGTCACGCGCCCCTGCGCATCAAGCGTGACATCCTTGGCCGGATCCAGATCGACCAAGAGGCCAGTCATCGGGATTTCGGCGGCGACGGAAGTAGCGACGCAAAGCAAAGCAATCAGACGGAGGATCATGGGCAGGGTCGAATCAAAGACCGAGTTGTGCACCGAATCGAGGGCAGACTCAGACATTAGGCAGGGACAGCACCACGTGCTGTCCTAATCACACCTCAGCCCCAAGGGGAGGACGCGATAGTGATCACGTCCCACCCTCGATGCACGGCTGACCGGGGGCGGTCAGCCCTACCCAAGACAGTCACTCAGAGAGAGACCGGAAACCGGAGGATTGGCTGGGGGCATTACTTTCAGGTCTCGGGTCTCGGCCGTCTGGTGCCTAGTTCGGGTGTTCAGGTTCGGGTGCAGGTTCAGGAAATCTGCCATCTGTCATCTGTCATCGATGCAGCCATCTTCCCGTTTCGGGTGGCAGGTGGCGGCCCCGGGTGGCGGGTGGCAGGCCTGATCCATTCAGCCCTCAATTCAGTCCTCAACGCAGTCCTCCATGGTCAACCGAGGCAAGCTAGGGCAGCACGCGGTGCTGCCCCTACCCCAAGACACGCACTCCCCCTATACTCGATACTCCATACTCGATACTCTCAGTATCGCTCCCACCCCTACCCCTACCCCTTCTTCCCCCCTCCCCAATTCTGTCTGGAACTCTCCTGCCCCCTTGCCATCTAATAACCCCATGTCTCCCCGCGCACTTTCCCTCCTTGGACTGTCCCTGCTGGCCGCCATCACCGGTCGCGCCCAGTCCGCTGACACCGTCTTCGTCGAAGCCGAATCCCTGTCCGCCCACGGCGGCTGGAAGCTCGACACGGCTTTCACCAACATCGTCGGCTCGCCCTACCTCCTGGCCCACGGCCTCGGCAAGCCCGTCGCCGACGCCACCGGCACCGTCCGCATCCCTGCCGCGGGCGAATACCGCGTCTGGGTGCGCACCAAGGATTGGGTCGCCCATTGGAACGCTCCCGGCACCCCCGGCCGCTTCCAGCTGATCGTCAACGGCCAGCCCGTCGCCGCCGAGTTCGGCACCAAGGGCGCCGAGTGGCATTGGCAGGCAGGCGGCAAGGTCACCCTGCCCGCCGGCGACGTGAAGATCGCCCTGCATGACCTCACCGGTTTCGCCGGTCGCGCCGACGCCATCCTCTTCAGCAAGGACGCCTCCTTCACTCCGCCCGAAGGTGACGCGCTCGTCGCGGCCCGCTCGCAGTGGAACAGCCCCAAGGGCGCCGAAGACCAAGGCGAGTTCGACCTCGTCGTCGTCGGCGGCGGCTACGGCGGCATGGGCGCCGCGCTCTCCGCTTCCCGTCAGTCCCTCAAGGTGGCCTTCATCCAGGACCGCTTCGTCCTCGGCGGCAACGGTAGCTCCGAAGTCGGCGTCTGGGCGATGGGCGGCACCACCCGCGGCAAATACCCGCACCTCGGTGAGATGATCGAAGAGATCGGCGATCGCTCCCCCGACAGCCCGGGCCGCGTCGACAGCTTCGGCGACGAGCTCAAGGAACAGGTCATCCGCAAGGAGAAGAACGTCAGTCTCTTCCTCGGCCACTTCGCCACCGGCGTCGTGATGGACGGCAACCGCATCGCCGCCGTCAAGGCCATCGACGTCAAGACCGGCCGCGAGAAGATCTTCCGCGCCAAGTTCGTGGCCGACACTACCGGTCACGGCTGGGTGGGCGCCTACGCCGGCGCGACCTTCCGCACCGAGCCCAATAAGCGCATGGGCATGTCGAACATGTGGTTCTACCAGGACGAAGCGCAGGCCTCGACCTGGCCCGCCACCCCGTGGGCCCTGCCCCTCGAGATGGGCGACTTCCCGCTGCTCCAGAAGTCCAAGTCCAAGATCGACGACAAGCCCTTCATGAAGGCCGAGTGGTTCTGGGAATCCGGCTTCGACCAAGATCCGATCAAGGACCTCGAGTATATCCGCGACTGGAATTTCCGCGCCATGTATGGCGCCTTCTCCGCCCTCAAGAACGGCCCGCAGAAGGACAAGTATGCCCTCTCCGAACTCAAGTGGGCCTCGCACGTCGGCGGCCCGCGCGAGTCGCGCCTCTTCGACGGCGATATCATCCTGAACAAGGACAACATCGTCCAGCGTACCGACTTCCCGGACGGTTGCGTGCCCACGACCTGGGACATCGACCTCCACTACGCCCGCGAAGAATATGCCAAGAAGTTCCCGGAGAATCCGTTCATCTCGCGCGCGGCCTTCGGCTACGTCGACGCCAGCGGCAAGCACATCGCCGCCGTCGACCGTCGCAACGGCTACCCCCTGCCCTACCGCCTGTTCTACTCCAAGAACATCAACAACCTCTTCTTCGCCGGCCGCCACATCTCCGTCACGCACGAGGCCCTCGGCACCGTGCGCGTCATGCGCACCATCGGTATGATGGGCGAAGTCGTCGGCAAGGCCGCCTACCTCGCCGTCCGCGAGAACACCGACCCGCGTGGCGTCTACGCGAAGCACCTCCCCGACCTCATCAAGCTCATGGAACAGCCCGGCCGCATGCGCCGCAGCGACCTGCGCTCCGAGCTCTTCCTCGACACCTCGATCGCCGACTACAAGGAACTGCCCGTGGCCCGCATGAACTCCGACCTCACCAAGGGCACGCCCACCAAGCTCTCCGCGGACGACCTCAAGGAACTCGCCAAGCTCGGCGGCATCGTCGTCGACGACGCTCAGGCGAAGTTCGAAGGCAAGTGGACCCAAGGCCATGGCATCCCCCACCTCGCCACGGGTTATCACTACGCCTCCGGCGCCGGCAATCGGGCGACCTACACCTTCGAAGTGAAGGAAGCCGGCAAGTATGAGGTGCGCGGCCACTGGGAAGGCCACGAGAACCGCTCGGGCAACTCCTTGCTCACGATCAACCGCGCCGGTGAAAAGCCGGTCGCGCTCCGCCTCAACCAGAAGGTCGGCGTGATCGAAAAGCCCACCGTCATCGGCAAGTTCACCTTCGCGGCCGGCACCCACACCCTCGTCCTTTCGTCCGACGGCGCCAAGGGCGGCGTCCAGGCCGACGTCTTCCAGCTCGTCCTCGCCGAGTAAGTGATGGTTCCGCCCCGCCTCAGCGCCTGGCTGGTCAGAGGCTGGCGTCTCGGGGCGTTGCTGCTCGCCGCCCTGCTGCTGCAACGCACGACCCCGGTCACGGAGTCGGCGTTGTCACGCTTGGGCCTGGCCGACGCCAAGGCCTTCTTCCCCGAAGCGCGGCGACTGAAATCCGGCCCGAGTCAGACGCTCCTCGTCGAGGATCAGTTCGGCAACCGCCTCGGGCGGCTGCTGACCACTTCGCCGGATGCCGACGCGATCCTCGGCTACGCCGGCCCGAGCAACGTGCTCGTGGCGCTGGACCCGCGCGACCAGATCGTCGGCACGCGCATCCTCTCCAGTCAGGACACGCCGGAACACGTCGACCAGCTGCGGCGCTCGACCGCGTTCGATGACTCCTTCAAATCCTGGCGGCCGTCGGCGCAGCCCGCCCCGAAGCTCGACGGCTACGCCGGCTCGACGCTCACGGCCTACGCGATCGCGGAATCGATCCAGCAGCGGCTCTCGGGCAACTACGTCTCCCTGCGCTTCCCGCTCCCGCTCACGCTGAAGGAAATCCAGACGGCCGGCTTCCCGGACGCGACCAGCTTCGAACCTAACGTCCCGCGCCTCGGCTGGAATCTCGTGCGCGGCGCCAACCGCGCGCACCTCGGCTACGTCGTGCGCTCGTCGCCCTCGGCCGACGAAGTGCTCGGCTACGCCGGCCCGAGCGAGACGCTCATCGCGATCGAGCCCGACGCCCTGCGCCTGCGCAAGGTCGTGCTGCGTTCTACTTACGACACGTCCGATTACGTCAGCCGCATCCAGGACGAAGAGCCCGACCCGCAAGGCCGCACCTACCTCTCGAAGCTGACGCAGTGGAACACGCGCGAGTGGGCGGAGTTCGATTTCCGCAAGGCCGAGCTCGACACGGTCGCGGGCGCGACGCTCACGAGCTATGCGCTGGCGAAGGGACTGCAGACGCGCTTCGCGGACGATCAGCACGGCGGCCGTCGCGAACGCGAGGCGGAGCAGCAGCGCTGGAAAGCCATCGCCCTCGGCTGCTTCGTGCTCGGGGCATTGCTGATGACCTTCACGTCCCTGCACGCCCGCCCGTGGATCCGTCGGACCTGGCAGGTGCTCCTCGTCGGCGGCCTCGGCCTATGGCTCGGGCAGCTGCTGTCCCTCTCGCTCTTCGCCGGCTGGGCCCGCCATGGCCTGCCTTGGGCCTCCGCCCCCGCCCTGCTCGCGCTGGCGGCCGTGGCGCTCCTCATCCCCTGGGGTACCCGCCGACAGTCCTATTGCCACCAGATCTGCCCCCATGGGGCCGCCCAGGAGCTTCTGGGAGGCTTTAAGCGCCTCCATCTGCCCGTCCCCGCCCGCTGGCATGGGTGGCTGGGGAAACTGCCCGCCTTGGCCCTCGCCGGGGCCTTCTTGGCGGCCTTGGCCTGGCCCCGTTGGTCCTTGGGTGAAGCCGAGCCCTTCGACGCCTGGGTGCTCGGCACGGCCGTCGCCATCCCCCTCGGTCTGGCCATCGCCGGCCTGCTGGCCTCGGTCTTTATCCCGCAGGCCTATTGCAAGTATGGCTGCCCCACCGGCGCCCTTCTGAAGTATGTGCGCACGAGCAATGCCGACGAACGCTGGGCGCGGCGCGACACCCTGGCCGCCCTGGTGCTCGCCGTCGGCGCCGTGATCGCCTTCTTCCCGCGAGGTGACGCCGCGGCCGCCGAACCGGCCGACGCCTCCGCGCGCCAAGCGATCACGGAAATTCATGGCGCCGCCTTCGGCACGACCTGGACGGTCAAGGTGCGCGGCGAGCAGGTCGACGCCGAACTGCTCAAGCGCGAACTCGAAGCGGAACTGAACCGCGTGGAGTTCTCGCTCTCGCACTGGCGTGCTTCGTCGGCGACCACGGACTTCAACCAGCTCGAATCCACCCAGCCGTTCGGCATCACGCCCGAACTCGCCGAGCTGACCGAGCTCGGTCTGGGCCTCAGCCGCGCCACCGACGGCGGCTATGATCTCACCGTCGCCCCGCTCACGTCGCTCTGGGGTTACGGACCCGACGGCCAACGCCCGACGCCCACCTCGACGCAGATCCTGGCGGCCCTGAAGCAGGTCGGCTGGCAGAAACTCACCTTGGACAAAGCCAACCTCACGCTCGCGAAGCAGCATGAGAAGCTGAGCCTTGACCTCGGCTCATTGCTGCAAGGCTACGCGGCGGACCGCGCCGCCCAGATCCTGCGCCGCGAAGGCCTCGGAGAATTCCTGATCGAAGTCGGCGGCGAAGTCCTCGCGGCCGGCACCTGGCGCGTCGGCCTCGAGGACCCGTTCCAGCCCCGGATGACCATGGAGACCGTCGTGCTCACCGATCGTGCGTTCAGCGTCTCGGGACTCTACCGCGCCCGCAAGGCGGCGGCCGGCAAGCCCGTCTCCCACATCATCTCACCCAAGACCGGCGAACCCGTCGTGCCGACGCTCGAACTCGCCGCGGTCTTCGATCCTTCCTGCGCGCTGGCCGACGGGTGGTCGACCGCGCTCATGTCCGTCGGCTTCGAACAGGCCAAGCTGATCGCCGAACGCGAGAACCTCGAAGTCATCCTCGTCACCCCGGATAAGCAGGTGTGGCGGAGGGCGAAGGTCAAATAGGGCTAGGGACAGGGCTGGGGCTGGATGCTGAGAGTATGGAGTATTGAGTATGGAGTATCGGGGGAGTGCTTGTCTTGAGGTAGGGACAGCACCACGTGCTGTCCTAGTTTGCCGCGGGTAGGGTCGGGACCGCGTCACGACATAGCGGTGCTGAATTGATGACTGAATCGATGACAGATGACGGATGGCAGAGGCAAAAATTGGAGGACAGCGTTGAGGGCTGAATAGAGGGCTGAATGGAAAAGTCCCGCCACCTGCCACCCGGAGCTGCCACCCGCCACCCGAAATGGTTAGAGTGCTGAGTCGATGACTGAATCGATGACAGAGGACGGATGGCTGATTTCCTGAACCTGCACCCGAACCCGAACACCCGCACCAGATACCTGACGGCCGAGACCTGAGACCTGAAAGCGGGCACCCTAGCCATTCCTCCGGTCTCCGGTTTCCCTTTGCTCGACGGTATTCCCAACCGCCAAAACCTGAATTGGGTAGGGGCACGATTCATCGTGCCCTCTTCGACGGAGGGCGCGGCGAAGCCACGCCCCTACCCTCGGCCGCCCTGCGGCGGCCGTGCGGTTGAGCGAGGACGCTCAACCCTACCCCAAGACAAGCACTCCCCCGATACTCCATACTCAATACTCGATACTCTTTGAGTATCTCGTCCAACCGCCAACCGCTACTTCACCTTGATATCCTTCACAAACGTCAGCTGCGGGGCGTGCTTGCTGGTATTCCAGCCGCCGGGTTCGGCGGTATAGTGCGCGGCGACGAGGACGTCGTCGACGATGCGGAACACATAGCACTCGCAAGGATAACGCGGACCGGGGAACGGCTGGCCTTCCTTGGCGTCGGGCTTGAACGCGCCGGCGGAGAAGCAATCGAAGCGCGGGCCCGTGCCGCCGAAGTCGGCGTAGTCCTTGTCCTCAGGGAAGCGCAGACGGGTGATGTCGTGGGTATGGCCGTGCAGGAGCGCGATGATGTTGTGGCCCTTGATGGCCTCATAGAAGGCCTTCCGCTTGGGCTGATCCCACCAGGTGCTGCGGGCGCTGAAGTCGAGGTGCATCGCGATCACGACCGGCTCGGTCGCGCCGATCTTGGCCAGGCGGGACTTGAGGAACGAGAGGCTGCTCTCCGGATTCCACATCGAGGTCTCCTTCGCGCCGGCCTTCACGCCGTCGCCGGGGTAGAGGTTGACGTTGATGAAGTGCACGCCCTGCCAGGTCCAGGCGGAGTGGAGCGCGTCGTCGGAGAGGGTCGCGACGAGGCCCGCGGCGAGCATGCCGCGATTACGCTCGCGGAGGCCTTGGCGCACCGGACCGGCGCTACCGCCGTCGTGATTACCGGCAAGGGCGTAAGTGGGATACTTGCCCGGGGTCGAACCCTGCCACGGCAGGAGACGATCGAAATCCTGCCACTGCTTCGCGTTGCCGACCTCGGTGAGGTCGCCCGCGACGATCATGCCGGCGGGACGAGGGACGGGGCCCTTCCCTTTCATCGCCTCGGCGACGGGGCCGCTCGGCGGCCATTCCGTACCGGGGACTTTGCCGAGGACTTCGAGCGTCTGCGCGACGTGGGAATTGAAGGCCTCGGAGCCGAACGGCGGCGTCGTCTTCCGGTAGTCCATGCCGACGTGGACGTCGGAGACCAGGTAGAAGGTCAGATCGCGGGCGGCGTGCGCGCACGTGGCGACGCCAAGCAGTAGCAGGGAGAGGGCGAGCGGCAGGGGTGAGCGCATGGAGAGGTTGTAGGGGGAGAAGGAGCGGGGACTCAAGACTGAGAGTATGGAGTATCGATTATCGGGGGAGTGCTTGTCTTCGGGTAGGGGCAGCACCGCGTGCTGCCCTAGTTTGCCGCGGTTAGGGTCGGGACCGCGTCACGGCATAGCCGCTGCACTACGCTGTTCTTAGTTCTTTGTTCATCGTTTTTCGTTTTTTAAAGACATTACCTTGGGTAGGAGCACGATTCATCGTGCCCTCTTAGACTGAGGGCGCGGCGAAGCCACGCCCCTACCCTCGGCCGCCCTGCGGCGGCCCTAGGTCAGCACGCAGTGCCGACCCTGCCTCGAGACAACTATCCAGCTGGTCACCCCACCCCGCCCGATACTCCATACTCGATACTCCATACTCTCACGCAGGCACAAAAAAGGGCGGCCGGAGCCGCCCTTCCCTTTTGTCTCAACGGACCGTTCAGGCCTTCTTCGTCTGGCGGCGGCGGCGGAGGGCGGCGGCCGCGAGGGCCAGGGCGCCGAGACCGAAACCGTAGGTAGAGGGCTCGGGCACCGCGGTCAGCGTGATCGCGCCGGCGTTGAAGTTCACCATCCACAGGCCGGCGTCCGAGGCGGAACCGTTCGCGTAGGTGAACTGGCTGGCGTCGAACGTGAACAGGTCGCTGACGTTGCCGGAACCCAGGTTCGAACCCAGGGCATCGTAGGTGCCGAGGTCAAACGAGGCGAAGTTCAGCGGGCTGGTCGGCTTGACGAGGGTCGAGTTACCGAAGGCGTTCGCGGCGCTCATCGAGATGAGCTTGATCGTGACCCGGGTCGTGGTGACGCCCGAGAGGTCGAGCGCGCCCAGGTCGAGCTTGTCGTAGCCGATACCTGCGCCGCCGGCCTGATTCCAGATCTTGAACTCGATGTTGCTGCCCGACTGCATCGTTAGGTTCGCGACGGAGAGGTTGCCGATGATGGCCGCGCCCGGAGCCGCGACGCCGATGGAACCGCCGGTGCTGACGGTGATATTACCCTCGACCGCGCCAGCCGTGACGAAGTTCGACTGGTTGCTGACGATGAAGCCACCAGTAGCGACCGTGGTGACCTGGGTGACCACCGAACGATCGCCGAGGGCATTGGCGTTACGCACATCGAGCACACCCGCGGTGACGGTATTGTTGCCCGTCATGCCGCTGTTATTTCCGCTCAGGACGAGCGTACCCGTGCCCGTCTTGTCGAAGGAGCTGGCGAAGCTGCCTACGGTGTCGTCCGCGATGGTGCCGCTGAAGGTCAGCGCCTTGGTCGCCGCGACGTTGATGTCCGTCGCGACGAGAGCCGTGCCGGCGTTGACGAAGGCGACGTTCTGCGCCGAGATGGTCGCATTGTCGGTCGCGGTAATCGCGCCGACGACGTAGAGGGAGTTCGAACCTACCACGCCCGTGCCGCTGGAGACGGTGCCACCGTTGAGCACGAGGTTGTCGACACCGTTGAGGGTGGCGGTGCCGCCGACGCTATCGAGCAGGCGCATCAGGCCTCCGTTGATAGTTACATCCGGAGCGACCCCGCCCGTACCGTAACCGAGGGCGCCATCGACCGCCGTAAGGGTGCCGTTGGCGTTGATCGTGATCGAGCTGGCCAGTTCGAAGCCCGCGGCGTTGGCCGCTTCCAGTTCGCCCGCGTTGACGACGACCTCGCCGAGGAAGCCCGCTCCGCCGAAGACCGAGGTCTTGCCGGTGCCGTCCTGTTCGATGCGCGAGGTCGCGGCGCTGGTGATGGCGGCCGTGAAGGTCGGCATGACAGAATCCGTGCGGCTGAAGCGCAGGACCGAGCCAGCGCCCATGGTCAGAGTAGCGGCGCCATTCAAGGTACCGGTCGTGCCGTTGTCGCCGACCTGGAGCGTGCTGTTCGTGCCGATCACGACAAGCGGGCTGGCGGTGGAATTACCCACGAGCTTGGCGACGCCATTGGCGCCGAGGAAGCTGAGGGTGCCCGTGCCGCTGAAATCATTCGCCAAGGTGAAGGTGTCGGTCCGCGTGTATTCGAGGTCCGTCAGGATCGCCACCGCGCCCGTGCCGAGGGAACCGGCGCCGGCAACGATGAGCTTGCCCGCGTCGACGGACGTCGTGCCGACGTAGCTGCTCGGTCCGGTGAGCGTCAGTTCGCCGGCACCCTGCTTGACGAGGTTCAGCTGGCTGGTGGAGGTCGGCGAGACGGCTTTGTTATCGGCGAAGACGCCGTCGAACGTGAGGTTCGAGGCGTTGTTCATCGTGAACGTGGCCGCCGTGGCGCTGGAGTTCGTGATGAAACCGTTGCCGGCGAGCGTATTCAGGGTCTGCGGATTGCCGTTCAGGTCGTAGCCCGCACCGGCGTAGACGGTGAGCGGGGAGCTGGCCGGGATGAGGTCGGACCTGCCGGAGCGGACGACGCCGCCGGCGATGATCAGCCCACCGCCGTTCAAGACGAGCGAGGAGGTCGCGCCGAAGGACAGGATACCGTTACCGGTCTTGGTCAGGCCCGTGAAGCCGGTGCCGGCCGTGGAGGTCAGCGTGCCGTTGAACGTCGTGGTGACGGCCGGGCTGGCGAAGTTGATCGTCCGGGCGAAGGCGCCGAGGTCGATGTTGCCGGCCAGGTTCAGCAGCGCGGTCGAGGTGCGACCACCGATGGTGAAGTCGCCGTTGACGGTGACCGCATTATGGAGGGTACGGACGTTGTTGGTGTTATCCGCGAGGAGCGTGGTGCCTCCGGCGATGGTCAGGGTGCCGGTGCCGAGCGGACCACGGGTGACGACCGCGGCGTCGGAGCTGGCAGCGATCATCAGGCCGCCCTCGAGCAGGGAGAAGCCGGTGGTGAAGACGCTGTCGGCGGAGCCCATGGCCAGGGTGCCGGCGCCGTTCTTGACGATCGGTCCGGTCATGGCGACGTTCTGCGTGATGCCGGCCACCAGGCGCATGCCGACCGGGGAAAGACCCGCGTTGACCGTGATGGTCGGGCTGACGGCGGAGAACTCGAGGCGAGTACGACCCGCGTCGCTTCCGTAGATCGTCGGGGTGGTCGTCAGGTGGTTGTTCGTGGCGATGATCGGGTTGTCCGCGGTCAGGACGAGGATCGAGTAGTTCGGCGTGGCGCCCTGCGTGTAGTCGTTCGGGTTACCGATATCGATGTCCGGGTTGCCCGTGCCGCCTTCGTTGTTGAAGACGAAAGAGCGGAGGGACTGCGACACGTTCGTGCCGGCCACCATGTTATCGAACGAGTTGAAGACGAGTCGACCGCCGCCGTTCACGACCACGTTCGTGGCCGGGTCGATCTGGCCCGTCACATTGCCCGCCAGGCTGACCGAGGCGTTGTGGAGGGTCAGGCCGACGACGCTGGAGAGCGTCGGGTTGAGGGCGTTCGAAGCCAGCGTCTGAGTGGCGGCCGCGGCGACATTGGTCGAAGCCGCGCTGACGGTGATGGTGTTCGTGACCGAATCAATCGCCGTGACGGTGGTGCCGGCCGGGAAGTTCGGGTTGACGATGGTCGAACCGACGGAGAGGCCCGCGACAGTGGTGAGCTGGACGGTCGTCGCGGCGATGCCGATGGAGGCGGCGGAATACGCACGCTGTCCCGACGGGATGGCGGTGAGGCCGGCCGAAGCGTTCAGGTTGAGCGTACCGCCGTTCACGAACGTACCGCCCGTGTAGTCGTTGGACACGAAACGGGGCTCGAGGCGCAACGTGGCGCCGCCGAACGAGACCAAGCCGGTGGTGCCGGTGATCTTCGGCTGGATCGTCGTCGTGTTCTGATTGATGTAGAAGTAAAGGTTGCCGTCGCCGCCCTGCGCGGCGGCCGCGCCGGTGATCGTGTCGGCCGCGCTCGCGGCGAGGAGACGATAGGCGGCATTGCCGTTGGTCACCATGCCGGCGCCCAACGTGAGCTGGGTGTTGGCGAAGGTGATGTCATGCGCGGCGCCGACGAGGCGCCAGGTGTTGGCTGCGCGGGCGCCGGCCGGCATGGTGCGGGCGGTGGCGTCGTTGTTGTAATTCCCCGTGGCGGCGTTACCGGTCGACACATCGGAGCCGGTGAAGCCGGGAGCATTGGTCTCGCCCACGCCGGAGACACCCCAGGTATCGGAATAAGTGGCGAAGGTCGTACCGGAGTTGATGGCCCAGCCTCCGATGATGCCGTTGACCATGCGGGCGGCGTTCATCGTGGTGCCGTCCAAGTTGGTGAGGTAGACCAGGCTCGAACCCGTGAGGCCGATGTTACCAAGGGTGTTGGTGCCGCCGGAATTGCGGTTGGACCAGCCCGCGAAGTGAACAGTGGCGCGGTTCGCGGCATTGCGGACGAGGTTACCCACGTTGATGCGATTGGTGCCGCCGGTAGCGATGATCGGCTGGGACTGCAGGGTATTGCCGCCGGCGACCGCGGTCACGCTGTTGAACGTGGCGACGGTATCGACGGAACCGGTGCCGATGACGACGAGGCTGCCACCCTGGAGGGTGATGGGCGCCGAGGCCGGGATACGGGTCGGGAGCGAGACCGCCGACGGGTTCAGGCCGAAGTTATCCCAGTTGAGGGCGCCGTAGAGGAGGCGGACCGCGGAGGTGGCCGTGAGCGCGCCGGAGTCGACGAGGGTCAGGTTGCCGCCTCGGACGACCGTCTCGCCCGTGTAGGTCGAGGCATTGGTCAGCACCGTGGTGTTGTTACCCATGCGGACGAAGTTCACCTTGCCGGCGATGGTGCCGGCGAAGGTGCCGCCACCATGGGAGATGAGGTTCACCGTGCTGGCGCCGGTGTTGGTGATCGTCCCGCCGTTGCCGGCGATGGTGTTCACACTGGTGATTTCGCCGAAGGCCTGGGCGCTGTTACGCAGGTCGACCCTCGAGAACTGACCGTTGAGGCGAAGATTGCTCGCGGTGCCGCCGTTGATCGTCGGGAGGACGGCGATGGTGTCAGCCTGGCCGGAGAGCAGGTTGACCGTGCCGTCGTTGACGGTGAAGTTGCCGCCCTGGAAGTAGGTCGGCGCATTGAAGTTGATCGTACCGCCGCCGGCCTTGACGAAGCCGGAGGTCTGGCCGATGCCGAAGAGGCTGTTGACGTTGAGGGTCGCGCCCGTGAGCACGTGACCGGTGAGGGTCGTGCCCGTGCCGGAGGTGAACGAACCCACGTCGAGGGTGGTCGTGCCATCAGTGACGAGGAAGGCCGTAGCCCCGCGGAACTCCTGCGTGAGCAGGCGGCCACCGGCGCCGAAGCGGCCGAAGGCGGCCGGCAAGGAGGAGCCGATGGAGGCCGTGCCCGAGAAGGTCAGCGTGTTGACGATCGTGTCGGTGCCGAGGGTGACCGCCGAGCTCACGCCCGCGTTCTGGCCCTGGAACCAGCCGCCGACGCCGTCGCCGAGGGCGCCGCGCGGGGTGGTGTTGAGTTCGTTGGACGCCAACGCGCGGAAGTAGTTGCCGAAGTAGACCGTCGTCGTCTGCGGAGCCACGCCGGCGCCGTTGTTGATGGTCACGGTGTTGTTGACCGAGTCGATCGCGGTGACGAAGGAGCCGCCCGGGATGCCAGCCACGGCGCTGACCGAGGCGCCAACAAGGATGCCCGCGGTGGACGGCACCGTGATGACGGCGTTGTTGTTGGTCATCGTGGCGAGGAGCGACACGGTATCGCGGACGAGGAAACCCGTGCCGAGGCCGCTGACGGAAGCGTCGGCGAGGATGTCGCCGCGGACCTTCATGTTGGTGCTGCCATTGCCGGTGATGACGCCCAGGTTGCCCTGCTGCGCGTCGTTGATGTAGTTCGGGGTGGCGATGGACACGTTGGCCACGCCCGCGCCGTCCTGGTTGCCGGTGAGTCCGCCGATCACGAGGGTACCCGTGCTGTTGCCGCCGCTGAGATTGGTGATGGCGAGGCGCAGGTTCTGGCCGGCGACCGGGGAGAGCTCGACGCGACCGCCGCCGTTGGTGACGTTGAAGTTCGCGACCGTCTCCGTGACCGCCGAGGCGGCATTGCCGGAGAGGGAGAGACGTCCGCCCTGGACGGCGAGGATACCGTCGACATTGAGGCCGAGGCGGTTGTTGACAGCGGTCGCGCCGTTGGCGAGCGAGAGTACGCCGGCGGTGTTCAAGTTGAAGGTCGAGCGCGAAGCCGCACCGGTCACCACGTAGGCCCGACCGGCGTCCTGATACTGGACGACGCCGCCGTTGACGGTGAACGTGCTCCAAGAGCCTTCGGCGTCCTGGGCGGTGTTCAGCGTCAGCTGGCCGGAGCCGACTTTCTGGAGCTGCGCGTAGGCCGCGTCGTTGAAGCGGACGAAGCGACCCGAGAAGGTCGTGCTGGAATTATCGAAGCCGAACGTGAGGGTCGGGGTGCCGGCGGAGCTGAAGACATCGCCCGATCCGGCGAGGGAACCCCAGGCCGTGTTCTGGTTATTGAGGTCGAGGCGGGTGCCGGCGCCGAGGGTGAGGGCCGAGAAACGGGAGCCGGCGTTGCCGACGCCGATCTTCAGGCCGCCGGCGGCGACGTTGAAGCCGCCGGTGAAGTTGGCCTGGGCGTTGAGCTGCAGCACGCCGTTGCCGGTCTTGTTGAAGCCGCCGGCCGAACCGACGATGCCTTGCAGGACGAAACCGGCCTGGAGCGGGGAGACGTCCGTGGCGCCATTGATGTCGAAGGCGCCGACGTCGATCGTCTTGGCGGTGGCGCCGAAGTCGACGCGGCCTTCGATGGTCGCCGTGGTACCGACGTTGGCGGAGGTGACCGTGACGCCGCCCGTGAGGGTGAGGACGCCGGTGGCGCCGGCCAGAGAGGTCGTGTTGAACGTGCGCACCAAGGGCGTGCCCGTGCCGCCGAGGTTGTTGAAGATCAGGCCGGCCTGGGTGTTGTTGCCGAAGTAGGTGATGTTTCCGCCCGCGTTGAGGGTGACGATGTTGGCGGGGGCCACGGCGGCGACGAAGGTGGTCGTCAGTCCGGTATTGTTCAGGATCAGGCCCTTCAGCGGATCGGTCGCGGCCGGGATGAGCGAGCCCGCGTTGATGGTCAGGGTGCCCTGATTGAAGGTCGTGCCGCCGGTGTAGGTATTATTACCGGAGAGCGCCACGGTGTTATTGCCGAACTTCACGACGCCGATGGCGCCGGTGATCGTCGAATTGACGGTGAGCACGCCGTTTCCTTGGGCGTAGAGGAAGAGCTCGCCCGAGCCGGAGGTGAGCGAACCGACGTTGGGCGCCGAGCCGATCGACCAAGAGGTGTTGGTGAAGCTGAGCACACCGCCGGAACCGATGGTGAGCGTGCTGCCGTTGTCGATGCCGAGGGTGCCGACCGCGACGTTCGAGGTCGCGAGGCTGTTGATGGTGACGTTGGCGGAGACCGCGGAAGCCGTCGTGTTCAGCTTGATGTTGTCCGTGGCCAGGGAGGAGTTCGCCACGATGACGGACGGCGAGTAAGCCGGGAAGCCGTTGGCCCCGAGGGCGCCGACGCCGAGTCCAGGGATGTAAGAGGCGAAATCGCTGGTGCCGATGACGGCCCAGCCGCCGATGATGCCGTTGGTGAGGCCGGCGTCGACGGCCGCCGTGGAGACGCCGTTGATGGAGCCGATGGTGATGCGGGCGTTGCTGCCGGCCTGACCGGTGGCGCCGGAGAAGTTCACCGTGCCGCCGTTGGCCGAGCGGGTCAGCGAAGCGAGGTTGAGCTGCGTCGAGGCGACGTTGGTGCCGCCGTTGACGACATTGAGCTGGTTATAGCCGTCGAGGAGGGAGACCGCGCCCACGCTCTCGGTGCTGGCCGCCTGCGGACGGCCGCGGAGCTCGAGGATGCCGCCGCGCATGGCGATGGTGGCCGCATCATTGAGGCGGTCGGCATGATCCTGCCTGCCGGCTTCGTTGTCGAAATACAGGCCGCCATATTGGAGGGCGACGCCGGAAGTGGCCGTCAAGGCAGCCTGATCACGGAGCAGGATGTTGCCTCCGTTCACCATGGTGGTGTTGGTGAAGCTGTGGTTCGAGTAGAGGTTGAGGGTCTGCTGACCCTGTTTGGTCAGGCGCACGTCGCCGGTGATGAAGCCGGCCCAGTTTCGAGACGTGTTATTGTTACCATCCTGATTGATGATCAGGGAACCCGTGCCGGAGCTCGAGGTGATCGTGCCGTTGGCGTTGGCCCAGGTCTGGTCGCCGAAAAGCGCGAGCACCTGCTGGGTGTTGCCGTTCAGGTCGAGGACGCCGTCCGCGATGGACAGGAAGTTGTTGGCCTGGAGGGCGTTCTTGACGCCCGTGCCGAGGCGCACGGTGCCCTGGTTGATGACGAACTGTCCGCTGAGGGAGTTGGTGCCGAGGCCGGCGAGCCCGTTGACCTGCGAAGTCGGGGGCGCGATGACCAGCGTGCCCGCGCCGGCCTTGACCGTCGAGATGGCGCCGTTCGTCACGCCGTTGCCGCCGTTCATGGCGGAACTGATGGTCAGCTGGGCCGTGCCGATCGTCCAGATGTTGAGCGGGGCCGAGGTGTTGACCTGGTTCATCACGCCGCCGGAGATGACGGAGGTGCTGCCGTTACGGACGAGGATACCGCCCGACTGCAGCGCCAGACGGACGCCTTCGGCGAGGGTGATGTCGGCGCCGCCTTCGATCGTGATGGAGTTCGGCGAGAAGTTCGCCCCGGCCAAGGTCGTGGTGGCGTTCGCGTTGAACAGCAGGTTGTTGTTGTCCAGGCCCGTCGCGATGTTCGCGTTGGAATACTCGGTCGTGCCGAGAGGACGGATGATGCGGTCGCCCGAGAGCGAGGTGCCGTTGCCGCTCGAAGTGCTGATCGTGGCGAACGAATAACCCTCCCGGTCGGTGCCGATGGGCTGGACGGTGTCGGTACGACCAACCACGGCCCACGGCAGGATGCCCTTGGTGGTGCCGCCGACGCCGCCGTTCTGACCGATGATGGTGATGCCGTTCACGAAGACGACGTTGGCGTTACCGGGGTCGTTGGAGACGCCGAAGTTATTCCCGCGGAAGAGCACGGAGCTTCCCTGCGGGCCGGGATTCGCGTTCTGGGCCGGCGAGACCGCGTTGTCCGGGGCGCCCGCGAAGGCGAGGGTCAGGCGATTGGAGAGGTTCATCTCCAACGTGATGGTGGACGCGCCCTTGCGGAAGAGGCCACGGTTGACCCACTCCGTGATGCTGTCCGTCGAGGAAGCACTGCCACGGACATAGAGGTCGCCGCCGCGGAAGACGATGTCGCGGGCATCGACCTCGCTGGTTCCGAGTCGGCCGTTGGCGGTGATGTTATCGACGCCGGACACGGCGACGGAACGGTTGTCCACGACGAGGCGGGCGCCGCGATCGAGATAGGTGGGGGTGCGGAGCGTGCCGCCCGAGAGGAACTTCAAGGCGGTCGTCGGCGCGGCGGTCAGGACGGACGAGACGACGAAGGTGTTGGCGATCGGGTCGACGGAGAGGATGGTCGAGCGGGTCGGGACGCCGAGGCCGGCGACGAACATACCCGGACGGAGGCCGAGTCCGGCGACGGTGTCAGTGACCCCATCCAGGCTGATCGTCGCGGAACCGATGGTTCCCGTCGGCGTTCCGGCCGTGGTCGCGGCCACGCTTCCGCCGGAGAGGACGACTTCGCCGCCGCGGATGTTGAACCACTGCCCGGCCGCCGTATCGAGCGCGAAGGTCTGCGGCGTGGTGATGTTCATCGTACCCGCGCCATACTTGATCACGTTATACAGGTTCGTGGCGCCGGAGGCGGCCGTGATCGGGCTCGAGACATTGAGCGTCCCGGCCACGTTGAGCGTGAGACCACGCTGGCCGACGATGTTCGTGAGCGTGCCGCCCGAGTTGAGGGCGGAGCCGGTGAGGTTCAGCGTGCTGCCCGCGGCGACGCCGAGGACGGCGTCGAAGGCGAAGTTCAGGGCGCCATTCAGGGTGTTCGTGCCGCTGAAGCTGGAAAGCTGTCCGGCGGAATCGAGGCCGCCCAGGGCTTGGTTACCGGTGCCTTGCAGGTTGATCGTATTGGCGAGGGTGACTCCCGCGAGCTGAAGGGCGGCGCCCACCGCGGCGGAGTTCGGCGCGATGTTGATCACGCTGGTGCCGGCGGCGGCGGAGTCGGCGAGACGGACCGCGCCCGCATTGATGTTGAGCGTGCCGTTCCAGGTGCCGTTGGCGGCGGCCAGGGTGAGGACGCCGTTGTCGTTCTTGTTGAGGATCCGGGTGAGCGAAGCGCCTTGGTCGAACGCGCTGGTCAGGGTCAGCACCTTGCCGGCGGTGACCTCGAAGGAATTGTTCGTCTGGCCGAGGATGAAACTACGCGCGGTCGAGAAGGTCTCGATGGCGCGGAAGCCGACGCCCACGGAGCCGTCGGCGTTGAGGGTGACGGTGTTCAGCGCGTTACCGAGCGCGGCGTCGGAGTTGACGGCGAGCACGCCGCCGAGGATGTCGATGGTCTGCCCTCCCCCGCCGAAGTCATTGACTCCGCGGAGTTCGAGGGTGCCCGGACCGGACTTGATGAAGCCGACGGTGTTCGCGCCATCGGTCAGCGTGCCGGACAGGATCAGGCCGGAATTGAGGTTCGACGCCGAGGCCGCGCCGACGGCGAAATGCGACGAGGTCACGCCCGTCATCGTCGACGTGCCGGTGAATTCGAGACCGAAGCCCGACTGGTTCGAGATGCTCAGGATGGCCGTGGGCAGGGTCAGCGTGCCGCGCTGGATGACCTTGTTACGCGCGAACGGCGCCGAGCCGGAACGATTGACCGTGACGGAGAGGTCGCCGAGGACGGTGAGGTTGGCCGCCTGGGCGACGTTCTCGACCGTACCGCGTCCGTTGCCGTCGGCGGAGATGGAAAGGCCGCCCGTCGCCGAGATGTCGCCGTCGAAACCGCCGACATTGAGCGTACCGAGGCCGGTCTTGAAGATCGACGAGGTGCCGGAGTCGCCGAGGACGTCCGTGATGGAGACGGTGGTCTGCGGAGCGGTGACCTCGACGTTCCACAACGTCGACGGGATGGTGGAAGAACCGGTGAGGTTGAAGTTGTTGAGACCGCCGAAGACGATCGAGCCGACGCCGGGAGAGCTTTCGCCGAAGGTGAACGCGTTCTGGACGCTGAGACCGGCCGAAGCGGCGAGCAGGCGGGTGCCGCTGGCCATGCTGACGGTACCGGTGCCGAAGGGTCCGGTGAAGCCGCCCGAGATCGCCACGGTGCTGGCGCCGATGACGAGGCCGCCCGCGGTGGCGTTGACGCCTCCCGTGAAGGTGTTCTGGCCGCCGAGCTGCAGCAGACCGCTGCCCGACTTGGCGATGCCGCCGTTCTGGATGACGCTGTTGACGACGAGGGTGGCCGTGAGCGGCGCCACGTCGCGACCGGCGACCGAGACGGCGCCGACGTTCATGGAGAAAGCCGCCGCGCCGTCGAGGTCGAGCACGCCGTTCGTGCTGGAACCGATCGACTGCGAACCGATGACCGCCGAGGCCGTGGCGTTAGTGGAGGTGGCCACGATGCCGCCGGTGAGGGTGAGGACGCCGCCGGCGTTGAGGACGATGCCGCCGCCGCCGCCGTTGTCGAAGGTGAGCGTGGACAGACGGTTCGCGCCGGTCAGGTGCGCCTGAGCGTTACCCGTCATGAGGACGGTCTGCTCGGGAATCAGGCCGCCATTGCCCGAGTAGGCGTTGGTGAGGGCGTAGAGAGAGTTGGTACCGGCGGTGACGTTCGTGCCGCTGGAGATGGTGAACGTATTGCCAGCGACATTGATGCCGGTGATATACTGGTTGGCCTGGGCTCCGGGGACGCCCCAGATCGGCATGCCGACCGCGAGCCCGGCGATGACGGGCGCGGAGGCGGAGATGGTGGCGCTGCCTGCGGTCGTGGTCGAGCCGACGACGCGGAAGAGCGCGTTATTGGAGGATTGGCGGAAGGTGCCGTTGTTGATGACGATGCCCCCGGTGCCGAGACGGCCGGCCGGGTCGAGGTAGATGGTCGAGGAATTGATGACCGTGCCGCCGGTATTGACGTTGGTGCCGGCAAGGGTCAGCGACGAGTGCGGCTGGCGACCGTCGGCGCCGGAGACGATGAGCCGGACAGGGCCGGAGGCGCCGTTGTCGACGACATGGGCGGAAAGGAGGCCGCGGCGGCCGTCGTCATTGAAGGGCGCGTGCCAGACGTAGAGGTCGGCGGCGGAACCGACGACGCCGGCGGTCAGGTTGCCGTTGCCGACGGTCACGAGGGTGTTCCCGTTGTTCTGACCCATCATCAGGCCGCCGTTGCGGAGGCGCAGCGTATTACCCTGGAGGTTGTAGTTGGCGTCGGCCGCGCCGATGTTGATGGAGAGGGTGCCGACGGTGGTGTTCGCCAGCATCGGCACGAGGCCGGTCTGGGTGGTGTAGACGTTGTCGGTGTCGGCCGGGAGGCTGTTGAGACCGGAGCCGGAGAAGCCCGGGAAGCCCGGGCGGTCGATGCCGCCGATGCCGTAGACAGGGTCGAAGCTGGCGAAGACGCGGTCGACGATGGCCCACGGACCGAGCAGGCCGTTCGTGAGGGTCGGGGCGTTGGTGATCTTGATGCCGGCGACACGGACGTTGACCGTGCCCAGCTCGCCGAGATTATTGAAACGGACGACCGCCGTGGAGCCCGCCGAACGGGTCAACGACCCGAGCGTGAGATACGCGGAGGCGTTCGTCCAACTGCTGCCACCGGAGTCATCGGAGAAGATCTGGTTGAAACCATCCACCAAGGTGACGGCGCCGAGGGTCTCGGACGTCGCGTTGAGCGACTGGCCCGCGAAGTTGAGGGTCGAACCCTTCAGGCTGATGGGCGCCGCGTCATTGATGCGGTCAGGCAGCGCCAGGTTGTTATTATTGATGGTCAGCTGGGCACGGTTGACCTCGATCGCCGAAGTGGCGGTGACGCGTCCGGAATCCATCAGCTGGAAAGTGCCGCCGGCGACGATGGTCGGGGCGGTGTAATCGCTGAGGGTATGCAGGGTCATGCCGCCCGTACCCGCCTTGACGACCAGGACATCCCCGGTGATGCGACCCGAGTAGCTGTTATTGGTGTTGGCGACCAAGACGGCGCGCTGGCTATCGCTATTCGTGATGGTACCGCCGAAAGGCAGGGCGGCGCCGCCCGCATTGTAAGTGTAGAGGGCAGCGACATACTGCGAGCCGCCGTTCAGGTCGAGCACGCCGTCACCGTTGATCTGCAAGTTATTATTCGGGAGCAGGGTGCCGGAGCTACGGTTAGCCAGACGGAGCGTACCGTCGTTGACCGAGGTGGTGCCGGTGTAGAACTGGAGGCCGTCGAAGGCGAGGGTACCGCCCAGGCTCTTGGTGAGGCCGGCGGAACCGGTGATGCCCGAGGTGACCGAGAGGGTCTTACCGTCGGCGACGTGGAAGAGGCCTTCGGCCCCGAGCGTGACGAGCGGCACGGTCAGCGTGGCGGTCGAGCCGGAACCGTTGACCAGGACTGCGCCGGTGGTGAGCGTGAGCGAGCTGGGGTTCAGGCCGCCGAGACCGCTGACCGAAGGAATACCTGAGTCGGTGTTGAGGTTAAGCGCCAGGAGCGTCTGGTTTCCGGAGAGCGAGTTCGCGCCGGTCGCCTTGAAGACGGCGGTCGCGGATGCAGACAGGATGTTGGTCGCCGAAGAATACCCGGTGTAGGCGCGGAGACCGACGGCGGAAGCGGAGCTGCTGTCGTAGGTCGCCCATTCGTTTCCGTTGACGATCGCGCGAGGGATGATGCCCGTAGCGGAGGTACGGGACGTCGGAGCGGCGTGGGCGAAGGTGCCCCCCGATCCGAAACGGATCATGTTGGTCGCCGTGCCGAAGGCGCCCTGGAAGTCATAGGTGCTGCCGGCGTTGGTGTCATTGAAGGTGGCCCATTGCAGGACGCTTCCCTGCCCGCCCACGGTGTTGTCGACATGGATGATGCCGAGACCGTAGTTGCCGCCCAGCTTACGAGTGGAGATTTCCGAGGCCGCGGCCGAGGCGTTCACAATCAGGCGGAGCGTGCCGCCATTCAGAGAGAAATTACGGTTATTGAGACGGTTAGCGACGTTAGTGCCCGAGTTATCGAGCACGACGGTGCCACCGGAGTGGGCTTCCGTCCAAGTGTCACGGTCGGTGATCCGTCCGGCGGAACGGAGCACGAAGGAGCCGTTGCGCACGATGACCTGGTCGGGGTTGAACTTGCTGGCGGCGGAGCCGTCGACGTTGAGGTTGACGGTCGTCCCTTCGATGATGCCGATGGTGGGCGCGTTGAGGTTAGGAACCGCGTCGAAATTGATGGTGCCGCCTCCGCCGAAGCTCGGGGAATTGGTCCAGGTGCCGACGCCAGCGAAGTTGAGGGACGCGCCCGGGGCCGCGGCCCACATGGAACCGTTACCGCTGATGTGGGCGATAGTTCCCGCGAGGGTATTGGAGCCAGAAACAGAACGGACGATGCCGCCGAAGTTGATGCCCATCGAGCCGTTGTTGGCGCCCAGGGAGATGTTGTTCGGGAGGATGATGCCGCCGGAGAGATGCAGCGCGCCGGTCGCGGTCTGGCCGGGATTCAGGCCGGAGGTCACCGGCATCGAGATCGTGTTCGTGGCCACACCGCCGAGAGCATTGGCGTTGGTGACGAGGATGACGCCGCCTTTGATGGCGGTCGTACCCAGCCAGCCGGTATTATTGGCCGACATGGCCAGCACGCCGTTGTCGAGCTTCTCCAGCGCGGCGCTGGCGGTGGCGCCGATGTCGAAGGCGGTATCAAGCGTGAAGGTCTTGCCAGGATTGACCTCGATGACGCTGGCGAACGACGCGTTGCCGAAACGGATCTGCCGACCCCCGGCCGCGAAGGTCAGGTCCTCGGTGACGCGCAAGGTGGGCGAAGCGCCCGTCGGATTGAGGACGACCTTGTTGGCGGCCGCTCCCAGCTGGCCGTCGGCCGAGATGGCGAGGACGCCGCGGTTGACGACCACGTCGCCGGTGAAGTCATTCGCGGCGTTGCCGAGCGCGAGGGTACCGTTGCCGGTCTTGGTGAGGCCGTTGGAGCCGCTGACCTTACCGTTGATGCGCAGGCCAGGCGTGAACATCGACAGGGTGCCGTTGGCGACCTGGTAGGTGGCGCCCGCGGAGGGCGAGAAGGCGTCGGCGACGACGAGTCCGTAACTATTGAGGTTGGTGACGACGAGGCCGAGATTCAGGTTCGAGATCGAGGCAGCCTGGATGGTCTTGTTGGCGGCCTGACCGTAAGGCAAGGTCCCGCCGGCGCGGTCGACGACGATGTTCGGCACGATGCCGGAGTCGAAGACGACGGCGCCGGGCAGGATGATCGCCTCGGGGGCGGAATTGCCGCTGCCGTCGTGGAGCAGGGAGACGGAGGAAGAGTTGCCGAGCGCGGTGGCGTTGAAGGCGCCGGCGTAGCCGGCAGCGTTGAAGACGAGGGCGCCGAGGCCGGTCTTGTTAAAGGCCGAGATGTTGGCGATGTTCGGGATGACACCGCGCAGGGCGACGGTGACCCACGGACTGGCGATATTGATCTCCGGCGTGCCGTCGGGCAGTCCGGTGATCGTGCCATTGAGCGTAAGCGTACGCGCGGCGCCGGTGTCACGGGCGTCGAAGAGCGGGACGCCGGCGAAGCTGATGGCGTTGCCGACGGCGTAACTTCCCTGGCCGACGAGCAGGCGGGTGCCGACGGCCATGCTGACCGTGCCGGTGCCGAGCGGTCCACCGAGGATACCATTACCACCCTGCACGGGGGTGCTGCTCGCGCCGACGACGAGGCCGCCCGCGCTGACGGTGAGCCCGCCGGTGAACTCGTTCAGGCCGGAGAGCTGGAGCAGGCCGTTGCCGGTCTTGGTGACCGAGACGCCCGTGCCCGTGATGATCGAGGAGATGTTGAGGGTCGGGAGGACGTCCGTGACCGGCGTCGCGATGCCGGGGATCTTGATGGCGTCGATGTCGAAGATCTTGGCCCCGGAGGTCAGGATGACGCGTCCATTGGCGACTTCTGAGATGAGGTAAGGATTGTTCGAGGTGGCCGTGAAGGGAGTGGCCCCGCTGAGCGTCAGGAGCGAGTTGGCTCCGACGTTGAGGTAGGAGAGCTGGTTGCCGCCGAACTCACCGCCGCGATTGTTGAACGTGACCGAGGCGAGTTCGTTGACGGTGTCCTGCGCGAAGGCGAAGCGACCGCTGCCGTTGATGGTGACGGCGTTGGAGGCCGCGACGGCCCCCGAGGCGTTGACGTAGATGGCCGCCATGTTCTGGCCGCCCCAACCGCCGTTGAGGACGATGCCGCCGGCGGGGATGACCACGGTGGTCGCACCCGTCGGGTTGACGTGCAGGTCGCCGGAGTTGACGATGGTGCCGCCGGTGTAGGTGTTGGCGGCCGTGAGGACCTGGATGCCGGGGCCGGCCTTGACGTAGGTGAGCGGAGAGCCCACGGCGGCGTCTTGGAGGACGGAGTTGAGGATGACGTTCGAAGCGCCGAAAGCATAGGTGCCGGCGGCGGCCGTGCCGGTGGCCGGGACGCTCATGACGACGGTGTTCGTGCCGGCGTCGACGGACTTGACGAAGGCGCCTCCGACGATGTTCGTGCCGGTCACGGTCATGCCGGGGTAGATGCCGGCCGTGCCGGCGACGGCATCGAGCGTGATGGTCGTCGAACCGAGCACGACGGCGTTGGCGGCAGCACCCGTGAAGTTCTGCGTGGCGGTATTGTTGCTGTAGACGATCAGTTCGGGCAGCGAGGAAGTGAGGACGCCGCGGACGGCGGTGGTGCCGACGGAGACCGCACGGTTGTTCGCGCTGCGGAGGACGCCGCCGAGGCCGAGCGTGAGGACGTCAGACGAAGAAGCGAAAGCCAACTGGTGATGCGCATCGCCCGCGAAACGCAGGACGGCGGCGGTGGTCGGGCCGGCGGCGAGGGTCGTGACGGCGTTGGAGCCGAAGGAGGCGTTGACGTCGGGCTGGGCGACGAGCTGGGTGAACTTGCCCGCGCCGAAGTCGGCGTCGTAGCCGGCGAAACCGCCGTCCCCGATGATGCCCACGCCGGTGACCGGGTTGTAGGCCGCGTAGTGTTCGTTGTTGGCGATAGCCCAGGCACCGATGAGTCCCCGCGAAGCCGGTACGATGGGGGTGTCGAAGATGATGCGGGAGGCGAACTCCGGCTGACCGAGACGGCCGGAGCCGACGAAGTTGACGGTGGTGCCGGCGGAGCGGGTGAGGCTCGGGGCCAGGAGATCGGCGCGCCAGAAGGCGGAACCGGAACCCGTGACACGGATGTCGCTGTCACCCTCGAGCAGGCTGAGCGCGCCGAGACGTTCCGAGTAGTAGGTGTTGACCAGGCCGTTGAAGAGGAGCGAGCCGCCGTAGAGCGAGATCGGGGCCGCGTCGTTGATACGGTTGAGCAGTTGGACGTTGGAGTTGTCGCCGTTGTTGACCTCGAGTCGTCCGTAGGAGAGGTTGATCGCGGAGGTATTGCGGAGCTCGGCCTCGTCTCGCAGGTAGAGACGGTAGCCGCTGACGTAGGTCGTGCCGCCGTAGGTCTGGAGCGAGCTGAGCGACAAGGTACCCGAACCGGCCACGGAGGCGAAGCTGACGTTGGCGCCCTGGACGGAACCGTAGAAGCCCAGGTCATACTTGCCGACCACGAAGGTGGCGGGGGTGGCGGAAGAATTCGTGATGACGCCGCCGGCGCCCGCCTGGGTGCCGAGGGAGCGGAGACGGCTCGCGTAGAGGAGGTTGCCGTTGAGGTCCAGCGTACCGTTGCGCTCGACGTTGAGGATGTTACCCGCCCCGCCGAAGAGCGTGTTATTACCTGCGGCGAGCTTGAGCGTGCCTTCCAGGATCGTCGTCTGGCCGCCGTAATACTGCTTGGCCGAGACCAAGAGCGTGCCTGCGCCGACCTTGATGACGTCGGAATTCGAGACGACCGCTCCCTGGAGATCGAGGGTGGTGTTGCTGGCGACGTTGAAATAACCCGGCGCGTAGGCGGTGAGGACGTTGCCGGAGCCCGCCGTGGCGGTGTTGTTATTGATACGGAAGCTGGTCCCGTTGATGATCTCCGTGATGAAACTGCTGCCGGGAATGTTGGTCCCGCTGACGACCTGACCGACGGCGAGACGGGAGGTGTCGCCGACGGTGATGACGTTGCCGGTCGCCAGGGTCGACATCGACGGCGGGGTGACGACGACGAAATTAAGACGGGGAGCGGACAGGACGTGCGTGACGCCGCCCGCGGCGAGGATGCCGCCCGAGGAGACGGTCAGGTTCGCGGCCGTGCCGGAGGCGCCGATATTGCGGGCGGTCGGGTCGGTGATGGCGAGGCCGCGCAAGGTGCGGTCGAAGGAGATATCATCGGCGCCGAAGCCGGCATCGACGCGCAGGACGTCGCCGAAGGCGGACGCGCCGACGTTGGCGGCGGCGGAATAGCCCGTGAACTCGACGATGCCGTTGGTGGCGTTGTAGGCGCCGAACTTGCCGTCGCCGACGAGGAACTTGGGCTGGAAGCCGGAAGGCAGGCCGGTGAAGATCAGCTTGCGGGATACGCCGAGGTCGGCCGTGTCACGGACGTCCAGCCCGCCGCGCGGATCGGTGAAGAGCGCGAAATCAAGAGCCGAGAAGGTGAGCGTCGAAGCGCCGCCGGACTGGGTGATCTTGGCGTTGCCGTAGAAGCGAGCGGGACCGGTGGACTCATTGGTGCCGGCGCCGGCGGCGACGTAGTTGAAGGTGCCGCCCTCCATGGAGAAGGCCGAGGTATCCCCAAGTCGGGTCGCCAGGGCGTTGATGCCGTTATCGACGGTCACCGTGGCGCCGCTGCGGATCATCAGTCCGTTACCGACGGTGGCGTTGAGGGAGTTGAACGAGCCGGCGGCGCCGGAGATGGTCGCCGAACCGCGCTCCATGATGAGCGTGGTGATGGTATTGGCCCCGGTGAAGTTGAGCTGGCCCGTGCCGCGGTGGTAGATCTGGCCGGTCGTGGCGGTGCTGCCGTTGACCACGGCGCCGGTGAAGTTCGTGGTGCCAGCGCCGCCAGTGACGAAGATGCGTCCGGTGCCATCCTGAGAGACGTTGAAAGCGCCGAAATTAAGGGCGGCGCCGCCGGTCAGCTCGTTGAAGATCCAGCGGTTGCCGTTCCAATTGACCGTCGTGCCGTTGAAGGTGAAGGACTGGCTGCCACCGAAAGTGACGGGATTGCTGTTGAAGATGACGCCTCCGGCAGCATCCGTGCCGGCAAAGGTCTGGGCCACCGTGGCCTCGATGCGTCCGCCGTTGAGCTGCAGGCGTTTGCTGGCACCGAGGGCGGTGGCCTTGGAGAGACGCAGGGTACCCTGCTCGAGGATCGTGTCACCGGTGTAGGTGTTCGCCGCACCGGACATCTCGAAGTAGGCGTCGGGTGCGATCGCGAAACGCATTTCTGTCCGGGCTCCGCGCGTGCCGCCTGACACGTTGGAATTGTCCGCGATGCTTCCGTTCCATACCGTGGAACCGAATCCGCGGACATAGACGATGCGGGTCGTGATATTAGTCGGATTCTCCGCGTTAACGAAGTTCCCGTTGATGGTCAGGAGTTGTCCGCCCTCGATATTATTGGAGAAAGTCTGGTCTTGGGCACCGCCCGCCTTGGTGACGTTACCCGTGAAGGTCATGGCGTGCTGGCCGCCGAAGACCGCCGTGGAGTTGTTGGCCAGCAAAATGGCCTTGGTGGTGCTGAGCGGGCCACCGTAGGCGAAGATGCCGCCGTTGCTGAGGGTGATGCCGCCGTTGGCGGCGCCGATGCCGTTAGCGGTGAGGCCGAGCATACCGCCACCAGCGGTCAGGGCGCCGGTGAAGGTATTGGCCGAGGCCGGATTGAGCACCCAGACGCCACCGTCATACTTGGCAACACCGAGGGCTCCCGCGCCTCCGCCGACTTCGTTGGTCAGCACGGAGGTGACCATGTTCATGTCGGTGTTCGTGCCGCGGAGCTCGAGGGTCTTGGCCTGTGCGGCGGTATTGGGACTGGATGTATTCGCCGTGCTGTTCAGCACGTTGGTCAGGACAAGCGCGCCCGAACCACTGGAGTAGATACGACGGGAACCGGTCGTGCCGGTCAGGACGATCTGACGGGTGACGGTCTCACCCGAGCCCACGTAAGTGAGCGACGGTGCCTGGCCGTTGGCCGGGTTACCCATCTCGAGCACGCCGCCGGAGAGATTGGAACCCAGGTTGGTCGCCGCGGCGCCGGCGGCACCGATGGAGGTGACCACGAGGTTACCGTCGCGGAGGACGGTCTTGCCGGTATAAGTATTCAGGCCGGTCAGGAAAAGGGTGCCCCCGCCCTGCTTACCGAGCGAACCATCACCGCCGATGACGCCGGAGATGGTCGCGAAATCGAGACCGGTGTTGCCGTTGTCTGCGACGATCAGGTCACGCCAGCCACTGGCAGTCACCGCACCATCGGTGATGGAGACCGGAGCAACGTTCGTGCCGGCGGTCGCGTTCTGGCTGAGGTAGAACTGGGTGTCGGACGCGATCGAGGAAATATAGGTGCCGGCCGGAATGTTGGTGCCGGTGATCACCTGGCCGACCGAGAGGTTGGCGGTCGTGCCGGAAGTGAGGCGGACGTCGGTGTTGCCGCGGAGAGCCAGCGGCAAAGCCGTGGCGGCGGTCGTGACGGCGATCTGGAAGTCGCCCCGGATCTCGAGGTCGGCGATCGAGGTGCCCGAGTTCAGGCTGAGCGAACCGCCGCGGAGGAAGTTCGCGGTGCCGGTGGCGTTGCCCCAGATCGGATTGGCTAAGCCGGTCCAATCGACGACGAGACGGTCGTTAGCGGCCGAGAAG
>Ga0315909_10001226_pt1 | contig 34515 bp, 36 predicted proteins | sample LakEriMetagenome_11_FD_203527 | JGI IMG/M metagenome (GOLD analysis project Ga0315909, IMG submission 203527) | Freshwater fungal communities from buoy surface, Lake Erie, Ohio, United States - Buoy 2 MA125 | ecosystem: Environmental > Aquatic > Freshwater > Lake | place: USA: Lake Erie, Ohio... | reverse complement strand
CCAACGTTCGGTATTCGCTACCACTTCAACATTCACCCAATCAGCACGTTGAACGACTTGACCAGTCGGAGCGACGCCAATGGCAACACCTGGATACTGTTCAAGCACCCACAACCAGGCTGGGTCGATTTGCAAGGTGACCTTGCGTTGCTCTTCAGAGTTGGCAAACCATTCATCGCGAGGTGTCACGACGACTTGATGTGACTCGCGTGTCACCACCACTTGATCAAGACGATCAAGTCTGAATGTCCGCTCGGCTTTTGCTTCTAAATCGTGGGCTCGCAGGTACCAGTGATCTTGGTCGAGGAAAACTTCGAGTGGGGCAACTCGGCGTCGTGCTGATTGACCAGTTGCCACTGACCAATAGTCAAATTCGATCACCATTGCATCACCAATTGCTCGACTTAAGACATCTACCGACTCTGGTGTTTCAAGTTCGACCGCAAAAGAATGACGGACATCCACATCAATCGCCTCGGCGACTTTGGCAAGGGCCCGCGACAATGCACCCGATGTATCGACGCCTGGTAATTGTTGGGCAGCCGTCGCCGAAGCAATCAACGAAAATGCCTCTGGCACCGTCAACCGCAATGGGCGTTCGAAATACTTCGGAATTCCAAAGTGCACTTCGTCATCGTCAACCCAGAGATCAATGAGGTCACGGGGATCTTGTGAGACCCCGCACATTGATGCGAGAGTTAAATCAGCTACCAAGTCGGCGACTGTCATCCCGAAATGATCGGCCATTTCTTGAGTGGAGACAGTTTGTCGTTCCATCAACCACGGCAACATCACCAACAACCTGCGCAAACGAATATTGACGGGACGAGGGCCACGACGAATCATGATGTGCCTCCGACCGCTAGATCAGTGAGCCAATCAATCACATGTTGACGCAGTTTTGCCGGTTCGAGAACTTCGGCTCGGTCGAGAAAGCCCAAGAGCCAGTGTTCAAAGGCCTGAACGTTGGCGCACGGAATCTCAAATACTGCCGAGCCATCACCATTACGCTCAATCAAAGATTCAACGCCGTATTGACCCAGCACATTGTTGACATCAGTGGCGTCAATTCGCACTTTGGCTACGTCACCCCCAACATCGATTGAATCGGGCAATTCCTTAAGATCTGTTGGAAACGACGTTCTCACATCGAAATCGACTGGACGTTCGAAGGTTTCGCCTTCAGCAACAACAACTTCGCCGACAATTCGATCAACACGAAATGTTCTCATCGCTCCAACTGAACGATCATTCCCAACCAAGTACCACCAGCCGGACCGCGCCAACAAACCAAAAGGTTCGAGTATGCGAGATCGACCGTTGTAGGTAAATGACACAACTTTTTGTCGGCTCATTGCCTCATGAAGCGTCGGCAGTTTTTGATCGACTGGAAGTGTTGCTTGGACCGCAGGCTGTTGGGTCGGAGTTGAGCCCGAGTCCATATCCACTTTCCACAAAGCTTCTTCGCCCCATGATTGACCCATACGCATTGCCGACACCGCTACTCGTAGAGCCGCCGCTTCATGACCAGTGAGTTCGAGGTCGCCTAACTCATACGAACTCCGCTCAATGCGATATCCCGTCATACCAGCTTTGTCGCCACCGAGAACTTCGGAGTCGATCGGAATCCCCTCGTCCCGCAAAATCGCTTTATCTCGCTCGAATGCCGCTCGCGCCGCCACCAAGTTTTCGGGGTACTGACCTTTGAGATCATTGCGAATCTCTTCAAATGAAAGATGACGCCGCGTTGAAAGTAGTAGCGCTAATAAATTCGTGACTCGTTCAAGTTGATGCACAGTAAGTGAGACCTTATTGAGTGGGTGGATCGTCAATGGAACGATGTTGAGCGAACCAAGACATCAAAGTGTGGGTCGATGAGTCAAGTTCTCGGTGATCTTGACTCGAAAAATCGGTGAGTCGCAGCCCCAAAGATGTCGCCAACTCTTTACCGAGCTCGACTCCCCATTGATCAAAACTATTGATATCCCAAATCGCGCCCTCAAAAAATACGACGTGCTCATAGAGCGCAATCAATTGACCGAGAATCGCTGGTGTCAACTTTTGGGCAACAATTGTTGTGCTTGGCCGGTTGCCGTCAAACACACGATGCTCACGATGCAATTGATCGGGAAGTTGTTCAGCACTGCGACCAAAAGCCAGCGCTTGGCTTTGAGCCAACATGTTTGTAAAAAGGAGTTCAGTTCGTTCGCGATCACTTTGGGCTGACTGGGCAAAGCCAATGAAATCAACCGGGACAATGTCTGTCCCCTGGTGCAACAACTGCATGAAAGCATGTTGACCGTTAGTGCCTGGCTCGCCCCAAATCACTGGCGAGGTCGGGTAGCTCACGCGTGACCCGTCCTTGCGGACACTCTTGCCGTTGGATTCCATGATGAGTTGTTGGAGATAGGCAGGGAAACGTCGCAGATCATAGGCGTAAGGAATAACTGCTCGACTATGCGCACCCAACGCTGCGGTATTCCAAACATTCAGCAAGGCCAGAATGAGTGGCGCATTGTCACGACCCTCGGCACGGCGCGCATGGAGATCCATGTCGTACATCCCGCCAAGAAATTCACCAAACACCTCTGGACCAATCGCGATCATGACTGAAAGTCCAATAGCACTGGGTACCGAGTAACGACCACCTACCCAATCCCAGAATTCAAACATGTTTTTCGTATCAATACCAAAGGCCTGAACTGCTGCGGTATTTGTACTCACTGCGACAAAATGTTTCTCAACTGCAGGTTCGCCAAGTTGAGATACCAACCAAGCTCGGGCTGCTCGTGCATTTGCCAAAGTTTCTACGGTTGTAAAAGTCTTTGACGCGATGACAAAAAGAGTTTCCGCTGGGTCAAGCCCGTGCAGATTGTCCGCCAAATCGGCCGGGTCGACGTTGGCAACAAAACGACACCCAATGTCGCCAGTGCGATCAGGTCGCAATGCCTCGTAAACCATGACGGGGCCAAGATCGCTTCCACCTATTCCGATATTGACGACAGTGCGAATACGGAGACCAGTTGATCCGAGATGATCACCCGATCGAACACTTTGAGCAAAGGCTGTCATCTGATCCAGCACGCGATGGACATCTGCCGCAACATCACGCCCACCGATCGCGTAACTCTGGCCCCGCGGTGACCGGAGAGCCATATGACCGACCGCCCGATTTTCGGTGAAATTGATCGGATCGCCCTGAGCCATCTGTTCAAATGCCGCACCAGTTTGTCGCGCTCGCGCCAAAGAAACGAGACGATCCATGACTTCGTCGTTCACTAATTGCTTGGAGTAGTCAATGTGGAGGTCAACTGCACTCAACGACAATTTGCGAGTTCGAGCTTCGTCGCGAGAAAACTCATCGAGCAAAGAACTCGGGGCGATCGTCGCAAGCAATTGAGTCCATTCTGAGATCGTCTCAAGTGCATCCACAGGGGGAACGCTAGTAGACAACTCATGGGATGATAGGAAAGTGGCGTGAGTTCTAACGCTCGTGAGTCACATAACCAATCCGTGAAGAGTGCCGATCTCTCAACTTCTGGTACCTCGTCCGATCAAAGTGGCATCCTGGCTGGGGTCGCAGCGTATTTGCTGTGGGGCTTTATCACCGTCTACTGGAAAGCACTCAAAGAATTCGCCCCGCTCGAACTCATCGGCTACCGCATTTTCATGTCAGTCATCTTGCTCATCGTTCTTTTGGCACTTCGGGGTCGACTCTCCCCCTTATTTCGCAAACTAACGACCGAACACTTATGGACAAGGGTGTCGTTCGCAGCAATTTTGCTCGCCGTCAATTGGACGACCTACGTCGTTGTCGTTCACGAAGGCAAAGTGATCGAAGCAGCACTTGGTTACTTCATTGCTCCGCTCGGAACCATGCTGATCGGGGTCAAAGTTCTCGGTGAAAAGATCCGGCCGATTCAACTTGCGAGTGCGCTATTGGCCCTATCTGCTGTGGTGGTTCTGACTTTCAGTTACGGCCGCGTGCCGTATCTTGCTCTCGCGATGGCCGCTTCATGGGCTCTCTATGGGCTCCTAAAACGACAAGTTCCGCTACAGCCGCTCGAGAGCCTGATGTCCGAAACGGTCTTACTGGTGATCCCGGCTGTTGGTCTCATCGCATGGTTTTCTCGCTACGACAATTCTGTACTTCATTCGGCAAATTTCTGGCACGTTGTATTGGTCTTGCTCTCTGGCGTCATAACGGCAGTTCCACTACTTCTCTTTGCTGCAGCAGCGCTAAAACTTCCATTGACCGTTCTCGGACCGCTGCAGTATTCGGTGCCAACAATCAATTTCTTGCTTGGCTGGCTGGTATATCACGAGAAGTTAACACCAAGCCGTATTGTTGGATTCAGTCTTGTTTGGATTGCTCTCGTCATCGTCACAATTGATTCAATACAACGCGCGCGACGCGCACCAACGACAAATTAACCAAAGACTCTGGGCGAAAGGACTTGTTGATCGTGACAGTCAATCGAAAATTACGAATCGCAGTATCAGTTCTCAGTTGCGTGTCGCTGATGACCGCATGCTCAACATCACCGAAGAACTACAAGTCTGAGGGTGAGAAGTTCCTCGAAAGCGAAGACCTCGCCAAGAGCGCTGGGTACCGCTACAAATACGCACTGTGTGACCAACCCCAAACAGTCCAAGTCGGAACCCAGTACGCATGTATTGCAACTGACAATGACGACAACAGTTGGGAATTCATCATTGAAATCACCGGCGACCGCGAACTTACTGTTGTGTCCGGAAAAGTCGTTCGATAAACAAAATGCCCGCCCTCACGGGCGGGCATTTCATCTAAAAGTATGTGAGTTCAGCTTTCGTAATCGGAAATCAGTGATCCAATATCTTTGAACGTTCCGCTTGCGAAATCGAACTGCACCACTTGAAGTGATTCAGCCTGGAAAGCGTCGGCCTCACCGTTCATCTTGAAGATCACACCGTCACGACCAAGTGCAGTGACAAGACTGTAATTGCGAGCAGCGTTCATGATTGAAGCCCGGGTCAGTCCCTCTGGCGACTCAGCCGCCAACTTCAAAATTGCGACGGTCAATTCGGCCACGTTCCAACCAGCACCCGCAGTTGTGATGATGTCCTGATTTCCTTCGGCTGTCATGAAAGCGATGTAGTCAGCGACAGCAGGCTTGGCGGCGTTTGCGGGATCGTTCACGTCAACCAAGTTGTTTGAAGTGAACAAGCCATCTGCTGCGGCGCCAGCACCAGCCAAAATCAGCGATGAGGCGCAGGTGTTTGTCAAGAATACGTTCGGCATCCAGCCAGCGTTTGCTGCCTTAGCATTCGCAACTTCGGTCAAGAAGGTCGGACACTGCGCGCCAAGTGGAACTGCCACAATTGCATCAGGATTCTTTGAAGCAATTGAGTTGATCTGTGCTACCGGGGGCGCCGCACTATCGGCTTCAATCGTTTGTTCGTCAACGATTTCAATTCCGCTGTCAGCGGCATCGGCGATTTCCTTGAAAGCATCAAGATACACCTGACCGAATTCGTTGTTCACCGTAAAGAGTGCAACCCTGGCACCATTGGGGAACTGCGACTTGATCTGACTCGCATACACCTTGGCTTCAATGCCGTACGGTGCCAACGAACCAGTGGTCCATGGGTAGTTAGCAACGTCACCCCAAGCCGGCGAACCGGTTAAGGCCAAAAGTTGCGGAACGCATTCTTCGTTCAACGTGTCGCGTACGGCGGCGTTGTTCGGTGAACCAATAATTCCAGAAAAGAGATTGACGCCAGCATCAAGCAATTTATTGACAGCGTCGGGCGTGAGGTCTTTGTTGTACTGGTCGTCTTCAAACGAAACTTCAATCGTTGTATCGCCGAGCATTTTCTGCTCGTTCGCCAACTTGATGTACGACTCGAAGCCAGCCTTCACTGGGGCGAAAGCAATTGCAGCGACGCTTCCCGAGAGTGGCAATACGTTGCCGATCTTCACAGTTCCGGTGATAGGAGCATTGGCTGCTTCTGGATCGACACAATCATCAGTGTTAACAGCCCACGCTGCCGACGTTGCATCGGTCGTTGGGACATCAGTTGTTGGGGCTTCGCTTGTCGGCGCTCCGGTATCTGGCACCAGAGTTGACGCTGTGTCACTCGAGCCTCCACAAGCAGCCACTGCAATCGTTCCTGCCACAAGTAAACCGCCAAGACGGAATAATTTCCGATTCATATTTCCTCCTACATTCAGGTGCATCCTGATTCTCAAAATGCCTTGACCATTGATATTCATCATCAATAGATGTTCACTCAATCTATAAAGCCCCAACAGACCCCGTCAGGCGCAAAGGTCCCTAATTGATTAGTGGGACTTATGTCACTTAGTCGTGACTGCACGCGGAGTCACGGTGACAATCCGTCGGGTGATTTTGCGAATAAGCCCAACAAGGCCAGTCGGAGCAAACAACATAATCACGATGAGAGCTAAACCCAAGATCAAGGTTGCAGGCGACTGATTTGTCCAACCGAAGATATAGCCGAGGATGCCTTTCGAATCAGTCCCAATACCGCGTGTGGTGTTATCAAGCCAGACATAAACCAAGCCACCAACGATGGGACCACTGAGGGTTCCCGCTCCACCCACCACCATGATCAAAAGAAAAATGATCGAACCCAACAACGTCACGTATTGCCCATCAGGCGTGACGACTCCGGAACTTAAGGTTGAGAGAACTCCAGCTAACGCACATATTGAAGCAGAGATACCAAAAATGACGACCTTGGTTCGGGTGATATTGACGCCCATCACTGCTGCCGCAGTCTCATTGTCACGGATAGCAACAAGTGATCGTCCCACTCGACTCTTGACCAGACCGCGACAAATCACAAAGGTCACAACAAGTACAAGCAGACCGAGCCAATACGCAAAAACTGCTCGACCGTCACGGCCTTTCAATTCTCCGAGAATTGGCCACACCGGAAGTTCGTCATACTTAACGCTGTCAATTCCCTGGGCGCCAGACGTCAACCATTCAAGTTTTCTCCAACGCAACAATGTTGGGAACAGAACTGCAACTGCCAAAGTGACAAGGGCCAGGTACGCGCCACGAATACGCAACACTGGAAGTGCAATCAAACAACCGACAACGAATGCAATAACCGCTGCTGCATAAAACGTATAACCCGGGCTCCATCCATGATCACGAATCAAAATTGCTGCGGTGTATCCACCAATACCGAAGAAGGCCGAATGACCAATCGAAATTTGGCCTGTGTAACCGAGCACCAAGTTGAGTGACATCGCTGCAATGATCAATGTAAAACCGGATGCGAATTGTCCAATGCGCGCTGTTTCAGATTGTGTGGGGATGTACACGATGAACGCGACGAGCATTAACGCCCCGACAGCGCGAATTGCCCAATGAGTGACTGATCCTTCTTTGATGTTCAACATGTTGTTCTCACACCCGTTCCACTTTGAGCGAGCCAAACAATCCAGATGGTTTCACGAGCAAGACCACGAAAATTGAAATCAGGGCGACAGAAAGTTTCAGGTCTTGTCCGATCCAGCCCGGCGCAAACCCAGCCGCCAATTGTTCTCCGACACCAATGAGGAGGCCGGCAATTACGGCTCCGCCTGGGCTGTCGAGCCCACCGAGAGTGGCCGCCGCAGAAGCATAAATGAAAACCGAGAACATCAAACTAGGTGTGATTTGCCCATTGATACCTCCGACAAGCGCACCCGATAATGCGCCCATTGAAGCGGCAATACCCCACGATGCCGCGAGCACCAACCCCGATGGAACACCAACCAAACGTGCCGACTCAGGGTTGCTGGCGACCGATCGCATTGCCAAACCAAATTTTGTTTTCAAGAACAACAAGAACAACAGACCCATGAGCATCAACGCAACAATCAAAACGCCAATGTACTTATAGCGCCACTCGGCCCCAAGGATTCGCACAAAATCGAGAGGCTTGTTTGGGAACAAACTCTTCATGGTGTAACCCTCAGAGCGGTCCCAAATCATCGATGCCAACGAGTTCAAACCAAGAAAAAGCGCAATCGAAACAACGAACACTCCACCTGGAGATTTCTTTGCGACCGAGCGAATCACTGTCGCTTCAATCCCGGCACCCAAAAGAAAACCAAACACCATGCCGATCAATACAGCGAAAACGAGTGGAACGCCCCACTCGGTGATTTGCCAAATGATAAATGTGCAGAACATTGCCATTTCGCCTTGAGCGAAGTTCAAATGCCCGGTCCCGCGAAATACGACGACGAGACCAAGGGCTAAAAGCGCGTAAATCGCGCCGAAAGACAAACCGTCAAATACATATTGCAGAAGTCGTTCCATATCAGCCTCCGAGATACGCCTTCCTGATGCGCTCATCTCCAGCGATTGCTTCAGCAGTTCCCGAAGCCACGACTTGACCAGTTTCAAGCAGATAGACCTTGCTCGCAACCTTCAAAGCCAAGTTTGCATTTTGCTCAACCAGAAGAACGGAAAGACCATCTTGCTGATTCAGTGACTTCAAAACCGCGAACAACTCTTGTGTAATCAATGGGGCAAGACCGAGACTTGGCTCGTCACACAACAACAAACGTGGACGACTCATCAGCGCACGAGCAATCGCCAACATTTGTTGCTCTCCACCCGACAAGCTTCCGGCTCGTTGTCCTCTTCGCTCTTCAAGACGAGGGAAGGTTTTGTACCAACGTTCAATATCGCTTTCGATTGAATCTTTGCGGACATACGCACCGATACGCAGATTTTCTTCAACCGTCAATTCAGAGAAAGTTCCGCGCCCTTGTGGCACATGAGCAATACCGCTCCTCACAATTGATTCAGCGCTCTGCGAAACAATGTCGTGCCCGTCGTACATGACAGAACCACTGCGTGGAATCGTGCCAGAGATTGCTCGCATCGTTGTCGTCTTGCCCGCACCATTAGCACCCAAGACAACAACCATTTCGCCTTCGTTGACTTCAATGTCAATACCAAGCAGAACATCAACTTGTCCGTAACTGGCACGTAGCCCAGTTGCTTTCAGCAAACTCATATGTCGCCGCCAAGATAGGCCCGAACAACGTTTTCGTCACTCTGAATCTGACTAGGAGTGCCTTCGGCGATTTTTCGACCGAACTCCATCGCAACAACTTGATCAGAAATTTTCATCACCATTGACATGTGATGCTCGACCAACAAAATCGTCAGTTCGAATTTTTCGCGCAAGGCAACAATGGAGTCGGCAAGTTCGTCAACTTCAGAATGAGTCAAACCTGCAGCAGGCTCGTCGAGCAACAAAAACTTTGGTGATGCCGCAAGTGCACGGGCAATTTCGAGTCGCTTCAGCGTTCCGAAGGGTAAACCTGCTGCGGGATGATGGGCAAACTTTTCAAGTTTGAGATCTCGTAGTAGTTCTCGGGCCCGGGCGGCAATCGCCCGATTTTCTTTCTGTGCACCGATTCGCGTGATGGCACGCACAAACCCCACCGAGCCTTGACTGTGCGCCCCGACCATCACATTTTCTAAAAGTGACATCGATGGAAACAAGGCCAAGTTTTGAAACGTGCGAGCAATACCTAAGTCGGCGATTTCGTGCGCTGGCACTGTCAAAAGATCTTTCCCGTCAAACGAAATACTCCCTTTATACGGGTCGTAAATTCGGCTTACGACGTTAAACATCGTCGTCTTACCGGCGCCGTTTGGTCCGATCAACCCGCAGATGTCACCATGTTTGATGACAAAGGTCAATCCGTCAAGCGCAACGATGCCACCGAAACGAACCGACACGTCGCGAACATCTAATAGCACGAACGAAAACTACCACTCCCGCAATATTTCACACGTAAAAAAGTTTGTGAAGCGTGACACCGAACACGCATTTGTATGCCACGCTTGAGTCATGAGCGGTGAGATATCTACATCCGACGAAGAAATCACAATTTTGCCTTGGTGGCAAAACCCACTGAATTTCCTGGCACTGGGACTTTCAATGCTGATTTTCGGGATCGGCATCGGTTACTACTTCGGTGATTCTGCAGCAACTCCAGACACGAACAAAGTGGACATCGGCTTCTTGCAAGACATGCGCTATCACCATGACCAAGCCGTACAAATGGCTTACTACTACCGCACCTCGGTCGCCGATCCCACGCCGCGTCTCAACATGTTGGCCGAAGAGATTTTACTGTCACAACAACTCGAGAGTGGACGGATGGTGCAAATGCTCCGTTCGTTCAATGCAATCGAAGCGAACGACACCGGAACCGCCATGTCATGGATGGGTCACCCAATGCCCATTGACGAGATGGACGGTCTTGCGAGCCAGGCCGAACTTGATTCACTGGCCGCGGCAACTGGTGATGAAGCGTCAAAGATATTTGCGACCTTGATGATCAATCATCACAACGGTGGAATTGCGATGGCTCAATACGTCATTGAACATGGTTCAAACAAAGATGTCATCAGCATGGCCAAGTCAATGATCAAAGGTCAACAGGCCGAAGTCAATGAACTTCAAGAAGTGCTGAATTCTCTCGCCTGAAGATTTGTTCCATCCCACTAGTGCAGCGATAGAAACAATGAACGCCTAAACAGCAGGAACCGTTGTCGGAGGTGTCGTGGTCGCAGTTGGTGTGGTCGTTGCCGGCGTTGTTGTCGGCACTGGTGTTGTCGTCGGCTTGGCAGGCGGTGTCGTTGTCGTCGAAGTCGTCGTGGTGTAACTCGGATCAATCCAGTTGAAGCGCGGAGATTGCGCGCCATATGCCTCGGGCTCTTTGACACCGTCGAAGACAAACACTTGGTCACCCTTGGCAACGAGTGATTGGAAATAGTCTGAAATGTGCATAGGAATACGAATACATCCGTGTGACGCCGGACTGTCTGGTACTTCCCTAGCACCGTGAACCGCGATTCCCTTATTGAAATACACCGGGTTGTACATGCCACCTAGTTGACTCTCGCGACGACCAACAACCATCCGGTAGTACTTATAAACACCGCCAGGTGTCCACGACAATCCGCAGACACCTTTCTTGATCGGTTCTGTGCCAGTTTCATTATCTTGTTCGCCTGGAGAGATGGTGACTTCTTCGCACCATTCTTCGTTGTCTCCAGATGAAATGTGCGTCACCAGCACGGGAGTATCTGCATGAAAAACAATCTGGACTTGCTCTGGTAGGTATATCTCGGTGTGGTTCGGCGTTGAATCGGGTCGGCGGGGCAAAATCAATAATGGGTCTTGCATGCGACTCCACATTTCGGGAGTCACTTTTCCAGTCACTTGGTCACGCGGAGTACCCATGACTAGTTTTTCAAATGCCCACACTGCCTGTTGTGTTCGTTCACCAAATGCACCGTCGGCCACACCTGGGTCAAACTTCAACTCGATCAATCGATCTTGAATCAATTTGATTTCAGGGCCGGCCGCACCGCGGCCATATGTTTGTGTCAGCGGCAACTTTGTTACTGGCGCGGTCGACGAAGGCATGACGATCTGGGACACGGTCGTCGTCGGGCTGTTTGCACCATCCGAGGACGAATCATTTGAGGCCACGACTCCGACCAAAATCACGGCCAACAAAATGGCCGCTGCAGCGAAAGCTGGCATCCACTGATTGATGAACGGGGAGCGCGAGATACCCGATGGACTGCGACGCGCAGGCGAACGTCGAGGGCGCTGGTGACTAGACACGAATCTGAAGGATATCGCTGGTCATGTGAGCCCGAACCGTCACCCCGAGGTTCATCCAAACCTTCACTTTGTCACGAGGGGCTCAATTGCCCGGAGTTCTTGACGCAATTCCCGCATTTCCTTGAGAATCTTGACAATGACGCCGGGCGACGAAAGCGTGGAGACCCCGCGAGTACGGGGGAAATAGTCGACCCCAAACTGGACGATGTGATATCCAAGTTTGTTCGCTCGAATCACCAGTTCGGCATCGATGAACGAACCTTCGCTCTTCAAAGAAATGTGTTCAAAAATTCGACCGCGGCACATCTTGAATGCAAAGTTGACATCGCGCATTTTGAGTCCGAAAAAAACTCGGACCAGAGCGTTGTAGAAGAACGAGTAGACAGTACGCACATATCCTTCGCCAGTCCTATCAAGGCGATAAGCGCTAATAATGTCGGCTTCGTATTGACGCATCAAGCGGCAAGCCTTTTGTAGTTCAACCATGTCGAATGGAAGGTCGGCATCGGTATACAAAACCAAGTCACCGGTGACGTTGGCAAAGCCAGTCTTGATGGAACCACCAAGTTTGCGATTTTTGGGATGGTGCACTACTCGAACACGAGAATCGTTGGCCGCTGCTTCATCGGCTAGTTGAGGCGTTGAATCAGTAGATGCATCGTCAATAATCAAAATCTCGTAGTCGGCAATTTCGCCAACACTGATTAATGAGCGACCTGCTTCGTGCGCTGCCGACAAAGTACGCCCGATGTATTCCTCTTCGTTCCACATCGGAAAGAAGAATGAGAGTTTCTGAAAATGCGGAATCGCCGTCTCTGTGGCCACATCAGCAAGTTATCGCCAGATCAGAGAGCCTGTACTTCAGGTAACTTAGGCTTGTGAGTGACATCGGAAACCAAGATTCGCTCGGGCGAGATTCCCACAAGAACCCCTCCGATCACGGCCCCTTCACTTTTTCCCCCAAATCTGCTCAACAGCATCGCTTGACTCCAGCTTGGGGTCGGACCATCGCTCTTGTCTGGCTATTGAATATGTTCGCTTTAGTTTGTACCGGGGCTTCTTCGCAGATCATTGGTCGACCGGTCATCTGGCTAGATGATCAACGATGGGGCGCTTTAACTTTGACCTTGTTGGTCGTTGCCACTTGTTTCCCCTTGATGGCCACCGCGTTGTGGTCGTTATTCCACGGTCCTCATGTGTGGCTCGTGTCAGTTGTCCCAGTCATCGATCTACTGATTCTCGCTGCGCTTGATCGCCACAATTCGCCCGGAAGTGCCGTAGTTACTTTGCTACTCGGAGTTGCTGGCACCCTTTCGATCGCTGGAGCTTTCGCTGGTCGCTATCGACTCAGCAACACTTCGAGCGCGACCACTGCGTCCAACTGACTGCCGACCTCGGGCCCAGCACCTGGTCGATGTTGACGAACGTGTCTCAAAGCTTCGTCAAGGGGCATACCCGCAAGTTGACAAACCGCTACCGCCAGAGTTCCGGCCCGACCAACTCCGGCAGCACAATGAGCAATCACCGATTCACCGCGACGCAGTCGATCAATGACACCTTGATACAACGGCAAAATTTCTTCGAGCGGTGGCGATGACAAGTCGTGAATCGGATACCAGGTTGAACAATTGCTCGTCTGCAACCAAGTGACGTAGTCGTCATAACGCCCACGCAATTCACCTTCACGGACCAAACACACCACATGGGATGCATCCACACGTTGCAGAACTGCTGCATGGTCGGGACCAATGAAATGTTTCCCGCATAGCCATAGGCGGCCGGCGAGAGCGGGTACTGGGATTTCGTGGATTCCCCCATCCATGTTCAAAGCCTGATTCATGCACTACTCACGATATGCCAGCCAATGGTCGTCTGATCAATAGTCACCTGACTCGGGTAGGCCGAACCGATAGCGTCAGAAACTATGTCGGCCAAGGTACTCACATCACTCCCCATCGGCGAACGAGTCGGAATCGCGTTCTCAGGCGGACTTGATACTTCTGCTGCCGTGGCATGGATGCGCGCCAAGGGGGCAATTCCGTATTGCTACACCGCAGATCTCGGGCAGCCTGACGAGCCCGACCTAGCTGGCATCCCAGATCGAGCCAAAGAATACGGCGCCCAAGAAGCTCGCCTGATTGATTGCCGTACTGAATTAGTTCGTGAAGGTCTCATGGCTTTGCAGTGCGGAGCCTTCCATATCACGACAGCTGGCAAGACGTACTTCAACACCACCCCTCTAGGTCGCGCTGTGACTGGCACTTTGCTCGTGCGTGCGATGCATGAAGACGGCGTCGACATCTGGGGCGATGGATCCACCTACAAAGGTAACGACATCGAGCGTTTCTATCGTTACGGATTAATGGTCAACCCCAAGTTGCGCGTGTACAAGCCATGGCTTGATGAAACTTTTGTTTCTGAACTTGGTGGTCGTACCGAGATGAGCCAATTCTTGTTGGACAATAAGTTGCCGTACCGCGCGAGCACTGAAAAGGCGTACAGCACCGACGCCAATATTTGGGGAGCAACACACGAAGCTAAGTTGCTTGAAGAGTTGTCGACATCAATGGAGATCGTGGAGCCCATCATGGGCGTCGCTCACTATCGAGAAGACGTGGCGATTGCGACTGAAACGGTCAAAGTACGTTTCCACGAAGGTTGGCCAGTCGCAATCAACGATCAAGAATTTGCTGATCAGGTTGAGCTTGTCCACGAAGCAAACCGGATTGGTGGACGCCACGGTCTAGGTATGAGCGACCAAATTGAAAATCGCATCATCGAAGCCAAGAGCCGCGGTATTTACGAAGCTCCCGGATTGGCGTTGTTGCACATTGCGTACGAACGACTCGTCACCGCAATTCACAACGAAGGCACAATCGAGAATTACCGCACCATGGGACGGCGTTTAGGTCGACTGCTGTATGAGGGTCGTTGGTTTGATCCACAGAGCCTCATGTTGCGTGAACCGATCATGCGTTGGGTCGGTTCAGCGATTACTGGCGAAGTCACGTTGCGTTTGCGCCGTGGCGATGACTACACAGTGCTTGATACAACTGGTCCACATCTCACCTATTCACCCGAGCGCTTAAGTATGGAGCGGGTGGAAGATCAGCCGTTTGGTCCGCTCGACCGAATCGGACAGTTGACGATGCGCAACCTCGATATTGAGGACAGTCGCAGCAAGCTTGAGATTTACCGTGAGGCCGGAACTTTGGCCCCCGGCACCAACCTCCTCGAACTCGAATAGCCCCATTTTCCCCACTTTGGAATTTGCCTGCCGCTAGGCGGTAACTATCTTCCAAAGTGGCGAGTTATTGCCGGTTTTGTTGGAGGCGGGAGACGAGGCCGGCGATGAGCAAAGCCCGACTCGGCATGAGGCTCACATCAACCCACTCGTGATCAGCATGCGCTCCTCCACCAACTGCCCCGAGTCCATCAAGAGTCGCAACACCGGCCGCAGCAGTGAAGTTGCCATCGGAGCCACCGCCCACCGCGACACCTTGTAATTCGGGCAGACCCATCTCGCGAGCCACTTCTACAGCCATCGGGAACAACCAAGTCGACGCGGTTGGCGGCATCGGCGGACGATTGAAACCACCTTTGATTTCGAGACGAGCCTCGGGATTTTCGACCTTCAGCGAATTCATTAGTGCATCAACGCGTTCACGCTCGACTGCTTCAACAACGCGAACATCAATTGAAATCTTCGCCAGTGCTGGCACCACATTGTCGGCTGTTCCAACAACCGCAACTGTTGGCGTCACCGTCGTTCCTAAATCTGCGTTTCCGAAAGTATTGATGCGCAAAATCTGTGCTGATGCTTCAACAAGAGCGTTGACACCTTTTTCTGGTTCGAGACCAGCATGCGAAGCACGTCCAAGTACGTGCAACTCAAATGTTCCTGTTCCTTTGCGGGCTGTCTTCAAAGCCCCACCATCGGCGCTGGGCTCGAGAACTAAAACCGCACCACAGGCTTTGGCGCGTTCAACAATGAGATCTCGCGAATGAACTGATCCAACTTCTTCGTCAGACGTAATCAGAATCTCAACACCCGATCTGTCAGCGAGCGCTGCCACGCCATGGATCGCTTGCACAATGCCGGCCTTCATATCAAAAATTCCGGGGCCAGTTGCCTTGTCACCTTCAACCGTAAATGGGCGCGCCGCGAGAGCGCCTTTAGGGAAAACCGTGTCGTGGTGCCCAACAATCAAAACTTTGGGTGTTCCGCCACCCACCCAATGAACATGAGGTCCCGCGACGCAATCAACAATTGTCGCTGGTGAACCTAAGCGCTGCTCCATTATTGAAGCCAGCTCACGGGCGCTCTGCGACAGAGCCACTATGTCTAACGATGGCGACTCAATTTCAACAAGCCGGCCAACATCGCCAATCATGGTCTCTCGGTCTGGGATCGCAATGTTTTCTGGTGCCACGACACCATTGTGCCCGATATCGAGGCTCTAAGGTCGAATGAGTTACCTGAGGGGGGGAACCAATGTCACTTATTTCTCGTCGTTTTTTCGCTTCAACCGTCGCCTTCGCCACGGTTATCTCGCTCGTTGCGTGCTCGAGCGACAACGATTCAACATCGACCGAAGCGCCGACCACTCTGGCGCCACTTCCGTTAGCGACCTACACGGTTCGCCCAGGCGCACATCAAATCGCCGTCATTGACGCCGAGCCTGGCACCGAATTGCAGATTCAAGCCGAAGACGGAACCGTCGCCGCCGAGGGGACCACCGATGAACAAGGCTCATTCTTAGCTCGCAACCTCGAAGTCGGCTTGTACAAAGTCGTCAACGCCGACATGTCAGCTGCCAGTGCCGAAGTAGTTGTTTACGACGCCACATACATTCCCGACCAAAGTTTCTATGCCGATCAGGAACTTCCTGCTCCCGGCTTCGGATATTTGACCGCACGTGATGGAACCACACTTTCCATCAACGTCATGTTCCCTGGAAAAGTTGAAGACGGTCCGTACCCCACCGTTGTTGAATACTCGGGTTACGCACCGAGCAACCCCAACGACACCACGTTTGGTCAACTATTCACGACTCTCGGATATGCCTACGTCGCCGTCAACATGCGCGGAACTGGCTGCTCGGGCGGTTCGTTCCGTTACTTCGAAGAATCTCAATCGCTCGATGGCTACGACGCAATTGAAGCCATCGCTGCGCAACCATGGGTGCTCGATAACGAAGTCGGCATGGTCGGCATTAGTTATCCAGGCATTAGTCAACTATTCGTGGCTGCAACACAACCGCCGAGCCTCGCTGCCATCACTCCACTCTCTGTCATTGATGACAGCGCTCGTAGCACATTGCGTCCGGGCGGAATCTTGAACACCGGCTTTGCAGTGAGGTGGACGAAAGAACGTATGGACAGTGCCGCCGTCTATGGCCAGGCATGGTCAAAAGAGATGGCAGATTCTGGCGACACAATTTGTGCCGACAATCAAAAATTGCGTTTACAAAACCCTGATCTCATTAGCGAAATCAATGACAACGTGTTCTACGCTCCCGAGGTTGGAGACTCCATCAACCCATCAATGTTTGTCGACAAAATCAATGTTCCTGTTTTCTTGGCTGGTGCTTGGCAAGACGAACAAACCGGCGGACACTTCCCCGCATTCATCGACAAGTTCACGGGCACACCACATATGTACACAACTTTGGTGAATGGTTTACACACCGAATCACTCGGGCCGGCCGTCTTCCCCCGCTATGCCGAGTTTTTGAGTTTGTATGTTGCCAAGAAGACTCCCGATCTCACTGCAGCGAGCATCATCGCAACAGTTCTTACGCCGGGTATTTTCGGAGTAGCAACACCGATTGTGCAAGAGAATCGTTTTGCCGGAATGACCTTTGAAGAAGCTCTTGCGATTTTCGAAAGCGAACCTTCGGTGCGCATCCTCTTTGAAGAAGGCGCTGCAGATGGTCAAGCACCAGGCACACCTCTCAATCGTTGGCGTGCCGATTTCTCGGCGTGGCCAATTCCAGAAGCAAAAGCAGTTCGCTTCAACTTGGGCGACAACGGAACCCTTGGTTCTGACGTCACACAAACCAGCAGCACCGATTACACCGCTGATCCATCGGCAACTCCTGAAACATTCTTTGGCGGCGAAGGAAGTATTTGGGATGCCAATATCAAGTGGAACTGGGTGCGCAACCCAGAAGGCACTGCCGCAGTTTTCACGACGGCTGCTTTGACTGAGGACACTGTCATCATCGGACCAGGATCTGCTGACCTGTGGATTTCAACCGAAGCTGCCGACACTGACCTCGAAGTCACAATCAGCGAAATTCGTCCCGACGGTTCAGAGACGTACGTTCAAAGTGGTTGGCTCCGCGCCAGCCTCCGTGCACTCAACGATTCGGCTAGCACCGAACTTCGTCCCGTGCATGACTTCTTTGAATCAGACGTCATGTCAGTGACGCCCGGTGAACCATTCCTCGCACGAGTCGAAATTTTCCCCGTTGCTCACCCGTTCCGAGCAGGATCGAAAATTCGTATCACCATTGACACACCAGGTGGCAACCGTGGCGAATGGAAGTTTGCAACCCTCAATGCTGGTGAAAAGGTGACGATTCTGCACGATGCCGAACACCCGTCATCGATTGCACTTTCGGTCGTATCTGGCCTGAACGTGCCTGCCGGCGTTGCGGCGTGTGGTTCGCTCCGCGGCCAGCCGTGTCGTCCGATCTGACCAAGTTTTTCAACCAATCAGCAAGTATTCACTGAATTTGTCAGTCAGCAATGACTGACAAATTCAGCAACACTTCGCCAGATTCGTGAGCCTCAAGTTCGAATTCGCCCAACTTGTCGGCGACAAATTCAAAGGTCACGTCATCACCTGAAAGTTCAATGTCGTAACCATGAAGATGAAATTCGTCTTCGACCTCGGCGATCACATGAATCGTGACGGGAGTGCCCATTACGACCGATGCAACTTCGGCCATTCCAGCATCTGCATCAATTTCAATGATGACCGATTCGGTAGCAGGCGTTCCCGATTCAGGGGTTTCTTTACTGGCAGAGCTCGTTGGGGCCGCCGTGCTCACTGGATCGGTCGGTGAAGCCGAAGTTGATTCTGTTGAAGGCACCTGTGAAACAGATGTTGCAGTGTCATCGCTTGAACAACCAGCGATGCCCAGCATTCCACTCAACACAATTGACGAGACCAAAAAGGGGCGATGGATCATTTTCATGCAACTATCGTGCCACATTGCGATGTGCAGATAGGTACCTCCACACGAAACGGCCATTCAGTCGCTTGCTGGCAGGGCCTTAGCTTCTTTCAATTGCAGCAACTCGCCGTTAACGGCCACGGCACCAGAACCCGCTTTGGTGCACAGCAACTCGATTGTGTCGGCTTCGTCGACGTAACGCTTCCCCATCAATGTTCCGCCGTCATGACCAGCCACAGCCGAGACCGAACCATCACGAGCCGCCGCCGAGGCAATTGTCGCGACACCGCCAATCGTCACTTCAAGATCAGTTTTGGGTGCCTTGACGGTCATCAATTCGGCAGCACACACAGCACTGATCAATCGAGCTCCGGGTTTGAGAATCATGATGCAGTTCCTCCTTGACGTGCCGCGAGTTCGCTCTGAACAACACGCCTCAACATCTTGCCAGTTTCGGTATGCGGCAACGAGTCTCTGATGATGATCTCTTCAGGAGTTTTTGAGCCACGCAAAATTTCACGAACTGACTCCTGTAATTCCTTTACGTCAACACTATGGCCTTCGCTGCACACCACGACCGCGACAATACGTTGTCCCCACTCATCATCGGGCAAACCCACGACACAGGCTTCGGCGATACCCGGATGTGCAAGTAGCACTGATTCAATTTCAGCAGGTGCAATGTTTTCTCCGCCACGAATAATCGTGTCGTCAACACGACCTTCGATGTAGAGATATCCATCCGCGTCGATTGAACCTTGATCGCGAGTAGAGAACCAACCCTCGCTATCAAGCAAACTCACTCCGGCATATTCACCCGAGACTTGTTCGCCACGTAGGTAGATCAGGCCCGATTCTCCAGCAGATACAACATTCTCGAATTCGTCACGAATTTCGATTTCAACCATTGGTAAGACTTGACCGACCGACGACAATCTCCGTTGCACGTGAAGGTCATCAGATAAAAGTGCAGCACGATGGTCATCTGGTCCGAGAACTGCAATCGTTGACGCAGTTTCGGTGAGACCGTACGCATTAACGAAACCTGTTGTTGGAAACGCTGCCAACGCGGCACGAATGACTTTTTGAGAAATCTTTGCGCCACCGTACGACAATGTACGCAATGTTGAATGTTCAACAATTTCTCCGTTGAGTTCATCAACTACTCGAGCCAACATCGTCGGAACAACCATGGCATGAGTGATCGCTCCGCGCCGAACCGCGTCAAGCCACGCTTGAGCCGAGAACGATTGCAAATACACCAAACGTCGGCCAGAGAAAAGATTCGACAACATATTGGCAACGCCTGCCACATGATACGGCGGCACCGAAACCAGAACTGCCTCAGATTCTTCGGCACTACCGAATTCAACCGAGCCCAGCAAATAGGCCATCAAGTGACGATGTCGCAACAACGCCGATTTCGGTTCTGATGTCGTGCCACTGGTAAAGAGCACCACTGCAACATCATCATCATTTTCAGCTGGTTCGGTTGGCCCGACTTCTTCGAGATCAATCGTGGATAATTCGCTGAGCCACTCACCAAAAACCTTCGGCGAAAATCCGGTCAAACGATCAACCGTTAATGGGTCGGTCAACACCAACGAATTCGGATAACGCTCGATCAGAGAATGCAATTGACGATCTTCGAGTCGATAGTTCACCGGCACAAACGGAACGCCCGCCCAAGCCGCAGCAAACAAGGCGACGGGAAGAAGCGAGTGATTCTCGCCGACGTAAATGACCGAGGCGTACTTGTTGTGAATTTGGGTCGCACCGAGACGAACAAGAAAACCAAATTCAGTTCCGGTTATCTGCGAATTTTCATCGCCTAGTAGAACGCGATCGTCAAAACCAGATTCGACCATCTCGACGAGCGAAGAAAGATGCACCTCAGCTCGCCTCAGTCAGATTAGAAACGAGGACCGTTGGTCTTTTTCTTTTCGGGCGCCCTGAATGGAGCTTCGATCAACATTTCGAAGCGCGCGTCGTCGGGCTGATTGGGTTCGTTGAGACGCTGCAAGTAGGTCTTGATAGCGGCGCGGGCACCAGCAACGTGATCACCCTTGATTCCCACCGAACGACTCAAAGCATCCTTGGCCTTGGTGACGCGTTCTTTGCGGGCCGCCTTCTCCTCTTCGGAGCGAGCTTGAGGAACCTTGTTTGCTTTTGCCTGTTCAGCAGCCAGGCGGCGAGCTTCAGCTGCTTGCAATGGGGTCAGTTTGGGTGCATTGGTCACGATGGTTCCTTTGTTTACGTTGTGTTGGTGCCCGGGATGGGACTTGAACCCATACTCCCTTGTTAGAGAAGGGGGGTTTAAGCCCCCCGCGTCTGCCTATTCCGCCACCCGGGCACTGTCCAACAGGATAGGGGTTAGGCGACCTGAGACGGTCGGTCGATCGGCGACGCATCACAAGTAAATCCGAGGGCCAACCACATTTCGCCCCGCAACCGATCGGCCAATGGCGGGGCCAGCAGATTGGCGACAACCAGACCCTCGATCATGTCGGCCAAAACTGCTACCCACGGGCGGCCTTTGACACGAACTGCGACGGTGACCCCGCCGTCAAAACGACGGATCGACCGATCGGCTCCGACAATGCGTGGCGGGCACCGAAATCCGGGCACGGTTAAACCACGAGTACGAGCCTCTCGCCCCAATGTGCGGGCGGCGGTGGCGAAGTGAACGGTCGTGGCTTCCATGAGAAAGATCACTCTGTCAAAGGGGTATGGCACAGAACTCAGACGGCCCCAAGACAACCGATCAGCTCACGATGCCCCACCCCCGACCTAAGGTTTGCCCATGAGGTTCACGAGTGTCTGAGGTCTACAACCCCGCCCAACAAAAAGTCATCGACATGCTCGGCAAGGCCGAGGTGCGACCAGATATCCCTCCGTCGCTTGCCGACGAAATTCGCGCCGATCTTGAACAAGCCCTGCTACCCGTGACCCATCTTCTTCCCGACATTGCCACCTACGAGAACCGCTTTTATCTCAGCAAACAAAGCCTCACGAATGCACTTTCGTGCGAAGGCTTTTTCCTCGACGGCCAAGGGCCATTCGAGTGGACCAATGCCAATTGCAAAGGCACCATCGTTCATAAAGCCATCGAAGTCTCCATCAACTTGCGTCACCCCATGCCCCCAACCGATCTTGTTGAAGAATCGATTTCGCGACTCAGTAACGACGCCGGAAAATCAATCAGTGAGTTCTTAATCACGCTTGACGAATTCGCTCGTGCTGAATTAGTTGGTGAATGCAGTGCGCTCTTCACGCGGTTCACCGAATGTTTTCCACCCATCAAAAGTTCGTGGATTCCCCAAGTTGAAAGTTCTCTTGCTCTCAACTTGTCAAATAACCGTATTCGTATTGGCGGCAAAGTCGATCTTGCGCTTGGCAGGCCACCCGACAAAGTCATCATCGATCTCAAAACCGGCCGTTGGTCACCAGCGCACTACGACGATTTGCGTTTGTATGCACTCATTGATTTCTTGGCAATTGGCAATGCACCGCGAAAAGTCGCCAGCTATTACCTCGACACGGCCGAGGTGCATCAAGAAGATATTTCTGAAGCAGTACTTCGCTCAACGGCGCGCCGCTTACAAGATGGCCTCGTTCGCGCCATTGAGTTGAAGCTCGGAGATGCCGAACCTGTTTTACGTCCAGCCGGACATTGCAATTGGTGCGCGATCAGCAACGAATGTTCCGCAGGTCTTGAATACCTCGCGAAAAAGCACGAAGAAGACGGTTGGTAAAACGTCAGCGTACGTGTGGTGACATCAACGCCACCGGTAAACCAAGTCCAACTTCTTTTTTAACCGACGCAATACGTCGACCGTTCTGCACTGCATCACGCGTCGCACCGACTGCATCAGGACCAAGCCAAGCGACTGTGGCGTCCAGATCTTCAACGACAAAAACAACTCCCCAAATTTCTGCGGGTGTCTCGGGAGCTAAATCGGGCCGCTCCACAATTTCTAGAATCAGCGAACCTGCTCGATGAAAACCTTGACGTACTCCATGCCCGGCGTCACGAATACGTTTGAGTGGCAGGCCAAGTTGTTCAGTAATCGCGCCGCAGGTTCGTTCAAGTGATCCGGTCGTAATCACCACGTGATCAATCGCAGTTATAGCTAATTGATGAGTCAGCTCAGGGACAGGCTGAAGTTCGGCAATCACTCGCGTCGCCACACCATCGACCGAATTGGTGGTGGCTTCATCAGAACGCACGGTCCAACCAGTGACGCAACTACCGCTTGGCGAGGGTTCAACAATGTGCGGCAAAAATCGAAAACCCAAACCAGCAATTGAAATACAAGAAACAACCGAGCCATCTGGCTGAGCAATCGGATATTCCGTAAAACCTAAGCGCCGCCAAGGGTCAATTGACGATGACAACCACACATCAGCGATCGTTGTCATGGCGATGACACCTCTTCATTGACAGATTGATTTAAGTGAGCCCGTATGAGACCCGGTGAGATTTCTACCCCGTACCTTGGTACCGGGATTCCGGAAATCAGGTGAAACGAGAAAGAAAGACCTCAGCCGCGACCCATGTTGGGGCGCTTACCGTGGTTCGCCTTTGAGCGGCGGAGCCGGGCCTTGCGCTTCTTGGTCTTCTTTGACATAGGTATGAGAGCCTACAGCCCGAGTCGCCAGAACGAACTCGGCCAGACATGAAACCGAAACTTTTACCTTCAGGGCCGAATGGACCGACGTCCCCGCCCCAGTCCGAGCCCAATTCCCGCTCCGGCAATGACCACCGATATCGCCAAGACCCCCCGTGAAATCGGCCCGGTGTGGGCAAGTTGGGCAGATCCACCCGACAAAGCGGGAATCTTGGGCTCGATAACCAGTCCCGCAAGATCGTCGTATGTGACGGAGTTGTTGTGCCCAACAGGTCCATCAATCGACGGCGACACAAGAACGTTGGCGGTGACAACGGCTGGTTCATCGGACCCGCTGTTCGATCCCGAGCACTGCGTCGAGCCCGGACTTTCGGTCATAAAGGCCACATTCACCGTCCCTTGTGGCACCTCTACCGTGCCCCGACCAAGTTCGTTGGTCACCAGAAGTGCTGGTTCACCAATCAATTCGTCTCCTGAGCCGATGAAAGAGGCGAATACTTGATGGCGATTCAATGGCACTTCACCAAAATGCACATAGACCGACGCCATCTGTGCCGCTCCTGGTGTCATCGCGTCAACAGGATCGAGTGTTCCCTCGATCTGATACGACACACATGGTTTGGGTTCAGCCAACACCGGCTGCGCTGAGCCGACGTGCGCCACCATGAACAGTCCGATTGATGAGGCAATTGTTGTCACGACCAAGTAGTTGAGTTTCATGTTCGAGTGTGTGAATGCCTTGAGCGTGTGCGGTGGTCGGTAGCCTGCCTAGCGTCATGGAACGCTTCGGATTAGTCGGTCTCCCCAACGCGGGCAAAAGCTCGTTGTACAACGCTCTCACCGGCGGAGGCGCTCTTGCTGCCCCCTATGCCTTTGCGACCAAAGATCCCAATATCGGAGTCGCCAAAGTTCCTGACGATCGCCTTGATCGCATCGCGGTGATGTCAAAGACGAAATCACTGATCCACGCTTCGGTTCAAGTGGTTGACATTGGTGGCCTCGTTGAAGGTGCCAGCAAGGGCGAAGGCCTCGGCAACAAGTTCTTGGCCAACATCCGCGAAGTTGATGCCATTGTTCTGGTGTTGCGCGCTTTCGAAGATGACGATGTGCCTGGTCCGTCCGATCCGCTTGAACACTTGCGCGTCGTTGAAATCGAACTTGCATTGGCCGACCTTGAAACTGTCGAGAAGCGACTCACTCAGGCAACTCGCCAAGCGAAACTTGACAAGACTGCTGCCGGCGAACTTGAAGCGTTGCAGGCTGCTTACGACGCACTTAGTCAGGGACTCCCCTTGTACCGTGCCGGACTCAAAGAAGAATGGCGCGAAACGCTCAAGCCCTATTTCTTGTTGACCAACCGTTCGGTGCTAGCAGTTGTGAATGTTGGCGAAAATGAACTCGACAAAATTCCGGCTGTTGAAAAAATCGTGCGCGATGAATTTTCAACTGCCGGCGCCAACGTTGAAGTCATTGGCATGTGCGTGCAACTTGAAGCAGAAGCGGCAACGATTGTCGATCCCGTTGAACGCGCTGAGATGCTTGAAGGCTTCGGTCTTGGTGAGGGCGCACTATTCCGTATGGTTCGTAGCGCGTATCACTTGCTCGGACTGCGTACCTATTTCACAACTGGCGAAAAAGAAACTCGCGCCTGGACTTTTTACGCTGGGTCAAGTGCCCCCGAATGCGCGGGTCGCATTCACACCGACTTCCAACGAGGCTTCATTAAGGCTGAAGTGATTCACTGGGACGAATTGCTCGAGATTGGCGCATGGAACAAGGCCAAAGATGTCGGCAAGATTCGTATTGAAGGCAAGGAATATCACCCTGAAGATGGCGACGTGATGGAGTTCCGCTTCAACGTCTAAATTTGGCTGAGATTCAACTTTCGCGAGCCGATGACTACACAATCAAGGAGGCGAGTCATGACAGCACATTTAGCTTGGCTCGTCACTGATGGGCGCGTGTTAGCAAGTGCCAACATTGCCACCGAGCGGGCGTCGCGCCGCAAAGGTTTAAGCGGACAAACCCATATTGAAGGCGCCTTCGTTATTCCGAATTGTCGTTGGGTGCATACTTTCGGCATGCGCGTACCGATTGACATCGCGTATCTCGATGCTGATGGCAATGTCATCAAGACCGTGCAAATGTCCAAAACGCGACTCGGCGCACCTGTATGGAATGCACGAACAGTTGTCGAAGCCCAAAAGGGAGCCTTCGCTCGCTGGGGTCTTCAAGTCGGCAACAAAATTGAAGTACGCGACAATACAAACGAAGTAGCCCCACAATGAGCAATCTCATTCTTGTTGCAACACCGCTCGGCAACATGGGCGATATTTCGCCGCGCGCCATTGAGGCACTTACCAACGCTGGTTTGGTGTGTTGCGAAGATACTCGGCGTACTGGCTTACTGCTACACAATCTTGGTATTGCTGCCACGCTGATGCGCGTCGACGATCACACCGAACATGCATCAATTCCGCGAGTGCTTGATGCACTGAACGAAGGTCGCGATGTTTGCTTGGTCACTGATGCCGGCACACCCGGAATCAGCGATCCTGGATCACGCCTTGTACGCGCCGCCATTGATGCTTCACACAATGTGAGTGCTATCCCAGGCCCGGCCGCACTCATCATGGCACTCATCATCAGCGGACTGCCGACCGACCGCTTTATCTTCGACGGCTTCATTGCCCGCAGTGGCCAAGAGCGCGCCGCCCACATCAATGAACTTGCACTGCAGCGACGTACTGTCATCTTGTACGAGGCCCCACATCGCTTACATCGCACACTTGTTGATCTTTCAGTTGCATGTGGTCCCGAGCGCCAAGTTGCGTTGTGTCGAGAACTCACCAAGATTCATGAAGAGGTGTGGCGCGGAACTTTGGGCGAATCAGTTGACCATTACGGAACAATTGAACCTCAAGGAGAGTTTGTTCTGGTGTTGCACGGCGCCCCCGATGCCCCGCCACCAACCGCGGACGACATTGATCGTTTACTCATTGCCGAACTCGCCGCTGGAGCTTCAACCAAAGACGCATCAACTGCGGTCTCTCACATTTTGGGCATACCAAAAAAGAATGTGTACAACCGGGCTGTCGAGCTCAATAAAACTGCTCAGTAAGTCGTTTTATTGTCGCGGAGCTAAAGCAAGTTGGCGACTCTGCGCCACCAAGACACCTTGCGAATCCCACATCTCGCCGTCTTCTTCAAGCAATCCGTTTTGCACAAAGCGCGTTGAAAAGACGCACGCCACCGGGCCGGGTGCCGGAATTGCTCGCGTATGCACTGTCAGTTCAACCGTGGGCACCCACGCAGTTGGTAAATCAAGATGAAAGACCGAAGGCGGGAACGCGTCGCTTGCCAACAGCAACGCTCGCGTATCAATCGGACGATCGTCATTAAATGCGAACCATCCTCGAATCAATGCCTGTCCAGATTTCACACCTTGACGAAAGTGAACATCGCCTGGATGAATACGAGTTCCTAGCCGTCCATGGATGTACGCAAAGTTGTCCACTGCCGATTCGGTCATGCCAAGACATTCAGAAAACGGCAACAAACCTCGAGGCGGAAATTCTGTGTGCTCGCTCATATGCGACGGTCCACCCGGATCATTGGCGAGGTCGCCCAATGTGGCCAGCACCCGAATGATTTCTTTTTCACCCGTATCAGTCAACAAAAACAACGATGCCGTTGCCGTCGCAAACCGTCGACCAGACCGCACTGGTGTCACGACGATACGCGCATCGCCAGCCGGGCAAGGAGCCAAGTAATGCGAACTAATGGTGATGCAATCAGGTCGTCCTGTTGCATCTGAAAGGGCGTGTCCAACCAATGCCAACAGGTATCCCCCATTGGCATTGCCCATAATGTCCCAGCCGGGATGCACTTTGGTTGAGTACACCACTGAACCATCTGGTGATTGTTCGCGAAAAATCTGGGTCGCGCGATCAAACTCAAAACGAGGGTCGGCCATATTTGTTTCCCCGACAACATTCCCCAGATCTTCAATTGACATGAAAGTCACGCTAGTGAGGTCGTAGCCTCAAGGTCGTGGTCACACCCTCTGAAAATTCGTCACAAGGCTTTTACGCCACGACGCCGATCTATTACGTCAATGCCAAGCCGCACCTTGGCCACGCTTACACCACCATTATCGGCGATGCCCTTGCCCGCTGGCACCGCATGACTGGCGACCAAGTCCACTTCTTGACCGGCACCGATGAGCACGGCTTGAAAATTCAACAGGCCGCTGATGCTGCAGGCATGGCCCCGCAGGCTTTCGCCGATTCAATCGCACCACTTTTTGCTGATGCGTGGAAAAAACTCAACATCAGTAACGACGACTTCATCCGCACAACCGAGCAGCGTCACCGCATCGGAGTACAGAAGCTGTTGCAAGCGTGTTACGACAGCGGCGATATCGAACTCGACAAGTACAGCGGCTTGTACTGCGTTCCGTGTGAGGCTTACTTCACCGAAGACGATCTCGTCGAAGGAAACTGCCCGATTCACAAAAAGCCAGTAGAGCATGTCGAAGAAGAGAACTACTTCTTCCGCTTGTCGCGCTACGGCGATCGCTTATTGCAGTGGTATGCCGATCATCCAGGCAGCATTGTGCCCGACTATCGCATGAACGAAGTCATTGGCTTCATCAAACAAGGGCTGCTTGACTTCAGTATCAGTCGCACGAGTTTCTCATGGGGTATTCCATTGCCGTGGGACGACAAGCACATCACGTATGTGTGGTTTGATGCGCTAGCGAACTACATCACCGCTATCGGCTACGGAACCGACGAAGCCAATTTCAACAAACATTGGCCCGTTGACTACCACCTCATTGGCAAAGACATCATTCGCTTTCACTGCGTGTACTGGCCGGCGATGTTGATGTCGGCTGGCATTGAACCACCGAAGGGTTGGGCCGTCGGTGGCTGGCTGTTGGTTGGTGGCGAAAAGATGTCAAAGACAACGGGCAATGTTGTCAATCCGCTCGATCTCATCGATGACATCGGTCTTGACGGATTCCGTTATTACGTTCTTGCCGAAACTCCTTACGGCGCCGATGGCGACTTCACCTACGAAGGTCTCATCGGTCGTTACAACTCCGATCTCGCCAATAACCTCGGCAACTTATTGAGTCGAGTCGCAACTGTCGTCGGCAAAAAATGCAACGGCATCGCGCCAGCACCTCGTGCCGACAGCCCTCTTGCCACTGCAGCTGCTGAAGCAGTTTCTGAAACCATCGCTCGTTGGGCCGACGTTCAACCAAGCCGAGCACTTGAAGCAACCTGGCAACTCATTCGTGCAACAAACGCGCACCTTGAAAACAACGAACCGTGGAAAGCCGAACCCGGCCCCGACGTTGATGCAGTCATGGGTGACGCCCTTGAAGCGTTGCGCATCGTGTGCATCCTCGCATCACCCGCAATCCCCGACACCATGCAAACGATTTGGGAACGTATCGGCATGCCCGGGCAAGTGAGTGATCAACGCGTGCCAACATCGGTGACGTGGGGCGGTTATCCCGGCGGGGCAACAATCGATAAAGGCGAACCACTCTTCCCGCGTCGCAAACTCGACTGAGACATTTCTAAGAACCTTTATGTGGACCGATACTCACTGCCATCTTGATGAAGATCGCTATCGCGGCGAAGGTGGCAAAGACCTCGGGGGCACCATTGGTGTTCTCGAAAATGCCCGTGCCGCCAAGGTCTCACGCTTCATCACTGTCGGATGCGACGCCGAATCTTCGCGAGCAGCCATTGCCTGCGCGAGTCAGTTCGACGATGTCTGGGCCAGCGTTGGGCTGCACCCACATGAAGCAGTCCACGGCGTTGACACAATTGTTGATCTCATTTCATCACCGCGCGTTGTCGCAGTTGGCGAAGCAGGACTCGACTATTACTACGAGCATTCTGCTCGTGACGAACAAAAAATTGCATTCGCAGCGCAGATCCAATTAGCTCATCAACACCAACTTCCATTGATCATTCATACGCGCGATGCATGGGATGACACGTTTGATATTTTGCGCACCGAAGGTGTCCCCGAACAAACGATCTTCCACTGCTTCACCGGCGGTCCCGATGAGGCTCGTCGCTGTCTCGATATCGGCGCGTTTTTGAGTTTTTCAGGAATCGTCACCTTTAAGACTGCTCAAGATGTCGCCGAAGCAGCCACGTTGTGTCCTCTTGATCGACTTTTAGTCGAAACCGATAGCCCCTACCTGGCGCCGGTTCCCCACCGCGGTCGCACCAATCAACCCGCCAACGTTGCCGTGGTCGGAACCCATATCGCCGACTTAAAGCACATCAGCCCAACCGAGATGGCCCGTGTCACGACACACAATGCCTGCATTGCGTTCCCTCGGCTGACTTCATAACCTGAATTCACTGATGCTGACCTTTACCGAACGCCGTCGCCTAGTGGTCGCTGCCGTGATCACCTTGATCGCGGTACCCGCGTTGCTGCTCTCAGGTAACGATTCGTCAAGTTCGACCAACACCACATCAACTTTGGCTACCGCAATTTCAGTGGCACCCAGCGATTCCGAACCCGCCGAGCCTGCTTTTCTTCCCGAGAACAATGGTTCTCGAGCTCCCGAAATCATCACCGTCAATGTCCCAGCACCGCAAACTGGATCAAATGTCAACGGCAGTGCTTCGTTCATTCGCTGGCGTGGCGACTTACTCGGCCTTCAGCCGTGTGCAACTCCACATGCGCTCATCGGAGCAATCATCACCGTCACTAACCTCAACAATGGTCGCAAACTTGAGTGCAATAACGTTTCGATTCAATCCCTTCCTGGCGGCAACATCATCTTGATTCACACAGATGTCTTTTTAGAGATTGCCGATCTGATTGATGCACCCATCCCCGTGCAAATCAGTTTCTGAGATCATTCCGTGACCCATTCACATCGCGACATCACCGAGTTACTGACACAACATGGCTTGGCACCACGCCGAGCTTTTGGACAGAACTTTGTTTCTGATCCCAACACTGTTCGTCGAATTGCTCGTATGGCCAATGTCGGCCCGAATGATCATGTCGTCGAAATTGGTGCAGGCCTTGGTTCACTCACTCTCGCTCTTGCCGAAACCGGAGCACGCATCACAGCGATTGAAATCGATCATGGGATTGCTCCAGTACTGCGCGATGTTGTCAAAGACTTGCCCAATGTTTCAGTGGTCGTCGGCGATGCGCTCGAGCTTGATTGGAACGAAATCATTCCCCCCGGAAGCAAGGCCGTCGTTGTCGCCAACCTGCCGTACAACGTAGCCACACCACTAGTCGCCGATCTTCTTGATGCGATCCCACAAATTTCACGTTTTGTCGTCATGGTGCAAAAAGAAGTTGCTCTTCGTTTGGCATCAAGTGTCGGCTCGTCTGATTACGGCGCAATCAGCGTCAAGGTCGCTTACTGGGCGACAGCTCGTGTCTTGGGCGACGTGCCGCCGAGCGTTTTCATTCCACGACCCAAAGTCACGTCGAGCATCATTGAAATCACTCGACGGGAAACACCCGCAGTTGGACCGGATATCGCTCCGCAGCAACTGTTCAAAGTGATTCGAACGGGTTTTGGGCAACGTCGCAAAATGTTGCGCCGATCGCTCGCCGCAATCGCCACCCCCGAAAACTTTGCTCTTGCTGGCGTATCGCCTGAAGCCCGCCCCGAAGAACTCGATGTTCACCAATGGGGTCGCCTCGCAAACGAGATTCAAAAGAATCAACGTTCGTAACGACCCGACAAACGACTAGACATATACCTGTGACTTCGGCACCACATCTCATACTTGCTCCCGCGAAGCTCACCCTCAGTTTGCGAATCACTGGCGTTCGGCCAGATGGCTATCACCTCATTGATGCGATCATGACCACCCTTGAATTGCACGACGAATTGAGCATCACGGCAGGACATAGCGGTCTTGAATTCACCGGTCCATTCGCGGCCGGAATCTCAGCTGATGACAACAACTTGGTCGCACGCGCTCTGAAATTTGTTGATCGCACAGCTCACGTCATCGTGACGAAGAACATTCCGCACGGTGGCGGACTTGGCGGAGGTTCTGCTGACGCTGCAGCAATCTTCCGGTGGGCACAGCGAACGTCGACGGCCGATGTTGTTGCGAGTGCATCAATCGGTGCTGACGTTCCGTTTTGTGTTGTGGGCGGTCAGGCTCGCGTTTCAGGCATTGGTGAAATCATTGAGCCCCTACCGATCAAACAGAACAACATCACACTCATCATTCCGCCGCTGCATGTCAGCACACCACTGGTTTACAAAGCGTGGGATGAATTAGGACATCCGCGAGCCCAAGGCCCAAACGATCTTGAGCCGGCCGCACTCGTTGTTGAACCACAACTTGTGACTTGGCGCGATCGCATCATTGAAGCGACGGGTCAAAGACCAACACTTGCGGGAAGCGGGGCCACCTGGTTCATCACCGATCTGGCCACCAATGTGGGCGAGGGATTACGCGAAGCACTGCCCGAAGCTCAGGTCGTTGAAACCAGAACCGGGCAGTGATTCAAATAAATCAGAAGTTGTGAATTACTTGCGTTGACGCTGATGGCGAGTACGGCGAAGCATCTTCTTGTGCTTCTTCTTACGCATGCGCTTACGTCGCTTTTTAATTAACGAACCCATAGGACCTCTCCAATGACAGACCTCACACGCTAGCGAGTTCGGGACCTCTATCCAAACGGCAGATGCAAAGTCGGCTGAATTCGCCTGATTGCGGATAACTTTATGAGCGGTTGGTCGCTCACAAAGCCTCCGATCGTTCCGGGGTCGTTCAATGGTAGGACGGCGGATTTTGATTCCGCGAATAGGGGTTCGAGCCCTCTCCCCGGAGCCACTTTGGTCTGAAGCGCTCTGCAACGTGTGTGATATGACGGTGATATGTCGTTATACGCCATTGTTCTGGCAGCCGGAGAAGGCACTCGCATGCGTTCGCAACGGCCCAAGCCGCTACACCTGATCTGCGGCCGACCGATGGTCATGCATGTCATTCATTCGTTATCTGGCGTGCAACCCGATCAATCGATCATCGTCGTCGGGCACGGAGCCGATCAAGTGACTTCTCGAGTCACTGCCGATTCACCAGTTTGGGCCAATGTCTCATTTGCATCACAAAGCATTCAGCGCGGTACGGGCGATGCCGTCAGCGTCGGCTTAACTGCCCTCGACCAAAACGTGCGTTCCGGCTCGCCCGCCGAACACGATGACACTTCAACCATCCTTGTTCTGCCTGGCGATACACCGCTTTTGCGTCGCGAGACTATTGATTCTTTGGTACAGCAGCACGAGTCAAGTGGCCATGCCGCAACCGTGCTCGTTGCTCAAATCGATGATCCCACTGGCTACGGAAGAGTCGTTCGCGCCAAAGACGGTCGAGTGCTGCGCATCGTTGAACAACGTGATGCGACCGACGATGAACGCAAAATCAACGAAATCAATACCTCGATTTATGCTTTTCGCCGCGACCTACTTGGCCCGGCGTTACGGCGAGTCACGCCGAACAATGCTCAATCTGAGTATTACTTAACCGATGTCGTCGCAGTGTTGGCCGACATGGGTCATCAAGTAGGCGCCGTCGTTGCCGATGCGTCCGAAACTCAAGGAGTCAATGATCGTTGGCAGTTAGCACTTGCCGAACGCGAACTCCGCTCACGAACAAATCGATATTGGTTGCTGAACGGCGTCACGATGTTTGACCCACGTCAGACTTTCATTGATGTTGACGTTCAGATTGAACGCGATGTCACGCTCTACCCCGGAACCATGTTGCAGGGTGAAACACGAATCGGATCAGGTTGCCAAATCGGACCAAACACTCGCCTGGATAACTGTGTCGTTGGATCAAACACCACGATTGAAAGCACGAGCGCCGTGAATGCCCACATTGGTGACAATGCCACTGTCGGCCCATTTGCACATTTATCGCCTGGCTCACGAGTCGCTGATGGTCAGACGACCGGTGCGTTCTATGATTCAGAAACCGCACCTAACGCCAGCAAGTCCATGGGGGTCTCCGTTGAGCCAGATTGACAAAGTCACAACCAAGCGCATGTCCCTGTATTCGGGACGTACGCATCCGGCTCTCGCCCAAGAAGTTGCTGGCTATTTAGGGATCGAACTTGGCGAACACAACTTGGTCGAATTTGCCAACGGAGAGGTGCGCCCACGGTTCGGTGAAAGCGTTCGCGGCTCGGACGTCTTCATCATGCAAAGCCATTTCGGTTGTGATGGCCGCTCAATCAACGACTCCATCATGGAGCAGCTCATCATGATCGACGCTGCTCAGCGCGCTTCAGCCAAGCGCATCACTGCGGTGTGCCCTTTCTACGGTTACGCCCGCCAAGACCGCAAGGCCGAAGGCCGCGAACCCATCACTGCTCGCCTGATCGCCGACTTGTTCAAGGCCGCTGGTGCCAAGCGCATGGTCTCCATCGACCTCCACAGCGGACAGATTCAAGGTTTCTTTGATGGTCCCGTCGACCACTTGACGGCCATGCCGGTTATCGAGCAGTACATCCGCGACAACGCCAAGAACCCCGTGATCGTGTCGCCAGATGCTGGACGCATCAAAGTTGCCGAGCGCATGCAGCAACACCTCGGAGCCGATCTCGGCGCCGACTTGGCCTTTGTGTACAAACGCCGACCCAAGGGCAGCACCAACGTCGCCCAGGCCCTTGACGTCATCGGTGAGGTCGAAGGTCGTCTGTGCATCTTGACCGACGACATGATTGACACCGGCGGAACCATCGTTTCAGCCGCCCATTTGCTGCTCGATAAGGGCGCAACCGAGGTCTGGGCAATGGCTACTCACGGCGTTTTGTCGGGCCCGGCCATTGAACGCCTCACGAACTCGCGGATCAACCGGGTCGTTCTGACAAACACCTTGCCACTCGCCCCCGAGGCCCATATTCCCAAGATCGAAGTTTTGTCGGTTGGCAAGATCATCGCCGACGCCCTCGCTGCTGTCTTTGACGACACCAGTGTGAGCGAGATTTTCGGTGGC
>Ga0315909_10001225_pt1 | contig 34563 bp, 44 predicted proteins | sample LakEriMetagenome_11_FD_203527 | JGI IMG/M metagenome (GOLD analysis project Ga0315909, IMG submission 203527) | Freshwater fungal communities from buoy surface, Lake Erie, Ohio, United States - Buoy 2 MA125 | ecosystem: Environmental > Aquatic > Freshwater > Lake | place: USA: Lake Erie, Ohio... | reverse complement strand
CGTTTCAAAACGCCCAGCAGCAATTTGAACGTGATCAGGCTCGGCGTTTACAAGCTCAAGGCATGGGTGAGCAGTCACGCCAGTACGGCGCTGGTTTGGGTATGCAGGGTCTCCAAACTGGATTGCAGGCCGCAGGTCAGTTGGGTCAACTTGGTCAAACCGAGTATGGTCAAAGAATGGGTATCACTCAGTTGCAAAGTCAATTGGGCGCACAGCAGCAACAGCAAGCCCAGCGTCCGCTGGACATGGCGTATCAGGACTTCATCAACCAACAGAACTACCCGTATAAACAGTTGGGTTTCATGTCCGACATGATTCGTGGCTTGCCGCTGGGTCAGCAGTCCGCCAGTCAGGTCTATCAAGGTTCTGGAAGCACAATGGGTCAGCTTGCCGGTCTTGGTATGGGCGCTTACGGCTTATCCAAGATGATGGCTGAAGGCGGGGAGGTAAAAACCTATGCTGGCGACTATGGCTCGGTTACGAGCGAGGGCAACGTGCAGGGCATCATCAGCGACCTCAGTGATTTGCAATTGCAGCAAGCCAAAGAGGCTGCTTTAAACGCGCGTGACGAAGAGCAAGCGCAGATGATTGACCAAGAAATAGCCCGTCGGGCAAACCTGCGCAGCACCATGCCGCCAGAACAGTTTGCCGGGATTGCTCCAGCATTAACCGAAGAGTTTGCTGATGGCATGGAACAAAGCATGGCTACCGGCGGCATTGTTGCGTTTGCTGATCGCGGCGCAGTCAAGGAAATGCCAGAGAAAGCCACGTCACCAATTGGAGAGTTTTTGGACTCAATCGGTGTCACAGGTGGTTTAAACGCAATCCGAGAAAAATATTACAAAGATCGGGAGTTTCAAAATCGCATAGAAGCCGCAGAAGGAATGTACCCCGGGCTTACGGAGGCGCTGCGTCCATCTGAAAGAAAAAGACGTGTAGAGGCTGGCAATCGTTTGTTTGAAGGGCCGCAAAATGTCAAGCAAATGACCCCCGAAGAAATTGAGGCGGCAAATGCAAGCATTATGGGTGGGACAAAGAAAGCCCCAGCGAAAACTGAATCAGTAGCTGTCAGTGAGCCGCCAAAAGAAACTCCTGCCGCCGAGAAAAAAACCGCAAAACCAAGATTTGAAGACATCACCGCAGGCCCCAAGCCATCCAAAAAAGAAGTGAAATCTGCGGTTGCTCAGTTTGCCGAGCAAAACAATCTTGGCACAGAGCAAAAAGAAGACTTGATGACCACTGCTCTGAAGATTCGGGAAGAGCTTGGCAAACAAAACCAGCCCATCTTAGACAAACTCAACGCAGCGATTGAGGCTCAAAAGCCTAATGAACAAGCTCTAAAAGACAGAGGGTTTGCTCAGGCATTGACCCAGTTTGGCTTTGGTATGGCTGAAAGAGCATCCAAGCCCGGCGCAAGATTCTTGGAAAGCGCATCAGGCGCTGCTCCTGTAATTGGAGCAGTTGTCGCAGAGACAAACAAACTCATCGACACCAAGAAAGACAACTACGTCAAACTTCAGTTGGATCAAGCCAAATACGAGGTTGCTCTGGCAAAAGGCGACATGCAAACCGCTTCCGTGTTAGCTGCACAGATTCGTCAAGGCCAACAGCAGGACAAGGCATTGCAATTCCAGATTGCAAAAGCCCAAGATGAACTTGCTCTTAAGCGGCAAGAACTTGCCCAGCAAGCAGCAAACCAAGCTCAGATGTTGGGTCGTTATGAAACAGTTGGCAGTTTGACAAAAGACATTATGCGAAACGAAGGCTTGCCGTACGACAGGGCGCTGGAGAAAGCTGCAAGAATGCTGAAGCCAACCGGCTATGCCGCCGACGTTAGGGCTGGTACTGCTCAGAATGCAAATCTGGACAAGGCTTTGAAAGACATCGATGCCAAACAGAAATACGCATTCTTGACCATGATGAGACCAGACAATCCAAAGTACGCAGGCTTGAAAGCTGAGTACGAGGCTGAAAAACGTGCTGCTTATGACAGATATGGCGGAGGAGAAACAGCCGCGCCGTCTGCTGGTTCTGCGTTACCATCAGGAGTAACAGTAACTGAAGTTGGACGGTAATCATGCCTCAGTATGAAGTCGCTCTGCCCAACGGTAAAAAATATCGGGTTAATTCTCCTGAACCGTTGAGTCAAGATCAAGTATGGCAAGCCGTTCAAGGGCAAATTGGGCCAATGGCTCCAGAGGCATTGCAGTCCACAGCCGAACTGGAAGCAGCCAAATCCGCGCCGTTTTCTTTTGGCGATGTCGCTAAGTCGTTTAGCTCGGGGTTGATTGGCGGCGGCAAAAGTTTGGTTGACGTATTTGGCGCGGGTACAGATGTTTCAAAAGGCTTGGGTGAAGCCCAAAGCTATCTACAGCAAAGCCTGACACCTGAACGTCAAGCCGAGATTGCCAGAAGACAAGAATTGGAAAGCCGCGCCGCAAAATCCGGCAGTCTTTTCCAAGAAGCCAAAGCATTCCTTGGTGGCGTGACAGAATCCCCCATCCAATCCCTGACGCAAGCCGCAGGATCGTCCGTTCCATCTATCCTGACCAGCATAGCAGCCCTTCCGGCAGGTGCGCCTGTTGCGCTTGCGTTGGGCGTTAGAACAATCGCAGAACTATCGATTGGTGCGCTTCAAGGGGTTGGTGAATACAAGGGTAGTGTCTTTGATGCTGTTAAGGCTGAGTACATAAGGCAGGGCAAATCCCCAGTTGAGGCAGATCAACTTGCCAAAGCGGCGCAAGAGTATTCTCGCGAGAAAGCATTTGAGATTGGAGGGTCAGCCGTCCTTGGAGCGTTGGATGCCGCCACTGGAGTTGAACCGTCTATTGCCAAAGCTATCCGCAAAGCCTCTCCAACAGGAGCATTGAGTCAAGAGGCAATCGATGCTGGTATTTCTGCTCTCCCGAGAAACGTCACCAAGACCCCAACAAGGATTGGTCAACTTGCCAAGGGCGTTGCGGCAGAAGCTCCGCTGGAAGGCGCACAGGGTGCGTTTGGTCAGTATGGACAAAATGTTGCATTGCAACAAGCTGGTGCAGATGTATCCCAAATGGAGGGTGTGCTGGGTGCAGGCTTGCGCGACGCGGCTGTAGGCGCATTGTTTGGCGGCGCAGCATCTCCGTTGAGCATGAAGTCAGCCAGACAGGAATATGAAACCGAGCAGTTTCTGCGTCAAGCCAAGGCGGAACAAGATCGGCAGCGGGAAGCTGATGCTGCGCTTAAACGTGCGCAGGAAGAACGGGCCAGAGTTGAAGAAGGCTTGGGTGTACCCAAGATGCTGGCCCTGCCAGCGCCCAGCAAACCCTACGAAGAACCCAAGAACCCACTGGTTGATCCTGTCGGTCGCGTCACCGAGGATGAACTGGGTAAGGCAATCGGCGACAAAACAGTTGTCAACTACATAAACAAGTACCGCAAAGAAAACAATCTTCCCAAGCTCAAGTCGTACAGCATCGAGGACATCAAAGATGCAATGACGGCCCAGAACCCGGAAGGCGAGGAAGGTGCTTTAAACGCCATTTTGGCGTACAAGACCAACTACCAGAACGAAACCTATACACCAAAGAATATTCTGGAAAGTGCTTTGGCAAAGAATATTGCCACCGAAACCAAGGGTTGGACTGATTTCTTGAACCGGGCAACGGGCAAGACTGATTTAAACACCATGTCGCAGCCGCAACTGCATTCCGTTTCCAATGCCTTGGAAGAGTTGCGCAAAACAGGACGCACCGGCACAGAAGCCCAACTTGTCCTTCCAGAGGGTTCAAACGCCACTCGGTTTACACAAGATCAATACAACAGCGGAGTTACTGCGGCTCTGCTTAATACAAGCAAGGAAAAGCCCGTAACCTATGACGAGGCTCTTAAGCGCGTTCAGACCCAAAAAGGCGTAGACAGCGATCAAGCCGCAGAGCGTCTTTTGAGAGCCGCCGCCAGCAATGATGACCTGATCATCGAAAAAGGTACTGGCTTCCAAGCTACAAGCAAAACTGGCACTGTACTTGGCACATACGCAACTAAGGCAGAAGCACAACGCAATCACCGTCGGGCCGACATCAACCCTGTGGAGACGGAGCTTGTCATGCCTCGCATTGAGGAAGCGACTCGCCCCGAGGCCGAGTTGCCTGAAGGTTATCAAATCAAGAAGGAAGACACGGTCGGTTCAGAAACACCCGCCTTTTACGTGGTGCGGGAAGAAGGTTCTCAAAAAGATCAGTCAAGAATGTGGGCGAATGAATCCCAAGCCAAAGAGAGCTTGCCTCAGATTGCTCGATTGCGAGAAGCAAAAGCCGTAGCGCAAGGCGCTGCAATTGACCGAATTCGGAAGAAACTGGAGAAACAGCAGGAGGCCATCTTCAAGATGGAGGCTGATGGCGAAACAGGCACGGTAAAGCACAAGAATGCTGTAAACGCATATGAGGCTGCTGTTATTGTTGCTGACGAAGCAATTGCCAAACATGCTGATACGGCAGACGCTTTGCGCACACCGCTCAAAATTGTCCCGATTGGCAAAAAATCGACCAAGGCGGCAAAGCATACGGTCATCAAAGAGGGTAAGGTTGTCGCCAGTTTTGATACCAACGACAAGGCTCAGGCACATGTCCTTTCTCTTTTAAATGACAAGGACTTAGGGTCAATCGTCAAGCGTGGCGGGACAATGGGTCAAAGAGCCAAACTTGAACTGGATATGCGCGAGCGTCCGGGAGTCAGAGGTGGCACGACCGCAGGCTTAGAAGCTGCTGGTGTGCGTACACCGGAAGTGGAAGCCAAGCTCAAAGAGTTGGAAGACAAGCTGATTCCGATGTTGAGGAAGTTTGGCCTTGAAAATGTTGGTTTAAAAGTTGTCCGGGCCATCGAGAACGACGCGGACGGCGCTTGGGGTGGTTTAAACAACCTGATCCGTATTGCGTTTAACGCAGACAAGCCCATCAAGACCATGCGCCATGAGGCGCTACATGCCTTGTTTGATCTTGGGTTCTTCACTCCCCAGCAGTGGGAAGCTCTGAAGCGGGAAGCCAAGAAGACTTGGGTAGACAAATACCTCAAGAATGTTCCGTTCAACGAGACCATGTCTCGCTTTGATGCGTATACAGAAATGGGATTGTCTGATGAGGCGATCCTTGAAGAAGCAATCGCAGATGCGTTTGGTGACTGGGAGGGCGGAGCCAAACCACCGCCCGGGATGATGGCTGCGTTGTTTAAACGTATGCAGCAGTTCTTCTCTGCGCTGCGTGCGGCATTGACCGGGGCAGGTTTTGAATCTGCGGATGAGATATTTGGCAAGATTGAACGGGGCGAACTGAAAAGCAGCCCCAACACTTGGAAAGCAACACCTGAAGATGAGGTGCAAGCGGCGAAATATTCTGTTGAGCATGGCATCACGCCGTATGTGTCGGAAGGTCAGCTTGAGATTCCTTTGGATGTCAGCGGAGAGAAATATTCCATCAAGCAGCCATATTCCACAAAACAGGTTGCCAGCGCAGCAAAGACAACAAACCGCAAGGGCGAGGCAAGAAAACCCAAGTTCCTGAAGAACGATCCGGCTACCGGCTTGCCAATGAACGCTAATGGTACGGTTACTCTGTATTACCCAACAACCAATGAAGGCGCAAGAGACATGGCTCGCGCCAAGGTTCTGAAGGGGCATTCCCCGACAGCCAACAGGATTTATCTGACCAATGAATCAAGTGCTGGCGCTATTGAGGCGAAACCCGGCATGATCCAACAGCCTGTCGGCGGGGCAAACGTATTGCTACAGATTGATCCGGCTTTGATTAACCTGATCCAAGAGCATTCCGATGGTCGTAAGGATTTCTTTATCCCAATCGCAGAGGGAGAGGTCTTTGCCGAGAAAGCAAAGATGACCAAGCTGTTTACATTGAATGCACCCCGCGACAAGGGTTTGCATCCAAACAGAACATTGAACGATGTTGCAGAAGGCATAGCCAAATCAGTCAACGCTTGGAAAGCTGCCACACCCAAAGAACGTGAAGCTATGGCTCAGGCATCCAAGGATGTGTTGGCTCAACAGCACAACGTGACTGCGTTGTTTGGTGCAAACGCCAAGCTAGAAAAGACCAACATTGGTGATTACGGCCTGACATATAAGGACAAGAAGGTCATGTCCACCGGACTTGGCCTTGCATCTGCCCAGCGCATAAACGACGAGCAGCAAGCCACCACCTGCCCCAAATCAGCCATCTGTGAAGCTTTGTGTTTGGGCGAAACATCTGGTCAAAACGAGTTGTATGGTGGAGAAGGCCCATACCGCTCAGGCCCTCGCCTGTCGCAGTATCTAAAAACAGAGGCGCTGGTTGTCAACCCAGAGGCGTTTACAACAACATTGATCAAGCAGATCGAGGCTTTCCGCAACGAAGCCAAAGAGTTGGACTACTACCCTGCCATCCGTTTAAACGTTACGTCAGATTTAGCGGGCAAGTATTTGCAGCCAATCATTGACATGTTTCCAGATGTCATGTTCTATGACTACACCAAGCTGATCACAGCCAAGCCGGTTGCGGCAAACCATCACCTGACATACTCCTCTACCGGAGCATCACAGGTTGTGAATGGCGAAAACATTTACAACAAAGAATCCAACTGGGATCAGATGGTCAACACCGTGTTGCCATCCGGTCGCAATGTGGCTATGGCATTCACCAGCCGTAACGACATGCCTGAGTTTGTCAAAGACGAACGCACAGGCAAGACGTTTGAGGTTTGGAATGGTGACGAATACGACGCTCGCTTCCTTGATCCAAAACGTGAAGATGGCGTGGGCTGGATCATTGGCTTGACCAACAAAGACAGAACCACCGCACCAGAGGAATCCGCCAAGAAACACAATGGCTTCTTCCTTGACTACGATGCAAAACGTGACGGCAATACATTGGTCATTCCAGACCAATCCAAGTTCAAGAAAGCCCCCGCCACACAGCCCATCAAACTGGTCAAGCCGGGCGAGAAACTGAGCCTGAGAGCCAGAGAAGTTCCAAAGGGTTCAGCCACAGCATTCTTCAAGGCATCGCAAGATATTCCTCGCTCAGAGGGCATTGAGGCGGCAGAACAAGTCTGGTCTGGCGGTATTGCTGACTTTGGCGACAAGGAAGCGGCGTTGCTGATTGCACGTATGCCCGGCTACTCTGAATACGCAGGAGAGATTGAACAGCTTGCGTGGGAGCATTTGGCTGGTGGTTTATACAACGAAGACCGGACTGTAAACAAAGAAGCTGTTGAGCGCGACGGACGCTTCTATGTTTATCGTTATGGCGATCTTGATCTTGTTGATGAGATTAACCAAGGCGAATACGAGGGCAAGTTTGAACCCAAGGCAACCACGCTGTCTTTGAATTTTGCCAAGGCATTCAAGAATTTCGCTGGGTTCGATGAAGAAGACAAAGCCAACAAGGGTTGGATGCGCATTGCTGTTAAACCTGAGTCAATCATCATGCTTGGCAGCAAATCTTCCGAAATGGAATTGGTTGTCAATTTGGAAACAGTTGACACCGGAGATGCTCAGATCATTGATGAATCGTTTGAGCCTGTCTCTCCACAGGCCAAGTTCAGCCTGCGCATCCCTGAAACCAAGGGGTTTAAACAGTGGGTTGGCAAAGACCCAATCATTCCTGCGTCTGACACATCCCAGTACAAAGGTGGCAGTGCTGTATTCCAAGCCTTCCACGGAACAACGTACAGCAACATTACCGTGTTTGACCCAGAGCGTGGTAGCCAACAAGGCGCTCTTGGTGCTGGCCCATACTTCTCAACATCAGCCAAAGACGCAAGCTCCAATTACGCTGGTATTGGCCCTGATTTGAAATTGAGAATTGAGTTACTTGCAGACCAACTGGAAGAAGACTTTACTTATTATTTTGATGAAAATAGAGAAAGACTTCAAGAATATTTTGATGACAACAATATCAAGGTTGATGTCAATGATCTTGATCCGAAAGCCGCAAAGTTTGAAGACAATTCTCCAGACAAATACTTTGACAAAGCATCGAAATACTTAGCCCAAAAGCAACTCAAGGGAGACTCTGAAGGCTTGGTCATGCCTGTTTACATCAAATTGCAAAAGCCGTTTGACATGACAAGCAAGAAAATTGAGTTCATGTATGACCCAGATTCAGAGGGGTCTGAGGTTGATGACTGGGGTAGACTGATTGACGGAATCAGCACTCTTGCAGATGAGATGTACGTTGTCGCTGATAAGGCAATATCTGCCATTCAAGACAATGCAGATGGCATGACTGCAAGAGAATTGCGGGATATTATTCGTGACAATATTGCCTTGTATGACGATCCATTCACTGGAGAGCCTTCAAGTCCAAATCAGTTCTTGCAGTATCTGTTAAAAGAACTTGGGTATGACGGCATCATTCAAAATGCCTCAGATGAATATTCCACAATGGTTGGTGTTGAGCGTTCAAGAGATCCAAATGCAAACAGAACGTTCCACATCATGCCGTTTACACCGCAGCAGATTAAGTCTGCGACAGGCAACAGCGGCAATTTTGACCCAACCAATAAGGACATCCGCTACAGCCTGCGCACACCAGACACCAAAGAGTTTAAACAATTCATTGAAGGCAGCAAGGTTGTAGATGAGAACGGTGAACCACTTGTTGTTTACCACGCAACAGGCAAAAACTTCAATGCATTTGACCCAAGAAAACTTGGTCAAAACACTAAAGATGCAACCGCAAAATTGGGATTTTTCTTTGCTGGGAATGTAGATGCGGCAGACGAGTTTATGCGTCAGGCGACTTACAGAGGTATGGGCGACTATCAAGCTGGCGCTAATGTAATTCCGGCTTACTTGTCCATAAAGAATCCCTTTGAAATGTCATCTGCGGCATTTGGAATGCAGATGGTGTCATTGCAAAGAATGCCTCAAACAAAAGCCAGAAAATTCATTGCTGACTTCTTAGAACAAGTTAAAGATGAAGGCTACGATGGAATAGTAATCAGGGCAACAAAAGGCGAAGGCACAAGCTTATTCAAGGCAAGAGAGTTTGGCGCTGACAATTGGGTGGCGTTTGAGCCAAACCAGATTAAATCAGCTATTGGTAACGTTGGATCATATGGTCAACGAGCGCCTACAGCGGCAGAAGCAAAACAGCTTGGCCTTACACAGAAGAAAGCCGCCGAGCTTCAGGAAAAAGGCGACATCCGATTCAGCCTGCGCACATTCTTCCCAACCGCAGAAGCTGCGGAGAAGGCTGCGTACAAGAAAGCCCCACCAAGCACACCAGAGTTTAAACGCTTTTTCGGGGCCAGCAAGGTCATGGAAGAAGGCCGCGCGCAACCCATGTACCACGCAAGCATGGAAGAGTTCAACATCTTCCGTGAAAACAGGCCAATCTTTATTTCACCTGATGCAGGTTTTGCAGAAGACTTCATCAAGCGCAGAATGGCTGAGTCCGGCTCATTGAGTTACCTGAGCGAAGGCGCAGTTAAGAAGAAGACAGCCAAGATATACCCGCTGTGGGTTCGTGCGGAAACACCGTTTGATTTCGACAACAAAGAGCATGTCCGGCAGATTGTTGGGTATTTACAAACCAACAACCAAGCAACTGGCGGTCGCGTTCAAATGGCTGGATTGGCCTTAAAGACACCCGAAGAAATTGCAGAGGGCTTAAGTCAAGGCAGATGGACTTTTATTGAAGATGGCAAGACACAAGAGGCGTTGAAGGCGCTTGGCTTTGATTCTTTCTACACATTTGAAGGCGGCGCAAAGAATCTTGCTGTGTTTAAAGCAAACCAAGTCAAATCCATCACCGGCAATCTTGGTGGTTTTGATGAGGGTGGCGACATCCGTTACAGCTTGAAGAAGTTTGACCGAGAAGATTTGCCCAAGAACGACAAACCGTTTACATTGCCTGAGAACACCATGCTGTTCCACGGTTCGCACGAAACACGCGCCAAGGAAATTGAAGCGGCTGGCAAGGTTTTAGTTCCAAGCTATCCCATCAAGACAAGTGGCGGCACACTTGATGAAGGTGGCTTGATTTTCTTTGGCGATCAAGACATTGCTCAAAATTATGCAAATTCCGAAGCTGATCCAATATCGGTTCAGGCGGCAATTGAAAAAGGCGAAGCTCGCAACCCCGGTGTAGTTTTTGAAACTGTGACGGACAAGCCTTACCGTTTGATGAGCCGTTATCACAAGCTGACCAAAGCTGAAGCCGATAAACTGAACAGTGATTTGGGAATACCGGATTACAAGCGGCTGAAAAGCGGCGACTCTGCAAGCATTGCGGCTGGTCGCGCATTTACAAATTCAAGAGTAGTACCAAGATACAAGACCAACAAAGGTGAAATGGCATCTGTTTGGCCTGCCATCTTTAGGTCTCTTGGGTTTGACGGGTTTTATGACAACCACAACGCCCCCGCAGTCGCCATGACCGCAGACAACGGCATCAAGCTTATTGGTGACGACGGCAGAATGGTCAAGTACAGCTTGCCAACCCAAAGCGCCGCTTACGCCGCTCGCAGAGACGAGACAACAACCCGTCGCGAAAACAAGGGTGTCATTGACAGTATCTTGGAATCATTTGCTCCTGAGAGCATGGCAAACCTCCGTGCCGCATTCATCCACCGCTACAACCAGCTTGGTGTGATTGACAAGATGCTTGCCGAGAAGATGGGTGGCAAGGTCTTGTTGGCTGATGTCAGCGCAGAGGCGGCGGCAAACATGTCCGACCTATCCTCTTCCGTCACTTACTCTGCGTTCGGCATAGGCAACCGTAAGGGTGGTATCCCTGTTTACAAGAACGGGGCAACCACCATCGACAACTCAGTCAAAGGCCCGTTAGAAATCCTTGCGCCGTTGGCGCAGTTCAACGACCCAGTCGCTTATCAAGACTATCAGTATTGGGCTGGTGTCCAACGTGGCAAGCGGTTCATGGCTGACGGCAGAGAGAAAAATTTTGAAGCAGGCGACATTGCATTGGTTGAAGAATCTCGCAAGAAATTCTTGGCAAAAGGCGTGGACTTCCGAGTCATTCAGAAGGAAATGAATACGTTCAACGACGGCGTGGTCAATTACATGATCGCTACTGGTGTCATCAGCGCAGAGCGTGGCGCTGAGTTCAAGAAGCACATGGATTACATCCCGTTCTTCCGTCAGGTCAACGGTGACACTACCGTCGGGCCAAAGATTTTCAACTCAATCTCTGGGGTAAAACCACCCAAGAAGCTCAAGGGAAGCGAAGCTCCCCTGACGGACTACCTTGAATCCATTGTTCGCAACACGCAGGCAGCAATCAACGCAGGCATGAAGAACGTCGCAGCACAAAGGGCTGTAAACGTGGCAATGCAGCTTGGCCCAAAGGTAGGCGCACAACGTTTAAACGTTATCGACAATGCCCCGGACACTGTTCAGGTTCTGGAAAACGGTAAGCAAGTCTCTTACCGTGTTGCTGATCAGTTGTTTATCAATGCTGTAAAGAATCTCAACATGTCTGAGATGCCGTTCCTCGGCTTCTTGTCCGGCCCAGCAGACCTGCTCAGAAACCTTGTGACCAAAGACCCCGGCTTCATGCTGGCAAACATGGCCCGGGACTCCCTGTCTGCTTGGACAACCAGCGGTGTAAACATCACCCCAATCGCCAGCACCGCAGCAAACTTTGCCAAAGCTCTGGGCGGTAAGTCAGCCACGTACAACGCTTTGTTAAACGGTGGCATCCTTGGCGGTTACGAGTTCTCCACTGGGCTTTTAAACAGCGCCAATGTCTTGGAAGCAGACCTGAACAAGAAGTACGGAGCAAAAGGCATGGCAGCGCCGCTGGGTGTGTTTAAAGGCGTATGGGACGCTTTAGAGAGGGGTACAGAAGCATCTGATGCGGCAACCCGCATGGCGGTGTATGACAGGGTTTTGGAGGAGACGGGCAACGAAACTGAGGCACTGTACCGTGCGCTTGAGGTGATGAACTTCAACCGCAAGGGAAGCTCACCTGTGGCTCGCATCCTGACCGCCGCGATACCGTTCCTGAACGCCCGTATCCAAGGCTTGGATGTCTTGTATCGGACTGCGTTTGGAAAGAACGTTACCGCCAATAACGAGGCCATGCAAAAAGCCTTCTTTGTGCGGGGCATGACCCTGATGGCTTTGTCTGCGGCTTATTTCTTGGCTGTCTCGGACGACGAAGAATGGAAGAAACAAGAGCAAGAGACCAAGGACAACTACTGGATCTTCCCCGGCGTTGGTAAGTTCCCCACCCCGTTTGAGGTGGGCTTCCTGTTTAAAACAGTTCCCGAGCGGATCATGGCTTACACCCTGAAAGATGACACCGGACAGGACTTGATGAACTCCATGCGTCGTGGCCTGCTCAACACATTTGCGTTTAACCCAATCCCACAGGTTGCCAAACCACTGGTTGAGTACGCCGCAAACTACAACTTCTTCACCGGCAGACCAATTGTCGGGCAGGGCTTGGAAGGCAGAGAGGTTCAGTATCAGGTTGGGCCAACCACAACCCACTCGATGGAGTGGCTGGGCAAGCAACTCAACCTGTCGCCAATCAAACTGGAGCAGGTCTATGGCGGGTACACCGGAACAATGGGTATGTACGCCCTGACATTGTTTGACTCAATCCTGAACACACAGGCAGAAAGTCCAAACGCCGCCAAACGGCTTGAGCAGCTTCCTGTGTTTAAACGATTTGCAGCAGACCCAGAAGCGCGTGGCAACATAACGCAATACTACGAACTCAAGAGAGCGGTGGATGCCGCAGTTGAAACGCAAAATTATCTGCTCCGCGCTGGCAGTCCGGAAGAGTTTGAAGAATTCATGGAACGCAACGCAGGCTTACTGGCAAGCAAACAGTATGTCGCCAGCATTGAGAAAACAATGAAGGGTATGCGGGAAATGCGCAAAATGGTTGACGGCGCACAGATGACGGCAGATGAGAAGAAAGAGACACTGATCGCTATTGGACAGGCTGAGAATGACATGACTCAGAACATCCAGACCGTCAAGAAGATGATCAGCGAACTCTAAGGATGTCGTTGTCGAAGAGCCAACCCACCGTGGCCCGGTGGGCGTCCTCCCACATGTTTAAACGTTCTTCCCGGGACATTGCCCGGCCCTGATCCAGTTCTGCGTGGCAGGTGTAGCACAAGGCGGCAATCCGGTAATCGTTTGCTTTCAGGCTTCTTCCCTTGCCGTCCCGCCCTTGGTTGGAATGAGCGGCAACAACCGTTCCGTCAGACCTGCCGCAGTGCTGACAGGGAGATTCCCTGACGGCCTCAAGCAGTTTCTGGTTGCGGTACATCAACGGGTCTTGGCTTGGATGATCTGTTGCACGGGTTGCCATTTAGAGGCCACCACCTCAGTAGCTCCCGCTGACACAGTATTGTGGTATCGGAGGTTTTGTTTTGCTTTTGATCTGTCTGATTTGCTGAGTTTTTGTAATTCAATCGTGGCTCTCATCTCTGCGCTGTGTCGGAGGAATAAACGAAACCAAGCAATACCGCCCAGTTTCAGGTACTCCTCATATTCGGGGTCTGTTAGTCTAGCAGTAACGCCGTTTAGGACTTTTTCTTTACGCATCTCATCATCTCGGTTGGTCTTGGCTTGAGAGGCTTGGCTGTGATGCCGTGAACAGTTCCGTGGCTTGGGGTTGTGATGCGTATTTTTTCCACAGACTCCGTGGTTCGTTTACTGATTGCAGCATCGCGAGCTATTCGTTTAAACGGATCACCCCGTCTGGCTATCTCTTCGTCTGTGTACTCTTTCCAGTTAAATGCGTTCACGGCAGTCATGTTGCTCTCCTGCTGTTTTGGTTAAAAAAAGAAGATTGCACTTGGTGCATCTGTAGACCAAGCCTTGATTGACAATTGTTTTACGCTCGCCACGCTCACCCCGCATTTTTCCAAAAAATGTTCTGATTGCTTCAAGCATGTCTACTCCAGTCTGTGTACCCAAGAATCTTCATCATCGCTGTTTCATGAATTGCATCCCACCAAAATCGAACACCGCCTTCTGTTACAACGAACCGCCATAACGTCCCATAGTCATCGGTCGTGTACCAAACATTGCGTGTCGTAAGTCTGCCGTTGATGTTGTGTACCTCAAGCACCTTGTTGCTCCTTCCATCGTTTACACATACGTTTGACTGTTTCACTTTGGTGTCTTTTGTCTTTTCTCAGACAGATTTCACTTAGTTGTCGTTCTTTTGCTTTTTGCTTTAGCGTTTTTTCCACTGGCGGCGTGGGTTCGGGGAACAAGCCATTCCATCCTGTTGCCATAAGCGCCACGCTGAGTATGAGCCGATCAATCATGTGTTCTTCTCCTTGAGTTTGGCGGCGGCAAGTCGAGCGGCGTAGTCAACGCTTCGTGCAGTCCTAAATATCTCTGCGTAGTCCTGCGGTGTTAGGTCTACCCATGTGCGCTGTGGTGGCTCTTGCATTGAGTATTGACACATGCACCCTTGCAATATGCTTGAGTGACCCTTCGCTACCTTTCCGCAGTTTGGACAAGTGTTCACGTGTTCTTCTCCTTCAGCTTTTCCTCTGCCCACCACACTGCTGATTGAAAAGCCTGTTCAGTTACCCAAGATTCTTTCCAGCCCTGTGCAATTTCATCATCCGTCAGCCCTACCCATGTGCGCTGTGGTGCAACGACACCATGCACTGATTCAAACTTCATTGTTCTGCCGCAAGTGCAGTTGTATTGAATTATCTTCACAGGCTCTTGCTCTTGTGCCAAGACTTCTTTGATGGCGGTGATGGCTTTGTCTCGGTAGTGAATCTGTTGTGGGTGTTTAATGGCGGTGTGGTTTTCCAACGCATCAAGCGCCAACTTCAATGCTTCTTGTGTCATGCTTGTCCCCTTGCTCTGATGGCGGCGGCGGCTTCACAAGCAAATTTGTGCCAGTCATAAGATGGTGAATCTTCGACAATCTTTGCACACGCTTCACGCTCTGCCCTAACTGCGGCTTCTCTCGACTCATGCAATTCACGCATGACCTCAATGACCGCCAACTCATGCTTCAACATGATGGCCTTAATCATTTCTATGGGCTTCTCAATCATCGCTAACGCTGCCGCTTTGTTTTGATCAGTCTCGTTTTGGGCTTGGGTGATCGCCTTCTTGTGTAATTCGCTCAGTGATTTCATGCTTGCTTCTCCAATACAGGTACTTTGATGTCTTCATATCCATTTGCCTTAGCGTATTCATCCCATGTTTCTGCCAACAAATCGGACGCTTGATTTAGCTTATGAATAAGTGACGAATGCTTGTATTCATCTAACGAACCTGCGTATCCCCGCAACCAAGATGCGGTGGTTAAACATTGCAGTTTTTTTGGATTCATGTGTAATCTCCCTCTTCTGTGTGTTCAGTCAATCGTGCCATCAGCCGTGCAATCCGTTGTTCGTTGTATTGAATAGCCGCATTGGCATACTCAGCCGCAGTCTCAGCCTCTAGCTTGCGTAGGTGTGCCTCACGCAGTTCGTTTGCAATGACTTCGTGAATCGTCCTAGCCCTCAACACTTCTTTGATGTATTTGACGGTTGTGGTTCTGAAACTCATTGCTCTCTTGCCTTCATCATTGCGTCTGCCCATTCATAACAACTTCCACAAACTTGATCAGAGGTTATTGTTTTTTTGCTAACGGCTAATAAAGTTTCTGGCATAGAAATTTGAGCTTGCAAAGCCCTTGCCGCAAAGTAGTCCCGCAGTGTCATGCCGTTGCCTTGACTCCATCCTGTATGCCCAAAGTATGGAAATGCTGATGGGTTGTTCATTTCTTCATCTCCCGAATATAGATTGCAAAACTGCTGATGGTGTCCTGACCAAAGCCAGTCAGCTTCTCAATGTGCTGTGCCACTTCTTCGATAACACCATTGCGTAGCTCGTCGTAGAACTCTTGTTGTGACTTAGGCTTGAGAAATCCAATGCCGCGCCTGTGCATTATTCTTTGTTCTTCAATGACTCGCATAGTCGCCCTCACCGCTTCCTTGCGTTGCTTGGCTTGTCGTTCAATCTCGTTGAACGCCTCGTCCTCTTCCGGTGTTGTCGGTTCAATCATCCTTGCCCCCATTCTGTAAAAAATAAATTGCCGCAATAAACACTGCGCCAACAGCCACCACCATGAAAGCTCCAAACAACATCAAAGTCACAGTAACAAGTACATCCCACATACAACCTCCTTAAGCTACGTGCTGGTTTTCTTGAAAATGTTTTGTTCCTGATTGAATGGAATTTTCCAACTTAAGCAGTATCTCTGCGGTATTTGCATCAAGCAAATACAACTTGGTACGCCAACGCGCAATCGTCAACTCTATGTCGTGAATAAGCTCCAGCCTCATTTGCTGATCGTTTAAAACAGTAGAGGTCAATCTGTACCCGCCGCCGCTTTCTCTGTCGGACGGTAGGCTTGTAAACACCCTGATCTCCGCAGAAGAGTTTTCAACCAGTGTAATTTTGCATCTACGTATCAAACTCCTCGCCTGTTCTCTTCGGAAAGAGTTGGCGGCTTCTGTGTCGTCCCATTCAAAATGATTGTGCAACACACAAGATTTATCCTTTGCCGCCTCAATCACATCATCAACCAACAAAATACCGTTGTTTTGATTTGCCAATCTTTCAAGAAACTTTTTCTCTGCGTTCATAAAAACTCCTTTTGTTTAAACAATGCCTGCCTTGCCTCACCTGACCTCTCCCTGTCTCACCCCGCCGTGCCATGCCTGCCTTACCAGATCGCTCCCAACCCAACCCTGCGATGCCTCGCCATGCCTGCCTCGCCCTACCCGAACGCGCCTTGCCTAGCCGTGCCTGCCATACCAATCCCGACCAATCCTCTCCTTCCCATGCCTAGCCTGCCTTGCCTTACCATGCCGAAACACGCCTAGCCATAACGAGCCTGCCTAGCCACACCGAAACTTACCAGCCCGAGCCAAGCCTCTCCATGCCTGCCTTGACATACCGAACCGCGCCGTACCCCGCCCAGCCGGGCCTTGCCTGCCTTGCCGCACCGGATCCCTCCTCGACTTACCATGCCCCGCGATTCCTTACCTGCCTTGCCTGACCGCGCCTGACCGCGCCTGACCGATCCTCGCCCCGCCGTTCCTAACCTGCCACGCCCAACCAATCCTGACGCAGCCTTGACCAGCCGGGCCTGCTATGGTTTAAACGCTCAAAGCTTCTCGGTGATATTGTTGAGACTCAAACAATAACTTCTCTGCTTCTTGCGGTGACACTTTGATGCAACCCTTTGTGCCTAACTCTTTAGAAAGCTTTTGGATTGCGTCAAAATCCTTTGATTCCAATAACTCAAGCGGGAAACGAATATCCCGCCAAGGGTCGTAGAGCATAGAGATTGACTCACCTTTGTTGTGCGCCACCAGCATTGTGTAGGGTGTTGTCTGAACAAGCTTTCTTAATTTTGAAACTGACATTGTTTTCTCCTTATTGAATGCCAAACTTGGCTCTTACTTCGGCTTCTCTGTCGCTTGGCACAACTTGGAACAATCCAAATCCACATCCTGCGCTTGCTTTGCTATCAGGACGACCAGCACCTATCCCAACCTGCAAGCCGCAACGACTGACAAGGTTTAAGACATCACCAGTTTTGAATTGATCCAAGTCATACCGAACACGTAGCTTGCAAGCCCACTCGCTGTACATGGGACGGGAGCGGATATCAACTACGCCTGTTGCATTCCTTGTGTGCGCCGTATAAACATGGCTAGTGCCATACACACGTACCAAAGGAATACCATCCTGTTTGTCGTACCCATCAGCTTCAACAAACGTGGACAGTTTTGCCAACGTCATTTTGAAACCAACAAGCCGACACGCAGAAATCATTGCGGCTCTGAATGCGGCGGCATTCATGCCTTCCCAATGTTCGTGGCTTCGGTAACGGGCTTCTTCAGCTTCTTTGTCATAGTCACGGGCGTTACGCTCCTTGCGACTACCCGATGACTTACCCTCCGCCATTTTTGCCATCAACTCAGCTTTTTTGCTGAACCTCTCAACCACCAGTGGTGCAATGCCTTCAAGATAAAAATCTGTATGGGCAAATTTTGGTGGGGATATAACAAAGCTTTCTTCTTTCATTTGGTTTTCCTTTTGTGTTTACTCTTTTTCTACGAACTCAGGTCTAGGTTCTCCGGCCCAGTACCCATCTTTGTTTAAACGATAACCAGCAGCCTGCATTTCCTCGGGGGTCTTGCATCTACGGTCATCTCCAAACTTCCCTGTGCGGTGCGCATCAAAAGCAGAATTGCTGTTGAAGTATTCCTTACAACCCCCGCACTGGTTACGGGACGATCCGAGCTTCTTCATCAGTCTTCTCCTTCTCGCCCCACATGTGTTTAATCAACTCGTCTTCCACCACTTCCGAGAAAGACGCGCCGGATGGGAAGCGCATCTGCGCAAACTTCAACTCATGGACAGCCTTGATTGCCTTGGTCAGTCCATCGTTGTACCCATCTGAATACATGCTCTTACCCGAAACACGCGAGATCACACCCTCCCTAATCAACTGCGCGATTGGCACTTTTGATTTCTTGGAATAATCTCTGAGCCGGTCAATGTCCGACTGCATCAGGTACGCCATGTACGGGCGGTACGTTTTAAAATAAGTCATTGTTGACTCCTGTTTTGTATTCAAGAACAAGTGCATCAAACCGCATCTGAGCCTCTTCGTTGCCGTTTAGCTCGCTCCGGGAAGTGATGCCACAGCGTTTACACAGTTCCGCAGCGGCGCTGTTTTCGTCAGCAGTGCCAAGAAACTCTTGAAACTCTACTGCGCGGCACAGCATCCCAGCGGTCTGAACTCTGTTGCTATAGGTGGTTGGACTCTCGTCGTCTTGGATTCGCACCAAGGCACATGCATACCTTGCCCCAACAAAATCCCGCAGAAGCTCTACAGGGATTTCGTCAGGGTGCAGGGACAGGGTAAGAACATACCCTGTGCGATCCTGTTTGAGAGCAACCTTACGGGCTTCAAACTGGAGCGCCATTGAGCTTCCTTTCTAAGTATGCAATGATGGCTTTTGCATCAAGCAACTCAGACTCCAAGCGTCGGACTGCGCTGATCTGATCAGGTGTAGCAACGTACCGAATCTCTTGGTTGGGGCTAATCTTGAGCATCTCAATTTGCTTCTCAAGCTCTACGATGCGCTGATCCTTTTCAACCAAAGTTTTCTTGCGAACAACCTGTAAGCCAGCCTTGGGTGAACGCTTTGGCTTTGGTGTTGGGACAGAGACTCCAGCCCTGTGCCGAGCGTTGTACACAAATTGCTTTGTCACGCCAAAGTTGTTGGCAATCTCAGCAACAGGCTGGTTGGGATGTTCCTTGACATAGGCTTTTAGTTCGGGAAGATTAATCATTTGATTACCTCATGGAAAAGTTGAATTAACAACGCCGGACGAACTTCTTTGCCACAGCGCGGCAGATGATGGATTTGCACCCATCTGCACCAGATCGCGAGCCGAATATCTATGCTGGTTGTGCTTAGGGTATCCAAGGCCAACAAACACATCGCGGTTTCTGTAATGCGGGACATACGTAAGGCCGTTTAAAACAAAAACCGTTTGCAGAATCAATTCTGCTTTCTTGTCTTGACTCATGTTTGTCTCCTCAAAAAGGTATGTCGTCATCTGATTCTTCCACCTGCCTCTTGGCTTGTGGTTTCACAGGTGCTTGGGCGGCTTCAGGGACGTAACGATCCACGCTCAAAGACAGGTACGTCTTGCCTGAAGAATCAGCCTTCTTCCAGCCACTGAGCTTGAAGATTGTCAAACCATCCTCGACTCGCGTCCCAGTGGTGTCTTTCAAGTTGATGGCAATGTCACCCCAATAGTCAGGCGACAACGGGGTACGCTTGCTGATGGTTGCACGAAGTTTCCCGCCGTCGGGAAAAGGTTTAAACGTTTTCTCAGTCATTTTTCTGCTCCTTGCAGGGTTTTCTTGTACTCCGCAAAGCCATTGCGGACGTTGGCGTAAAGCTCAGGGTGGCTGACCTTGAGTTTGTCGAGAGTGGGCTGGTTCTTTTTCCAGTAGCTGTTTAAATCAGGCAGGTCGCGGTGTACGCTGATGAACTCCAACATCGCATCGGCAAACACCTGAGCATTACCATCAAGCATCTCAGGGTCGGGCGCGGATGCTGGAACAACCAAATCCACAGACGCAGTCTTGGTGGTAACGGTGACAACCTTGGAGTCATCCTCGGACGGTGTGTCTTCCCCGCTGTAGATGTACAACCCAAGTCCATGCAGGGCAAGGGACTTGACCAAGCAACGCATGATCGCAGTGTTTACAGCCATTGAGTCTGGATGGCTGATGGGTTTGTTACGGTAATCCAAGATGGGCAACTGACAGGTCAGACTCTTGCCAAATACCGTGGTTTCCACCCACACCATGCCCGTGTCTCCGATGGACATGACTGGGGTCTTGCCCAAGCCTGTGCCGTCATCCCACAGCATGACGTTGTACGTGGCGGCTTGGTCAGCCTTGAGGACTTCTGTCCATGCCCATGCCCATGACAGGTACGTCATGCCATTCTTCTTCTCCGTCTTGTCATTGACGTTAATCTTCAGTAAATCAAGCTGATTCATTGAGTTCTCCTTGGTATTGTTCGCACCACTCTGCGACCCCGCAGTAGTTTCCTGTGCATCGGGTGTATTCCCCCGCTCTTGTTTCGACATAGCCTTTTTCCTTTTCTGCCAACTCTGTGGCTTCTTCTATGGTTTTAAACACTCGGATCGCTGTCTTGCGACCCTCCCTCTTCACTGCGTAGGTGGTTTCTTTTGCCCACCTTTCCTCATCGGTGCAGGGCTGTAGCTCTTCACCGAAATCATGTGCCATCTTGGCGTTCTGATGCATCTCTAAGCGCGAACGCACGTAGGTCTCAGCCTTGACTGAGTCCCACATTGGGATGTCAATCATCACCGCCTCCGCCTCGGGGTATCCCTCCTTGGTTTCAAATTTGCTGTAATCCTTGATGAATGCGCAGACCTGCAAACGCACAACCTTCTTGTGCTTGACGGTCTCCACCAACCACTTGTACACATTCAACTGCGTTTCCCAGTCAGATTTGTTCATCATCACCGACCACGCCTTGACAAACTTGTAATCAGTGATCCCGATGCCGCCGTCCAACTCTTCCTGTAAATCAATCTGACCGCTGATGGTCATGCCGTTGACCTCGGTAAACAACCGCTCCTCGTTGATGAACCCCGCAATCTCTTTGGCTTCCAGCTTGCCGTGCATGAACGTCCCAAACTGAGATGCCAACATAGAGGTCACATCCACCTCTATCTGATCATCAAACTGTTCTCGCAACCTTCGTATTTTTGGTGGCGACATTAACTCGGTTACGCTATACTGAGATTTGCCTTTTGTATAGAAGTTTCGAGTCAGCAAAGCCACGACTGGCGCGGGTAAATTCTGTTTGTTGGTTATTTTCATGTGACCCTTTTCAAGAAAGCTGAACAGTGAAAAAGAATGATAGCACTAGCATTGAAGAATTGCAAGGACTTACGCTTTTTATTAAGGGTGAGCCAGCATCAAAAGCAAATTCTCGGCGGGTTGTGAAGTTTGGGACTATGTCCCGTCTGATTAAGAGTCAGAAAGCTCTCGACTATTCCGAGGTGTTCAGGATGCAGTGTCCAGCAATTACCCCTCTAATGTCTGGGGATATTCGTATGCACATCACGATCTATTACGCCAGCCGCAGACCGGACTTGGATGAGAGCTTGATCTTGGACTTGTTGCAGGGGTTGGTGTATGTGAACGACCGTCAGGTCAAGGAGAGGCATACGTACTGGGGGCTTGACCCCAAGAACCCACGGACAGAGATCATCATTGAACAGTTACCCAAAAAAATGCCCGCACAGAGGCGGGCAAAAAAGGAAACCAAATGACAACTGCTTGTCGGGGATCAGTTTACCAGAAAGGCGATCTGGAGTACCCATGCAGCGTAGTCTGGAACTGTTTAAACGCACGTCAACTACTTATTGCCGCTTTTGTGTGGAGCGCAGGACGGGTATGCTTTTTCCCACCCCACAAAAACCCTATTGACACAGGTTGAAAACCTGTGGTAGAGTTCCCTCCGTTAGGTGTGAGAACCAAACAAAGTAAGCCGTTAAGCCTGATCCCGACCCCGCATGGGGTAGCGTCAAGTCTCAAAAAGACAATGATGTTTTCTCACCGGGGTCAGACTTAACGGCTTTTTTGTTGCCCTCTCGCTTCTGACTGAACATTATGCGGTTCCGTCGGTGGTAATGTTTAAACAATCCCGTTACACGAGCAAGCCAAAGCGGGAAGCGTGGGCGAATCCTTAGAGCGCGGTGGTGAAATAGTCTGAGGTAGTGCGGTTGCGATGACATGGCTCCGGAGAGTAAGCGACAAGGCACAGAGCGTTTCGTAGTTTTGACTACGGATAGGCTGTGCTTTGCTCAAAGCATTCACCAGAGAGTAAGGGTTGTAGGGTTCATAGGGGGTATCCATGAGGCAATGTCAGTGTGGAGGAAACGTGCGGTCAAGGACAACCCCGTGGGGTATGGAATTGACTTGTGAGCAGTGTGGAAGAAGAGAAATAATAAACCCCGACAAGGGAGAAAAGGAAACAAATGAGGATTTATCTGATAGCAAGCAATCGGGGCGTTCGTCTTGTCCGCGCCAGTCATAGAGCGCAAGCTCTGTCGTTCGTGGCATCTCAGGAATTAACCGTTCGGGTGGCATCACAGGAAGACTTGGTTAAACACCTCGCAGAAGGGAAGCCGATTGAGACTGTTGCCCCGCCCGACCAAATCAAGTTGGCTTTGGAGTGAGACCAATGTACGAAACAACAAAGGATTTAAGTAACGAATCCGATGTTGCGAATATGTTGGGTCGCAGGTGGAATTGCAATTTTGTGAAGCTACCGATTCGTTACCACTTGGATTTTGTTTTAACAAGAGGTGACAAGGCGGTGGCTTACGCAGAACTCAAAACCCGCAATTATTCAATGGCAGATATAGACAAGATGGGAGGTTATTTGATGAGTATAGGTAAATGGTCTGCGGCAAAGCAACTCAGCCAAGCCAGTCTGTTACCGTTTATCCTAATTGTAAAAACGCTTGATGGGTTGTATCGTTCAAGCTTCACAGAATTTGTTCCTGACGATGTTCTCGTCAGGGGTCGCACAGATAGAAACGACTGGCAAGACATCGAGCCATGTGTTCTTCTGAATACACAACGTTTTAAAAGGATTGAAATTGGAAACTGATTTAAACAACATGACGATGCGGGACTTGTTCGCCGCATTTGCTTTGGCGGGCATGTTGGCAAACGACTCTCGCAGAGAGAGCGTTTACCTCTTATCAAGTGACGCATACAAATGCGCAGATGCCATGATTGAAACAAGGAGCGATGATGCCTCGTAACTTTAAACAAGAATACAAAACGCAGGTTGATCGTGGCGAACATGAAAACCGCATGGAACGTCAACGGGCAAGACGCAAGCTTGACGCAAAGGGCGTAGACCGAAAAGGCAAAGACGTAGCCCATGTCAAAGCTTTGAGCAAGGGAGGGTCAAACGCTACTGGCATCAAGTTGGAATCCCCCAGCAAAAACAGAAGCTTTAAACGCAACTCGGACGGCAGCATGAAATGATTGCCGAGCTTGTCGAAAAAACACAATTCAACGAATCGGCAAGGGTGGTATGTCCCTTCTGCTCACCTGAGCGCAGAAAATCAAACATAAAAGATATGACACTATCGCGCAAAGATGACGGCGCGGTTGTCTATCACTGCCACCACTGCTTTGAAAATGGCTCAGTGCAACCTCGAAAGGAACACAAATTGTCTGCCGTCCCCTCAACAACGGTCATCAACAAACCCCTCGCCCAACCACATTACGACTGGTTAAACAGCAGAGGAATCTCCCCATCAACCGCAGACAGAATGAAACTTTTTGCGGCAGACAAGTTCTTCCACAAGATTGGACGAGTCACCCCAGCAATCGGTTTCCCATACTTCAGGCGTGGCAGTCTTGTCGCAACCAAGTACCGATCCATCGACAGCAAAGACTTCACCCAAGACATGGGCGGGGCGCATGACTTCTTTGGCATAGACAACATTGAGGCAGGTAAACCAATCATCATTGTCGAGGGAGAAATGGATGCTCTCTCCGCCATCGAGGCAGGTTTAAACAATGTCGTGTCTGTCCCGTCTGGCGCACCGATGAAGGTAGCCGAGTCCCGTCACGACGATAAGAGATTTGCGTTTATAAACAACGCGCAGGAAATTCTGGACAAAGCGCCGTACGTCGTACTGGCTACCGATCAGGACACATCAGGACAAGCATTGGCAGAGGAACTTGCAAGGCGCATCGGGAAAGACAAGTGCAGGCTCGCCAAGTTCAACAAGAAAGATTTAAACGAGGTTCTGTTGGACGACGACCCAACGCTGGACGATGTCCCCTCTACAGTAATCAAGAGAATCATTGACAGCGCCGAGCCATATCCAGTCGCAGGACTTTGCACCGCAGCGCAGTTTGAGGATCGTTTAAACACGTTGTACTCAAAAGGCACAGGCAAAGGCGTATCGACAGGCTATGATTCGGTGGACAACATCTACACCGTTGCCCCATCTCAACTGACGGTGGTCACAGGCTACCCAAGTTCGGGTAAGTCCAACTTCGTTGATCAACTCATGGTCAACATTGGTAGGAACAGTGGTTGGAAGTTCGCGATCTGCTCGTTTGAGAATCAGCCCGAGGTTCACATCAGCCGCCTGATGGAAATCTACAGCAAGAAACGATTCTTTGATGGCAAGGAACGAATGACGGAGGCAGAACGGGACGAAGCGTTTAAATGGGTCAGCGAGCATTTTGTTTTTATCGAAACGAATGGAGATGAGCCAAGTTCTTTGGATTCGATCTTGAGCCGCGCGGCGACCGCAGTCAAAAGCTTTGGGGCTAAGGGGCTGGTGATTGACCCATACAACTACATCGACATGAACAAGACCAGCACCACAGAGACAGAGGCGATCAGTTCGATGTTGTCGCGGGTAGTCAAGTTCTGCAAGACGCATGACGTGCATACGTGGTTCGTTGCCCATCCATCCAAGATCAATCGATCAGGTGTAGACCAGCCCCGCCCCGATGGCATGGCTATCTCAGGTTCGATGGCTTGGTGGGCAAAGACCGATTGTGGTATCACCGTGCATAGGGGTGATGGGTGCGTAGAGATAGCCGTATGGAAGTGTCGATATCGTTGGGTTGGTCAGCAGGGTGAAACGTCCTTGCTGTACAACAAAACCAGCGGCACATATGAGGAACATCTCGACCACTTCTAAAAAAAAGGGGAGCGTCCTGCTCCCCTGTTTAAACGCATAACTAGCTCATCGAGTGAGCTTCTGGTTTTTAATTTGTTCCCCGTGGCTGAACAATCGGTTTAACCAACGCAAAGATACGATCAAGTATTTCGCCGTCAGAAACTTCTTCGCCGCCATCAGTAAACCTTGGTGTTGTTTCGTGATGGATCAGGTCATGTATTTGCTCTAACGCATACATCAGTTGTTCGTTGTTCATAACTGCACCTCTTTGTCATCTTCAAAATTGTATTCATCATCGCGCAAATCGTTGTCGCATTCTTCTCTCAAGTCTTCCAATTCTTGAAAGTAGATCATCAGTTCGTTGTGCAAATACTCAGGCAAGCAATTAGCCAAGCCCTCGGTTTTGCCATCTGTCCATGTGATGGACAACTTAAAAGAATCAATTGTTTGCTTAGTCATTGCTGAACTCCTCTTCGTTAATTGTTTAAACAAGTCGGCAGGAATGAACCGCCGACAAAACATTGTCATACCGACCAATGAATCTTGGTGTTGCCAAATGGACTTTGGACTTACGGTAGACCATCCATGTGCCATCCCTGTACTTGATGTACTTCTCACCCTTGGGTACTGCATCAGCAGTTCTAACGACCTCTACGCACTCCCAAGGGGCTACAGATGACGCGAACGTGGGCGATGGGTCAGCCAATACCTTGACCACCCTCATGCGGTCACCTTGATAGGTGCGCCCCGATAGAACATCGGCGTACCGTCCCTCTTGCAGTCCAAATAGAAGTTGACAGCAGATGCAATCGAATCCCAATTCAAACCAACGTTGGCATCGAACGCGGTCTCGGCAACGCGCATGACGTTTAAACAATCCTCATCACTGAAGCCCTCTGCATCGATGCCTTCTGTTTCGATCACACTGCGTATATCGTCAACACCCCACTCGTCACGCAACACCCACTCGTCATCATGCCCTTGAATCAATCTAGCCATTGTCATTCTCCCTTTTTCAAAATAAGAATCGCCTTGTTTGCATCTTCCATGATGTCGTCCACATTGTGATGTTCCCGCCACGTAATGTCGGGTTCAAGTTCACGCACCAGCGTCATCAAATTGCGGATTACCGCAACAAAAAAATCAATGTCTTGCATAACCGTCCTTTCAAAGTTGTTTAAACAATGCGGTCTCTCCCGCCGTCACCGCCTCAGCATATTCAATCTGCGGTTGATTGTTTGAAAGTGCTTGTAGCCCAATCTCTCTTTGGGGCAGGCTACAAGCCCACATATGCAATATGTCGATACTCAGCCCCAAAAGAATCAATGTTTCTCGTCAGGCTGAAAGAAATTTTCAAACTCCCAAACGTACTCAAGTTGGTCTAAAAATTCTTGTTTGTTTGCCCCGCTGGACAATGCCAACAGCACCAGCACCTTGGTCAACACGGCTTGCGTGGCTTTGATGCCTAGTTCGGAATGATTGATCATGTCAACCATGCCCTCGTACAACAGTGAAATATCTCTAGGATTCAATTCGGTGTTCTGCACGGTATTCCTCCATCAGTTTGCGCCCCTCGTCACCAGCCGCCGCGACCATACGCATGGTCTTTTCGTAGGACTCGCGACCAGCGTAATACGCATTACCCTCAGCGTAGTTGTAGTACCAGTCGCACTGTTTAAACATGGCGAGTAACTCTGCGCGTTGCGTGTCGTTCATTGTTGCACCTCATCTAGGTAATCGTAAAAATCCCACCAGTAATCCATCTTCGTTGCAAACAAATCAATGAAGTCATCCTTGCTGAATTCCTCGCGGTGTTTCGCCATTGCGCTTCTACTGCCCCGCGCAATGACTACTGAAATCGCTTGGGCGCAGATAAAAAAGTCTCTACCCTCGACAAGGTCTTCCAGCTTTTCCGATAACTCCATGATCTCCGAAAACTGTTCCAGTGTAAATTCATTGTCCATTTTGTGTCTCCCTATATTGATCTTCCAACTCGCCATCTGTAGGTTCATCAACGCATACACGTATCAAACGTACACCTTCAAAAATTTCAACTACGTCAAAATCAACGTCATGTTCGCTAAGCAATTTGTACAACGCCATTGAGTTCATCATTCACCTTTCGTACGGTCATCAATAAATTTGTCATCAGCATCAAGTACCAGCACAGGGTTGTTGCAAGCAATCAGCATCCGCAACAAATCCTTTTTTATGTCAGCGGCACTCTCACCGCCAACGGTTGCAGAGGTGTACCCTACTGGTTTCTCGCCTTCGTAATAAACCTCTTTAACTTCGATCCACGGTTCGCCGTCATTGACGGCGGTCATGTCAACCAGTCTAAAATTCCAAGTCATGTCTTCCATGTTTCCCCCTTATGCGGCAAGTTTGATTTGTTTAAACGATGCGTCTGCAAGATCACTCAAGTCTCTGATGTAGATGCTGTTCTTGAACATACGTGACAGGTCACCTATGATGCCGATCCCGATGGTTGTGATGCCCAAGTTTTCACCCGCGCGGGACTGCTCCATGCACCGTTTTTCCTCTGCGCGGTCAACCCCGCCGTCACCCAAAATGAATGTCACCTTGCGTTGTTCTGGGCGGTTCAGCAACAGCGTGTGGGCATAGCGCAGGGCTTGTGAATCGGAGTTGTCTGCGCCTGACACAAGCCCCGCCAGCAGGGGCATAGCCTTAGCCTTGGTCATGCCAAAAGGCTTGAGCATCGAAACGTGTGTGCCAAATGTGATGATGCTGGTTGCAACACCTGCGCGATCCAATGTGTCCAGCAGGGTTGCCATGACAGGCGCGGCACGTCTCATGCGTTCATCGAACATCGAACCTGAGCAGTCCATGATCAACACCACCGCAGAATCGATACCGCCCTCTTCATGGTGACGTTTAAACACGCGATCATTGCCTACCGCAACCGTGTGCAAGGCGCGGGTATTGAGTTGACCAGCGCGGCGGTTGAATTGAAATTCATCTATGCCCGAATTCTCAAACAAGCGTCTGACTTCGTAGCGCAATCTCGCACCGCCGATGGGCGACAAATCCCAACGCGCTCTACCGTCAGTGTGCAAACCATCGCTCTTGATCATCGCGGTTGGTGACCAGCTAACACCGCCGCCTGTACCCTTTTCAGCCTCAGCAGTCGGCTCAGGGCAGACCACGTCAGAGGGATCGGGGCGGCTGATTGGCTTGGCTTTGCCGTCACCATCGCCGTCACCGTCCGCGCCGTCCGCGCCGTCCGCGCTGTCACCGTCAGCCTCACCCTCGCCGCTCTCGCCGCCATCGCCGTCACCCTCGCCATCGCCGTCACCCTCGCCGCCTTTTGGTTCGGGCATGTCCTTGGGTTCATCCTTGGGTTCATCCTCTGAAAGCTTGACCAGTTGGTTGTAGACCCATTGCGCAAGCACTGCGACTTGCGGGGTGTTGGTGCAGGTGTTTAAACGTGTGCGTGTCTCAGCAAACAGGGCTTTGACCTGCGGGACAACAGGCACGTCAACCGTGCCGTGGTTGCGGCAATAGATCGCCAACACAAAAGGGAATTGGCGGGGGTTTGACCAGTCGGTGACCCCATCCAACGCCTCAGTCGCAATCGCGTCAGCAAGATCGCCCAACACATTTGCGATGTTGCCTGTCAATTCGGCGGCAATGCCCAAGTGTTCAATTCGCGCATCCTCAAGACCATTGGTCAATTGACGCACGTAGTCGTTGCTGAATTCGATGCCAAATGAGGTGTATTTTTTGTGCAACATTTCATGGATCACAAACCCCACGTAGCGCACGTAGGTGCTTTGCTTGATCACCGCATCATCGCGAACATCGCACAGGGTGATGTTGCCGCGACTGTCAACGCAAGCAGTGGGAATTTTTTCCCAACGCACCGTCACTTTGATTTTGAGGGTTGACGCAACCTTGTGGGCGGCATCTTCGATGCCCTTGCGAAATTCCCAACCTTTGAGTGTTTTCATGGCTTTCCTTTGCTAGTGATAGTGAAATTTTAAAACAAGGACTATTAGGTAGTCAAGTACTTTTCGATGGTCTCATCGCTGATACAAGCGGTCTTGATTGCTTGCACCGCCGCCGCCGATTCGGACGGTTGACGGTTACCAATCGCCGCCGCCCATGCATCCTCAACGGTCATCAGTCGCAGATTTTTGATGAAGTACATGGTTTGCCTGATCGATGGTGCGTCCACGATATCGCCCGACTCAACCTTGGCGCGGAACGTATTCAGTGCTTTGACCACATGGGTTGCCAATCCCTTGGGGCAACCAGTGCGGCGCACCACGATCTCGATCTCCATCGCGGGAGACATATGCTCAAACTTGATCACTGACGCAAACCGTTCGGCGGTTGCGGTGTTTAAACGGCGAGTGCCGCCATACAAGCCTGACTCATCGCCACTGGTCAGCGTGTTGTCCGCGCCAAACACTAGTACACCAGCCGCACGGCGATGCACATGACCGCCGTAGCTGATGCATGGGTTCGGTTCAAGAAAACCGTTCAGCACCGCCAATTCCCCTGCATCAGTCATGCTGATCTCATCCAGCAACACCACGGTGCTTGGGCTTGTCAACCCCGCCAAGACCGCGCCTTTTTTGAATACCGTGTCGCCCTTGGTCATGCCGTCCGCGCCCATAAAGTCGAACGCTGACGTGTGCTTGGTGAATTGAAACCGTGTAAACGCACGACCTGTATAGGCGGCGAATTGCTCTGCGGTCTGTGATTTGCCTGTACCCTTTTGACCGCCAAAAAACAAATTGTCATGCGTACCCTGCACGGTCAGGATCGCCCGCAGAATTTTCTCTGACCAAACCCAGTGTGGATCGATGGACGGCGCGGCTGGGTGATTCCAAATGTCAACCATGACAGGGTCACCGTTGCGTTCGCGGATATCGAACCCAAACACGTCCAGCGCAGACCTACGGGCAACCACGTGGACGGCGGTCATGTCGGCGATGGTTTCCTCTGCCTTGGCATCAGCCACGACACGTTTAAACGAATCGAATTCCTTGGCGATAAGTTTGGTGACGGCGGTCTCGACAATCGCGGGGTTGACGTTCACTGCAATGTCGCGCTCAGCCTGTAGCTTTTCGCTGAATTCAAGCAGTGCGCGTTTATTGAGATCTGCCATGTTGCTTGCAACCAATATGGCATCCCGCGCCTTGGCAATGGCATTACTGGCTTCGCCCTTGGCTTCCAGCGCGATGGTCTCCGCACGGTTGGCAACCGCCCCGATAGCATCGAACATGGCGGGGTCAACCGCCGCACCAGTGGCGACATGGACAGGCGCGGATTTGATATCGTCCAAGCTAAAAAAGCCTTTGACCACGCCTTGTGCCAGCACCTTGGCACAATGCCCATTGGGGTTCACGGCGGGGACAATGTCGGTTGGGTGCAGTTGTTTAAATGCGCCAACAATGCGTCCTTGTCCAAGGGAGAGGATCGCGAGGGTGATTTCTTTTTCAGTCATGGTGAGCCTTTCAGATGGTTTCGAGGGTGAAAACGGTGTTGTCCAATGGGCATGATGGCAAACCCATCGCCGCCCATTTACTTGTCAGCCTGACGGTGTAGTAGCTGGAGGGGTTGTCAGCCGCGCACGTTGGGCAATAGGCTTTGAGCATCCTTGTGCCTTGGGTGCGGGTATCAGCCACGCCCAATGCGGCGTGTGGGTAGTCACCCAAACCCGCGATCATGTCGCCGTACAAAGTTGCAAATTGGGCATTGCCCTTGCAGGTTTTCCACTCATCCAAGGTTGCGGTGTTGGTCGGGACAAGTCCCATTTCAGTGGCAACGGCGGCGTATGCAGTGCCGTACGACAATGCCCCGCTGGTTGCGCGGCAAAGCTGAGACAAAAGCACCGTGAACACGTCCAAGGGTTTCGCGACTGTAGGCGAGACGCAAATCTCAATTGACTTGTCAGCAGAGTCACCAGCGGCGTGACAGTCACCCAAGCGGCGATTGCGTTTGAAATTCAGAGGGTGACCAGTGGCAACCCGAATGCGCTTGGGCAGGGGTTTGCCGATCAGGTCAAAGATGGGTCTTAACTGAGCGGTAGCGTCAGTCAACCAATCCTCGCGGGTGTTGTGTGTCATGGTTTGCCTTTCATGTTGTTTGCTTAAGACCCTCTCGCGAGGGTTTCGCCGCATCACGGCTCATCAGTTAAGCTTTTGCGAGACCCTTTTTCACCAATGCCATTTGGCGGTCACGCACGGCATCCAGTTCGGCGTAAAGCTTTGCAACGTAAGGGTGACCCATGTCGCGGTCATGCAATACCAGCGTGTCGTTGATATCTGCGATGGCGTGACAGCATTCGGTCAACGTGTAGTGTTTAAACTTATTGGCGGCGATTTGGTTCATTTCGGTATAGGTCATGGTTGGCTTTCAGATGGTTGACAGAAAACGTTCGACTGAGGAGTCGATCCAGTACTCATTCGCGAGGGTCTCGCGGACTTGGGTTGTGGTGAAGCCTTGGGCTAACAGGGTTTCAATAACTGACTTGAGCGATGCGGTCATGGTGTAAGTCCTTGTGAAAAAAAAATACAAGGACTTATGCTCTGAGGTTTAAACGGGTATGTCAAGTGCAGTGCATAAAAGCCCGAGTGATTTGCAGGGTTATTGGCTGGGCGGTCAGGTTGACTGCATTTATATATGAGCAGACCAGTCCTGAGTGTTGTGTACTTAATAGCTAATAATATATGTAAGCAAACAGTACTACGTGACGATCAAAAATTAAACAATATAGAAAAGTATTACAAAACGCTTTAAACGGCGTTTAAGGCGGGGAAAACGGTTTGCCAAGGGGTAGACCGCCAAAAAGGGGAAAATCGCTTGTAGGGGTGTTTAAAGCCTTTCTAGAGCCATGTACGTTTATACAGTAATCATCGGGTTAACCCTTAAAACTTTTCATGGTTTTGAAACCTATTGGATGCACATAAATGCAAATACGATAGCTTGTGAGGTATGTTTATAACTATGTGGGCAAAGCTGGGTGTAACCTGTGGACAATTTGCTGTATGCACATCCAGTGGTGAAGAACAACCTGTGGATAAGTTTTGGGTTATGCACAGGGCAAAGAACAACCTGTGGACAATGCGAACAATACTGTATAAACTGTCAGGGTGTTGATTTGTACAGTGTCGGGGTCAAAGGCGAGGATTATCAAAATGGAAAAGATGTCAAAAGAAGAGTATTTGAGGGCGTTGGAGATTGCTAGTCAGGATGATAAAGATTATCAGGATGATAATGATGACGGGCTGGGCGAACTAACCGAAGGTGAACGGCTCGCGGCTCATGCTGACGCACCTCTCATAAGGGCAGATGGCAAACCACATGGGAGCGACAACCATCAAAGGGTAAGACCACTAACAGTGTCGCAGGCATTGTTCGCTCAGGGTCTTATCCAAGGGAAAACCTACAAACAAGCCTACAAGGATGCATACCCAAACAGTGCAGGGACTGACGCAAGCATCACCACGTCAGCATATAAGCTGAGTCGCGATCCAAGGATCGCTGTCATGGTGCAAGACGCACTTGAGGAGACCGCAGAGCATCTCTCAGAGGATCGCGCGGCAACGCAACGGTATGTTTTAAGACAGTTGGTTGCACATAGCAAACAAGCCAAGCAAGAGGGTACGAAACTAAAAGCACTGGAGTTGTTGGGTAAGTCAGCAGGTCTGTTTACACAAGGCGATGCAGAGAAGCCTGACGTTGTAACAGCAGAGCAATTGAAACGTGAGTTGGGTATGCACCTCAAGCTTGTGCGTGAACGCAAGGCTAGTGTGTGACATGGTGCAGTGTGTGCGGCGTAGCACGTTTACACGTCTCGCCCATCAACGGTCATCGGCGGTACTGGCATCGATGCGTGGCGTGGTGCGACCCCGCCGTACCCCATCCCCCCAGACGTGCCGCTTACCTCCCCCTCCCACGTATACACTCTATTCCACTCCCCCTATTTCCTCTCCCCCATCTCTGCGAACGTTCGCATCCAAACACACCCCCGTCAATGTCCAAAACGCATGACCCCGGGGGTATATATATTTTCACAAAAGGACTTGCGAACGTTCGTGTTTGCGTTTAAACTGTGTTTGTTTAAACATCCAAAGAAAATGTTTTGTTCGCCAGAACAAATATTTACGAAGTAAATGACCCCGAGAAGACAGCTTGTCCTTGATTTCATAAAAGCATACATTCGTATTCATGGCATTGCGCCATCGTATGAGGTGATTGCCAAGGGCTTGAAGATGAAGTCAAAGGCGAATATTCACCGTATCGTCCACAGGTTGCAGGATGACGGCTATGTTTCCATAAAACCCCACAAGTTCCATTCGATCAAATTGGTTGATCGCTCGGTCAAAGAGATATCGGCCTTATGAGTTTGCTGACCCGAGAAGAGATCATTGAGTATCTGGGGATTGCCAACAGTCTTCCTCCGGAAGATCGGGCCAAGGTTTATCAGTTGTTGGAGATGGACAGGGTTGAGAGATGCCGGGAAAGTTTTTTGTATTTCGTCACGCAGATGTGGCCCGGGTTTATTTCTGGAAAGCATCACTCAATCATGGCAAGTGCTTTTGAGAGAGTCGCCGCTGGGACGCTAAAGCGTTTGATCATCAATATGCCGCCCCGGCACACCAAGTCCGAGTTTGCTTCTTATTTGTTGCCTTCTTGGTTTCTTGGTAAATATCCGCAGAAAAAGATCATTCAGACTGCGCACACCGCAGAATTGGCGGTGGGTTTTGGTCGCAAGGTCAGGAACCTTGTTCAGTCTGAGAGCTATGCCAAGGTGTTTGACACCAAGCTGTCCAGTGATTCAAAGGCGGCGGGGCGGTGGAACACCGACAAAGGAGGAGATTACTTTGCTATTGGTGTTGGTGGTGCGGTTACAGGTAAGGGCGCGGACATTTTGATCATTGATGATCCGCATTCTGAACAAGAAGCCAGACAAAACAACCCCGCAGTGTTTGATGGGGTCTATGAGTGGTACACATCAGGCCCAAGGCAGCGTTTACAGCCCGGCGGGGCCATCATCATCGTGATGACAAGGTGGTCGAAAAGGGATCTGACCGGGCAAATCCTGAAAAACTCAGAAAAAGGCGGCGTGGATGACTGGGAAGTCATCGAGTTCCCCGCAATTTTGCCGTCAGGAACACCGCTTTGGCCCGGATTTTGGTCAAAAATCGAACTTGAAGCCCTAAAAGCTGAATTACCCGCAGCAAAATGGGAAGCCCAGTACCAACAGAACCCCACAGGCAACGAGTCAGCCATCATCAAGCGGGATA
>Ga0315909_10001223_pt1 | contig 34571 bp, 39 predicted proteins | sample LakEriMetagenome_11_FD_203527 | JGI IMG/M metagenome (GOLD analysis project Ga0315909, IMG submission 203527) | Freshwater fungal communities from buoy surface, Lake Erie, Ohio, United States - Buoy 2 MA125 | ecosystem: Environmental > Aquatic > Freshwater > Lake | place: USA: Lake Erie, Ohio... | reverse complement strand
TCCACCAATACTACAGAAGACCATAGCCTTGTGGATTTGAGACTTGGCAAATTCCCATGTGCAGACTTCTAATTGGTCTACAATAGCAAATACACAAAGGAATGCACATACATACATTACCTTTTCAAAGATTTTCCAACCTTTCATGTTTTTTTAGTTTAATGATTAATAAATATTGGTATTTAACATAGGTTAACAACATCAAGATTTCTGCTTAATTGCATCAAATGAATGATATACTGCAATGAAGTATGCAGTGTTCCAGCTTTCTTTAGACACCAGCTTAAATACTTTCATGGTTTGCTGAATTCTAGTAAAGTCTGCATCTACATAAAGTTGTACCTTTACATAAGTATCTAGAAATGGCATATATTCCTTTTCTGGCTTATTGGTATCAACCTTAGCATCTAGTACATAGTACCATCTCTTCTTGAGTTTCTCAAATTTACCTCTTATGCACCCAAGATCAATTTCTCTTACATCTTCTAGATGAGAGAATGTAAGTTTGATAAATTCAGCACTTACAGGATAAGTGAATCTACACCTATTAGGTATAGCTTCATAGCTGATTTGAAATGCTCTTTCTCTTTGGACAATTGTTTTTGCCATTTGTTTTAATTTAAATGATTAATGAATGTTAGTTTACATAAGGTACAGATCAAAAACTCTTAATCCTCTGGTGTGAAAAAGATCACATAAGAAACAATGAGGATTATAATAGCTACAAATCCTGCTCCAATTTTGTTGTTTGGATCTGGAATCCCATCATTTAACATAGTCATTACCTTGTATAACATTGTACCCAGTAATGCCCATAAGAATGGAAATGCTACAGTTGCAACAACTGCTTTGAATTTTGAACTATTGTTCATCTTGTTGTTTTGTGGGTTTTATAACTCCGCCCAGAAGTTTAGTTCCCAAGTGTGGTTACGACTCCACTACACACTTAAGCTTGGGATGTCCACCTATCCTTTCTCTATCTGATCTGCTATAGTTCTAAGAGCCAATACAATTGACTCATTAGATATCTTAGCTCCAATAGGATCATCACTATCTTTCATAACTACAACTGCATTGCCATCTTCATCATGTCCAATGCATGTATCATTAAATAGTGATTGGAAAAGGATCAAAGTGATCTTGTTTGTTACTTGTTCCTGTGTCATGTTCTAGTTTTTAAGATTATTTAATATTTTGACTGACCCATTCCTTGGCCTTGCATGCCTAACCTAGGGGGTAGGCCCAAGCCTCGCCAAGTCATAGGGGGTCAAATCTTATCACCTCCCCAAAATCACACACATGTAACTTTTAGGTAGGGGTATCATCCAAAAGTTCATCAATCCAACCAAGTGGGGGAGAAAAAAATTTTACGAAAAAAAATTTTTCACAATTAAGATTAATTTGTATATTTGTGAAAATTTTATTATGAAGAATATAAATGTTACACTTGGGCTAGCTTTGGCCATACTTGTCATGTTTTTCTTTTTACTTAGATCTTGTGATAATGATGAGATTAACGATCTGAATACTAAACTTAGTTTATTGCAGGGTACTAACGACAGTTTGTATACTTTGACGAATAAGCTGGGACAAAAGGTAACTTCACAGGAAGCTGAGATTGTACAATCAAAAGAGGAACTAAGTAGATATGCTGATAGTATATTTAAGTTGAAACGTAAACATGAGAAGCAGATAGCTGCTACTATAGCGTATTGGAAATCAAGAGTTGAGGTAGAGGTACATGATGTACCAGTACCATATTTAGATACACCAGGAATGAAGAAATTCTCGGATAGTATAATGTTATTATGTAAGGATGTGTTATTATATATGAGGGATAGTACAATTAGTGTACCTAGAACTGCTAAGTTGGATAGTCTTGGATTAGATGCTACATTTACTATAGGTAGAAATCAACTAACTATTGATACACTTAAGATAGTAGACACCATGCATACTAGAGTTGTAGAGGTAAAAGGTGGATTCTTTAAACGTAGAGAGATTGGATCTAAAAAGATTCAATTCTATAAAAAGAAGAGTTATGAAGTACAAACCATGCATAGTTCCCCATTATTTAATACAACGTGGCAAAAGTCATACATTTATGTACCTCCAAAGAAATATATGTTACCTAAGATACTTATAGCAGTAGGCGCAGGAATACTAATATCAAAAATACTATTATAACATGTGGTTAGATATAATGAAGATGATATTTGAGTTTATCTCAAAATCAGACGATATGAAGGCTGAGAAGAAACTTAGAATATCTGAGGTATTCCAGGATATAAGTGATCTTCTAGAGGAAACGGTAGATGATCTTAGAAATGATATATATCCACATGGTAAGTGTATGTCAATGGCCAATCTAGCAGAAAACATGACAGATCTGATGAAAGACTATGTAGAGAAGGATAAACTAGAAAAACTTACATTTATGTTAAAAGATGCATGTAGGTTAGAAAAAGAGTTTGCAACTAGATCAAATCCTGGTTCTATACTTGAAATACAGACTACAGCTGGTATGTTTAACTCATTTGCTATAATGTATAAAATTATCTAAAAATAATTTTGGAAATTAAATTTAATATCTATATATTTGTAATATGACAAAAGAACTATTCAAATTTCCCATTATCCTCATTGATGGTAGTGTGGAGGACAGAAAAATTAAGGACAGTGAAATGTTAGGATTGACACTTGAAAATGAAGATCCTGATATTATATATGCAGAAGCAGAATGTCCATATTATGATTTCTTATCAGTATCTGATAGATGGCTACCAACGGATAGCTCATTTGAGAATGCTAAAAAAGGGATCTTTGATGCATGTAATGTATTATTCTTAAACTCTGGTGCATTTATTGTACCAATGCCTAAAGAGGAATTTAGAGAATCTCTAGAGACCTTTATGGAGAATTATCATGCAGATGAAGAGATAGCAACAAAGAAGAAAAAGAAATCAGGTAGCAAAGCTGGAGTACAAATATTAAAGTTATCTGAGAAGGATGTTTTAGATATGTTAAGAAAGAAACTAGAAGAAGGTGAAAAAAATCAAGATGGAGAATAAGTACTTTTTCATATCCTATAAAAAAGAAATCTCTGATATACAAAAATTGTGCAATCAGATAAAAGAATCTAATTGGATAGATAAAGATACATATATAGTAAACTGTTCTCCAGATTATACATCAACTCTTTCTGTGCATCTAAATCATAAGTTATCATATCTAAATGATAATCAACTATATGATAGATTAGATTTAGAAATGCCTTATCCAATAATGAATCAGATTTATAACTATGATCAAAAAAGGTATCAGACTTATGATCAGTATTTAAAATATTGGGCAGAAAAAAATATAGAATCAGGATCAAAGTACTTGTTTCTAGATTCAGGAACTATAAGAGGTTTTAACTTTGAAAAACTAAGACTCTCTATTAGAGGTCTTATGGAACCTGATCAATACAGATTTGGAACACTCTATAGAGAAAAAAACAGTATTTTTAAACCTGACTTCTTTGTAGAAGAGTATGATTTTAAAAATCAAGGAGGTTTACTATTTGAATGGGAAAATTCAGATAATCCAAATTGGAACTATTGATGGAAGTGAAATTATTTAAAAAGATAAAAGATATGCTTGCCTCAGATGATGAAGAGCTTATAAGGTTAGCGTATGAAATACTCTGTCATCATGAAGAAGATAAGGATAGAGTGGAGATGATAGTTTTAGCATATATAAATAAGAAGTATATTCCAGACTTTATGAATAATGACTTAGAACTACATATGAATAGATTTCCATATGATACTAAAAATAAGAATATAAATAGTACAAATAGTTTATCAAAACATCCTTTTGATTTTAATCATAGTTATAACCCAATAGCAATAAGCCCTAAGAATTATAAGGTAATAAATTTAAAAAACAAAAATCAACAAAAATGAAACAGAAAACAAACGGAGCTGTCTCCAAAATGACAGAGGAACAAGAAATGATGAGACTTCAAGTAGTAGATCTAGAACTTAAAGCTAGATACTGGAAAGCTCAACATGACATTAGATACTTCACACTTGCTGCAGAAAGTTTACAGGAAGAATATGAAAAGTATCTCCAAGAACAAGAAGTTAAGAGAAATGAAGCAATGGAGAATCTACAGAAAGAATTAGAGAGATTAAATGCTGAAGAGCAATCTAAATTAGATGAAATTAAAAATGTAGAGGAAAATGTCAACTGATAAACTTTCAAGTCACTATACATCTGCAGAAGCATATACTGATCTTGATGGTCAGTCTAGACAGTTTACTTTTATTGATCATGATAAAAAGTCAAAGATCAGTGCATTAAAGCAAACTGAAGAAGAAATACAAGAAATAAAAAATAGTCTTAATAACTATAGATCAGATCTTGTAAAAAGAATTCTAGAAATACCTGCTTCTCTTTGTCCATATGAATTTGTAGACTTTACTATAAGAGGTGAAGCTATGGATAAAATAGAATGGAATAAGAAGATGTTAGAGGATGAAGGATTTCCTTTAAACAATCTTAGATTTCTCTGTACTATAGTTGAGAATAAATTTGGTGTATAACTTATTATGTTATAATAACTGTATATATTAATTATTCAAAATAAATTTGGAAAATTAATTTATTTTCAGTATATTATAGTAAAGAAAACCAACATGAAAATAAAGTCTTTTTCAGATAAGGTTCTTTTAACGAAGAAAAGGGACGTTTTAAAATATCACCTGTATTTGAAGTTTTTACAGAATAATATCAAATCATCTGAGAATGATATAGATATTATTATAGAACTTTTCTTATTTGGTGGATATAACAATAGTGAAGAACAGTCAAGGTTTATAAAGCTTTGTATTGATAAAAACTATAAAAAAACTGATCAGAGTGTAAGAAATGCCTTATCAAAGTATACAAATATCGGAATCTTTGAGAAACCAAAGAATACAATTTTAAAAGTAAGTGATGTGTTTATACCATCTACAGACTTTGATAAACTAATTATAAATCATGTAGTTAGTCATGCAGAGTAACCCAAATGAACTATATAAACTTACTTCTCAAAGAACAGGTAAATCTGAACAGACTTACAAGGATATTGGTAACTTTATTTTCTCAGAGTTATATAAAGAACAAAAAAGACCCTCAAAATTAATTATAAAGATTAAAGGAATAGGTTCTTTCTTTTTAAGAAGAAAAAGAGTTAAAGAAATACTAAACTATTATCCAGAGGGTTTTTCAAGAACAAAAGAGGATTTTACATCAGAAAGACAGTTTCTCAAGTATGAGAATAAAAGAGAGATATATGAATTGTTTACAGAGAGATTGAAGGATTATGAGGAATATTTAGAAGAAAGAAACCAAATAAGAAAAAAAAGATATGAAACTCAAGTATTATTGGAACCTACTGACGGGGAAGACTAAAGCTCTAAACCCTGCAAAATTAACTCCAAGAAACATTTATGCTGTAATACAATCAATGTTTAGGAGAAGTATTCAAGGATTTTCTGTTCAGCAACATATATATGAACAAGCTATATGGAGAAGAACAGAGGTTATTAAAAAATCTCCCCAATGCTGGGAAGAAGGTCATTGTATCCACTGTGGATGTGAAATGCTAGGTAAAACAATTGAAGATAGAGGTTGTGAAAATGAACCTAGATGCTATCCTGATATGATGAACAAAGAAGAATGGAAGCAATTCAAATTATCTAATAACATTAAAATTTTCGAGTAATGCTAGAACCAAACCAACATGTGATCTCATTAGGAGATCTTAAGTATGGACAACCATACAGTTTTAAGTATTCTATAAAGAATACATCTGATAATCCAATAACTATCAACAGAGTAATGGTAGGTTGTGGATCATGTACAAATGCAAGTTTACAAAAGTCATTAATCTCTCCAGGTGAGGAGGCTGACTTAGATGTAATTTTTACCCCAGGTTCAACAGGTTTGCAGCAAAAAGCTGTCACAATTCAGTATAATGATACTGAATCTGTTATGTTGAAATTCACCGCAACTGTAAATGAGTAAGGTAAAATTCATTCAAGATTCACATAGATATATTTCAGATGAAGAGTTAGAATTAATATCTGTATCTAAATTTACAGAAAAGTTTAAAGAAAAGACTGACTGGAAAAAAGTTGCAAAAAAAATTGCAGCAAAAGAGACAGGTAATGGAAATCCAACAACTACAGATGATATATTGAAAAAGTGGGAGATCAAGAGAGATATATCAGCAAAAGTAGGTACAATATATCATAACATTAGAGAACAGGAGCTCCTAGATTTGAAGGAGTGTCCTGTTTTCTATAATCAGAAGTGTGATGTAATAAACCATCAATCTGATGGCAACTATAAATATTCTTTAGATATATCACTTTTAGAGAATAATAAAGTATACCCAGAATTAATGATATATGACTTTGAGAATATGATATGTGGACAATCTGATAAAGTTATTATAGTTGATAATAAAATACATATTTGGGACTATAAAACTGATGCAGACATAAAATTTAGTTCTTTCTCATCAAAGTGGGTAAAACCTAAAAAGTTACTTGGGCCACTTTCTCATCTAGATGATTGTAATGGAAATGTATATTCTATAAAGATGTCAATATACATGTATCTTTTGTGGAAAGCTAATAAGGGTAAACTTAGACCTGGAGATATTATAATAGAACACATTCATCTCAAAAGAGATCCTGATAACGATAATATACCAGTTCTTGTAGATGATAAACCAATTGTTGAAAAAATTGAAACTATAACACTTCCTTACAGAAGAAAAGAAGTAGTTGAAATGTTAAAATTACTAAGTAATGATTCCAAAGATACTTGAATATGAAGATGATAGAGTAAGTATTACAGCTCAGTCATATGGCATACCTGAGATAAAAGATATAATTGACAAGTATAAAGACATTTCTGATAGATACCTTTTATTTGTACATGCAATGTCTGCTGTAGATTCTCCTTACATAAATATTCCAGAAGAGGAGAAGATTGAGACTATAGTCTATGATATTAACTCTACAATGGGAGAGATTGATTATGAAGATGAAATTCTATATACTGCAATAGAGAGATTAAAATCTTTATACTCATCACCTATAGTACTTTTAGCAAATGAACTAGAACAAGAGTTGCATAGACTTAGAAAGTACTTAAGAGATACACCAGTAGTTGGTGGGTCAGAAGGTAATTTTAGAGAAAGAATGTCTCTTATGGAAAAGATTGATAAGATAGCAAATTCTTATCAAAAAGTAAGAAAGCAGGCAGATGAAGAACTAAAAGTTGCCACTAAAGGTGATCATGAAATAGGAGAGTATTAATTATGTTAAATAAAATCTGGGAATTTCCTTTAAAGATACAAAAGATAGATACTTCAAAAGAAGGTATTGACTATCAAGTATTTGAAAAGGAAGAGGATTTTGAAAAATATATAAGATCACAATTTAAACTTCCTGGAAAATATAATTTAAAAAATACAAGAAGATGGCAAGATGCAGGAATGCAATATGCAAATAGTGTAAATAAGCCAAATTTTGAAGGGGGCCAATATACAAGAGCAATCAAGGGTACTCATAAATATAAACAGTTTTGGGCAAACGAGAAAGAAAAAGTAAAGAATGGAGTTATTATAGACAATATCTATATACCTCCATTTTATTATTGGTACCTAAACTTCTGTCCTATATACAATGATGTTGTAGGTAAAAAAATGTTTGGAAATGTATGGGATAGTGATCTTTGGTTCTTTCATTATATAACATTATGCATGGTAACTGGAAAACATGCATGTATAGTAAAAACTAGACAAAGAGGTTACTCTTTTAAAATAATGGCTCTTTTATACTGGAGTTATTCTTGGTTTGAAAGTTCTGTAAATACAATTGGTGCATATAAAGAAGAATATACCGTAAAGTCCTGGAGATTCTTAGAGTTCTATAGAAAACATTTAAACTCAGGAGCAACTGCATGGAAGAGAGGTCCAATTGTACCAAAATCTTTAGAGTGGTATGAAAGAACTCCTCTTGTAGATGGTGGATATGTAGGACTTGATAGTAAGTTATCTGCAACTACATTTAAAGTTTCACCTGAAAATGGTGTAGGTGGATCTCAAACAATATTCTTTTATGAAGAGGCAGGTGTTGCACCTACATTATTACAAACAGTTGGTTACATTAGACCTGCACTTGAAAAAGGTAATAAAACTACAGGATTAATTATATGTTCTGGATCAGTTGGTGACTTAGATGATGCAGAAGATATTAAAGAAGTATTTTATGATCCTGAATCTCATAATTTCTTAGGAATAGAAAATATATGGGATGATAATGAAATGAGAGGTAAACCATGTGGACTTTTTGTTTCAGAAGCATATAATCTTGAAGGTTTTATAGATGAAGAGGGAAATTCTGATGTTGAGAAAGCAACAGAATTTGTATCTAAAAATAATGAAGCTATAAGATCTAAGAAAAGAAAAGATCTTGCTCAACTTGATATATCTCAAAAACCACTTAGTCCAAAAGAAGCATTTGCACAAAGAAAAAGTTCTGAGTTCCCAATTGATGAACTTCTTGCACAACAAGAAAGAATAAAAATAAAGGATAAAGAGAATAAATGGAAATTTAAACCGATAAAGTGTGTTCTTGAGGAAGATGAATCAGGTAAGGTTAAATTAAAAACCAACAACCTTCCTGAAGAACATAGATATCCAATTGTACCAGATTGGGAAGATAAAAGAGGTGTTGTTACAATTTATGAAATGCCCGAGGAAAATCCAAAATGGTTAACTAACTTTGCAGGAGTAGATACAGTTGAGGTAGATGTTACAACAACATCACATTCAGTTATGTCTGTAGATATCTATAGGAGAATGGTAAGAGTTAAGTATAAGGATACAGACGGAAAAATAAAGACAAGAGTTGAGGGAGGGAAGATTGTAGCTACATATAGAGGAAGATATAATCCAGTAGAAAAATCAAATGAACAAGCATGGTTACTTATAAAAATGTACAATGCGTTCAGTTATGTAGAAAGATCTAAACCAAACTTCATAAACTATATGAAGAGAAATGGTAGAGCTGAAAGATATCTAGCAAAAGAGTCTGATGTACCAGTATTTAAAGATCTTAATGTTAACGCTGGATTATCTGCATCAAACTATGGATTTATTATATCACCACAGAATAACATGTGGAAGATACTTAAGAGTAACATAAAAGAATATTTCCAGACAGAGTTTGATAGGAGAGAAAAAGCAGATGGAGAAGTTCTTAAAATATATAATGGAATAGACAGAACTGATGATTATTGGTTGATAGAGGAGTATATCAGATATAATGAGAAAGATAACTTTGATAGAATTGTATCACATACTGCTGCAGTAACAATAGGTAAAGTCTATGAAAGTGAGTTTGGAATACCTACTATAAATGAGGTAAAAGAGGAACCAAAAGAACAAATTTACATTCCTCCAAAAAAGATTTCAATGCTAGGAGGAGGGTCATATAAAAATTTAAACACAAACAGAAGATTTAAAAAATCTCATTCAATACTATAACTATGGCAAAAAAATTAATTTGGGGACAAGATCTATATAAAGGTTTCAAATTAGATAGTAATACATTACTTGGAGGAAATATTGATGACTTACTTCCATTTCAGATGCTTACAATGGAAGAAAAGACTAATGATTGGGTAAGAGCTGTAGCAGATTACTATGAAATGGCAGGGTGGTTAAATGTAGAGAGAAGAGCAGGTAGAATCCAAAAGAACTATTGGATGAGATATGGAAAACTTAATCAGTCAGATTATATAATCAATCCTGATATAAATGAATACTCTCAAGCTATAGGAATGATTGTTCCTCAAGAATCACAATCTCCACTTGAGCAGTTTTATCCGCTTGTTCCAAACTTCATAGATGTTTTGAGAGGTGAATTTATTAAAAGAGATAATCAGTGGACTGTACAAGCAATTGATCAATATTCTGTAGATGAGGCTTTTAAGTTTAAACAAGATGAGTTTAGAAATATAATTACACAGTTTGCAGAAGTTGAGAAAAAGAAATCATTAGCTATGATGGGATTCTCTGAAGAAGAAAATCCTGAAGAATACCAGCAAGAGTATGAAAAGGCAATGGCTAAGTTTAATGAACTTGAAATAAAAGCTAGAAATTATAGAACTACTGGAACAAAATGGGCAGAGAAGGTAGTAAGGATACAAGAGAAAAGATATAATCTATATGAACTTGAACCAGATGCATTTGAGTCAATGCTTATATCTGATAGTGAGTTTTGGCATATTGATTTACTTGATGATGACTTTAAATTAGAATTATTAAATCCTAAGTTCTGTGATTATCATAAAGGTCCTAATGTTAAGTATGTAAGTGATGGAGATTATTTTTTATGGTTTGAGTTTATGTCTTCTGGAGATATTGTAAATAGATATGGAAGAAGGATGAAGGAAGAAGATTTAGTAAAACTAAAAGAAATATATGTAAAAACTGCAAATATAATTGTACCAGATTATTTAAAGAGTCACCAGGGTGCACACTATGATTTATCTAAAGACTGGGCAACTGCAACTAATATGGATCCTGTAATGAATGATGCACTACTTGGAAAAGAACTTGCATATAACTTTATGAGATCACCTAACTTTGATCATAATCAAGAAGTAGATTTACTTAATCCTGTTTGGGGAAGAAGAGTTACCGGACAACCTCAAATGTTTAGAGTAATGAGATTATACTGGAGGGCTATGAAAAGAATTGGTTGGTTAACAAAAATAAACAGAGATGGAAGCTATGAGGAGTCACAATGGATAGATGAAAATTTTAAAGTTACTATTGAGCCAAAATATGATAACTCAATTACAAAGGAAAATACAAAAGATAATCTTATATACGGAGAACATGTTGACTGGACTTGGGTACCTGAGTGGAGACATGTAATTAAAATATCTCCAAACCAGAAACATACATTCTGGATGAATTCCCAGAATACTCTTCATTCAATATATGTTGATGGAGATCCAGTGCAGTTCCAATTTAAAGGAAGAAATAACCCATTTGATTCTTTACCACCTGTAGAAGGATGTATATTTAGTCACATAAATACATCTACACATTCTCTAGTAGATAGATTAAAACCATTCCAGATTCTCTATAATATTGCAATGAATAGAGTTCCTAAAAAGATTTTAAAAGACTATGGAACAAAAATAGCTATTGATAGAAGGATTATGTCAACAAACAATCTATCTAATTCTACAAATACAGTAGATCCAATGGAGGCATACGATGAAAAACTTAGAGAGTCTGATATATTTGATTATACATTATCTAGAGAAGCACTAGATGGTGTAGGTCAACCAGCTCTTCCACAAATACTTAGTTTAACAACAGTACAAGAAGCACAATTCTATATGCAGCTTGCACAAATGCTTAAAATGGAAGCAGGTGAGGTTATAGGTATCACAAGAGAGAGAATGGGTCAAATTAAACCTACTGAAACAGCATATGGAATACAACAAGGTATACAGCTCTCAGAAACTCAAACTGAGAAGTATTTTGAGCAACATGGAAATTTAATGCAAAGAGTTAGACAAAGAATGTTGGATGCTGCACAATATTATAGTACATTTGTAGAGAAATCTAGAGATATATACATGAATGATAAAGAACAGAACGTATTTCTAGAGATAGAAGGTATGGATAATTTATTGCCACATTATAATATATTCTTACAAACAAGAGCAAATGTAAGAGGTGCATTACAAATGATAAGTCAGTTCTTATTAGGTGAAAATACACTTCCAATACAACCTTCTGCAAAAATAGAGGCTATAGTACAAAGCTCTATACCATCTATTATTGATCTTGTTAAGAAAGGTGAACTTGAACAAGTTGAAAGAGAAGAAAGACAAAGAGCTCACGAACAAGAAATGGCAGATAAACAAGCTCAAAGTAATGAGAAAATGCAACAAGAGAAACTTGCTTATGAAGCTGAACAAGCTGAACTTGATAGACAAAAAGATCTTGAAGTTGCTACAATTAGAGCATTGGGTGGATTACAATCTGATAATAATCAAAATGATGTTGTTGATGCAAGTGAGAATCTTAATGCTTACTATAAACAAAAAGAATTTGAAGCAAAAACAGCAGGAATTGCAGAGCAAAGTAATCTTAAGAGACAAAGTGAGGCTAATAAAATGATTATAGAGAAAGAGAAAGCAAATTCTCAAATTCAAAAAGAAAAGATAAAAGGTGAGTATGCACTTAAAGTTGCAAAAGAAAATAAGACTAATGCTGAGATAGGAAAGAAAAAATAAATAATTTAGTATATATTGTAAAATAGACATATTTTAAATAACAATATATTTGGAAAATTAACTTAAAATGTTTATTATAAAATTGTATAAAAAACCAACATATGAATATTCAAGATCTTAATCCACAGCAATATGTGGACCTTTTCGGTGGTGACGATGTACAAAAACAACCCCAAGCAAATTTTGGTTCTGAAATTGTTGATGTAGATCTCCTAGGAGGAGGACAAAAAAAAGATGATAGTTCTTTAAATGATAAGGTTGCTTTAGCTACAAGTTCTACAGAACAAACTACAGTTGATCCAAATTTACCAAAAGAAGGTGATGAAATAAAAGATGTAGATCTTTTAGGATCAGATGACAATCAAAGTCAAAAAGCTACACCTGGTAGAAAACCTAAATATGATTTTAGTGATATATCAGGTTACTTTGAGGATAGATTAAAATCCGGTAAGTTTGTTCCAATTGAACAAGAATCTGAGAATGGAGAAAAGACATACTTTGTTCCACAAACTCCTGAAGACTTTGATCAAGTAATTGATCTACAGGTAGATTGGAAAGTTCAACAGATCCAAAATCAAATTGAACAAGGATGGTATCAAACAAAATCTCCGGCTTGGCAAGTAGTAGCACAGTATGCAGAAATGGTAGATACCCCTGAAGAACTAATACCATTTATTCAAGGTGTTCAAAATATGCAGAGTATAGGTACAATTGATGAAAAAACCTTGGAAGGTGCAGAAGCAATTGTTAGATATAGATTACAAAGTAGAGGTGAAACAGAAGATTTGATTAATGATCAAATAGAAGCTCTTAAAACAAATGATAAGTTAGTTAGTACTGCAGAGAAGTATAAGCCAATGTTGGTTCAAGAACAAGAGCAATACTTATCTCAAATGCAACAACAGAAACAACAAGAAGTTGAGTACTATCAACAAATGGTTCATCAAATTAGAAATACTGCAATTCAATCAATTGAAACTCCATTGTTTGGAAAGAAACTTAGAAACGAAGAAAAAGCAGTAATATATGATCTAATTGCAGAACCTTCTCCACAAACAGGAGGTTATCAAATCTACAATGCAATAGATCATCTCTTTGAATCAGGAGATTTTGAAACACTTAAGCAAATAGCTCTTTTAGTATCCAAAAAAGATTCATTCTTAAATTACGTAAGTGATGGAGCTGCAAGAAAAACTGCAGCATCTTTACAGTCTAAATTAAGAGTTGCTACAGAAAGAAATAATCCTAGAGATAATTCTGTAGAAGAACAAAGAGTTGCAATTTCCAGAAATCAATTTAATGGAAAACCTAAATTCGGAAGATCAAATTAAAATAAAACAAAAATAAACTATGATACAAACTTCACTACAAGGACTAGGTACTTTGGGACATCCTGGTATCTTTATTGGACAAACAAGGTCACTTGGTATTAAAAACCATGTAGACATTCCCTATGTAACAGCTATTGCACCTGAAAAGCCATTGGACTTTGGCGTATTAGATCTTTGGGCTCTAAAACAAAGAACTGATTCTCCATTGTTGACATTAGCTATTGATAATGCTCAGGTTGTATATACTGGTGCTGATCACTATACTTTTGAACTTCCTTCTGCTGCAGATGCTACAACTCGTCTTGTTAGTGGTGGATTAGACAAAGATAAAATTGGTCTTGATGGAGAAGAGATTCCTTTTGTTGTTACAAGAAGAGATCTTGCTCCTGGTTCAATTTTTAAATTTGATCTGACTTCAAGAGTATCTTTTACAGTTGTTGATAGACCTATCGAGCAACTTGGTGAACATTACAAATTGTGGGCAGTATTGAATACTAACGCTCAAGTTAAATATGTAACTAAGGCTGAGTTCCAACCTCAAAGACAAATTATCAAATTAGCTGATATTAGAGGTCTGGACTTCTCTTCTTATAAATCTACTTGGAGTGTAAGTGGTGTTCCTTCTCTTGCTAAATACAAGAACTATTTATCAAATGCTCTTTTACAACAGTCTTACAGAGTTTCTTCTGGTGCTGTTGAGTATTTGAATACTAATACAAGATTTGATCAAAAGCAAGTTTCTCTGATGGAGCAAATGACTCTTCAGTTCTATCAAGTAAGAGGTATTGCTGATAACAAAGTTATCAACATGACTAACCCTGAAAACTATAAAGCTTACTGGGATAGACTTCAAGAGGAAAAAGCTAAAGGTAATGGTGAAGCTGCTTTTGTAAACTTACTGGATAGTATTGCTATCAACATGTTGTTGAAACAAAACAATGACTTGATGATTTGGTCTGACCAAGTTAATCTCTTGAGAGATGGTTATGATACAACTCGTCTGGTACCTGGTGTTTGGTTCCAACTTGATCTTGCTGGTTACAAGCATACTTACTCTATCGAAAGCTTTACTCTGGATACAATCACAGATGCAATTAAAGATTTTGAATTTGGTAAAGTTCCTCTCCGTGAATCTATCTCTGATAATACTTATGTTATTAAAACTGGTAGAGGTGGATCTGAATTGTTCTATCAAGCATTCATGAAAAAAGGATTCCAAATTCCTGCACAGGTTCATAACATGGATCATGGATTTATTACAGGTCAGGCTAGTAACCTTACTTACAATGCTCCAAGATTTACTAGATATCAAATTCCTAACATTGGTTACTTAGAAGTACAATGGGAACCTGGATTTGATCCTGTAAAAGCTGATGAGTTTGTAAACCCTGTACTTGCTTCTGGTTATAGACTTTCTTCTTATACAATGTTGATTGAAGATTATAATACATCTAGAGACAATATTGCAATTATCAGAAAACAAGGTAATAAACTGAGAATGATGGTTGAAGCTGGTGAAGATACCCATCCTCTGTTGAGAACAAGTACTTCAATCAATGGTCAGAATATCCAAGTTACCAATTCAAGTGATGAACTTTCTGGATATCAAGTTAAGTTTGTAGGAAGAGCAGATACTGCTGTAGTAAAAGATCCTACTAAACTGTTAAAACTTGTTCCTAAGAACCCTAGAACTGGTATTGCAGCTCTCTAAGAAATCAAGGTAGTTATCTACCGTCAAAGTGGGAGGTTTCCCGTAAGAAGCCTCCTTGGAACCAGTAAGTGCCTCCACGTGGCGGTTCTGGATACTCAACTAAACTTACAACTAAAAAACCAACATATGAATATTAAATTTGCAATTAAAAACACTGCTGGTAAAGCAGAGAAAGAAGGAGATGTAATAGTTAGATATACTGGTGTCTCCGAACCATTTAAAAGAGTCTCTGATAGAGAATGTAAAAAAGTAGGTGTTGATGGAAAAGGTGAAGCTAGACTAGTATTTAATACTGGGATGGATGATAAAAAAGTAAAGTTCTTTAAATGGTTTAGTGATCAGGAAAAAGAGATCTTTGAAAAAACAATAAACAATCTTAAACCTCTTATTATAGATTTCTATGGAGGTGACGATGTTGTTAGTGAAACTAATACATTTTTCTGGAAAGAGAATAGAGATGTTTCTAGATTATCACTTTCAAATGAAGAAATTGATGTTTTCTATGATGTAACAAAATCACCAGTACATGCTCTATTATATCTGAGTATTGGATCTGGAGCATTTATTGATCTAGTTGCACCAACAAGAGAGTGGGCTGAAAGATTTCAAATTCCACATTATCTTGCTCTAGAAACAGATGAAACATTTGATGATGAAGATAACATCACAAGAAGTGATGCTCACTCAGCACTTTCTGAGTTAAGAAAAGAAGAAAATCCAGAAGCTCTTTTCATACTTGCTTGGTGTATTCAATATGATACAAATGCATTTGGTGCTTATACAAAAGCAACACCTTTCAAAGACTTATTAAACTATCATATAAAATATATTGATGGTAAGATAGTTACAAAGAAAAAGAAAAACTGTCCAAAAGTATTCTTAGATTACTTTGAAAAATGGAAAAGTTCTCAAACTAAAGCCCAATTATATACTGAAGCTTATATTAAATCAGGAGAATATTATGGTCTGATAAATATGAAAGAAAAGAAGTATGTAACAGAAGATGGCACAGTTCTTGGAAATACAATATCAGAAGCAATAGAAACACTCAATAAACCTAAGTTCCGTAGTGATTTTGAGAAACTTAGAGATCAAGTTGAGAAAAAATGGAATGAGTAATGACAATTAGAGAAGCATCAGCTAAAATTGATATAAGACTTAATAAAGGTGCCAGTGGAGATTATGATAATCTCTGGGATTACCAAAAGAAAGAAGCTTTCAATAAAGCAGTTCTTGAGTGGGTAAGAAGACAAAAAAGAGGAAAAAATGCAACTCAAGAAGGTGATGAAGAAACTGATACAAGAGTTGATGATCTACAAGTTCTTTTAAAAAAGGAAAGGTTAATAATAAGACAAAAGGATAATTTTGTAGAAACAGAAAGAATTCCTGAAGACTATTTATTCTACAAAAGATTAGATGTAACTGCAGAAAAAGATAACTGTCAATTACCACTAACGTCTTATTTAAGAGAGGAGGCAAATGTAAATATGCTTAGACATATACCTTCTTTTAAATTTGAAGAAACTTTTCATACTATATCTACAAATAAGATAAAAGCATATCATTTTAAACAATTTGATATAAAAAAGGTAGATCTTATATATTATAGATTGCCTAAAAAGTATGACTTTAGAAAATTAGATCAAGTTATAGAATTTAAAGATGATGTCTGTGAACTTATAGTTGATGAAGCTTGTAAAATCATAGCATCAGATATAGAATCTGTAAATCAAAAAATACTGGCTCAAGAGAGAGCAGAGTTCAATAATTAAATAACATAAAACAAAAAAACGATTATGGAAAATTTTAGCTATCACGTGCCATTTTATGTGGTAACTGGTGGAATTGACACAGCTGGTCATTCGTCTGAATTAACTGCTGGTCAAGTAGGTCTGTTTGACAGACAAACTTTCAGTGTTGCAACTGGAAGCGGTAATGGTAAAGAGTTCTTCTTTGCTCAAGGTTCAATTGGAGGAAAAGACTGGTATGGTCGTCCTGTAACTGAAAGTCACAAATCTCCTTTCTTCTATGGAAAAGATGTAGAGAATATCTACGTATCTCATCCTAAAGAAGTAAAGAATGAGGAGTGGGTTATTGGTTATAATGGCTCTGCTTCTTCTGTAGGTCTCTCTTATGAAAAAGGAAAGTCTATTAGAATTAAGTTCTACTTCCATGGTCAGCCCATTTATAGATTCTTCAATGGTCCTAAAGAGTATGTAGTTTCTTATACTCCGAAAGAAGATTGTGTTTCTCCTTGTGAAGGTTCTGACTGTCCTGAAGCAATTACTGACTGTCTTGATCATACAAAAGCATTGATTAACAAAATCAATGAGCATGTTGAACTTCAAAAATTTGGAGTAAAAGCTCAACTGGTAGTTGATCCTTTCTCTGCAACTCCAACTAATATGACTAAGTATCAGTTGAAAGTTTGTGATAATGGAGATTCAGTATCTCTGCAAGCTGTTCAAGCTACAGTTCCTGGTCATGTAGTTACTAGAGTAAAAAGAGAAGGTTCTATCTCTACTTATGAAATCTGTGTTCAAAGTGGTGAAGGTTCTCAACCTGCTGACTTTGAACAAAAAGGTAGTGTACTTGCTGCTATTTGTGGAGATTGTCCTGATGGATCTACTTTAACTGCTGCTTCTGATGTATATATTGTTAAGAGAAATCTTTCTGGTGCAGATACTCTTGCTGCTGTAACAACAGCTGTAGATACTGCTTATACTGCTGACAGTGCGGTTGCTCTTGGTCAAGATGGCGGAATGGCAATTATCAAAATCAAAGTTGCTGCAGGAACTGCTGTAACTGCTCTGGTTGCTGATATTGTTGAGTTCTCTCATAGTGAGCCTGCAGTTTGTACTTTTGAAGATGCTGATCCTATTTCTTGGGTTGAATCTGGTACAGGTGTAAGAGGTAAAAGAACTTTGAAACTGAAATCAATTAACAGACCTGATTGTGATGCAGAAGGCGATAGACTGGCTGATATTCAAACTGCAATTGCTGGTGTTGATGGCATTGATCTTCAAACACTTACTCTGATTGCAGGTACAAGTTGTGCTGATGACTATACTGTACAGCAGTGGTCTAATGATTGTTTCAGTGAAGAAGATTGTGCTAGCAATGTAGTTACTTTTAACTATACTTTGGTTCCTGCTTTTGAAAACAGAGCTTGGGAAGTAGTTCATACTCCTAGCCAAGAGAACGAGAATAGAAAGTGTGGTATTAGAGTAACTGCTGGTTATATTGATCCTAAATTTGGAGATTGCTCTTTTGATCCTTTGGATTACTACGAAACTGAGCCAATTAAGCTTGAACTTTCTCTTCTGAATGAAGATGAAGACAGATGTGATGTAGCTTACTGGCCTACAGTTCTCCAAACTAGAGTTGGTCAAATTGGTAGACAATCTGGTGAATATGTTGTAAGAGAGGTGATTATGAAAACTGATGCTTATGTTAAACATATTGATCAGTTCTCAATGAAGCCTAGAATGAGAGAAGCTTTTGATCAGAATTTGTTGAGTATGGTTGATAGAAATGCTATGTACACTCTTTACTATGTTACTTATAAAGCTTCTTATGGTAAGAGCTATAGAAAGAACGAGCAAGAGAAGTTTACTACAGTATTTGCTTTCAAAAATGGTGATGCTGCACAACAAACATTCAAAACATCAATTGTAGATGTTCTGACTGCTAAGTCTGGTGTATCACTTGAGGTAAACGCTTAATCCTCTGAAAATAAACCTAAAAAGGGTGGTAGGGCAGTGACTCTGCTACCCTTTTTAATTTAAAGAATTATTTTAATTTATCACATTTTTTAATTATCTTATATTGTGAATAGCACCGATCTCTTATTAGAAGTATCTTCCAGTAATGAAGCAAAAGTAATGAGACTTGTTGATACTTCTCATTATTTCACTGATGATAAATTAGAGAACTATATAATAGAAGTTCTTCCTGTAAATAGTTTAAAGTGGATTACTTTTCATGTAGAAAAGAATTTTTCACTTGTACTTAACTCTTCAAATTTACAATATAAGAAAGCTTCTTATAAACAAGAACTTATTGATCTTCAAGATGGTATATATGAAATAAAACAATCATATAAACCAAATATACATACTGTATCACATTTCTTACATTTAAGAGTTACATTATTATTAAATGATTTAAAGTCTCAAATGTGTGATTTAATCTCAAATAAATGTGATTTATCAAAAGAAGACTTTATTAAAAATAGAGAAAAACTTAGAGAAATTGAAGAGTATATACTTGCTGCTAAATGGATGGTAGAAGAGTGTTCAGATAAAGCAAAGGGAAAAGAAATATACGAGTATGCTAAAAAATTATTAGAAGATTATAAAGGTGAGTGTTGCTGTTAATGATATGAAATGTGCATTTGCTAATCTAAAGTATGAAAAATTACTTTCAGAAAAATATTTTATTGAAACATGTTTTTCTAGAAAAGACAGTTCATATTCTTCAAAGAATAAATTAAAAGACCTAGCATTAAAAATTAAATGCAATGAAGAAACTAAACAACTGTGTAGTTGATAACTGTATACCTACTTCATCTTCCTGTGTTGAATGGAATGGTGGAGATTTACCTTTTTTAGGTATATGTAATGGTGATTCACTTAATAATATAATTATTGAGATAATCAGTAAATTAAAAGAACTTGCAGGTGAAGATATATCTGGTTTTGATATAGATGAGTTACTTAATATATGTAATCAGAAAAGACCTGCAGAGATAACTCTTATATCTATTCTTAATCTTGTAAAAATAAATCAAGTATGTTTAAAAGATTTTATAGATGTACTAAATGAAAAACTTAGTGAATTACTAATAGAGAGAGGTGTTGTAGTAAACTTAAAATGTTACGCTGAATTTGATAATTTAGGTAATAGTCTATCTATAACAAGACAGCAATTAGATCAACTTATAATTGATAATCTTTGTGCATATAAACTTAAAATAGAATTTATTGAAGGAAAGATAATAGATTTACAGTCTCAAATAAATATAATAAATGATAGATTAAATACTCAGTCTGTTCCTTTCAAAATATGCTTAAACGATAAAGAAAAAACTGCTCAGGATAATATTACTGATATAGCTACTGTATTATGTCAGTATGAAGCTGCACTATGTAAACCAGGTGATATAAATGGAGCAATAGGGGTATTTGGTCTAAATGAAGATGATCAATGGTTATTATTAGATGGAGATCTTATAAATAGTATTAATACTAAATTTGATAATCAATGGGAAAATAATCCAGCATGTCTTGCAACTAGTTATAATAACTCGCTATTATTAATTGCAAATCTTTTGACAAGAATAAAATATATTGAAACTACATGCTGTAGAAGTAGTTGTGAAGATATTACTATTGACTTTGATATTAAATATCTTGATTGTCAAACTGTACTTTTATTCTTTGGATCAAAAAGTTTCTTACCAGATGGATTTAAAGACTATAAACCTATTGGTACAAAATGGGAAATTATTGATGGTCTTGGAAATAAAGCAGTTAAGTATATTAAATTATATCAAGAAGTATTCAGTCAACCTGATATACTTGTAGATGGTTATGAATTAGATCTATCTACAACTCCTATAAATACTCAAAGTGGATTTGTAATGAGTGCAGATGTAGCTCTTTATAATGAAAAAACTGGACAGTTATGTATTAAGTGTGTATCTGTTCAAGGTGCAGCTTGTCCTGCTGATTGTTGTAAAGTTTGCTTTACTTCAACTACTCCGAATTCAGAATTAATCATAACTTATACTTCATTATAATTTATGACAACTACCACTACTAGTACAACCAGCACTACTACTAAACCAGTATCATGTGGTGATATTTTAGTTGGATTAATACTAGAGACTATTTATATCGGTGATTCAAAAGATGCTACTTTTTTAGGGACAGGATATGAAATGCCACAATGTTTTGTAAATGGTGGACTTGGGCAACATAATGGGTGCAATGGTGCATTATTTGGGATATTTGGAAATGGTGAATTTCTTGATCATGGTAAATTGAATAATAGGGATGGTTCAGGAGGACCTTTATATTATGGAATTCCAACTTGTGAGGATTTTAAAAATATATACCCTGGCTGGAGTTCTAGTACGTTTTCTAGATATAATAAAAAAGTATTATCAAAAATAGATGCTCAGAAAATAGTAGCAAAAGCTCCTAACAATTGCTTTCTTAGAGTTACATTTGAAACTGCAATAAAAAGTGGTCAAACTTTATGTGGTAGAACTGGTCCACATTCAGAAGCAGCTTGGTTTAGACTAACAAATATTGATGGTGATATTTTATATAATGGATGTTTTTCTGCCAGTCTACCTGTTCCAGATCTTTATATATTTCCTCTTTGTATTCAAATGGAATTTATAACAAGAATTGGACCACCTAGAAAAACTGAAACAAGAAGTGTATCAGCTGTTCCAAAAGGTAGATTCAATGATAAAACATTCTACGGAATATTTGATGTTGATAATAATTATAAGAATATTGGATATATAATGTGGCATCAGAATAGATGGGAATACTGGGAAAGTTTTAATAAACAAGGAAATACAAGAGTACCAGGCGGAAATTTTTATGGATATAATAATAGTCCTTTAAGCCCAAATTTTCCTATAGAGGCAGGTGTTTGGAATACAAATACCACACTCAGTCCAACAAATAAAATAAAAAAAATCTTAGGAGGATATTGTGGTTGTCTTTGTCCTCTACCACCTGAAGAACCACCATGTGATTGTGCAGGAAGGATAGTTTCAAGAGAATATGATATAACAGGAAAAGATAATCCATATACAGCTAAACTTAAAGAAATAAGAAAAGAAAAATGTTGCCCTGATGAACTTCCTCCACTAGAAATAAAAAGTCAACCACCAAAATGTTAAAACAAAAAAATTAAGTTATGTCTACACCAAAAGCGACAACAATTGTGGTAAAAAATGGAGAGTGTGTAATACTGCCTTCAAATGCAGTAATAGTTTCCGCATATACATTAGGTATAGATCCTGCAGTTGATAGTGCAGACTGTCCTCAACTTGCAGATGAAATTGAAAAAAAGTTTGAAAAACCACTTGCAGCTAGAGTTAAAATACAGGAAGCAAGTAAGATAGATCCTGCAAGAGATCTAATTAATATTATTGATTCAGGAAATAAATCTCCAACAGTAAACTATGATACTGTCACATTACTTGGATTTAGAGTAAACGGTAAGTATTATGATATTGATGATATAGACTTCTTCTCTTTAAGTAAGGCAGGTTTACAAGCAGCAATAGATGCTACACCTTTAAGAGGACTAATTTTAATAACAAATGTTTTCAGAGTAGGTGGTAAAGAAAGAGGTTACCAAACTAAAATTAATATTACTACAGTTCCATCAATTCTAAATGATTTTACATTTGTATGCTGGGGAGAAAGTCAAGCTGATGGTTCTGATGGAGGAATTCAACTTGAATTTAGAGTTGAAGGAGGTTCTTACTAATTAAATAATTAATAATAAAAATAAAAAATTATGTCATCTTGTGCAATTAATATTACTGGGACAATTGGTTCAGTTACAATCAATTATAAACTGGACGGAGTAAGTAACTCAATGACTGGAGCAGCTGGACAAACACTATATATAAATAGTGATGCTACAGATGTTACTTATACTAACTTAAATCATTTAACTACGGATGCATCTGCAGAATCAAATTGTATTGATTTAGAACCTTTGCATACTGGTTACTATGTATTTTCTTGGGAAACTAGTCATCTTAGTAATTTATTTATAGATAAACTTATAGTTGGAGATACTGAGTATAGTTTTGTAACTCCTGTATCTTTTAATACAAAAAATCCTCATGATCTTTGTGATGCAGTAGAAGCATTAGATTTAGGAGTTTCTATTGTTCCTACTTCTTGGTATATTTTTAAAACAAAGAAAAGTACTTATATTAATAGGTTTATTCTTAAAGTAGATGGACCAAAAGATATATTTTTAAGGGCAAAAAATACAGTTGCTCAAGGATTAGTAACATACTTATTTATAAAAGGATTTGATACATTAGATCCTGTTCCAGATAAGTATACTGTATGTTCTAACTATATTCAATACCTTGAAAATATAATTATCTATACAACTACTACAACAAGTACTTCTACAAGTACAACATCTACAACTACTTTAGAACCTAGTACAACTAGTACTACTACAGAGGAAATTATAGAAACTACTACAACTACTACAACAATAGAAGATAGTACAACTACTACTACAACTGAGGAGATTATAGAAAGTACAACTACTACCACTACTGAAGAAATTGTAGAAGAAACAACTACAACAACTACAACCGAGATCTAATAACTAAATAAAACAAAAATATATGTCTTGTAATCATAATGATGAATGTAAAGATCCTTGTAACTCAGATCCTTGCTATGATAATTGTGGATGTCTAAATCCTACAACATTTGAGTGTGTTACAAAACCTGGAAATCACCATGATATTAAGGTTAGTAATGACATGAATGGTAAACAAGTTATTTCTGCAATAAATAATAAAATTGCAGAATTAACAGATCTATTAGGTAAAGTTGGAATAGATCATGAAGATTTTTGTCCTGGCAATCTTATAAATAAAATTCAACCTGGACAGAATGTTGCTATTACACAAGTTGGTGATGGATGTGATAAAAAACTTTTAATTACTGCAGGCACAGGTATCGGACCAGCTGGAGTAGATGTAAATGTAAAAGTAAGTCCTAATGATACTACATCTAGTTTCTTAAATAATAAAGTAGAAGTTGGACCACTTTTATCTAAGTCAGTTGTTGGAGGAATAGGTAATCAAAGACTTAGAATAGAAACTGCACCTCTAATAAATTATATATCTTCTGATCCTGGAAATGCACTTACCCTTGGTCCAGATGGTAAACTTAAAACTACTTATGTTGCACCTAATGGGTCAGAAACAAAAATTCAACAAGCTCCTAATGGAGTAGTGCAAGTAACTGGAAGTGGTACAAATTCAGATCCATATGTTATTTTTACAAATCCTTCTGTATTTCCTATAAGAAAATCTTTTGATGGAGTTTGGAAACCTTTACCAATAATTGGTTCTGGTTCTGTTACAATTCCTAGTTCAAATGCTTTTTATAGATTTAGATTTGATGGAACAATAGAATTTAAAGGTAGGGCTTCAGCAAGTATTGTTTTTCCTGCTAATACATCATCTGTTGATGCATCATCTCTATTTACTTTTCCTGTAGGTAGTTCAGATCCAATATCTCCTGCAGAAGTATCTAGACAATCTGTTTTAAAATCTATTTATAACTATTCTGGTAGTGCATTTACTGGATATAATATTTATGTTTCCTCTGGTAAGTTAGGAATAAAATTTACTTATACCGGAACCGTTGGTACAACACCTATTATATATTTAATAGATTTTGATTCTGCTACATATCACTTAGATATTTAATAAATAAAAACACTGTAGTTGTTGGTTTCTACAGAAAAGTTTATACCCCTATTTCTATAGGGGTTTTTTATTAAAAAAAGATTTGGTAAATTAAAATAAATTTCTTATATTAATATTATAATGGTTATGAATCAAAACAAATATGAACCGTGTTGTACTCAATGTCCAATTGAGGGTGGTTGCATTATATGTATTAAAAAATAACCCGGCCTAACTAACATATAAAACACCACCCTTAATTCTCTGAGTTAAGGGTTTTTTATTGGAAGTATAGCCAAGCGGTAAGGCAGAGCTCTGCAAAAGCTTCATCATAGGTTCGATTCCTATTACTTCCTCAAATAAATTTTGAAATTAGACAATAATTTTGTATATTTACAGTGTAAATAATCTTTTTTATGAAAAAAAATGATGCACTCTTTGGTTGTGGTTGTGGAAAACCTAGACCAGCAACACCTCCTACAAGGCCAATAAAACCATTAAAACCTTAATATATGGCAAGTTTAATTGATAAAGTAAAAATTAAAGCAGGAAGACTAGTAAGAGTCTGGAATACAGAAAAGAAAAAGTTTTCGAATGCTAAACCCTGGTATATTTCTGTATGGGTGGAAGATGCTGATGGAAAGAATGAAAGATGTCTTCTGTTTACAGATAAAGAAATTGCAGCAGCAGAAAAAAGAGCAGCAGCTAATAAAGAAGATCTTACATCTAAAGGATTTTTTACAGATATAATAGATTAAAAAACAAATATAAATATGAAAAAAACAGTATTTTTATTGATTCTAATTGTAACTTTAATTTCCTGTGGATCAGGAGAAGTAAATGTATCTGAACCAGTTGATACAACTATAGTTGATTCAGTAGCTATTGATACAGCTATAGTAAAATAATTTAACATTTCCAAATTAATGTGGAAAAAAATTAAAAATATTATTTTTGGTTATATTCTATGTTTAGTTTGGATTCTCATTGTAGATTATTTTTTTTCACAAATAGGTTATCATCAAGTAGAAGGAGAGTCGGAGGAATCTGACTCTTTTTACTATATTGCCTTTATACTTTGTATATGGGCCCCTTTATGGGAAGAAGCTCTTTATAGATATGGTCCTATTACAATAGCAAAAAGTATTGGTAATCAATATGTTATACCAGTAATTATAATGTCTTCATGTATCTTTGGGTGGGGACATGGTGAATCACATGATGGAGTTTTAATACAAGGAGTACTTGGTCTAATTTTTTCTATGGTATATATAAAAAATAATTACTCTTATATATCCTCAGTATTATTACATTCTGGATATAATCTTACATTACTTTTAATAAATTTATAAAAAAAATTTGGAGAATTAATTTTCTTCGCTTATCTTCGTGGTGTTATTGATTCATAACTTTAAAAATTAAAAAAATGAAAAAAATGTCCATGACACAAACGATCACAAACCATTTGCTTAACAACAATTCTTATTTCAAATGGGGTAAAGAAAGATTAGCTGAGAAGTTTGGTTGTTCAGTTAAAACAGTTACAACAGTAATGAATGCTTTAAAAGCTGAAAGAACAAATTATCTGAGAAGCTTACAAAACTAAAAGTTTCGATGATCTAAGGTAAGGGAGGAATAAAAATCCTCCCTTCCTATTTTTAAAAAAACATAAATATGAATATAGAAAAAATAGTTGATACATTTATCCAAAAACCTAACTACCTAGATATGGGTGCAGGTAAACTTAGTAAAAGATGGAACTGTACAAAAGATGATATTTATAAAGCAAAGGAAGAAGCGAGAGCTTTTATAAATTCATCTAAACTTACTGAATTACAAAATATAATATCTGAACAAGAAGATGTAATTGCAAAATATATTGGATCTGAAACATCAGATGGTGCTACACTTAAAAAGTTTGAGTCAGCAAGACCTTTATCTCCAGAAGAAATAAAAGAGCTTGCTCAGGTAGACGGTATAAATACTAGAGTTGCTAGAGTTTGGGATAAACTATTACCTACTGGAAAATGGATATATAGTATTGATATAAGATACAATATAGATGAATTCTACTCTAGACAGGAACTTGAAGAAAAACTAAAAGAAATATTTCCAAGTATTCCTTCTGCTTCTTTACCTATTGTAAAAGAATTTTCAGAAAAAGCTCTTGTAATATTAATTTCGGATGATCATGCAGGAGCAGTTATCCAGAATAGTATGTTTGGTAATGAATGGAATGAAGAAATATATACGGAGAGATTACTAAAAATTAGTAATGAAGCTAAAAAGTTAGGAACAAAATTTGAGGAGGTCCATATCATATCTCTTGGAGATCAAATGAACGGATGGAATAGTCAAACTACAAGAGGTGGCCATGAAGTCAAATCTCTCTCAAATAGAGAACAATTTGATATCTATACAAGGGCTAGAGTTGCATTTTATGATGATATACTTTGTTCCGGATTAGCTAAGAATTATATTATACACGATGTAGAAAATTCCAATCATGCAGGTAAAGATTTCTCCTATATTGCAAATAGGTTTTTAGATATGTATCTAGAAAATAAATATCCTACAGTAGAGAGAAAATCATACTTGCTACCTGTAGATTCTTTTGACTATGGTATTCATACTATTGGTTTTACTCATGGAAAAGATGAGAAACTTATGACTAGACCAATGCCTTTAAAACTTGATCCCAAAACAGATTTATTTCTATTCCAGTACTTTGATAAAAAGGGTATATCTCCATCTGAAAGAAGAATTACCCTATATAAGGGTGATCTTCATCAATATGCTTTAGATAAAGGTAAATTTGGAAGATATGTAAATATTCCATCAATGATGGGGTCTACAGATTGGACAGAGATAAACTTTGGAAATACAGAAGGTGGAGCAATTCTTGAGATCTTTGATAAGCATTCAAGATCTGTCCAACATGTTCCAGTCTGGTTCTAAATTATAACTTACCCCTCTTCTGAGGGGTTTTTTAATAATAGAAGTTAATTTTTTTATATTGTTGTTTTTTGGTATATTGTAGTAGGGGTGCTATATAAATAATATTTTAAATGAAACCAACTTATAGTAACGATAGGTCTGCTCCTAGAATGAGGAAGGCAAAATACTCTATAAATCTAGTAAGCAAGGATAGTTTTAAAAAATTTAAAGATTCCTTTCCTGAACATAAAGACATGAAATGGGAAGACTTTTCTAATAATTGGTTAGATATAGCTGAGACAATTAGAAAGGAAATTATAGAAAATCCTTTAGGTATTAAGTTAGGATCTTATACAGGTGAATTAAAACTGCAATATTTACCTTATAAACAGAAAGCTGTAGATATTGATTTATCAAATAAGTTAGGAGAGAAAATAGATCACTTAAATATAACAACTAAAGGCAAGGTTGCAATTATAAAGTGGGAAAGAAGATGGGCTGTAAAATTCAATAGAATGTTACAGTTTTTTGCTTTTCAGGCTACTAGAAAGTTAAATGTAGATGCAAAAAAATATATAGATTCTCATCCAGAAAAACTAAGAGTTTCTAGAGCCATAACAGGTGGAGTTAATGTCTGGAAAAAATTAAAACCTAGGAAAAATGACAGTTAGAGAAATAATAGACTCTTTTAGAAGTAAGATCAAAGAAAGATCAATTGATACTATTTATACTAATGGTCAACTATTTCAATTTCTAAAAGAGCAATTTGAATGGATAATGGCAAGAGAGGCCAGTGCAGGAAGGGTATGGACAAGTACTTATATGTTTCAAGTAATTAGAGGTCTTGAAGTTATTGAGGTGTCTAAAATAGATGGAACATGTCCTATAAAAAACTGCTGCAAAATATATAGAACTAAAGACAAACTTCCTCCAATATGGAGAGATAAAAGTGGAACAATTATAAGACTTGTTACATCTATTGATGGATCAACTAGTTTTTTTGTTACAAGTTCCTGGGCATATAGTAATAAGAAAAATGATCCATATAAAAAATTTAGTAGTGAAAAATATGTATTTTATCAGGATGGACATCTTTGGTTTCCTGAACATAATCCTAATAGGATTAATGTAGATGCCTTTTTTGAAGAAGATCTAAGTTATATTAATTCTAAAAGAAATGACTGTGAAGGATGTTTTGAGAAAGAAGACTGTGTAAGATATATGGATACAGATATGAGACTTCCAGACTGGGTACTTGCAGAATCAATAAGTAAAGCTGCTGAATTACTATTGGGCACTGCAGGTAGATTACAACAAGATAATAATATAGATAAAAACGATACTAGAAGAAATTAAAAATGATAAATAATAAAACCTTTGAACATAGACCTATATCTGAGTTAATGTCAATTGTAAAAAATGACTTAGCTAAGTTTGATATAGAAGGCCTTATTGATGAAGGTCACTATATAAAAACTATACTAAAATGTAATGATAAATTAGGTATTCCTATAAGAGAGATAAAAGAAGTTGCAGTTCCAGTAAATGAGTATAAAGCAAAATTACCTGTTGACTTTGATAAAATGTATTATATATGCGCTTTAAATGCTACTAATACAATGGTGCATAATAATGTAAATCCATTTTATAATAATTTTGATTCAGATGTTGTTTATGAAGCAAAATTAGATAGAGACTCTCTAGGATGTGTAGATAATTATAAAGTAATTATACAGAGAGCTACTAGTCCAGAAGTATATAGTTTTGGTTCTTGGTCACAATTACAAATTGATAAATCATCTATAAAAAAGTGTCATAATAATTGTCCCAATTTAACCAAACCAGGAAAGTATACTGTTACTATAACAGACGATGATATTAATACACCATTTAGATCTGGGACACTTTATTTAATGTATTTAGGTAATATGAGAAATGAAGATGGGGAACTTCTATTTCCTTTTCATCCTATGATTACTCCTTGGTATGAGTGGTCAATAAAATATGAGATAATATTAAATGCTATATTTAACTCAAATCTAGGAAATGAAGCATCAAATCTTCTAGCAATTGCTTCAAAAGAAAGGTCAGGTGCGTGGTTAGATGCATTTAATTTTACTACAGATAAAGGTTTTGGTGAATATTTAGATCTTCAGAAAAAGAAAGAGCTTGCTTGGTACAACCAATATTTTAAATACTTTCAATAATGTTAGATTCACTAATACAATGGTTAACATCAATCATTGAACATATATCTCCATTTGTTATTGTTAAACAGTATGAGAATGGAATACAATTAAGATTTGGTAAATACTTAAGAAGTCTTGAACCAGGTCTTTATATAAAGATACCTTTTGTAGATGAGATATTAACACAACATGTAGTATTAACAACTTTAAGTCTACCTGCACAATCTTTAGTTACAAGTGATAATAAGAATATTGTAGTAGAGGCAATGGTAAAATATAAGATTACAGATGCTCAAATATTCTTACTAGAAGTATATGATTCTGTAGATGCAGTAAGTGATATATCTCAAGGTATAATAAAAGAGTTAATAATGTCTTCTACATGGGAACAGTGTAGAGATAATGAACTAGATAATGCTATAACAAAGAAAGTTAGGAATGAACTTAAGAAATTTGGGGTATATGTAGATAAAGTTACATTAACTTCTATATCAGAAATAAGAACATTCCGCTTAATAAATCATTCAATTTTTACTCCTTAATGGCTGAAAATTTACAAAATACTTCAAAGGTTGATCCAAATTCTCTTTCTAAACCAGCCTTACTAACAGATTTAAATTCTTCTTTTGTATCAAAAGAGCAATATTCTTTTGCTAGAAATGCTGTGCGTAATTCTAAAGACGGAGATATAGGTACAATTGGAAATGAGCCATCTAACTTAAAGTGTTTTTCTGCACCCTATACTATATGTGGTGCAGTATCATTACCTGATGATACAATAATGATATTTTCAGGAGATGGTAAAAATTCTGAGATAGGAATTGGTAATGAACTTGATTGCTCATATAAAAAATTATTATCTCTACCATGTTTAAACTTTAATCCTAAAAATCCCCCAGTTATTGGAGTTGCAAAAACAATGTTTCAAAAAGGAACAATTGTAACATTTACTGACAAAGTAAATCCTGTAAGAAGAATTGAAATAGATAGAGTTAGTGAAATAGATAGTTGTGATGATATTTTATTGTTTAGAAAAGTAAAACATCCATGCATAGAAATAAAAAAGTCTGAAAATGGAACTATGCCAAATGGAACTTATTCGGTTGCAATTGCATATTCTCTTGATAATCAAGTATTTACAGATTGGATGTCTCTAACTCAAAGAATTCAGTTATTTTCTGAGACAGAACAAAATGCACTTGATATAGTAATAAAAGATTTAGATACAAGTTTTGAATTCTATTCAATTGCTGTAGTTGGATCATATATTGATCCTGCAACAAAAGGAACAACTAAAGCAGCAAAGATAATTGGTACATATTCTTCAGAGGCAAGAAGTTTAACAGTAACAGAATTTAAAGCTAGTACTGGTATTGCTATTGATATAAATTCATTAGTTGCTAAAAAAACAACATGGCAAAAAGCAGGTTTAATTTCATCTAATTCAAATTATCTTTTATTAGGAGATTTAGTATCTAGAGATGAAGAGGATTACCAGTTAAAAGCAATGTCAATTGAATCAGAGTATATAATTGAACAAGTTCCTTTAGAGTATTATGAAGATGGTGGAAATGATATAGGTTATTATGCTGATGAAAACTATGATTTTTATATTCAAGGAGTATATAATACAGGTGAGCTAACTCAAAGATATCATATACCAGGACCTGTTCCTGATGATAATGCACTTACAATTGTATCAGGTGCAGATATTTATGAAAAGGACAAAAGATTTAAAGATTGTGAAGATAATAGACTATATGCTAAATGGGAAATAGAAAATACTGCAGGTATACTTGAAAAAAAAGGAAACAGAGGATTTGTATGTGATAGAAGAATTTTAGGAACTGGTAAAATGGGTGTTTTTCTATCAACTGAATTATACCCCAATAATCCTAAAATGTTTGGTCAGTTTGCGAATACCCCTATAAGATATCATAAGTTTCCAGACGAAGCAATTGTACCAAGATACTCTGTAGTAAATGGAAAATATTATATAAATATAAAAGGAGTAAAATTTAAAAAAATACCAAAGTTTGATAATCCTGAAATAGTAGGTTATAAGATAACTAGATCAGATAGAAAAAATGGTAATGGAACAGTTATTGCTAGAGGATTAATGACAAACGTAAGAAGTTACTTTGATCCTGGATATAAGCAAAATGTAATGTATTCAAACTATACAGTAAATGATTTAAATCCAGATGTTTATCTTTCCTCAAAACGTGTAAGTTTTAGAAATAAAAGTGAAAAAGGATATACTCCTTTATCAACATTTCATTTAGATAGATTTAACTTTTATTCACCTCATACATCATTTGATCCTAAATATAGTCTTGGTCAAGAAATAAAAATAGAATGTGAAGAAATAGCAGATGTAACAGGGAACTTTGAAAAAGTACATAATCATCCTAGATTAAAATTATTAAATCAAATAGCATACTGGATAGCTGCTGTAGTAGGAATTATTGAAATGACTCTTGTTTTGTTTGGAAAAAATAAGGAAAAAGTAGCAGCAGATTCAGGAGAAATTACAGGTGGTACAAATAGTGGAAGAACAGGTAATTCAAGAGTAGAAAGTGAATTTAGTCTTACTGGGATTGAAGATCTTATAGGATTTGATATTGCAGGATATATTCAAGCACAAGCAGCTTCTACTGCTAGTATTTCTGGTGCAGCTAATGGTGCATCTAGATTATCAAGAGTAATAAAGAAAATCAAAACAATACTTGTTGTAATAGCTGCAGCAACTGTAAAAACAGGATTTGCATTTGTGAGAGGTGTTGCTGAAGCAAATAAAGTGATAGATACAATATATAATTTTTGTACGTTTACAGATTATGTATATCAATATAATGCAAAAGCTGTATTTAATAAAACTAAAAGAGTTAGAAAAGGAAATAGAAGAAGAAGATTACTTAGACCATTTGTTTATTTGCCATCTGATACTATTGGTATAGGAAATGATATATTTAATAATTTTCTAAGAGAGAAGAGTGTATATATTCAACTAAATAAAGAAATACCTCCAGCAACTACTGTAGATAATACAAGAAATACAATATCAGGATTTGGATTATGCAATAATGTTGGATCTGCTGTTAGTTCGGTTGGATCTGCTTTTTATGTTACATCTAAAGCAAAAAATCCAAATCAGTATGGGTCACTTGGTAGTAGTAAAACAGTATCTATACACTCTTGTGTATTAAAGTTTGATGAAGAAGAAGACTTAACTAACTCGCCAATTTTATATGGTGGAGATTGTATTATTACAAGATTTTATTTCATGAAAAAAATGCAGTTCTTTACTCAAAATCTTTCAAATGCAAATTTTCCAGATGGAGTAGAATATAATTATCAAATGTACAGAAATATTGGATTTCCTAGATATTGGCTTGATTCAAATAGATTTGAAATAGCAGGATTTGTTGTACCACAGAATGTAATAACTGAACAAAGATTTCTAGGATCTACTGATACAAAATATAATTTAGATTGTAGAAGATCTGATGATTGGTCAACTATTGGAAGAGTTAGTAACTCTTACATGTATTTATCAAACAATTGTGCAGTTGAACTTATTGTAGAGTGTGACTATAATATAAATTTTAGAGATATTAAAACAAAAGAACCATTTTACTCAAAAGATAATAAAAATCTATCTAATATTTTTAGATCTGATAGATTAAAAGTAGACGAAGAATTTAAAATAAGTAATGCTTATTTTGATATATATCCTACAGAGGTTGGATCTTTGCAACAAAGACCTGATTTTGATCCAGAAAATAGAGTTCCATCAAAACAACCAAACTCTGTAATTTATTCACTTCCTTCATTTAATCTTCAAGAAGTTGATAACTGGCAATATTTTTTACCATTAAATTTCTTTTCATTTAATACAAGTGATTTTGGAAAACTTACTTCAATTAATAAAATTGATCAAGATAGATTACTTTTCTTATTTTCCAAATCTTCTCCATATATTTCTATGGGAAGAGATTTCTTACAATTAGATAATACAGGAAGAAAGATTACAATTGGTGATGGGGGTCTATTTGCCCAAGATCCAAGAGAAATAATGCCAACTGATGATAACTTTGGATTATCTACTTCTAGATTTGCATTCTCAAATACCCACATGGGAAGATTTTATGTCTCTGAGAATCCGGGTAGAATTATGTCATTTGACCAAGCATTAAATGACATATCAATGTCTGGAATAGCTTTCTGGTGTCAAAATTACATGCCTATATTTTTATATAAGTATTTTCCAAGTTATCCCAGGATTGAAAATCCAATATCTGGAGTGGGTTATCAAATGGTTATTGATAGTAAAGCTGAAACATTATATATTTGTAAAAGAGACTTTTCACCGGTAAAAGAGTTTGCAAAAGATATTGTATGGAGTGACAAATTGAATAGTTTTACTTATAAATCATTAAAAATAGAACTTTCAGATAAAAATTACTTTAATGATGTTTCTTGGACTATCTCTTATTCTTTAATGGATAAATCATTTGTGGGCTGGCATGACTGGCATC
>Ga0315909_10001221_pt1 | contig 34587 bp, 28 predicted proteins | sample LakEriMetagenome_11_FD_203527 | JGI IMG/M metagenome (GOLD analysis project Ga0315909, IMG submission 203527) | Freshwater fungal communities from buoy surface, Lake Erie, Ohio, United States - Buoy 2 MA125 | ecosystem: Environmental > Aquatic > Freshwater > Lake | place: USA: Lake Erie, Ohio... | reverse complement strand
CGCTCGGCGGAAGTCGACCCGGTCTATTTTCCGCAGATTGAAGTCGTCGGCGACATCGCCAACGCCTTGATGCGTCTCACGCGGGGAATCAAGCCTCAACGCCACTGGGACCACGCCCGCATGCTCGCGATGCGGGCCGCCGCCGAGCAACACATCGCGGCAAGCGAGCATGACGATCGTTTCCCGGTCTATCCGCAGCGATTGGTCGCCGAGGTGCGCAAGGCCATGCCGTCCGACGGTATCGTTGCCCTCGACAACGGCATCTACAAGCTCTGGTTCGCGCGCAACTACAAGGCCCATACGCCCAACTCCGTGCTGCTGGACAATGCGCTGGCCACCATGGGGGCGGGCATGCCTTCGGCCATGGCCGCGCGGCTGGTTTATCCTGAGCGCAAGGTGCTGGCGGTGTGCGGTGACGGCGGCTTCATGATGAACAGCCAGGAAATGGAGACGGCGGTGCGCCTCGGACTCAATCTGACGGTGCTCATCATGCGCGACGACGCCTACGGCATGATTCGCTGGAAGCAGGCCAACATGGGACTGAAGGATTTCGGGCTTACCTATGGCAATCCGGATTTCACCACCTACGCGCAGAGCTATGGCGCGCAGGGGCACCGCGTGGGCAGTGCAGCGGAGCTTGGTCCGCTGCTCAAGCAGTGCCTGGAAACGCCCGGCGTCCACCTCATTGATTGTCCAGTGGATTACAGCGAGAACGATGCCATCCTCAACCGGGAGTTGCGCCAGCTGAGCGCGGCTATCTGAGTTGAGTCAGCACCGAAGCCGGTCCGCGCCCGGTGCTCAGGGAGCCTGCACGCGCGTCTCGAAGTGGCTGGGCACCGGGGTGCTCAACATGTCCAGTACCGGACAGTGGCGATTGACTGCTGCGACCAGTGTATCCACCTGTGCCTGGCTCGCGGATGTCGTCAGGTTGACCGTCACCCGCAGGGCGCTGAAGCCGGGTCGCACCGTCTCATCGATGGCGAAGAAACCCCGAAAGTCGATATCCCCTTCCACGCTGACTGCCACACCATCGAGCGGAATACCCAGCGCCGTGGCAAACGCCCGATAAGTGATTTCCTGGCAGCTGCCGAGGGCAGCCAGCACCAGCTCCACCGGAGAGGCACCGAGATCCGTCCCGCCTATGCCCTTCGGTTCGTCGATGTCGATTTGATGACTGCGCAATCGAGCCTGTGAATGAAAGCCGGCTTGCAGGGTCGAGTCCGAGCGCAAGGTCACACGGGCCTTGTGTGCGTCGGCACGGAACACGGAAGCTGTACGCTCAAGCGCATCGGCGAGTTCAGGCTGTGACATCGGGAGACTCCGGTTTGAAGGGGACAGGGCTGTGGCAGTATACGGGACCGCCAAAGAGACGGAGTTCCTGATGCCCTCTCGTCAGTTGAAGCTGGGTGCCTTCATGCGCCCTGCCAGCATCCATACCGCCGCCTGGCGTTATCCCGGCGGGGCGGCGGACGCCAATTTCAGCTTCGCCCACCACAAGCGCTTTGCCCGGACCCTGGAGCGAGGGTGCTTCGATGCGATCTTCATGGCCGATCATCTGGCCGTGCTCAACATGCCGATGGCCGCCCTCATGCGCAGCGCCACGGTGACCTCGTTCGACCCCTTGACCCTGCTGCCTGCGCTGGCGGCGATTACCAAGCATATCGGCCTCATCGCCACTGCCTCCACCAGCTACAACGACCCCTACCACATCGCGCGCAAATTCGCGTCGCTGGATCATTTGAGCGGAGGCCGTGCGGGCTGGAATGTCGTCACCTCGGCCAATCCTCACGAGGCCCTGAACTTCGGCCGCGAGGAGCATCTGGACCATGCTGAACGTTACCGCCGTGCCCGTGAGTTTCATCGGGTGGTGACCGGGCTGTGGGACAGCTGGGCGGACGATGCTTTCGTCCGGGACGTCGAGGCCGGTGTGTTCTTCAAGCCCGAAGGCCTGCATGTGCTGGATCATCAAGGCGAGTTCTTCCGCGTGCGTGGCCCGCTCAACGTGGCGCGCCCTATCCAGGGCTGGCCTGTCATCGTGCAGGCGGGATCGTCCGAGGATGGCCGTGCCCTTGCCGCCGAAACTGCCGAGATGATTTTCTCCGCTGCCAGCAGCTTCGAGCAGGGGCAGGCTTTTTATCGTGATGTGAAATCCCGCATGCCGGCCCTTGGGAGAGATCCCGCACATCTGAAAGTGATGCCGGGCGCTTTCGTGGTGGTGGCTGATACCCCTGGCGAAGCCCGACAGCGCAAGAGTCTGCTGGACAGTCTGGTGCATCCGGATAGCGGAATCTCCTCGCTGTCGGTGCTACTGGGGCATGATGTCAGCACCTGTGATCTCGATGGTCCGCTGCCAGACATCCCGGAGACGAATGACAGCAAGAGCCAGCGCGAGAAGATCCTGCACCGGGCTCGGGAGGAAAATCTGAGCGTGCGGGAACTGGCCCAGTGGATTGGCGGCAGCTACGGGATCTTCGAAATTGTGGGCACCCCGGCCATGGTGGCAGACGAGATGCAGCGCTGGCTGGAGGGTGACGCCTGCGATGGCTTCAATGTCATGTTTCCCTGGTTGCCCGGGGGGCTCGATGACTTTGTCGATAAGGTCGTCCCGGAGCTGCAGCGCCGGGGTATTTTTCGCAAGGCTTATGAAAGCACAACCCTGCGCGGCCACCTTGGCCTGCCGCGCCCGCCCAATCAATTCTTCCGGGATTGAGCTGGCGCGCGCCGCGCGAAGAGCACAAGCCCGAGCAGGGAGACGAGCGCAATGGCGAGCGCAAAGGTGATCTGCAACAGGTCCCGCGGCCAGCGGCCGAGCAGCGGTTCCAGTGCCTGCCACTTGTGAAACTGCGCGAACGACCAGCCTTCGGCATAGTCTGCTGGACTCACTGCCGCGGCCAAGGTCCGGGTTTCCGTATGCACATACAGCCGGGTGTCGGCCGCCTGGAAACGCATCACCGGCAGGAATTTGTTGATGAATCCATACTCGCCACCGAACATCGAGATTGGCGTGGCCGTGGCTTCCGGTGTCCCGTGCTCACTCAACTGCCCGGCCAGGGCAAACGCATGGCGCTCCTCATCCAGCGCGACGGGATCCTCACTGTCCAGCGGCAGGTAGCGCACCTCGAACGCGGGGGCATCGCTCCTGCCTCCGCCATGGCTGCCATGTCCCTCGGCTCCGCGGTTGCCGCCCTGATGACTGTGGGCAGCGGGATCCGTCTCCGGCGCAATCGTGGTTACACGAGCCCAGGAACGTCCCTCGTGACCAAGCAACACCAGCGACTGGACCGGCCTATCTGCCGTGAGGGCGCGAGTTTCCAGAGTGTCTGCCGAAAGCGTCTGTGCGGCGCGGCGGGGGCCCTCGGGCGCACTCGCACGGTCTTGCACTCCCTTCATGAGGTGCCACAGTCCGCTGGCGCCTGAGAACAGCACGACCACGGATACCACGAGGCCCAGGCGCTGGTGCCAGGCGCGCGCGCCCTTCAAGGCCAAGCCACGCCGGCGGCGATATAGTCGATATCCCAGCAGGGGCGTGGCGAGCACGGTGATCAGGAACAGCGCTGCCACGGTTGAGCGGGCCTCGTCGTCCACCTCGGCGAAGCGCCAGTTGTGAAAGGTCACGAAGAGCCAGTTCATGCGCGCCTTGCGCGCATCCACGAGTGTCGCCAGCAGCGCGTGACGGGTGTCAACGTAGACTTGCATGCCGTCCTCGCGCGCGAATTCAACCCGATGCACTGGCAGTAGCCGGTTTACATAGGGGTAGTCCCCGCCGAAATGCTCGATGTGCTCGATGGTGGCGATGGCGCTTTGCCCGTCGCCCAGAAAGTGGCGGGCGAGGAATTCGGCATGCCGACGTTCGCCATCTGGCACTTCCTGGCCGTTGGCAGCAAGAAAGTAACGCGGGGCGACCTTCTGCTCTTCGGTCTCAACCCGCCACGCCGGGCCGTAAGGCAGTTGTACGAGCCGCACCTCGGTGAGGACTTGCAGGCCCTCACGGGCGAGAATTTCCTTCAGCGCAGGGGCATCAGGTGCCAGCGGCGCGACCGGGGGCGCGGTGCGCACGGCGGGTTGCGGCTGGTAGCGTGACATCAGTGGGTGCATTGCCCCACTCAAGCTCCACAGAAGGAGTGCGCCACAGGCGAGGATGCCAACGCGCCTGTGCCACTGCATCAATGTCATGGTGATCAGAACCGGTATTCGATGCCGCCATAGGCGGCAATGCCATCACCCGGCAGGAACTGCGCCTGATCGGTTCCGCGGGCATCGGCCATCACTCCCGTGGACGCAGCATATTCGGCATCCCCGAGGTTGCGCAGATCCGCAAACCAGCTGAAGCCGCGCGCCTTGCGATAGCCGGCGCGCAAGCCCACGGTGGCATAGCCATCGGCGAACAGCGTGTTGGCATGGTCCACGGGAGCTTTTACCGGCACCCACTCGACCATCGGGCCGGCGTAATACCCTTGCGGCCAGTGGTACAGGAATTCCGCCCGATAGAAATGCTCGGGTATGCCTGCCAGCCGGTTATCGCCGTAGACCCTGTCATCGGAAAAGCGGAAGTCATTCCACAGATAGGTCTGGCGTATCACTATCCGCTCCCACAAGGTGTTCTCCAGTGCGAGTTCCAGTCCCTGATGGATGGTGTGATCGGCGCTCACGGTGCCGAGCGGCACACCGTTGGCATCATTCAGGCTCAGGAATTCGTCGTCTATCCAGGCCCGGTAGTAACTGAGGTCCCACTGAGACCCGAGCAGCGCGTGCTTGCCGCGCGAGCCCACCTCGAAGGTCGTGCCTGATTGATCCGCCACCACATTGATGAGCCGCGCGCCGGACAACTCACCAAAGCTCGGGGGTTCGAAGCTGCGGCTGATGTTGCCGTAGAGCTGGCTCACCTCGTCGAGCTCGTACCTCAGACCGAGCTTGGGGCTCACCGCCTCGTACTCCGCATCGAATCCGGCATCGCCATCGGCAAGGAACAGATCTTCCAGGCGACGCTCGCTACGGGTGAGCTGCAGCCCCGTGACCAGTGCCAACCGCGGCAGCACATAATGCTGGTTCTCCGCAAAGAGGGCGTAATTGGCCGCACGAAGATCCAGCTGGTTGGTGCGCACGCCCCGGACCCCGAGCACATTTGCGGAGCGGTCATCGTCGGTATCACCCCACTGGGGGATGAAACCCACCGTGAAGATGTTTTGTCTCCCGAAGACATCCGCATTGTTGACCCAGCGGAAGCTCACGCCGTAGTCATGGGTGACCTGGTCGATTACACCGATGAACGAAGCCAGAGGATGGAAGAGATCCTTGTAGGAATAGAAGGCGGAAAACTCGAAGCGTGAGTTACCCATGTCGTAGACCGTGCGATTGGCGAGGCGCCACAGGAAGAAATCACGCTTCTGGTCATCCCTCGTATTGAGAAAATTGGCCTGAGTCGGATCCGCGCGCAGTTGGGCCTTGGTGAGGTTGCCGGGTAGCTCGGACTCCGAATCCGTGATGAAGACGAAAAAGCGCGTTTCCAGCGCCGGACTCAGGCTCAAGCCGGTATTGGCCGAGAGACGGATGTTTTCCTGGGCGGAGTGGGTGCGATAGCCGTCCTGGGCGCCGTAACCGAGACTTGCGTAGTAATCGAGCTTGCCATGGCTGCCACCGGAGGACGCCTGCATGCGCTTGTAATCAAAGCTGCCGTACTCGAGGCGGGCATCCGCCCTGGGTGCGGAATACCCGGTCGGCGACACGAAATTGATGGCCCCACCCAAGGTAGTCGCACCGTACTGCAAGGCATTGGCCCCCCGATACACTTCGATGTACTCGGAGGACAGGGCATCGATGGCCTGGAAGTCCCCGCCGCCGTCGGCAAGCGACAGGGGCACACCGTCCTGCAGGAGCTGGATTCCGCGCAGATGGAAGGTCCGCTGCAACCCCGAGCCGCGAATCGAGAGCCGGGACTCCTCGGAGCCAAAACGCGGTTGCACGAAGACTCCGGCCGTCATGCCCAGCGAATCCTGCAGGGTGCTGACGCGTCCGGTGCGATAGCTCTCCGAGTCTATGACCGATGCCCCGCCGGCGATGCGTCCGATATTGACCCGGGCTTCCTCCAGCGAGGGCAGGGTGAGGCTACCCCCTACGCGCTCGCCCTGGACGACCATCGTCTCGTGGGCATGGATGGCATGGGCGGTTGTGCTGGCCAGAATCAGGGGGAACAGGGAGAGTCGGCACAGGGCTGCGGCCCGTGCGGCGGGCACGAACATGGAAGTCATCACCTTTCTTGTCGCTGAAGCACCGGCGGGGGTGCGCGCGACAAGTTAGCAGCCGGCACGCGGAACTCAATGCGACAAATTGTCGCAGCGGGCAGGCACTGCCGGTGCGCTGCCCGCCCTTCAGGGCCTCAGCACTTGATGGCCCGGCTCACCAAGAAGTCCTGCCGCAACACGTTGTTCTTCAGATGGGGCGCGATCAGCGCTTCCAGTTCCGCCCGGAAGGCGGCGAGCTTAGGCGCATCGTCTTTCAGCCTCTCGCCCGTTGGTTCACGCGCGCGCCGTCTCCCCACCGTCCACGGCGAGCACGGTGCCGGTGCAGTAGGACGCCTCATCGGAGGCGAGGAAGAGCGTGGCATAGGCCACTTCTTCCACGGTGGCAGGGCGGGCCATGGGCGAGATCAGTTTGGGATTTTCGGCAGAAAACAGCATGGGCAGCACATCCTCCACCATCTGGGTCTGCACGAATCCGGGGGCGACGACATTGCAACGGATGTGATCATCGACGTAGGCCACGGCCATGGAGCGCGAGAGATTGATGATGGCGCCCTTGGTCGCGGTGTAGGTGTGGGCGTCTGGCGCTCCCCCCAGGCCGAAGATGCTGGCCACGTTGACGATGGAGCCCTGTTGCTGCTTCTTCATCTGCTGGATCACGAGTCGGCACATGTAGAACACGCTGTCCAGATTGATGGCCATGACTTCCCGCCATTTGTCGATGGGGGTGGAATGCACCGGGTCCATCGAACCGGCGCTGACGTGGCGCCAGTTGTAGCCCACGCCTGCGGCGTTGATGAGGATGTCGATGCGTCCATACCTCGCGAGGCATTCGTTCACGGCCTTCTCGGCACCTTCCGGGGTGGCGAGATCCGCCGAGATCACACTGCCCTGGCCACCGGCGGACTGCACGAGTTGCAGGGTTTCCTCCAGATTGGCCTGAGTGCGCGAGACACCGCATACGGTGGCCCCTTCCCTGGCGAACAGCACCATGCAGCCGCGACCGATGCCCGTGCCTGCGCCCGTGATCAGAGCGACCTTGTTGTCCAGACGACCCATCAGAAAATCCTCGTGTTGTCAGGCGGCGCCGAAGCGACGCATCTGGAGTTTGAACTCAGGGGTATTGATCTGCACCACCGCCGCCTGCGCCTGTTTCATGAGCCTCTGTACCTGATCGAGCTCAGGACTGGACAGCAGCGGGAAAGTAGTCTTGACGGGCCCGGCGGCCCGCATGCGTTCGAGATCCGTTGCCGGCACCAGTGCCCGCAGGATCAGTTCATCGTCATCATCCGTGCCGTACTGGCGGCGCAGTTCCTCAATCGAGGGTTGCGCCGGCGGATTGGCGCTGATCTCCCTGGCGCGCGGCGCCGACAGGATGCGATCGAGCACGTCGGCCTCTATCGGCGCAACGGTCTGCCCGTAATGCCCGCAGGCATACTGGATGACTTCATCCGGAATCACGGAATAGCGTTTGCCCGTGACGATATTGAGCACGGCCTGGATGCCGACCAGCTGGCTGAAGGGCGTGGCCATGCCCGGATAGCCGAGCTCTCGGCGCACCACGGCCGTCTCCTCGAAGACCTCGTTCAGGCGCTCGGACATTCCATGCTTCGCGAGCTGCGCTCGCAGGGTCCCCACCATGCCGCCGGGGATCTGGTGGTCGACCGACAGCACGTCGTACTCGGCAAACTGGTTGACCAGGAAGCCGGCCGCCTTGCCCACGCGTTCGAAGTGATCCGCCACGGGCTTCAGCTTGCGGGTGTCGATCCCATGCGTGTGGCCACGGCGCTCGACATTGCCCGTCATCACTTCAATCGAGGGCACGGCAGGTCCATTGGCCAGTGGGCGCGAGCTCGTGTGCAGGATGGTCACGCCGAGCTCGATGGCCGCGAGATAGGCCTGGACCGATTGCCCCAGACGGTTGTTGGAATGCAGTTCCAGCGGCTTGCCGCGCGCGCGGGCGAGAATTGCAGGTACGAGCGACTGGATGCGAGCAGCATCGAGCACTCCGGCCGTGTCGTACAGGAGCAGGGTGTCTATGTCGTCCGAGGCCGCGATCTCGGCAGCCTTCTCGGCGTAATAGGCATCGGTATGAACAGGACTCAGGGTGTACATGATGGTCCCGGCCACTTCCGAACCGAACTGCTTTGCGATCCGCGCCAGTCTGTGCATCTTGTCGATGTTGAACAGCACGTCATAGATCCAGAAGCTGCGGCAGCCGTGCACATTGAGCTGCCGCATCCAGGCGTCCATCAGGGCGTCCGGGGTGACACTGAAGGTTACCGCCGCATTGGCGCGCATGCCGGCGCGGAGCTTGCTGCGCGGCATGGCGGCCACCAGCAGGTCGAGTCCGTCCCAAGGGTTCTCGCGGCACTCGCGCACCAGAACCTCGAACTGCGAAGAGCCGGTGAGATCAACCACCCGGTAACCGGTCTGATCGATGAGGGGTGCGACGGGCAAGGCCATGCCGGCCTGCATACGCATGCCCCACAGGCTCTGCTGCCCGTCACGCATGGTTTCATCCAGGAATTCGATGTGGGCCATGAGACTTACTCCTCGCGCTGACGGCCCACCAGCCGCAGCAGATCTTCGTGCAGTTCAAACCAGACCGTATGGTAGCTGTCGATACGGGCATCACTGACCCATTCGATGGCGCCATCCTCCGCCTTGTCGAGTGCCGTTCCGAGCGCGCCCTCGTAATAACGCAGTCGGGGCGCGCCGCCGATCAGGCCCCGCAGGATCGGCTCGAACCGTTCATGCAAATCACCCAGGCGATCGATCACCTCGGCATCGTAATCCTTGTTGCCATGGTCGTTGGCGACCCGCTGGCCACCCAGATCCACCGTCTGCCAGTCGGTAATCACCTGCTTGAGATCACGATTGATGATCTCGAACCGTTCGTACGCCCCCATGAAAGCCGCATTGGCGCGCAGGTCGCTTTCAAAGCGCGAATAGTTGCCCGCCAGAATGAGCTGCCCGGCCGGTGAGAGGAGGTAACGCCCTTGGGCCTCATTGATGCGCCCCGCGGCCACGAGGGATTTCAGCACCGGCTCCACGACAGCGATCGGCAGCCCGGCAATGGCGGCAATGGCCGGCAGCTCGCCATGCTTGCGAATGGCGGTGGCATGCATCACCAGATGAGGGACGCGTGGCGACAGACTCGTTGCCTCATCGGCGTGACGCAGAGCCTCGATATCCTCCCGCGTGAGCCCGGCGCCCCTATCCTTCAAGAGGCGTGAATTGCGCTGCTCCAGCTTGAAAAGCTCATCCGCGAGTGGGGTGTCGTAGTGATACTTCACCCAGTCACCACACAGATGCCGGAAACGGGGCTGGCAGACGTCGGGCACGAAATCCCGTGACGCTGCCATGTACTCGGCCAGCGACAGCACGCCGCGCGAGGTCTGGTAGCGGTCGTTTTTTGCGGGCAGGTTGCTCGCGCCCGGACGCAGGGGACCCACCGAGCGGGTCCAGTCATCATCGGCCAGCATGGAGTACGGAAAATAGCTTAGCGATTTAGCCGGCTGGTCCGTGTGCTGCATCATGGTGTAGCCGTGCATGATTTGCGTGGGCGTACTGATGTAGCCCACCAGCTCGCCCAGGAACAGATTGCCATACTCGTCGTTCAGCAGCGGCCGAAAGCGCTCCGCGCGCTCATCGATCAGCATCCAGTCAGCCGGGTCGTACACACCCGCAATCAACGCGAACTCCCGGATCACACCGGAATAGGTCAGCGCGCCGGCGTCCATTTGCTGGTCCCGTGTCCAGTTCGCCATCACGTGCCACAGGCGTGTGGTGGCGTTCTTGATCCGCTGGGTGAGATCTTCGAAGGTTGCAACCAGCTCTTCCCGGCTGCCCATACCGACCGGCTGGTGGCCATTGGACAAGGTGTCCGCTGTATACAGCCCTACCGCCACCATGTTCTCGCTCTTGAGTTCCGGTACCGATTCGAAAGATCCCCAATCATCGAGGAGATTGATGTGCACGCCCTCCACCACCATGGTGACGGTGAGATTGTTGTAGGGGATTTCACTGCCTATGCCATCCAGCCATGGCACCGTGGCCTCCGACAGCTCATTGAAGTCCCGCACCAGCATCTCGCGCTTGTCCGTGAGCTTGTAAGGGCCGTAGTTGTGCAGGGTCAGCCGGCTCTCGCAGGAGACGAGGAAGCCGTACTGCGCCACGGCCGCGAGGAATGACTGCGCAGCCTTGTGCAGGGAATCCCCATCGCGGCATTCGTAGGCATCCGCGTGAAAGACCTGCAGCCGCTGCTCCGGCATGATCTGGGCGCGGTGGCCGGCCTGGCGATTGGTGAGGTTGCCATTGTTGCGATGCCAGGAGAGCTGGAAGCGTTTCCAGAAGTCCATGACATAGGCAACATCCTCCACCGCATCGGTGGGCTTGATCACTCCCCAGTTGATCAGCATCTCGCGGCCGAGCAGATAGAAGCAGGGGAAGCACCACGCCACGATCTTGATACCCTGGTTGCGCGCGCGATCGCCGATTTCCTCGGCCGACATGCGTTCCTCGATTTTGCGCAACAGCACCGGGTAGCGGTAGAAGGCATTGAGGTAGGAGAAAAGGATGTAGGCCGATACGGGGAAGATCTTCGACTCCTGTACGGTACGGGTGGCGCACAGCCAGTAGATCTCATCCGCGTTCTGCTGGAGCAGATTGTTGGTCTCCAGCAGCTGGGCATAAGTGAGCTTGAAATCGGACATCAGGGTTTCCTCAACGGGTCAGGCGCCAGACCAGCGCGGGGGCATCGATACCTTGTGCATAGTCTTCGCCCGTTTTGGCGCGCGCCGAGCTCTCCACTTCAAGGCGGTCGCCATCCTTGATGCCCGAGAGTCGCACGTTCATGAGGCAGGGAATGCCGTACTCGCGTGTGAGGATGGCCAGATGGGATCGCGTGGTGCCCCCCGCACAGAGCACGCCTTTGAATTTCTCCAGTACCGGTGCGGTCAGGGTGCCGCCCGAATCGTCGACGATGGCGATGGTGTCCTCGGGCACGCCCTGAGTGAGGTACTCCATGACCTTCTCGCTGGTGCGTACATAGCGGGCAATGCCCACGAGATTGTTGTCGCGGGTAACGACATTGTCTCCCGCACCCCTCAGTTCGCGGCCGGCGGCATCGGCCGGCGAAACTGGAGCTTCCGGGTGTTCAAAGCTGAAATCGGTCTGGTAGAGCCCGGAATCCTTGTAGGCATCGGGGCGCTCCCGGGCGGAGGAAATGGCCGAGGGCTCGAAGCGGTAACCATTGGCGAGCAGGTGCTGCTCGATGGCGACAATATCCTCGCGCGTGATGAGATCGTAAGCCGAGCCCGCTACAAAATCCTTCCAGTCACCACCGGCTTCGGCGAAGCGCCGGCGAACCAGATCCTTCATCGCGCTGTTGTAAGCCTCCACCAGTGGAAAGGTGGCTTCCCGGGCGTATTTGTCACTGTCGACATAAAGTTTCGGCATCGAACGGCCTCTGTTCATTCTTCTAGTGTGAATTTCTCGCGCAGTTGCCTGCGTTCCTCCGGACCCAGGCCATAGCGCTGGCTGAGCATGTCGTCTTCCCCCCTGCAGCTCGTGATCGCCGAGTCCAATGCCTCAAACAGCGCATCGGCATAGCTTTCGCGTGTTTCCAGCAAGGGCATGATCAAGGGCGTCAGACCGGCATCGTCCCGCGTTGGAACGGCATATTTCCGCAACACCCGGCCGAGCTCCGCCGCGACGGGAAAGTAACGCTGCGAGAGCAGAAACTCATGCCTGAGGGTGTTGCGCGGCACGCCGAGCGCCATCAAGAGCAGCACCACGCCCACACCGGTGCGCTCCTTGCCCGCCGAACAGTTGAGCAGGATGCCGCCCTCCCGATGATTGAGCAAGGTATCGAACATCCGGCGGAAGTGTTCGGCGAAATCGAGCACGTAGATCTCCAGCAGTGCGGCGATCTCGTCGGCCACCCGTTCGGGATCGCTTGTCTCCTCGAACAGGCGGTGGAAGAAATGCTGATCCGCTTTGCCTGGCGGTACCCCGATCGTCGAGAGCTTCGGGGCGTTGGGCAGGCTGGCGTTCTCGTGCACGCGCTCGGCTTCCAGGCGGAAATCGCACACCGTGCGGATATCAAGGCTGGCGAATTCCTCGCGGGCTGTGGCGCTCAGGCCGGACAGGTGACCGGAGCGGAACAGGAGACCCCATTTCACGCGGCGTCCATCCCGGGTTGCATAGCCGCCAATGTCGCGCAGATTGGTCGCACCCTCGAGGGCAAGGTGACGTGCCCCCGCAATCACCGCGCGGCCGTCCTCGGGTACGAGGGCAAAGCAGGTGGGCAGCGGCAGGTCGTGCAGGACACAGCGGTTTCGCGTGGTTGCCAAGGGGTGCTCAAAGTCCATGCTCCCGGGCGTGCCGCCGGCAAACACCTGAACCGTCTGATCGCCAAAGGCCTCCGACCAGTCGCAGCGATAGGCCTTGTCCGCCGTGCGGATGATTTCAATCGAAGTGACGGGATCCATGGGGGCATTATCCCGAGCCCTGCGGCACGCTGTCACCCCATGGGGCGACAGCCAGCTACCAACCGGCTTGCCCGCCGCGGGTACGCTGCCCCGTGCTGTCGAGGCGAAGCTCGCCGTCGGTGGCCTGAGGGCCACCAGAGAGCGGAATCGCGGCCAGTACATACTCGGTCCGGGACGCACTCAGGATGCGCAGATCATAGTATTTGCGCTCGCCATCCAGCGGGGCTTGTGTGGGGAAGATGCTGGGCGCGCCGGTCGAGCGGTCGCCGCCGCTGGTGCCGGCGCCCACGTAAGTGCCGTTGGCTATTTGAAAGCGCTCCATGGCGTTGGCAAGGCTGGTGAGCGCTCCCGCCGCATCGGTGCGCCGGGACTTGCGCATCTGCTCTTCGTAGGCGGGATAGGCGAGGGTGGCGAGGATGGCAACCGCGGCGACGACCACCATCAGTTCGATGAGGGTCACGCCACGCGCAGAACGGGGTCTGCGAACGTTCACTCCGTCCGCCAGTAAGTGCGTACCGGCGAGCGGCTCGCAATCCGGGTGTCAATCCGCTCGGTGCCCACGAAGACCAGGGGGTCGCCCGGACGGGAAGCCGAGGGATCGCCAGACCCCGTATCGGGGAAGAAAATCGTCACTCCGGGTGGCAAGCCCCCCTTGCGCAACATCTGTGAGCGATCGATGCGGGAGAGATCGGTGCCGTCATGATCCGGATTTCGATCAATCACAGGCGTACCGTCAGAAGCATTCAGCACATAGGCCCGCCCAACCCCCTGCTCGGGTGCACAACTGGCCGACTGGTTCGAACTCGGCGTATAGGTGGTGAAAAGGATCTGCCCGGCGAAGGTGAGGGGGCGTTCCAGCACCTTCTCGCCGACAAACGCGCCGCTCGTCACGTCGTTCAACCACAGATACCAGCCGCTGCGGGCAGTGAGTTCCGACAGCGCGCTGGCCATCTGTTCTTCTGAACCCTCGGCAACCAGATTCGATGTCGCATCGTGGAGATCAGCAAGCGTCATGGCCGGGTAGAAGGCCTTGCCGTCTGCATCCCGGGCCGGTCCATAGACCGCGCTGTCCCTCAGCACGAAAAAGCCGTCATGTACGGTGGTTCCGAGGGGTTTCTCACGGTGCCCGGACCCGAGCGCAATGTTCAGGTAGCGCTTGCGGGGACCTAGCGAGATGTCCGGGGGATAGAAGAAACGTCGATAGGAGTCTGTTGTGGCTCCTCCCAGTGAGGCAAACACCCCGCCGGTGGCAAGTGTGGCCGCGCCGGTATTGGTGGACGCGAAATCCACCCGCCAGACCTGCCCCCCGGTATCCCCGATGTAGAGACGATCCATGAAGCCGTCGCCGTCGAGATCGAGAATCGCCGGGTCCGACGGCAGGCTGTACTGCATGGCGGGCAGCAGCAGTGGCGGGTTGTCCCCATTGGCGGCACCAGCCGGGCCAGCCTGCCACAGCAGCGCGCCCGTGTAGGCGTCCACGATGAACAGTGAACGTCCCATGGCATCGGGCACACGCTGGGCCCTCTCGTCCTGCTGGGGGTCATAGCCTCCGCCGAAAACGAGCACATCCTTCTGGGCGCCATTCAGCTTGATACGGGTACGCACGGGCGATGACCAGGTCTGCCCCAGTTCGGCGAAGGGACCCGCTTCCCCGCCCTTGATCACCCATTGCAGCAAAGGCGCATTGCGGCGCGAGACATCCAGCGCGTAGTAGTTCCGCCCACCCCTGCGCATGCCCTGGAACAGGAGGACCGAGTCGCCGGCCTCATTCAAGTTGAAATTGTTGTTCCGATCCTGCACCCAGGCGCTGAGCGGCCCGTCCATGCCATGGATGATGGTGCGGCCGGCGGCGTTGTCATGCTGTTGCTGCAAGCTGGGCAGCAGCTCACGGGGCATGAAGGAAAACTGCTCCTCGCCGGTGGTTGCGTCGAGCGCCGTCAGGAAACCTCCATTCGTTCCGATGTACAGCGTGTTGTCTGCGACACCGTTGACCGATCCGTAGGTGATAAGTGCCGGTCGGGTATGCAGGGGAGCACCCATGATTCGGCGTGGATCGGTGATGTCCGCATCACCGTTCTCATCCAGCACGTCCACTCCGCGAGCCCATTGCAGCACCGAGGTGCGCCGGGCATCACTCATGCTGGCATCACCAAGCATGGCCTTGGTGACCCTGGCATTGGTTTCATGCAGGCGATGGGCATCGTCGTTCAGCGAGGCCTTCACTGGAGAAGACTCCCCGGTGAACGTGTAGAGCCTGCGGGTGAGACCGAGTTTGCTCGCGGCTCCGCCACGCAGAACATCGGCACCGTCGGGTGCGTTGGCGGCGTCCGTCCAGAAACTCTGGGCATCCGGCGCAAAAAACGCGGTCACCGGATCAATCGCGTTCTTTCCTGACGCATCGGTGATGAGGCCATTACGCAGCTTGAAGTGCTTCACATTCCCTGGCCAACGCGGCGTTTGGGTCGGCTTGAACAGGGCGAAGAACAGACTGTCGGCATGGGTCATGCGATTGAACGCGTTCACCGCGACGGTTGGAGCCACAAACGTGGTGTTGATCGCGAAAATATCCGCCATGATGCTGTTGAACACGTCCGTGAGTTCAGCCGCGCTGTTCGCCGTGTAGAAGCGGCCACCACCTTTCTGGGCGGCCTGGGAGAGCAGTGAGATGTTCCCGGTGGTGAAGCCGATGGTGTAAAGCCCGACTTTCTGGGTGTCTGCATGGGTGCTGCTGCAGTCCTGGGTATGCATGTACCGGGACAGCTCATCCATGCAGTTGCCAGTGCAGGTAGCCGAGCCCGTCGCCGCTGCGAAGTTGGGCAGGCTGCGAATTGCGGAATCCGCATCAAAGTCGTTGGTGGGTTCTCCATCTGTCAGGAACACCACGAAATTCTTCTGGCAGGGAAATTCAACGGGGCTCTTGTAGCGCTGTGAGTTGTCCAGAATCAAGACGCCCGGCACATTTGTCCCCGGCACCGAGCGATTGCCGAACATCACCGCCCCACCCTGAAAAAACCGATAAGCTTCGAAGAGGGTTTCAGTCAGCGGAGTGTTGCCGCGCGGAATGAACGCGTTGACAGCGGCGACATAGTCGGCACGGTTCTCGGGCAGCAGCTGCTGCATTGGCATGACGAAATACCCACCCCTGTTGTTCGATGAATTGAGTGGGTTCTCGCTGTAGCGCATCACGGCCAGATTTACGTTGGAGAGGCTTTGGGTGAGTGAGGCGAATACCTCCTTCACGGCAGCCATCCTGGAGACGTAGACCTGCTGCTGGCTGTTGCGCCAGTTCAGGTAGTTGCCACGATAGAGCGTGTAAGCGCCCCCGGTTGCCCCCCAGTCCACGCTTCCTGTCTGACCGCTCTGCCACCCGCCCTTGACGTTCGCAGACCAAGGGGTGGATGTCGGCGAGGCATTGTTGCCATGGGTGCCCGCATCGGCTGCGCATTCCAGCAACAACGCGTTCTTGCCACTGACGATGCCGCCCCAGGTTTTGCCGTTCAGCTGGGCAACCCGTCCGGTGTAGAAACCCGCTGAACCCGCCGTGGTGCCCAGGGCTCCAGCGGCGGCGGCACAGTGATTCTTGTCCCCATCCACGAATTGCGAGCCGCTGCAGGCGGGTGGGCTACCCGTGTTGCTCCAGTAAACGCTGTCAGTTGTGCAAGACCCGCTGTAGGTGGTGGTGGCGTCATAAGGCTGGCTTGGGCCTGGAACGTCCCGGGTATCCATGCTGCCGGAGGTGTCGAACACGAACACCAGATTGGGCCGAATCCTGGGGTCGGCCTGCGTGAAGTTCATGAACGCTTCGATGTCCTCGGCGCCACAGGCGAGAGCCTGAAGCAGAAGCACCAGTACAAGGAATGCGTGTCGGAACCGGGTCGTGGTCATTGGCGTTTCACCACACCACACGCAGCAGGCGCCGCGTGTCCCGCTCGAATATCACGGCACCCGCCGTCCCGCTCATGGCGTTGGCCTCAAGCAGCGAGATGGGCTCGCCCTCCAGCATGAAGAGCGTGGTGTGATCGAAGCCGAAATAAAGCGGACATCCCAAGCAGCCCACTGCACTCAGAGTACCGCGATTACCTTCCCCGCGGTTCAGGCTGAGGGTCACCTGATTGGCCTCCACCGACGCTTCGGGCGGCAAGGCGGGAAGCTGTTCCGCGGCCGCGATGCACGCCGCACCCAGCCAGCCGCAGGCCGCGAACAACGTGCAAAGGCGAGTCATTGCCCTCACTGGGTAGCCCTCGGACCGACCCTGACCAGGCCTTGGAGGTGCGAGACCCGGGTACCTGAACTGTCTGTCTGTGCCTGCGTCCTGACTTCATAGCGATGGCAGCCGAGGCTGCTGTCGAGGTTGAGCGACACGCCCGCGCAAAGCCCCTGGCCTGCTCCGTGGTAGGTGACGGTGGAGAGAGAATCAATCTCCAGGCCCGCATTGCCGCCTGTACCGTGGCGTTGTGCAAGGTTGACCCCGGCAGCGTCTGCACGTTCGGCGCCCGCCAGCAGATCGGCGTCGGTGCGATAGGCCGTGCGCCCAGGGTCAGCCGCAATCACAATGCTGCTGATGGCACTCTCCGCCGCCTGGTGAGCCAGTGTCTGGTGCAGGAAATTGCCAGACATGCGCTCCTCCATCGTGGCATTGGAAACAGCGCTCAAACCCATGATCGAGAGCACCAGCAGCAGCAGCAGGGTGACCACCATGACGACGCCATGCTGAGTGTGCTGCCTGCTCATGTGTTGTTTCTCAGCATGATGGTGCGCGAGAACACCTGCCGCAGCCTGCGATCGGAGAAAGGACCCACTGCCGGGATATCCAGCAGGCTGTGGCGGGTGTCTGAATTCATGCCCACAGAGTCACCGGTACTGGCGAGAAGGGCAACCTTCACCGCCACCACCAGCGAGGGGTCGGTGAGATTGTCCGCGGTCATGAAGACATTCGCAGCGCGATCCTCATCCGTATCCACGCCATACAGGAACTGCAGGTTCTCCACATGTTCGGCAATGAGGCCGGGAGTGGCGGAGCCGTTGCCAAGACACATCAAGTCCGTGCCGTCGAGGTAATAACGATTGCTTGCGATGCCGTTCGGGGTTGATGCGCCGAGGCAGTCGGTAGCGGATTCGTAGTTCACTTCGATAGTGTCGCTGGCCGTGAAAGCTTCAATCAGGAACCCCAAAGGAGCATTCACGGAAACATTGTTGCGCGAATTCGCGAGGGTGATCCGGGCGTTTTCACTGCCATCCGGGAGCCTGAAGAAAGATCGCGTGAAGCCGGCATTGCCGATATCCCGGGCGAGCGCGTCAAGCGCAAAGCGGGCGTTCTCCTGCAAGCGGCTCATGCCGGCCTGGACCGTGTTCGAAGACCGGCTTCCTGCGAAGACCTGGATCACGGCTGCCGTAAGCAGCAATCCCAGCAGCATGGCGACCATCAGTTCAATCAGGGTCAGGCCTGTCTCCATAGACCGGTTTCGCAGGCAGACCCTCACGGCTGGATCCTGAGGGCCAGGCGCTGGATATCCTCGGCCTCTCCGTGGCGATCGGGATTGGGCACTGACCACTCGAGCGCGATGGTGTGCGTGGTGTCAGCGACACAGGGCGTGGTGTCGCAGGTGATCCGGGCCGTCGCCTCCGGCAGCAGCGCGCGGACTCCGCCTCGCGCCGTTGCGGTGCTGTGGAGGTCACCACACAGCCACTCGCTGAGATCCTGGGCCGCGAGGTCCTCCACCGTACAGCGCGACGTGTCGGGTTCGGGCAGCTCCTGTGATGCCGTACAGCTGACCGCCGGAGGGGTGGCACAATCAAAGGTGCGTGAATCCACCGCAGCAAAGGCTCCTTGCCTCACTGCAGCGGGGTTTCCCCGCATGCGTTCGGCAATGTCATCGGCCAGCAGGGCAGCCTGGGTCCGGTAAATGGAATCATTGGTGCTGCGCAGGGCGACAACCTGCAGCCCCGCCATGCCGAGCAGGGTCACACTGACGATGGCGACCGTCACCATGACCTCGACCAGGGTGATGCCCGAGCTGCCACCGCGGCACTTGCTCCTCATGTGCATGTCACCGGTGTCATGCGCACCCGCCCAGTCGTGACCATGGAGAACTGCCGCCCGGTTTCACCGGTGCGGTCGTCACATAGCAACAGAGTATCGCTCACGCCGGTGCGCCCACTGCCCTGGAAATCAAAGCGCGTCATTCCCTGCAAGCTGTCGAGGGAGCCCCGCGGATCGAGCGCCGGGAACCGGCGCAAGGTCCGTGCACCTGACCCTTCCTGAGCGCGGATCTCCCACCCGCCACCCCATTCATTGCTACCGTTGCCAGCGAGCGCATGGACGCTCACCAGAGCGCCACGCTTGATGGCTTCGCTGCGCGCGAGGTTAAGGGCGGTGAGAAACTGGTTGGCATCCGCCAGCAGGCGATTCTGGCGCAGGGTCGCGGCAAAACCGGGTACCGCCACAACGATGAGCACGCCGGCAACCAGCAAGGTCACCATCAATTCGAGCAAGGTGAAACCCCGTGATGGGCCGGATGAAAAGTCGGTCAGGGCGCGGCGACTGGGCGGGTTCATTCTTGTTCTTGTGGCAGGTAATTTCCGACAGACCTGAATACACGCTGGCGTGAGGCACGCGCAATCGCATTCAGGAGTGGGCAGGTCCAGAATGTGACAGGGTTGGCAGAATGCCGGCTTTCAGGAAGGTTGAGAGCCCGTTGGCCAAGGCGCGGGCCGCATGCCCGGCGGAGAAGCGCTGATTCTCGTCGATGGCGGGGCAGCAGAGGATGCTGTCGAACAGCCCGGCGAGATCATCCCGTGCTTGCTCGTCACACGCGCCACAGACAGCGAGCACGGGGGTGCCGGCCGCTCTGGCCATGCGCGCGACATGGGCGGGCGCCTTGCCATCAAGAGTCGAGCGATCAAGTCGTCCCTCGCCGGTCACCACGAGATCCACACCTTGAAGCTTGTGCAGCAGACCCGCGGTCTCCATCACGAGTTGGGCACCCGGTTCCAGCGCTGCATCGAGGAAGGCCATCAAGGCCGCGCCCGCACCCCCGGCGGCTCCAGCACCTGCCCGCGCAACCACATTGCGGCCCAGGCGGCGCTCGATGAGGACATGGACGCGGGCCAGACCTTCTTCCAGAAAGGCGACGTCCGCAGGCGACGCTCCTTTCTGGGGGCCAAACACGGCAGCAGCACCGCGGCTCCCCAGGAGCGGATTGTCGACATCGCTGGCCATGCGCAGGCTGATACCACGCAATCGCGGATCGAGATCGGACACATCGAGATCTGCCACGCGGTGCAAGTCACCGCCAGTGAGTGCGGTCACGAGCGCCTGTCCTGCGGCATCGAAGAAGCGCACGCCCAAGGCCTGCATCATGCCCAGCCCCCCGTCCACGGTGGCGGAGCCTCCAAGGCCGAGGATCAGGCTCTGCACTCCATGGTCGAGCGCATGGGCCACCAGTTCGCCAGTGCCACGGCTGGTGGTGTGCAAGGGGTTGCGTCGTGAACTGGGCACGAGGGCGAGGCCTGAGGCAGCTGCCATCTCGACCACTGCTGTCTGCCCATCCCCCAGCAAGCCCCATGCAGCGGTCTGTGGCATGCCCAGTGGGCCGGTCACCGTGTGGGTCAGGCGTCGTCCTCCTCGAGCCGCGAGCAGCGCCTCCACAGTGCCGTCGCCGCCGTCCGCCATCGGCACGCAGACGCAAGTGCTGTCCGGAATGGCGAGTCGGAAAGCCTCTGCCGTCACCCTCGCAACTTCCGCGGCGCTCAAGCTCTCCTTGAAGGCGTTGGGCGCTATCAGTACCCGCATGGCTCGCGACGGATGCAAGGTTCGTTCAAGGTGTTGCGTACCTTGCACCTCGTTCAGTGTCAGGTGAGCCCGTGCTGTCTCAGTGCCGCATCTGCCGTCTGCTCGATGAGCGTGGCGATAGTCATGGGGCCCACCCCACCGGGCACGGGCGTGATGAGACTCGCCCGCTCATAGGCGGCGGCATAGTCCACATCCCCCTTGTTGCCCTCGCTGTAGCCGGCATCCACAACCACTGCGCCGGGTTTCACCCAGTCGCCCCGCACGAAATGCGCCTTGCCGACAGCCGCGACGATGACGTCCGCCTGACGCACCAGCGATGCCACGTCCCGCGTGCGGGAATGGGTGATGGTGACCGTGGCATTGGCTTCCAGCAGCATTGCGGCCATGGGCTTGCCGAGGATGGGGCTGCGACCGATGACCACGGCGTGCTTGCCGGCGAGATCCACTGCATAGGCACGCAGCAGGCTCATGATGCCGGCCGGCGTACAGGAGCCGAAGACATTGAGGCCCAGCCACATCAACCCAAGACCCGTGGCGGTCACGCCATCCACGTCCTTGCCGGGCGTGATGGCTTCGAAGGCAGCACGTTCATCGATATGCCCGGGTACCGGATGCTGCAGCAGGATGCCATTGACACCCACATCGCGGGCGAGACGCCCGATTTCCGCCACCAGCTCTTCGGTGGTGGTGGAGGCCGGCATTTCCACTGGCAGCGAGGTCATGCCGATGTCGGCACAGCGCTTGCGCTTCATGCGTACGTAGGTGGCCGAAGCTGGGTCGCTGCCAACCAGTACTGTCGCGAGGCAGGGCGTCACGCCCCGTTCCCGCTTGAGACGTTCCACCTTGGACTGCGCGCGGTCGAGTACGGCCTGCGCGACCCGCCTGCCATCCATCACCTTGGGATCATGCACGCCATCGTTCATGCGGGGCTCCGGCTCTGCCATCAGGAAAACGGCGCACATGGTACTGCATGAGGCCGGCCCGAGCTGTAATCGGGTAGCATTACGGGCCATCCTCACACTCATCCGGACGGCTCCGCATGTCAGACATCGAAATCGCGCAGGCAGCGCACAAGGAACGCATCATCGACCTGGTCGGCCGCACTTGCGGCATCGAGCCTGAGCATCTGGTCCCGTATGGGCACTACAAGGCCAAGCTTTCCCTGGATTACATCCGCGCTCTCGACACGCGGCTGGATGGCAAGCTCATCCTGGTCACCGCCATCAGCCCCACGCCGGCGGGCGAGGGCAAGACCACCACCACGGTCGGCCTGGGCGACGCGCTCAACCGCATCGGTCGCAAGGCCATCGTCTGCCTGCGCGAGCCCTCGCTGGGACCCTGCTTCGGGGTCAAGGGAGGCGCTGCGGGAGGCGGCTACGCCCAGGTGGTCCCGATGGAAGACATCAACCTGCATTTCACTGGCGATTTTCATGCGATAGGCGCTGCCCACAACCTGCTGGCCGCGATGCTGGACAACCACATCAACCATGGCAATGCACTCGATATCGATCCGCGTTTGGTGAGCTGGAAACGCGTGATGGACATGAACGACCGCGCGCTGCGCGACATCGTCATCGGTCTTGGCGGTACAGCCAACGGTTTTGTCCGGGAGGATGGTTTCGACATCACGGTGGCCTCCGAGGTCATGGCGATATTCTGTCTTGCGACATCACTGAAGGACCTCAAGGAACGCCTGGGGCGCATCGTCGTGGCCTATACCCGTGAGCGCAAACCGGTGACGGCGGCAGATCTTAAAGCTCATGGTGCGATGGCGGCCCTGCTGAAGGACGCCATCAGTCCCAATATTGTCCAGACCCTGGAAAACAATCTTGCCATCGTGCACGGGGGACCTTTCGCCAATATCGCGCACGGCTGCAATTCCGTGATTGCCACGAGCACCGCGCTCAAGCTCGCCGACTACGTGGTGACCGAAGCGGGATTCGGGGCCGATCTGGGGGCTGAGAAATTCATCGACATCAAATGCAGGATGGCGGGGCTGAAGCCCAAAGCCGTTGTGCTGGTAGCCACCGTGCGTGCGCTCAAGTATCACGGTGGTGTGGCCGTTGCCGACCTCAATCGCGAAAATCTTGCCGCGCTCGAAGCGGGTTGCGTGAACTTGCAGCGCCATCTGCACAACATCCAGCACAACTATGGGCTGCCCTGCGTGGTGAGCATCAACCACTTCACGGCCGATACGCCTTCCGAGATCGCGCTGCTGCAGGAAAAGATCGCGAGCTTTGGCGGACGCTCCGTTGTCGCCAGACACTGGGCTCATGGCGGTGCGGGCGCGGAAGAGCTTGCGGTGGTTGTGTCGTCCCTGGTGGACGAGGGGAAAGCTGAACACACCTTCGTCTATCCCGAACAAGCCACGCTCTGGCAGAAGATAGAAGCCATCGCCACGAAGATTTACGGGGCTTCAGGCATCACCGCGCCAGCCAAGGTCAGGGATCAGTTGAAGGCCTGGGATGCCAGTTACGGCAGTTTCCCGGTCTGTATTGCCAAGACGCAGATGTCATTCTCGACAGATGCCACGGCCCGCGGCGCACCCAGCGGCCACACCGTGGAAATCAGCGATGTGCGAGTGGCAGCAGGGGCGGGCTTCGTGGTGGCAATTGCGGGCAACATGATGACCATGCCTGGCCTGCCCAAGGTGCCCGCCGCGGAAAAGATCGATGTCGATGATGAAGGGCGCATCACCGGACTCTTCTGACCCACGCCGATATTCAACGCGGTTGCGCGCGAGCGTCACCCGCGCTGCTGCGACAAGAGTGGCAGAATGATGCGGTTAAAGTCCCCTCTGAATCGGATGCGAACATGAACCTCTACACCCGGACCGATACCTCGCGCGAAGAAATCGCGCGCATCCTGCAAGCTGCCGATGTGCCCGTGCTGCTGATGGTGCTCTATCAGCTCACGCGCGAGGCGCGCTGGCTGCAGCCACCGTTCCAGCCCAAGCGGGACATCAGTTTTTTTGCTGACGAATCGGGTGGCATGCCGGAGGAAGTCCAGGCCGAAGTGCGCGCCGCGGCACTCGATGTGCTCTGCGACGTGCACGCGGGAGTGCGCGAGATTCCATCTCCGCCCGCTGACGAGGAAGTCAGCCGCATGATGAGCGTCTGTATGGGCGAGAGCATTCCGGTCGAATACGTTCCGATGATGCTGGAGGAAATGGGACTGCGCCGGCGCGATCCGGAATGGACAGTCAAGCCACCCGTGCATGAGGTGGAAGATTTCCAGGTGTTGGTCATCGGTGCGGGAATGTCGGGCATTCTCGCGGCGTTCAAGCTGAAGGAAGCCGGAATCAGCTACCAGATCGTGGAGAAGAATCCGCGCCTGGGGGGTACCTGGTATGAGAACCGATACCCGGAGGTCGGGTGCGACGTTCCCAACCATTTTTATTCCTATTCGTTCCGCCCCAATCCCGACTGGTCGGGCTACTACTCCAAGGGTGAGGAAATAGAAGCCTACCTCGAGCGCTGCGCCATGGAGTTCGGCGTGCGCTCGGACATCCGTTTCCAGACTGAAGTGTTGTCAGCGCATTACCACAATGCCAGCGCGCGCTGGGAAGTGGTGTTGCGCTTGCCGGACGGGCAACAGGAAATTCGTTACTTCAATGCGGTGATCTCGGCCACGGGCCAACTCAATCGCCCCAAGATGCCGAATATCGAAGGCCTCGAAACCTTCAAGGGACCAGCCTTCCATACCGCGCGCTGGCCGGAGAATGTGACGCTGGAAGGTAAACGGGTCGCCGTCATCGGAACCGGGGCGAGCGCGATGCAGCTGGTGCGCACGACTGCCGAGAAGGCTACCCACCTCACCATCTTCCAGCGTTCCCCTCAGTGGGCAATTCCCAGCCGGGACTACCACCGTACAGTAAGCGCAGAAAAGAAATGGTTGTTCCACCACGTGCCGTTCTACCTTGGGTGGTATCGCTTCACCTTGGCATGGCGCTTCAGCGATCAGCTTCTGAAGACCATAGAGCGTGATCCGCAATGGCCTCATCCGGAGCGTTCTGCCAACTATCGCAACGACCGGCACAGGGAGCGGCTCACCGAGTATCTGCTGTCAGAAATCGGCGAGCGCACGGATCTGATCCCCAAGGTCTTGCCGGACTATCCGCCCTACGGCAAGCGCATCCTGGTGGACAACGAGTGGTTCAAGACTTTGAAGCGCGACAATGTCTCACTCGTGACCGAGGACGTCCTGCGCATCACACCCAAGGGTGTGGTGACCGCCGATGGTGTCGAACACGAGGTTGATATCATCATCCTCGCTACAGGGTTCGAGGCGACACGGCTCCTCGCTCCCATGGAAGTGGTGGGGGGCGACGGCAAGTCCCTGCGTGAGGTCTGGGGCGACGACGATGCGGCGGCATATCTCGGAATCGCCGTTCCTGGCTTTCCCAACTTCTTCTGCCTGTATGGCCCCAACACCAATCTCGGCCACGGCGGCAGCATCATCATGATTGCCGAGTGCCAGGTCCGCTATGTGATGGCTTGTCTCATGCGCATGCTGGAGCAGGAAATCGTTGCCATCGACTGCAAGCCCGAGGTGCACGAAGAGTTCAAACGCAAGCTGGACGCCGAGCATGCAAAGCTCGTCTGGACCACGCCGGGCCTGGTCAACTGGTATCGCAACAAGGCGGGGCGCGTGGTGTCGGTGATGCCCTGGCGTCTCGTCGACTACTGGACTTTCACACGCGAACCGGACTTTGACGATTACGCACTGAGACGCCGGGCCTGAGTGGACTCTGCCGTCCCCTGGCCCCGGCGCAAACAGAGTAACGGCCGAGCAATCAGGTGATTCCGAACTGCAGGGCGGCCAGACGCGCGTAGAGGCCTTGCTGCGCCACCAGTTCCGCGTGTGTGCCCTGTTCCACCAATCGCCCATGTTCCAACACGAGGATGCGATCGACGTTCTGCACGGTGGCCAGGCGATGCGCAATGATGAGCGTGGTGTGATCCTTCATCAGCTCGGTCATGGCCAGTTGCACCAGGCGTTCGGACTCCGCATCGAGGTTGCTTGTGGCTTCGTCCAGCAACAGGATGGGTCGGCGTGACAGGATGGCGCGTGCTATGGCGAGCCGCTGACGCTGGCCGCCGGACAGGCGCACACCGCGCTCCCCCAAAGGTGTTTCGATTCCCTCGGGCAGTCTTGCAATGAATTCCGCCGCGTAAGCTGCCTCGCACGCCGCACGTACTTCAGCGTCGGTGGCCTCCGGGCGCCCATAGCGGACGTTCTCCGCCACGCTGGCGGCAAAGATCACAGGCTCCTGAGGCACCAGCGCAAAGGCGTGTCGCAGGTCAGTGGGGTCGAGTCGCTTCACATCCACGCCGTCAATCAACACGCGGCCCTGACCCGGATCATGGAAGCGCAGCAGCAGCTGGAACAAGGTGGTCTTGCCTGCGCCGGAAGGCCCGACAAGCGCCACCTTCTCACCGGGCGCGATGGACAGGGACAAGGCCTGCAAGGCGGGTGTGTCCGGACGCGCGGGATAGCTGAATGTCACGGTTTCCAGCGCCACCTCGCCGCGCAGGGGAGAGGGCAAGGCAGTGAGCGACTCGCCTGCCGGCGGGGGGGCGATCGTCGGTTGCACAGTGAGCAGCTCGATCAGTCTTTCCGCGGCACCCGCTGCACGTTGCAGATCCCCCATCACTTCGGCGATTGCCCCGACGGCACCGGCGACCAGCACCGCATAGAACACGAAGGCGGAGAGTGCTCCGGGCGAAATTCGACCTTCCAGCACGTCATGCCCACCCACCCACAGGATCGCCCCGATGGCTGTGAAAGCCAGGAACATGACCAGCGCAACCATCAGCGCCCGGACCCGGATGCGCGCGCGCGCAGTATCAAACTGGGCCTCCACGCGAGCACCGAAGTGTGCGCGGTCAGCGGCCTCGTGGGTGTAGGCCTGCACGGTGCGTATCTCGTGCAGGGTTTCGTCGACATAGGCGGCGACATCGGCGATGCGATCCTGGCTCTGTCGGGAAAGCCTGCGCACCCGCTTGCCGAGGATGATGATGGGCAGGAATACCAACGGGATGCCAATGAGCACCAAGCCTGTGAGCCTGAGCGAAGTGACGGCGAGCATTATCAGGCCGCCGGCCATGATGAAGAGATTCCGCAGGGCGAAGGATGCCGAGGAGCCCACCACAGCCTCGATCAAGGTGGTGTCATTGGTCAGCCGGGAAATCACCTCGCCCGTACGCAGGTCCTCGAAGAATGCAGGTGGCAGGTCGAGCAGGTGATTGAACACTCCACGGCGGATATCGGCAGTGACGCGCTCACCCAGCCAGGTCACCAGATAGAAGCGGGCATAGGTGGCGATGGCGAGCAGGAGGATGACGCCACCCATACCGGCCAGAGCACTGTCGAGAAAGGCCGGATCCTTGCGCTCGATGCCCAGGTCGATCACTAGGCGCAGGCCTTGGCCGATGGCCAGTACGCTGCACGCGGCGAGTACGAGTGCCAAGGCGGCACCCACGAGGCGCAGCCTGTGCGGAGAAATGTATCGCCACAGCAAACGAAGCTGGCGCAAGTCGCGGGAAGCGGGCCGACGGGCGGGGGAATCTGGAGGTGGCATTACTGACTCGCGGGAATGATCGGCGGCAGGCCTGCGGGGTGGGTTAAGCTTGCATCCGTCCCTGCCCTCAGGAAAGTGTCGATTATGAGCGCCCATCCCGCCGCTGGCCAATTACCCACTGCGGCCGACCTCACCGATCTGCGGAAACTCGTGATGGACTACTTCGGGCAGCGGCCTGATCCGGCCAACGCCGCGCAAGCCGTGGCATTTGGCACTTCCGGGCACCGCGGTACCTCGGGCAACGGAAGCTTCAATGAGGCCCATATCCTGGCCATCACCCAGGCGATCTGTGAATTCCGGCAGGGCGCCGGCATCGACGGACCTTTGTTCCTGGGCATGGATACCCATGCGCTCTCCGCTCCCGCCCACGCCAGCGCAATTGAAGTTCTGGCCGCCAACGACGTGGAGGTCCGCATCGCGCGTGACGACGAATTCACGCCCACGCCTGCCGTGTCCCATGCCATCCTCGCCTGGAACCGCGGCCGTGAGCGTGGGTTGGCCGATGGCATTCTCATCACGCCCTCACACAACCCGCCGCGCGACGGAGGGCTCAAGTACAACCCGCCGCACGGAGGGCCGGCCGACACTGCAGCCACCCGCTGGATTGAGCGGCGCGCCAACGAATTGCTGGCCCTGCCCGCGGCAATCAAGCGCATGACGCTGGAGAACGCCTTGCGCACCCGGCGTATCCGCACCCACGACTATGTGGCGGGTTATGTGACGGATCTCGGCGAGGCCATCGATTTCGACGCCATCCGCGGTGCCGGCCTCAAGCTGGCGGTCGATCCGCTGGGTGGTGCGGGGATGCGCTTCTGGCCGGCGCTGGCCGCCTATTACCGATTTGATCTCGATGTGCTCAGTCCGGTGCTCGATCCCACCTTCTGGTTTCTTCGCCGTGACTGGGATGGCCAGTTGCGGATGGACCCTTCCTCACCCGCGGTGATGCAGGGCGTGGTGGAACAGGCCGCGGACTATGATCTTGCGCTCGCGTGCGATGCGGATCACGACCGTCACGGCATCGTCACCCGGTCCGGCGGTTTGCTGCCGCCCAATCACTTCCTGGCGGCAGCCATCGATTACCTTCTGCGAACGCGTGGCGAGTGGCCGGTGACCGCTGCCGTGGGCAAGACCATGGTCAGCAGCGCAATGATCGATCGCGTGGTGGCGAGGCTGGGTCGGCGGCTGCACGAAGTGCCCGTGGGCTTCAAATGGTTCGTGGAGGGACTGCGTTCCGGGACGCTGGTCTTCGGCGGCGAGGAAAGTGCGGGTGCCTCGTTCCTGCGTCGCAATGGCGAACCTTGGACCACGGACAAGGACGGCATTCTGCTGTGCCTTCTGGCTGCGGAAATGACTGCAAGGACTGGCGCTGATCCTGCCGTGCACTACGTCCGACTGGAGGCTGATCTTGGTACCTCCTGCTATGCACGGGTCGATGCGCCGGTGACCACCGAGGGCAAGGCGCGCCTGCTCGGGCTTGTCCCCGAGGCCGTGTCGGCAAGCAGCTTGGCCGGTTCGCCGATCACCGCGATACGAACGAATGCGCCCGGCAATGGCGCTCCGTTGGGAGGGCTGAAGGTGGAAACCCGGGAAGGCTGGTTCGCGGCGCGTCCTTCGGGTACCGAAGATGTCTACAAGATCTACGCCGAGAGCTTCCGTGACGAACAGCATCTGCAGGTACTGCAGGCCGAGGCACGCGAACTGGTCACACGGATTATTGCCGACTGAGTTCCGGGACCAACCAGTCCACACCGCTGCCGCGGATGGTCCCCGGGACTTCGAGCGCCTCGGCGAGCCACGGCAGGACCGCCTGCATCTCCGTGTCGAGCTGCCACGGTGGATTGATCATGAGCATGCCAGAGCCCCACAGGCCACCAGTCTCCGCGCCCCGCACGCAAAGGGTTATGCGCAGGATGCGAGGGATACCGGTGGACACGATGCGTTCCAGCATCCGCTCCGTCTCGAGGCGCGCGAGGAGCGGATACCACAACAGGTAAATCCCGCCGCTCCAGCGCTGGTGCGCCTGCTGCAAGGCCTCCACCGTCAGTCGATAGTCGTTCTTCAGTTCATAGGAAGGATCGATGAGCACCACCCCGCGTTTTTCCGGGGGCGGCAGCTGCGCCTTCAGGACAGTCCAAGCATCTTCCTGCACCACCCGGCAGCGCGACACCTTGCCGAAGTGTCTCAGCAGCAGCGCGTGGTCAGTGGAATGTTTCTCGCTGAGCAGCATCCGATCCTGCGGCCTCAGGAAGTGCCGCGCGATGGCCGGTGAACCCGGGTAGTGCCGCAAGCCGCCGTCCGGATTGAGCGCGCGCACCGCTTCCAGCCAAGGCTCAATCAATTCGGGAACGTCGCGGCGCGTCAGAATTCGCGCAATGCCTTGCCGGAACTCTCCCACCTTGAGTGCCATGTCAGAGGAGAGGTCATAACGCCCTGCTCCTGCATGTGTATCGATGTAGCAGAAGGGCGCCGGTTTGCGTTGCAGGGCGAGCAGCGCGCGAGTCAACACCAGATGCTTGAGCACATCCGCATGATTGCCGGCATGGTAGGCATGTCGATAACTGAGCATGGAGAGTCCGCCGGGCTGCGTCGAAGTCTGCTGCGTCGCACCAAGCGCAGGCGTAGCTTGCCGAGTGCAGGGAGTGGAGTGTAACGTCCGGCGCACTGGCCTGGCGAACACGCCCGCGCCATGACCTTGCCCACGAATGAACCAGTCAGGAGAGATCCACGATGAGTCTGCGCTTTGGCGTGCTTTGGCCGTTCCGCAATCCCGATTTCGCACGCGTACCGTGGGAGATGCTTTACCGTGATCACCTCGATCTCATCGCCGACTCGGAAGCGATGGGCTATGACGACTGCTGGCTCACCGAACACCATTTCGTCGATGACGGTTATTCACCGTCCTTGCTGCCCATTGCTGCCGCGGTTGCCGCGCGCACCACGCGCATTCGCATCGGCACGTTCCTGGTTCTGCTTCCGCTGCACAATCCGGTGCGCATCGCGGAAGACACTGCCACTGTCGATGTCATCTCCAACGGTCGCTTCGAACTCGGCGTGGGGCTTGGCTATCGTCGTGAAGAATTCAGCAACCAGGGCATCTCGCACACCGAACGCGGCGCGCGCCTGCAGGAAGGCATCGGGCTCATCCAGCGGCTGCTGAGCGGCGAGAGCGTCACCTTTGATGGCAAGTTCAGCAAGCTGAAGGACATCCGGATCGTGCCCCCGGCCATCCAACGCCCGCACCCGCCGCTGTGGCTTGGCGCGATTGCCCCCAAGGCAATTGAGCGCGCGGCCAAGATGGGCTTCCACTTCCAGGCCGTGGGTTCGACCATGCTGGACAAGATCTACGACGACGCCCTGCGCGCCGCGGGTCGCAACCCCGAGAATTTCAACATCGCCCAGCTGCGCGCAGTGTTCGTGGCACCCAGTCGGGAGCAGGCCTGGGAACTGGCCGCGAAGCCGCTGCATCACATGGCGAGCTGCTATGCGCAGTGGTTTGCGGAGGCCAACGACAAGCCCGGTGATGACAAGGCATTGGAAACCATCATTTCGCCGGAGGAAATGGTCAAGAAACAGCATTTCAGCTTTTTCGGGGAGGATGCCATCGTGGGCACGCCCAAGGACGCCTGCGAGATGATTGCCGAATACACCAAGGCGGGCCGCGTGACCCATCTGGTCACGGCGCAGGCGCTGCCAGGATTGGCCCCGCGTCATATTCGGGCGAGCATGGAACTGTTTGCGAAGGAAGTGGCTCCGAAGTTCAAGAGCTGACGTAAGCTCCGGGCGCCGCACGATTGCGGCCCCGGGACATCTCGATACAACAAAGAAGACACCCTAGTGAGCCTGTACCGAGGTGCCCGTGTGGGCACCTCGGCAATTTTTCTTGCAGAACTCAGGGCAAGTCTGAACCCTCCCGTGTACCGATGTTCGCGACGCCGTATCCGGGCAGCACGAACTGATCATGCGCGAGGCCGAGGATTTTTCCGTCCACTGGACTCTGCAACACGAGTTCCTCGTCTCCAAGCAGGTTCGCGAGCACGCCGACCGGCTCGCCCGCCCGGACCTCGTCGCCCGGTTTCACTCGGCTGAGGAACAGCCCGCCCTCCGGCACCCGCAGCCAGAGGGCGTCACTGAAGATTTCCTGTTTGCCGACCGTCGGGGGCTGCCCTTCACTCATCTTCAACCCTTGCATCAAGGCCGTGAGAGAGCGCACTACCGTATCCACGACCCCGGCTTGTATGGTCTCTGCCGAACCGAATTCGACGGCAACGGCTGTGATGCCGGCCCGCGCAGCCGCTCGTCGCAGCATGCGCCCACTGCCGTCCTCCCACAGTACCGGCAATTCGCCGAATAGCGCGGCAAAGCGCTGAACTTCGGGATCACCCAGATCCGCGCGCAGCTGCGGTACGTTGTAGCGCTTCAAGGATGCCGTGTGTAGATCAACCAGATAATCGCAGTGAGGCTTCAGCACCCTCTCGAACATGGCGTGGGAGAGGCGACTGGCATAGTCATCGCGTGGATCACCGGGGAAGTAACGGTTTATGTCGCGGCGCTCCGGGGTCTCCCGCGAACCCTGCATGAAACCCAGCCAGTTCACCGCGGGTATGACGATCAAGGTGCCGCGCAGCTCGGCGGCGTCGGTCCGTGCCAACATCTGTCGAATCACTTCCACCCCGTTGATTTCGTCACCATGCACGGCGGCGGTGAGGCACAAGGTCGGACCCTGTGTGGCGCCATGGGTGACTATTATCGGAGAGGTGTGGCTGTCGCCCAGAAAGGCAGAGCCGTAATCAAGGTCGATGCGTTGCCGCGCACCTGACTGCACCGGTTTTCCGAGCACGGAAATCGGTTGCTCAGGATCGGCGAAGCCTGCAGCTGCGGTCAGGGCCAGGACGATCCCAAGACCGGCGCCGGCAAATCGTGATCGCGCCATGCCCTAACGCCGCACGGAGGAGGGGCGTGTGGGATCAGCCGTTGGCTTGCGGCGCCGGCGCGTTCAGCGCGCGACGCCGAAGGCCTCGCGCTGGGCCATGAAGGTTTCCACGTCGCAGGCCATGATTAGCAGGTCGTGGAACTCCCCGTTGCGATCCCGGACTTCGTCCTTCAGCAGTGCTTCGGGTGTGAAACCGAGTTCCTGGAACAGTGCGCGCGCGCTGGTCTGATCCGTGGTCATGCGAGCGACCACCTTGCGGATACCCAGCGACAGCGCAAGGTTGAAGGCTTCGCGCGTCATGTAGCGCCCGAGGCCACCCCCACGGGCACGCTGGCCTATCTGCACGCGCAGATCCGCGACATGCGCAGACCAGTCGAGTTCGGTGAGGTGGATGGAGGAATAACCCACGATGCCTTCGTTGTCCTCGCACAGCAGGGTGTGCATGGCACCGCGCTTCAGCGCATCCAGCCAGCGCCCGATGCCTTCGCTCTTGGTGATGTCCCGCCGCATGAAGAGCAGGTCATGGGGTGGAAGCTTGAGCGCAAATTGGCGTACCACCTCACCATCGTGCTCCGTCATCTTGCGGATGTGATACTGCTTGCCACCCAAGGTCACGTCTTGGGGATATTGCGGGGCATTGCCGGGTTTCTGCGCCATGGGCGAGTTCTCCTGGGGCGACGAAAGGATCAGACGGAGCGCATGCTCAGCCATTTGTCGAGCTGGGGCCACAGGCGATAGACCGCGTTGCCACCGGCGATGAGGCTTACATGGCCCCCCTTGACCACGATTTCATTCTTGTCCTTGCTGCCGACCAGTTTCACGAGATCGCTGGATGCCGCTGTCGGCACGATGTGGTCGTATTCCGCTGCGACATGCAGGAAGGGCACGCGGATTTTACCGAGGTCGACCCGTTTGTCATCCAGCACATACTCATTGCGGACGAGCTTGTTTCCGCGCAGGAAGTCATTGACCAGATCACGCGCCAGTGACCCGGGTACCGGCAGTTGCTCGGTGGCCCAGCGATCGAAGCGCAGGCTGGCCTTGACGAAAGCATCGTCCTGTACGTTATTCAGGAGCTGCATCTGATTGGCCTGCTTCTGGAGCGGCCGCAGCGCCTGGATCGATGCATTTATCATGTCGCCCGGAATCACCCCCAGCGCATCGACAAGGCGATCGATGTCGAACGCCTGGGTTTCCACCCAGGCCTTGTAGAGCGCCATGCCTTCGGCGTTGACGGGGGTGGTGAAGCACACCAGATTGCGGACGGGACCCTTGTTGTGGATGGCCGCGTTCACGGCTGCAAGAAATCCACCCAGGCAGTAACCCACGAGAGAGACATCGTTCTCGCCGGAATCCTGCTGCACGTGCGCGATGCTCTCGTCGATGAGATCGAGGGCGAAATCCTTCATGCCGAGGTGCGCGTGCTCCCGACGAGGCGGCACCCAGTCCATCAAGTACACGTCATAGCCCTGCAACAACAGATACTCGATGAAGCTCTGGCCCTTGGCCAGATCCAGGATGTAGCCGCGAGCGACGGGCGACATCACGATGAGGACCGGAACCCGGTAGACCTCATCGGTCATCGGAAGATAGTGGTACAGCCGCAGAGAATCCCGGGTGTAGACGATTTCCTTCGGCGTGGGTCCGACATCGAGTTCCAGCGAGGCCTGCTGCAACGCCAGCCCGGGAATGTTGCGCGACAGGGCACGTTCAACCGACTTGCGGACCTGTTCCTCGAGTTCGGCACGCTCGGCTTTGGTTGGGGCATGATGCGCAGGCTTGTTCACGATGGCCGCACCCCTACGCTTGGTGCTGGGGCGGCCGACGCGTCCGCGCGGGCTTCACCGACGCACTCGTCTCGCCCGAGGTTTCATGGCCGGCAATCGAATTGGCCTGGGCCAGCTGAATGCGCTGCTGCCGCAGTTCGACCTGGATGGCGGCGAGCGTATCCTCAATCTGGCCCAGACGATCACTCACATCCAGCACATCGGAGCGCGAGGGGAGATTGAGATTCGCCAGGTACTGGCTCATCGCCTCGCTGAACATGCGATGCGAGTGCAGGGCTTCCTGCATGTAGCGTCCCATGCCCTTCGAAAATTTCTCGTCACCCATCATCTCGGTGAGCGCCTGGCTCCAGGCTTTTTCGGATTTGACGAACCATTCGCGCCAGACAGCCATCGGATTCAGTTTGTCCTTCTCCATTTTGAACTCCTTGCCGCTCCGCTACGCCTTTGGCGGCGAGCGATGGTCGCCTTCAATTTTCTGATGCAAGCGTCGCGCGATGGCCTTGTAGACCTCAGCGTCGTACACCATGCCGATATGGGTGCATTTCACCTCCGTGTTGGCCGAGTGGTCTTCTTCCAGGCAGCTGCTCCAATGAGCCACGCCATCCTGGCGGGAGAACACTGCAAACTGGGGCACGGGGCGCGGCTGCGGCTGGACCAGGTTCTTCACGAAACTGCACAGGCAATGACCGGTGCCGCAGGAGGCATGGAGGTTGCGACCCACCAATCCACTGCGCGTGCCCTTGAGTTGATCCCAGATACCCA
>Ga0315909_10001219_pt1 | contig 34646 bp, 34 predicted proteins | sample LakEriMetagenome_11_FD_203527 | JGI IMG/M metagenome (GOLD analysis project Ga0315909, IMG submission 203527) | Freshwater fungal communities from buoy surface, Lake Erie, Ohio, United States - Buoy 2 MA125 | ecosystem: Environmental > Aquatic > Freshwater > Lake | place: USA: Lake Erie, Ohio... | reverse complement strand
TGAGAAAGAGGCCCTACTCGCTGAGCAAGAAGCTCTCCTTGCTGAGGAGGAACCTGCAAACCAGGAAGAAGCCCTTGCTGCTGAGAAAGAGGCCCTACTCGCTGAGCAAGAAGCTCTCCTTGCTGAAGAAGAAGGGTAAAAAATGTTATCAGATCCCTTATAGACTGTGTTCACTAAAAGAATTCACGTATTTCGTGCGGGTGATCAGACCTCTGCCCAAGGAATCAAGCGGACATTCTCTCCAGAAGATCTTCAGCAAGTTGTCGACACATATGACCCTTCGGTCCATGAAGCTCCTATAGTTCTTGGCCACCAGGGTGATAACGATAGTTTGCCTTCTTTTGGGTGGATCCAAGGATTTTCGAGGGAGGGACAAAATCTTTACGCAGATGTCTCTTTTACGGACACCGCTAAAGATTTGGTCAAAAACGGTCACTACCGAAAAGTATCAATTTCCTTCTACTCCCCCGATAGCCAAATCAACCCGCACGGGGGAAAGTGGAGCGCAAGGCACCTGGCCTTGCTGGGGGCATCTCCCCCGGCTGTTAAAGGACTCGAACCTTTCTCATTCAATGAGGCAGAGGGGTGCTTTGACTTCGCAGTGACTTTGTCCCCGGCCCAAATCTTTGATGACGAACTCGGTCCTACCTTGATCGTTGAAAAGAGCCCTCTCGAGGTTCTTCGCGAAAAACTTGAGGAAGTTCGACAAGATGTTTCATCCGCTGTCAAAGATCTTCAAGAGTCTGGCGATACTCAGAAGGAAACTAGCGTGGATGAAGCGGCTGGTGCACAAGCTCCGACCGAAATAACCAGCCCCGAGGAAAACCAACAATTTACGGAGGGCGCCAAAACCAACGAAATCACTCAGCAGACGGCTGAACTTGAAGACCAATTCCCAGAGGAACAATTTATGGAAGACGGAAAAATCAGCCGTAAGCACGCCAAAGGTGCCCACGGCCAAGTAATGCAGGTTGTAGAAAACGTCTACGACGAGCAACACAAAGAGCTGCCCCCCGCTCTTAAAAAGAAAGCCGAAGAAATGAAGGCCAAAGCCAAGGCTCACCCTGGCGAAAAGGTTGAAATGGAAGAAGGCGACGAAATGGACTATGATGAGTCCGGTCGTTATGAAACAGCCCGTTCATCTGACAACGGTTACGCCGACCGGATGAGCACAGGCAAGGAAGGCAAAGGCGGTGTTGGCGACGACCGCATGAACACTGCCAAGAGCGGTGAGCAGGAAGCCGATCGCGTTAGCATTGCCAAGAATTCTGAGCAGGATTCCGATCGCAAAAAGACTGCCAAAGACGGCTCAGATAACGCAACTGGTGAATCCCGTTGGGCCGGTCAAGCCGATGCTGAAGATCGCACCATGAACGGCGACCAGTACGACACCGACGCTGACAGCTATCCTGAACCGAATCAGCCTAAAACTGCTTCCGGTTCTAACCCTGCTGGCCGCGAAGACGCTGATACCAAGATTCCTACCGAAACCGAAGAATCGCCTGACAACGAAGTGTTCGCAGTTAGCACCATCAACGTTATGTCTGATGGAAGCATGCGCGTAATGCGTCAGAAGAGCAGCGATGGTCGTCAAGCCACCAAGGGCGGCAAGATTGACCACGCCGAGCCTGAGGCAGACGAGGTAACTTCCGAGCTGGGCGTAACTGCGATGGGCGAAGTTGACGATCTGACCCAAGGCAAAGCCAAACTCAAGAAAGGTCAACTGGAGCCTGGTCACTTTGAAGGTGGTGTTGCCGAAATCACCGGTCCTGACGGTGTGTTCGCAGAGGGTTACAAAGGAGAGAAGAAATCTTCTAAGAAGCAACTCACTCCTGGTGCAATGGATGAGATTGACGAAGCTGCTCAAGTTGTTGGTCCCGAAGGCGCTTTCGCTGAGGACAATCTGAGCGGTGATTTTGAAGGTGGCCCTAATCAAACCGCCAAGCGTTCCGGAGGCGTTTTCGCTGAAGAGCACGGTGAGAAGAAGAGTCCTTACACCAAGACTGGATTCGGTTCCACTTACGAGGAAGACGGCGACGACGACGCCGACGAAGAGGACTACGCCGACGAAGAGGACTACAACGAACTTTCCGCTGACCATTGTGGAATGGATTACGGCATGGGTTCAATGGCCCAAGCCAAGCCGTACGGTTTCCCCGCCGCCATCTTCGAGGAGCTCAACCGCCTGAAGAAAGAGCACTCTGAACTGCAGCGTCGCTTCGCTGAAGAGAAGATGAATGCCCGCAAGGCCAAGATCGCCTCTTTCGTTGAGTCACTCTACGAAGATGGTCGCCTGACTGATGGCATCATGCCTCAGTCCGAGCTGCAAAGCTACTGCGAAGGGCTTGACTTCGGAACTCTTGAGTTCTCCGAAGGTGAAACTGCCGCCACGAAACTGCTTGGCCTGCTGAGCAAGCTTCCTCCGATGGTTTACTACGATGAGGTCGCCGGTGGAACTTTCCAGTTCGCCGAGGAAGATCTTGACCCCCACGCAAAAGCTTTGAAACTGGTTGAATCCGAAGGAATCGACTACGTTGAAGCTATCAAGCGCACAATGTACAACTGAGGTTTGAAATGGATCTCCTCTCTCTGATTGGCATGGCCACGAAACGGAGGGGAGATTACTTCACCCAGGCCGAGGCTCTACGAAAGAAAGTGAACTCTCAAGCTGAGCTTGAAGAGCGCATGACGGAGGAGTCGAAAGTTTTGGTGAAAGGTCTTCGAGATAAGCAAATGAGATGGGAGGAGTACGAAAGGTCTCTTCTCGATAAAACTCTCATCTCTGCGCTTGCCGCTGTCAACCTCGGCGCCGAAGATATCAACCCTCGCGGTAAGATGGAGCGGGCGTGGCCAACCATCGTTGGCGAAATGTTACCGCCCTTGCATGAATTTTTGGTTGAAACAAAAGACGCACTCGACAACGGAGGTATTCTGTTGGGCGACAAAACACAAGATTTTAGTGAAGTTAAGAGTTGGCCTGGGTTGTTGGTTCGCGTTATTCGCTACTTGGCAAACCCTTCCTACTCTTTCTTCAACCTTGGCCAGTATTACGTTCGACAAGATCAGGGATACAGGGAAATGCAGAGAGTTCCGAAACTCGACTCAAGAACTTGTCCCGATTGTATAATGTTTGGTCGACTTGGTTGGCAACCTCTGGGCACCCTCCCCATGCCAGGTAAAGAATGTCAGTGCTACGACCGCTGCCGGTGTAGCATTGAATACCGCTAAGGGTAAAACCATTCAGTTTAACTGGGTGTAAAAACAAGTCCCAGAGTAAACAAATTGAAGTCCTCATACTTTGGAGAATTCCATGGCTACAAACGCAGGTCCCGTATACGGCCGTCAGTACATCCGTTACGCAGAAACTTTCGAAGCTCCTGCTGACAATCAAGATGGCGATCCCGGCGTAGTTGAAATCGGCGAATTCCGCGCCGTTTCTTACGCTACCTGGGCTGGCCCTAACTTCGCTGCTGCCCCCGATGCTTTCACTACCCCCGGCGGCGTAGACACCATCGTTGGTATCAACCAGGCTTACATGCCTACCGCTCTGGCTCAACCTTACACCGCTCGTCAGCTGACCGTTGCTACCTCCGGTCTTCTGCTGGTTGAAGTTGCTCCAGCTGCTGTTCTGACCGATCTGACTCTGAACACTCAGCTCGAAATCAACTCCCTCGGCCAAGCCGTTGGCGTTGGCGACGGCACCCCCGTCACCCTGGACGGCACCACTCCTCTGATTCGCGAGCAAATCGGAATCGGCGGTCGTAAGTTCGCCCTTGTCAGCTTCGCCTGATAATTAACTTCAGTTGGGCATCCTTCGGGTGTAAGTCCCAACTGTGGTTTTCAACCATTTGAAGTCGTTTAACTATCTCGGAGCCTCCCTCCCATGATGAACCTCCAGCAAACCTATGCTGGCGTAGATCCAATTCTGACTACGCTCGCACAAGGTTTCATGCTTCCGGCGACTAATATCGCCAACTTTATTGCCCCCGTTGTTGACACCCCGACTCGTGCTGGCCGCATTCTGCGCTTCGGCAAAGAGCAATTCGCCATCAACGACTTCCGTCGTGCATACGGAACCAACATTCCGTTCGTTCAAAGCCGTTACGATGCTGAGCCTTATGCGCTTGAGCAAGAAGTCGTGGCTTGGGAACTGCCCGAAGAAGTCATCGAGAACGCTGGTGAAGGTCCTGCTCAGGTTGACCTGCGTGCGATCGAAACTCGCAACGCCATGTCTCGCCTGATGAATGCTTACGAGTACACTGTAAGCCAGGCCGTAACCGTAACCGCTGGTTACAACCCTTACGAGCCTACCGCTGGTGCTGGTACTCAGACCGGCCTTGGTTTCACCACCTGGGCTAACTTCCAGACCGCCTACGGTTCTGCCGCTGGTCCTTCGGCTTGGTCTTCACTGACTTCCAACCCGATCGAGGACATCCTGACCCTGAAGCGTTCGGTTGCCAACCAAATCGGTATCCGTCCGAACTCGATGGTTCTGGGAACTGCCGTGTTTGATCAACTGCTGACCAACCAGGCTATCCTTGAGCGCATCAAGTACACCACTGCCGATTCAATCGACACAGACCTGCTTGCTCGTTACTTCGGTCTTGAGCGTGGTCTGCGCGTTGCTGAGGGCCGTTATCTTGCCACCGATGGCACCCTGCAGCCTGTGTTCCCTTCAAACGGAATCCTGCTGTTCTACAGCCCCAATGGTCCTTCAGATAGCGTAATGCCTGCTGGTGGTGCTAATGCTGCTACCCCTGCTTTCGCTTACACCTATCAACTGACTGGCACCCCTGCTGTTCGCCCCGAGTACTACATTCGTGAGCGTCGCGTGGTTCGTGCTGAAATCACTGTTGAGCGTGTTGTTAACCTGGTGGGTCTTGGTGCCACTGGTCTTATCGGTTCTGGCGCGATGATCTCCAACATTCTTGGTTGATCCAAGAAATACATAAGGAGGTGTCATCATGGCTATTTTAAGACCGATTACCAAGTCTCAGTACGAAGTTTCATTCACAGCTCTTGGTGGGCCCACTTTCACAGCGGTGTTCACTAAGTTCAGCGGTGTCAAGGATTCAGCCGAAGACAGCAAGTACGCTAACGGTTCTGGAAACAGACTGTACCACGTCATTGGACCGAGAACCGCAGACGACGTAACGTTAGAGGCCCCGTACGACCCTACCATCTTCAAACAACTCGAGCAATTCTGGCTTTCGTACAACTGTGAGGAAATCACAGTTACCGTGACCCCTAAAGATTGCGTCGGCGCTGGTTCTGCTCCTGCAGGCGGCCAATACGTGCTTTACGGTTGCCAATACAAGTCAGTCACAACCGCTGACGTTGACCGTGAGAGCGGAAACGTTCAGACGATCGAGTGCTCGTTCACAGTTAACTACTGGGAGAGAACCTGATCCTCGGGTTCAGAGTTACTTATCCCCGGCTTCGGCTGGGGATTTTTTGTAGGGTAAAACCAATTCAAGAAGGCAATCCGTAGGGATTCATGAAGACAACTTTTTCTAGTGGTGTAATCGTTACAAGCCAGTGGCTTAACGGTGCTAAGCAAATTACGTTCGATGGTCAAGATCTCGATTGGCACTACCCTCCACTTGGTTTAAACTCGTTCATCACGGCTGGCCCGAACGGGCTTGACTCAAGATACGTTACTTTGGACACCCCTCAACCAAACCTGGAAGGGGACCAATTCGTTAGCGGGCTAGCAATTTCTGGCACCAAAGTTGTCACGGGTGTTTGGAATTTTGGTTATGCGGTCGGAAAGACCAACCCAGAGAACGTAATTGAAAACGCACCGAAAAGCTATACCACCAACGACAAATATGATTTCGCTGCTGGAATCAACCCCTCCACGATCCCACAAAGGTTCGACGCTCTTCAACTTGAGGACTTGATCACAAAACTCGTTCTCAAAGAGCAGATTGAGTACTTGTTGGACACTTTGGTGATTGACAACGGCTGGTACTACCTTGAGAACTCGGCGGGACAACCTTGCGATCCCCCTTGCAACAATTACTCTGCGCCGGTACTTGGTGCCAGCACTACGATTTGCGAACCCTGCTGAGGCTGATAAATGCCTAGATACGCACCATTACCGTCAGTTTCGATTGACCCTCGAAATGAAGCAGAGCTTGTTCAAGCTGCTTCACAAAGAGTATATCAAGCCTCTAACCAAACGTTAAACGACTTCAGCTCTGGAAACCCTCTGGCTGCTTTGCTGGAAGGGCAGGTTTTCGCGCAGGGTGAGTTTCTCTTTTGGGCGAACCAGCTGCCAGAAAAGATTCTGCTTGAGTGGATTGGTCCTTTCCTGGGTGCGATGAGACGCCTTGGGACTGCGTCTCTCGCTCGTCTTGTACTTACAATACCGCCTTCAAACAGCCCCGTCACAATTCCCTCCGGCTCTTCGTTCACAACTGACCCGAACATCACCGGCGGCCAAGTTTATTCTTTCCTGACTGCTGAGAATTACACTTTCTCGCCAGGAGAGACGGTTATTTACGTGCCGGTATTCTCAGAGTTTGTCGGGTCGCTTTACAACGTGCCTGCGAACTCGATCGTCGGCTCTTCAGCGATAAACGTCGCTGGTTTGAGTGCAATAAATCCTGAGCCCGCAACCGGTGGATCGGACGTTGAAACTTACCAGGAAGTTCAGGAACGTTTTTTCACGTTAATTCGTCGAAAGAACCCTGTAAGCGCGCAAGATTGGCAGGACTTCTTCATCGACTTTTACGGAGTAGGGACTCAAACATCGGTGCAACCCAACAGAGGGTCTGAATTCTCGTACAATTACTTAACCGACTACATCCTACCAAGCGGTCAAGTATCATTCTTCGTTCTTGGTCCTGGCGGTGTTGAACTAACTGAGGAACAACTCAGCAGGGGTCAAAATGTGGTGAACTTCTCTGTTCCGGTCGGAACAACGGGACACCTGTATCCCCTAACACTTAGCCAGGTTCAATACGACATTACCCTGGAAGTGGATGCCAACAGTTCTTTCGGAGTGAATCTACGGAACTCCTCGTTGAACTTCCGGGACAGGCTTTTCCAGTTGCTTCAGCCCGGCAACGTTTTTCCTTCCTCTACCGATCCGAGCGTAAGCGACGTTGATTCCGCTTTCTACGCAACGTTTGACGCGGACACTCGGTACGTTAACCCGCGAATTGTAACCGCGAAGGCATACAACACTCCGCCACAACTCGGACCTTCTGCTGCGCTTTATACGCAGGTCTACGCTTTTGACCCATCTGAGCAACTTCTGAACCAAAACGACTTGGTTTTGGAGACGATTCCGACAACGTCTTATTATCCCGTCCTTACCTCTTTTACTCCGTACTCTGCCGAAAAGAAAGATCAGACGATTTACGGAAATCTGGTCATGAGGCAAATTCAACTTCTGCAAGCGGGAAGTTACAACCAAGGTGACGTTGTTTACTGGAGCCCAGCGAGCGGTGGCGACGGAAAACTCCATGTGATCCTTGACAACATCAACATCGGCTCCTTAGCAGAAATTCCCCTTCTCATTTCAGCTGGAGGCAAGATATCCGGAGAGAAAACCTACTCACCGTGGTCGATTGGAAACAGCTACGTAAGCGGTTTTGGCAGTTTTTACGACCCCGAGATAGTAGAATACGACTATGTTCCAGGTGACGGTCAGTTCGTTCCCGAAACGCCCCAAGAACTCTTGATCGGTCCCATTTCCGCCTTAGGGACAATTACTCCTGGTTTGGGATACACAGACGGAAATTATACGAATGTTCCTTTTGTTAACACCACTGGATTCGGCGTGGGGGCAACAGCAAACATCACGGTTTCCGGCGGCGTTGTGACAGACGTGGCGCTTATCTTCCCCGGTGAAGGTTATACACCAGGGTCGATTTTAACAGCAGATGATTCAAACCTTGGCAACAGTGGAGTTGGCGCTGGTTTCAGCATCCCTGTTACAGCAGTTACCGTCCCAAGAATCGGGAGTTTGGTTTGGGTTGTTGATCAAAACTTCACTCTCGAGGCTCCCTCAAATATCACAACAAGCGCACTTTCCGCAGGTCTTTTAGGAAGTTCGGTGGTTCCCGACTCCCTGGTTCCCGGAAACTCGTATTTGTCTGGAACGTGGGTTACCACTCCTCAAATCGGATCCGGACCGAATGCGGTGGCAGACCCTTACTACAACTACGTGGACCCCTTGAAGGGTGGCGTGAACAAATTTGCCTACGTTTTGCAGGGATTTGTGTACGAGCCAAACGACTTAGCGGTCAAAGAATACTTCGACACACTTGTTGAGCTCGGAATCATTCAAGAAATCGTGGTTCAAAATGCAGACCTCGGTTTGCCAGTGTACAAGTACAAACCCCGTTTCCCGGTGGGAACCTACCTGGAGTACAAGGAATCGAGTGTGTCAGCACCACAGTATTTTGTAGCAACTCAGTACTTCACGCCGGACAGCACTTTGATTAACGATTTGCTGGATCAAAACCTCGTTTTACCGTTGGCTTACACGCCTTCTCAGGTAGTTTCACTTGCTGAGTCTATTAACAACGGCACGGTTAAAACTCCGCAGAGAATGTTCCGGTTCTTCAAGGGTGACACCACATTCTTCAGACAAGGTAGTGAGATTCTTTCCTACACTGCGACGACGAACGTAACACCTCTGTTTGACTTTTCAGTCTACTTTCAGAACCAAGTGTTTGTGCCCTCGGCTGATGTCGCTGACAGCGCCCTCCTGACTCTGCCGTACATTCCCTATTTCAACCCGGACTACTCGCTCTACTCCGAGGATACGATTGTTTCGGAGGATGGTAGAAACTTGTATCGAGTCATGCGAGCTTTCTCGCCAGTGCCAACCGTTACCGACTGGACGAACACCACTGTCGTCAACACAACCAGAATCGAAGAGTACGAAGGTAACCTTCTTCGGTACGTGAATGCTTACACTTGCGACGAGCAGATCAAATCTCAGTTTGGTCGGGATATCTCGGCGATCAAACTTGGTATCGCAAGCATTACGTTAATCCCTAAGAATGGTGGCAGGTTCAGTAACGCTTCGGCTCCCTACTTGTACGTTTGGGAGAACGCTTCTACTTCGACGGAAGTTCCGCAGCTTTCCTGGTTCACTGGAACAACCTACCCCTATTCGCCGCCGAACTATAGAAACGGGACTATGGGGCTATGAGTCAACAGCTTATTCCCATTGACGGTGGGGTTCAAACCATTCAGACGAGCACTCAAGGTAGGACTATTAGCACCTTGTCTGATCAGTCAATCGAGGTTAAGAACCTGAGAACCAGGGAAACCGAGTGGATTCCAGGGGGAAGGCCGATTTACAGACGCTTGCCCGCTGTAAGTGAGACCTACCAGGTCAACTTCTTTGACATAATTCCTGCGTCAAACACTGCTATTCAGCTTGACACAGTTCAAGATGTGGGATATGTTTTTATCCCGTGGGGAGAGGGCATCTTCGGACCTACTTCCCTTGAGGTGGTTGCTTCTGCAACTTTTGAAAACTTGATTGTCAAGTCGGGTCAGGTTGTGTGGAAGTATGGGACGATCGCAGTCCCTCCGACCATTCTCAATCTGCAGGAGTTGGACTTCGACAGCGGTCGCTATCTTGTTGCTTATCAGCTTAGCTACGACGACAGCCCGGTTGAACATCTTTACCAAGTTAACGACTATTTGTTAACTGGAACCAAGTTGCTGATCACATCGAGCACCGATTCGGTTATCGGGTGGAGATACCCTGCTCTAAACGCTTTCCTAAGCTCAGACACTTTTTGGTCGAACCAGGACAGCTACTTCCCGCCTTCAACTCAGCCCACTTCCACTTTCCTGGAGTGGGTTAGTGGCGATGACCTACCTTCGGCTTTTTCAAAGGTTGTTTTGCGGTGCCCGTCAGGTTCGAGCTTTTCTGGAAGCGCAACGTTGAGCTATGTTCTAAACAACGTTCCGCAAGAAGTTGTCACAGCTTCTGTGAGTCTAGACGAAACTAGTCAATACTTCGAGTTTCTTATCCCTTCGCCTAGTTTTCAAACCGGGTGGAGAGTGGATTTCACCGATCTGAACATGAAAATTCAGACGATCACTGTGTCAGGGATAGTTACCAAGATGACGAAGAAAGCTGGAGCTTCTTCGCGTTGTGCGCTTTCAATCTACCCTGAGAACGCTGTTCCAAACACAGTTACAAACACTGACGGGGAAGAAATTCCCGTAACCTACTGCAACCTTGCATTCATAGATGTTGGCTCAGACTATCTGTTGCAAGACATACAGGATATTCGACCAATCATTCACCGCGAATACAAACCAGTTGCGGACTGGTTGACGAAACCTTTCGATGAAGAACTCATCGACTTCTATGAGCAATTCTCAGGGTATTCTGTTTTGTGGATGAACCCGGTCGTCTGCATGAGCCAAGAATATCTGTCTCTTGAACTTTACGGTGTGGAACTAACTTAAATGACAGAAGCAAATCCTAGTTTTAGTCCAAGCGAATTTGAGCTTCGGAATTCCACTAACAAGTATCTGTCACCCGAGCAAACCACTCAGGTTGACCTTGCCCAGTCACGAGTAAACGGGCAACTGGACTTCCTGGCGCAAATGCTGGGCTGGAGCGGAAGCAACTACTGGACAAATCTCCCTGAAACCGTTTCTCAGAAAAGGCAACTTCTGGGGGGAACGTTCGGAGTATACAACAATTTCGTTCTTCCTCGTGTCTTCTCTGTCAGAACCTGGGACAATATTGAAGATTTTTCCGCACCGAATGTTGCAGTTGTTGAGATTGAAAGAGACGACCGAATTTCCGCAGGGCAGACGGCATACCTTGACACCGATAGTTACACCATTCAGTCGCTCTCGGAAACTTCCGGCAGAATGCTTCTGAACTTTGGGGAAGTAGACGACACATTCTTCACAAAGATCAACAGCAATGTTCAGCTGCGAATTGACGTTCCTGGCGCAAGACCAGCACCGTTTCTTCGTCCGAGCATCGGAGTTGCTGGAGATAATTCTTTCCACTGTAAGGAAGAACTATCTTTTAGTCCCGTAGCGACTTTGTTTGATGGTCCGACTTTGTTCGATGTTCCGACTCCAACTATTGGGAAACTTATTTTGTTCCCGAGTTACGACACCGGCGAACTTTTTCCTTACCTTTTCCCCATCTTGTTCGCGGGATCTGTATATGCGTTCGACAAACCTGTGTTCCTGTCGTACAGCAGTTCTCTGAGTGTAGATATCGCCCCTGAGTACGACGAAACGATTGAGCGCTGGGTGCTTAGATTACCGGCCAATCTGACCCCGACTTCTGTAGGAGTTACCGCATTTCTGTCGACAGACGGCTATAGCCTTGAAGTTAAGATTCAAAGTTGGGTTGACCCGTCTGATTGGGGAGGGTCTTGCAGCCTTGAGAATTTCCGTGGAGCGTGGGGAAACAAAGGTGGTGCGCTGCCATTCAACTTGGCGTTCGACAGTCTTTCCATTCACGGGTACGACGAAGAAAAGTCCCTATATTTCCCCACTCTTGAGAGAAGTTTGGAGTTCAACGATCTGGTAGACCGGGTTTATGCACAGCGGGCTGAAGTTGATGCGGGCATTCCAGGTGATCTGCCGCCAGGGAAACTTTGGTGGAACAGTTCCACAGGAAAACTCGCGGTCCAAGTGAAGCAAGAAGGTGATTGCCCATTTTGGGTGGAAGTCACCTACAGAGAAGCACCTGAACAAGAGTTGATCCCTGACTTTGTGTTTCCGGATGTCGATTCCTTTTTGTCAGGTTTCGGTCAGGTGCCAGAAAATACGACTTGCATCGTCATTGTTGACATACAAGGTTTAACCGACTCGGCGAACATTCTAGGCATTGAAGGGGGATTCCCTGGTCCTGGTAGTTTGTACCTGTACCCTCAGCCCGGAACGCAGTACTGGGTTCCGATTCGTTTCCTATTTCAGAACGAGTTCGACTTCTCTGCGGCGAGCCAAGGTATACCGTTAAATGTGCCGACCTACGTTTACAACTCAGATGGGCTTTCGCCGTCCACTTCAAACTACTCGGTCAACAATTTAGAGTTTGTGGTCTCAGGGCAATACCAAACAATCCTGTGCAAGGAAGAAAATAACTTTGACTGGACCTTGTTTCCAGACTCAATCTTGAAGTTTATTGCGGACAGTTCTCTTTATGACGGTCCGCTGGAAGGCGAACTGTGGTGGGATTACGCTGACGCGAACGTAGGGGCGCGTAATGCTCAGATTTTGCTTGAAAGCGGGTGGACCCCCTTGAATGACAACGTGGCACTTTCATCTCCGCCAAGCACTTACGACCCTAGTACAATACGTTTCTATTGTGATGGGAACTTGCTCGAGAACGGGCAAAGCCTCGTAACAACAGACTACAACATTTCCTACGAAACCGCAACAGTAGTGGGTTCTTACAGTTTCACATACCGAGCTTTCAACCTTCAAGGAAAAACACAATTCCCCCGGATTGAAATCTCCGACTCACTAACCTCTTCGTATCGTCTGGACATCTCGTCGTTGGTTTTCAGCGGCGTGATTTACAAGATGTCCCCCAACGTCTACGATGCTGAAACCCCCCTAAGGTTGTGGAAGACCCAGCACCTTCAAAGCTCAGACTCAGAGAGTTTGATTGCGCGGGGAACTTATCCGAACCCGCTGGTAGCGGACCTCAACAACGGGCCAGCTCTCGATAACTGGCAACGTTTCTTCGTTCGTCTCCCTCTCGATTACGGTCGCAATGAGGCACTGTGGCAGAAGACTGCCCTGGTTTGCGAAGATTTCGCTTACTTCGGTAGCAACATCGAGCCGGAGAGAATGGATTGCCCGCCACCTGCGAGCCTTCCGGAAATTTACGAAGAAGTTTCCCTCCGGGGCGACAGAACGGATTACACCTACGTGTATTCTGAGCCTTACTTCTACTCTACCGTTCTGTACGACGATTTCTCGTTTGTGGATGCGTCCTACACAAATGCTTCGGTTCGCCCGATCGTCGATATTGACTACGACGATTTCACGGAAGCGCAGTTTGTGGAGTACGACCCTCTTCACAACCGACTCGTAGACTTCTCTAAAGAAGGTTTTGGTAACTGGCAAGGTGTTTACTTGAACATCAGCGCATGCAGTTTCCTTTCAGGGTACTATGTGAATGACCTTCTGGACGGAGCGGTAGAGTTAATTGAAGCGCCAGTCTGGGACGCAAGCATTTACAAGTTCCCCCCAACCTGCAACAATCCGTCAAAGACTTACGATGTAGATGCAAACAACTACAAGATCGGTTACGCATACTTTGTGGCCGATGCGTCCGCTGCTGAGGATGGTTTCTTCGACGTTCAGCAGGAAGCAGCGTGGAGATTTGCTGAAACGCAACCGCAAACTCTTTACATCACACCGGATTGCCCTGCCGAGCCTTCCGGACCCGGAGAGCCAATCACTGTGACAATCTTGCCGACACCGCCTCCTATAGACTCGCCCACCTTTGAAGCCACTTGGTTAAACTGCAGCAGTCTAACTTCCTTTCCCGTAGCTAACCCGGAGTAGTCATGCCAAACTTCAACTGTGACCCTAATGCAGACACTGCCGGATTGGTAGATTTATCCTACGGTTGGGATGGCTGCACCTCTATAGAGAGCTTCCCGCCCAAGGATTTCAGCTCAGGGCTTAATTTCAATTATACTTGGGCTAATTGCTCTTCAATGGCAACTATTTCTACGCTATATCTATACAACCAGTTGCGGGACGCAACCGAGTTCGTGCAGACGTGGGAGGGTTGTGAGAGTCTTACGAGTTTTGGAGCTTTGGATCTAAGCTCGGCCACTGTTTTTGACCGAACCTGGAAAAACTGCAGCAGTTTGACAAGTTTTCCGTTCATTTTTGTTAATTCGGGTACAACTTTTACTAACACCTGGGAAGGCTGCACCAGCCTTGAGACATTTCCGCCCAACATGTTTAACGCTTGCTCTGCATCAAACTATGCTGGAGCCTGGTTTGGGTGTGCACTTTCACCTCAAAGCATTGAGAATATTCTTGTTTCCCTTGACACCAGCGGGGTAGTGAACGGTACGTGTAGTGTTGCTGGAGGGACCAACGCCTGCTTCGGGGAGTGGACTGCTCTTGCCACTGCCGCTTACGATAATCTAATTGATAAATCTTGGACGATTAATTACAACGACTGCCTTCCCGGTTATCCGCCGATCACTATTGATTTAATTCCTGAGGCTCCCTCCCCTTATGCCCTACCTCTGACTGATTACACTACTATAGATATTGTTATGCCTGCGGGTAGCGACCCTTTGATCGCAGGCCAATACAATCTTTTCACTCTCACTTTAACCCCACTTGCCGGAACCCCTGACCTCGACTACTTTTTCCCCATAATGGGGACAGGGTACGACTTCCTGGACGTGAATTACACCGGTAGTGTGTCAGGGGCCTGGGTTGGTTCACCCTGGGGACCGAATGGCCCCTTTTTCTCCCCCGTGAGGATTGGAAACGGCCCTGACTACGTATTCGTGTGTACGGCTTTAAACACTTCTTTGAACACGATTCCTGCTGGCTCGCTTCTAGGGAAGCTATATTTACACACTCCCCCCGTTTGTTCGGAGGGTGTTTCAACGGGCGCAAGCTGGGAAATTTCCATCTCACAAACAACTCAGCAAGAACTGGATGCTTCCTACGCCATTGGCCAGACTCTCTCTCCATTCTATCCTCCTTTCGAGCTTCGACCTGCGGTTATTGGAACCACAGATGTAACGTCGGGTTACACCGTTGACGGAGAACGGTTGACGTTCCCCAGTAGTGATCCAGCATATAGCTCACCCGAGTGCTTACCACCAAGTTCTGCTGCCGTCTTAAATTGGGGGTCAGTTTATGGACCCGGCGGCGTCTTCTATAGAACCAGGATATACATTGAGGACTCAAGTTACTATAACGACGCCTCTTACCTGGATTTAGACTACTCAGGTCCTGAACCAGTTTCCGTACAACCTTACCTTGACCCCCCGTTCGAGAATAACGGTTGGTCTATTCTTAGCGCTCCTGTTGCTTACTACGGTCCAGTCATATACGCAACGGTTGTAGGCGTTCAACTTATAAGAGTTTGGGCTGGTCCTGACCCAGGGGGCGTTCTTGTGTGGTCTGATACCCCGCAACCACCCTCGCCCCCTGTTGCAATACAGCAGACTATCTATATTCGAAGCATTCTTGAAACCATCGATGGAAACCTGCTGACCGGAGAAGTTAACACCCCTGGACCCAACCCGACTCTTCCGGTAGTTTCCGTGCCGCCTGTTGTGGGTGCTGGGGGACCAAGCAACCAAATTTTTGAGCTTATCAGTGATTCTATTGGATCCTACGGTATATTCACCTTGAGTTCAAACGGTGATTTTGAGTACATTGTCGATTTAACCAACCCGATAGTCCTTAACCTCAGCCCTTACACCCCTCCTTACTACACCGGTGTGAGTGAACCATTTCAATTCCGTGTTACAGACCTCGCCGGAAACACTAGCGAGGGTGTTGTAAACGTTTCTATACAGGCCAGTTACACAAGGATCGCTGCTGCTTTCACTTACGATCCCATTCCCCCCGTTCCCCCAAATCAAGGGAGGAAAATGTGGCATCTAAACGTGGAACTTATCTCCACTTTGGCGGAGCCAAACACCATCTCTTACGGACTAAACTACCCGTGGACCGGCCCAGTAGAGTCGCCGCCCCTCTATACTACAGGATATACTGATGGGGCGGGTAATTGGCTTATAGGTGGCCCTCCCCCTAGTGGTTTCTTTGATTGAACCCTAGACTGTGAGCGGGTAAAACTAAACAGTCTTCAACCCACAGATGGCCCCTAGACGACGCAAAACACCTTCGCAGATCGAACCGAGTACAATTGAAACTATGGAAGACGAATCAACATTTAGCCTGGAAGAAACGGTTGAAACTCCTTCGGAAACAGTTGAAGTAGTTGAAACGGTAAAGGAACCTTTGAAGCCGAAACCGACAGGTCGAACGATTTCTCCGCCGGTTGCACCCGTTCCACCCAAACGCCATCCCCGAAACTTACCGAAATTCTCACAGTTTCGTAAGGACATTTGAGAATGCACCAGCCCAAACTCAGAGCTTCTGAATTTGTAAGCCAGTTTGTTGCAATGCTCAATGCAACTGAGGCGAACATGAAGTTTGCTGGACTGCCTCGGGGAACGCTACGTGGAACGATTGTGGATATCAACGATCCGCTGGATCGGGGGAGAGTGAAGGTCATCTTTGACGACCACAACATCGAAATTCCCCAAATCTCTGGTGCCACCGGAGAGTTTTCCGCCGAGCGCGAAGGCCAACAAGCCAAACCATCACACTGGATTGACACTTCCCCTGCGTTCAAGGGGAAACAACCGAAAGGATTGGTCGGAAAGCGTGTAAACATCGTACCGTCAAGCGGAGAGTACCAGTACGCCATCCTCCAAGATGTCTTGTACGACCCTCAACTTCTGACTTCAAAGGCAGAGAAAAACCTCAAGATGCCGGACAACAGCACGATGATTCGGCTGCCGGTATACCCCGCAGGAAGCCTTCCGCCCGCATCCAAAGAAAACCACGGTTGCACCGTGATTGAAGAAGGGGGGCCAATGAGCTCCGACTGGTTGTGTGTCTGTCTGAAACGAAACGGCAGCTATATCTGGGTCCGCCACGTTGACTTAGCGCATGGTCACGCAGGCGAAAACGATGGAACTCAGCCAAACGACAGCCGTGGCGACGCAGAACAGCCTGTCAAGGAGCAATCCATTTGGGACTTTGTTTTCCCCACTTCGGCAAAGGAAATGAGCAAAAACTCTGCTTACGGAACTTCTCCTCGCCCAAACCCCTACGGCGGAAAAGCCACCTGGTACAAACCTCCCTCTTGAACTATGGCAATTCGTCGTCCCGGAATTCAATCGCCCACTTGGCTCTTTCAGGATTTTCTCTACTACGAAGATCCTCCGAGTGAGTTACGATACCTATTGGTGAAGTGGGACGGTGAGATTTTCGATCGAGTCTCAGAAACTTTCGACTATAGCAATCCGCCTTACGCTGACGATGAGCAGCGCGGCGGTTCAATCGTTGCTCGAATCGACTACACGATCGAAGGTTTTCTTGTTACAATCGACTCCTGGGAGGTGAACTGGAGGGACGAGTGGCCGCTCCGGTTGGCTTCGAATTACCTTCGAAATTGCAAATACCGGGAGTGGGACGGTTACGTCATTCAAGTTCCACAAGACGCTTATTCGTTCTGGGTGAGTGAGTACTTCCACCCGTTCTCCAACGACCCTCGTACCAATCTTTATAGCTGAGGAAGCTGATGGCTGCGCCTAAGATCAAGGAAATTCTAGTTTCGACACCGACGACGGTTGTTCTGTACTTTGACGCGCCACTGGACACAAATGTTCCGGTTCCGCTTACTTCCTTCACCGTCAATTACGGGCAGTATGGGGTGGAAACCCTGATCTATTCTTCGGACACGATGGTGTCTCTTGGGTTGGACAGCACTCTAACTCCTTGGGACCAAGCATTCGTTTCCTACGAGCCGCCTCTTGACCTCAACCTTTGCCTGCGCGGGCCGATTCCCCCTACGGCGAACGACGTTGTCAAGAAACGCAATGCTACTCGCGCTTTCTATCGCGTTGCAGCGAGAAACACTCTTGCACCAGACGAAACAACCGATGGCTCCCGAGTTCAGTCTAACTTGGGCCAAACCATCGGCGGATACGGCTTCCCTTACCAGAACCGTTCCGGCGTACTCACAAACAACAAGACCGACCCGAGGAGTGCTTCACCCGACGACTTCATTATCGCGTTCGGCCTCAAAGAAGCCATTCAGCTAACAAACATCGATGACGCAGCAGCCACGACAGTGAATGTGGCGAAGCTGCACATGGCGATTCAAGACGCCAACTCCCTGATTGACTCGTACATTGAGCAGTCAGGTAAGGCTGGCATGGTGTTAATTACAAGCAATCGCCGCCGCACCGCACTCACAATCGCCCGTTACTATCTCGACACGGTTCGCCGCAGAGAAGACGTCTACAAGGATTACGACGCCGCTCTGAAGCAGATGCAGGCCGAGATGGGAATGACTGCGATTCGCGCAGGAAATGGGGACTCCGCCATTGATACGCCTCAGGGAATTATGCGGTCCTGGCGCATTCCTCAACGCTACAACTCGGTTTCTGGCAAAGGTCTTTCAGGCTGGACAACCGATACCGCTGGAGACCAGGCCCCGGATTACCGTATCGGTTGGGGCGCAATCGGGCAGAATAACGACTTTCCGAACTGGATCACGTCCAATAATTTCCTGGAGTTGGGCGGAACGCTGCAGATTTCTCAACCGAACGATGCTGGCGGCTGGTATATCGACGGCTCGAACACGAATTTCCCGTAAACTATGGAACTTAACACAATATCCCGTATCGAGCAGTTCATTGTTGATGCTCTTGTTGCCTCCCCCCTGATTCCAATCAGTGTGAATGTTCTTCGTCTCGCAGACGCGATCGAAAACGAGGGAGTGGTGCAGCAAACTAACAACATCGTCGTGCGTTACACGGGTTCTTCAAACACAGTTAAGAATCGCATTCCGATGGTTTTCGAGCGGAGTATGAGCTTCGAGCTGAACTTCTCCTGCCAGAACTATCTCACCTCCTCTGGTCACGATTTCGCCACCCAACTTCTTGCAGGCGCTTTCAACACGATAAACGGCAGTGTTCCGTCCGGTGCGTCAGTGCAGACGATCGAACCTTTCACGTGTCAAAACGAACTGTTCACTGGCATCAGTCCCGAATCTCAGTACACCTACACTCAAACTTACGTTCTTACGATTGAGGAAACGCTGCCGTATGTTGCCCTTGACCCTTGCGTTCAACGTGGCGATTGCCGGCAAATCTTTCCGGGACCGAACGTTGAAACGCGCCTTCCCTTGGCTGGAGTTGTTGACACCGCAAGCGGAGAGATTTACGTTCCGTGGTACACGGGAATCAAGTTACCCTTGGAAGACTATTCCGCCCCGTACGGTGTTCGTTGGAGCAATCCTGCGACTTCGTCAGGAAACTGGGTGTTTGTTTGCGACCCGGACACGGTATTCCTCCCAGATCCCCTCAACCAACCGATTTATCTTTTGAGCAACAACAGCTATACTGAAGATGGCAGGTTAGTTGTGACCGTTTGGGACGCCGAAACCTCCGAACCGATTGAGGAAGTTTTCTACTCGCCGACCGGAAAGTTTCTGGCGCGGTACGCGATCGAGCTGTGGAATGACGTCGCAGGAAAAGCCGATCCGATTTCCGACCGGGCTTCAAAATATGCTGAGTGGTTCACAGGCATGAACGTAGGCGAGTTTGCGGTCATTACCGGAGCGTACACCTTCTTAAACATCGACCCGTTGAATCCGGAGGCAAAACAACTGTACCTTGAGGGCGGTTCCGTGATCGGAATTGTCCCCGAGACGTTCATTCAGACCCCGAAGGGAAGGTACTACTTTGTAGCTAAATCCCCCCAAGGGAAAGGGTGGATTCTGGAAGATACGTTCCAGCTCGCCTCTATCAACTCACTGTGGAAGTTAGGTTGCGTTCCCTGTGAAGGCAATCCCGGTCCCATCGCCCCTTGTTAATGGACTCATCACAAGAACTTTGGAACAGTTACCACATCGCCGTGCAGCGCGGCGACATGGAAGAAGCAAAGAAGATCTTGCAAAAGATCGTGTCATACAAGGGGAATCCCCCGCCACCGAGAGGTGGTTGCTCCAAATGTAGAAAGAGGCTTTACTGATGGCTAAATCACGCGAAGACATTATCAAGCAGAAAGAGATTCTGGCTCAAGACACCCTTCTTGTGGCGAAAGACGCTCTGGATCAGCTTGCCAACCAGATGGAAGAGTGCTCCACTCGAGACCTCGTTTCCATCTTCAACAGTGCGATCAAAGCGCACAGAGAAATTACTTCGGACATCGTTGCCCTGACCCAAGTTGATTCAAAAAGCGAGCAGGAAATAGCTGTTGCGTACGACGGAAAAGTTGGGGAGCTTCTGAAAAAACTGACGGGGGATTGATATGCGTCCCGTAATCACGAAAGCCAGCCAGCTCGAAGAACACAGCTCGTGGAGAAAATACCAGCGAGGCATACGTGAACTGACGCTTATGGAAGCACCACGCATGGTGATTCAGGATTTTCGGTACAAAGCTGCCCGCGATTGCTTTCTCGCTTTTTGCGACATTATGAAGCACGGCGACCTGCAGGTTGCCCCGTTTCATGAACTGATCGGCTCAGCGTTTGAAGACCTTGCTACGCGAAGGTACAAGCGATTGATTGTTTCCTGCCCGCCACGATCGGGAAAGTCAATGCTTGCGACCATGTTCTTGGCGTGGCTTCTCGGGCGAGACCAAAGGACACAACACGTCATTGCCTCTTACGGTGCGTCTCTCTCCTTCAAATTTCACCGCGAAGTGGTTCACATGATGAAGTCGAAGGAGTTCAAGCGGGTGTTCCCTGAGTGGCTTGGATTCTCCCCGGACTCAAAGTATGACATGGTCGGCGGCGGTTACATTCTTGCCACTTCCGTTGGCGGGGTGTTAACCGGTTTCACCGCCGGAACAACAGATATGGACAGCCCTGGCGTTGGCGCCATGGTGATTGACGACCCGCTGAAATCTTCGGACTCAAAACAAGCACTCGACAACCTTGAATCTTGGTGGCAAGAGCAGGCGTCCACCCGAAGAACCAACCACTACTGCCAGATGGTTATCGCAACTCGCTTCCACGAGAAAGATTTGCACGGCGTTCTGATGGAAGGCGACGGCCTTTACGACGAGGTTCACAACCCGTTTGGTTGGCGTTGGATCAATATCGCAGGGCTTTGCGAAGACCCGCGCACTGACCCGCTTGAGCGGCAGATTGGAGAATCGCATTGGGGTGACAACCCGACTTTTTCTGTGCCGATGCTCGAGTCGCAGAAGAAGATTATGGGAAGCTTCAAATTTGCGGCGCTTTACCAAGGCGTTCCCGTTGCTGCGGAAGGCCAGATTGTCAAGAACAGTTGGATTGAGGTTATCGAAGAAGAAGATTGCCCGCCACTTGATGTCGTGTGGTTAGCGGCTGACTGCGCTTTCTCCGAGAAACAAATGGCGGACGAAACCGCGATTTGCGTGGCTGGGATTAGTATGCGAGATCCGACTGTTATTTACATTCGAGAGATTGTGAAAGGTCGATGGGGTTTCCCCGACTTGGTTGAAGCCGTGAAGCAAAACTACACATATTATCAGGCAAAAGTTCTATGTATCGAAAAAGCAGCTTCGGGGCACTCTCTCATTCAAGTTCTTCGAAAAGAAGCGAGAGTTCCGATCGAAGAGATGAAGCCGTTGAAGTCGAAGACTACGAGACTTCAGGCCGTTTGTCCTTTACTGGAGAACAGCCGGGTTAAACTGGTTCAGGGGCACTGGACTGACACATTCATCAAGGAATTAACCTCATTCCCGTTTGTCCGTCACGACGACAGTACGGACGCTTTTGCTTGGGCGCTCACTTACTATGCAATGAAAATGGACGTTGTTGATCGTAACCTGCAGGACACGATTATTCAAAACAAGCGATTCAAAGGAGATTTACTTCGTGATGGGCTCGGGGATAAGTCCGTCTTTGGGGAAATTCGCACAGGACGGCAGAAGTTGTTCTCGGGCGACACCGCAATTAACGACCCGGACTACGACGCTTCAACGATGGGTGTTGATGCTCGTTCACCTTTCGTGAGCGGAAGACGGGGTGGAAGAGGACGACTCGGCTACGAATGAGTGGTGATTTGGTAACCACCACTCTATAATCTAAAAGTTGCTGTTGTTTACAACAGATTACCATGGCTATTCATCCGACTGACTTTAACAGTGAAATTATGCGTGCCGAGCACGGCACTGTAGTATTGGCAACTTCGCCAATGGCTGACATGTATTTGACAAAAGCAAAGGACAAACAATACAACGTACCAGACGATCGGTACTCCCGATGGTGTGGTGGAAGAAACGGGTTTGATGACTTCGCAGAGCGACTTCACTGAGATTTAAACTCGCTCCAGTGAAGAAGCTGCCCAGTAAATAAGATCGAATTTGTGCATCCTTTTTCGTTCGGGGTGACGGTGGTGGTCAGAATGAAACTCTTCTCCCCACATCAAGGGGTACAACAAGGGAAGATTCAAAGCACTGCCCCCTTCACCCTCGCCTAAGTGATTCGCAATGAAGATGAGGTTCAGCATCCAGAAAGAAACCACTGGTATGAAAGGGAACACCAGAGAGGAAAGTAGGAAAAAATTAGCATTATTTCGATGCTGCAGGCAAATCTCTGGATCTCGCAGATACCTGACGTAGGATTTCACCGGCGGGTAGAATGTTTCGTCCCAACGCTTGAAAACGGTTCTCACGAGCCCTATCCTGCGAAAATCGTGAGGGTCTAGAGTCGTATCGGTGTGCTTGTGATGTTCAACATGAACGGCGCAACTCACTGCAAGACTTCCGAATCCGCACATCGAGAAAAGATCGCACAGAAACTTCTTGACACGGCGTGAAAATTGAAACTGATTGTGGGCCACCGCCCTATGCATAAACGCATACGAGGCGATGTTGAAGCTGAGCAGTCCCACGAACAAGGAAGCCAGCATATAGGTGTAGCCGAACACGTAGGAATACACGCCAAAGGTAATATGGCTTAGCGCGTAGAGAGTGGCGTACAGCCTGACGCTTCTTTGCAATTTCATCTTAACCTGCTGCACTAAAGTCTCTGAAGTAAAGACCAAGTTTGAGGGAGGGTTTAAACTTATACCGTTTTAGAAGGTTGTCGGAGATTTTACCGTTCTTTCGAAGAACAGCCACCCCTTTCACGCAAGGTCGATTCAAATCACGCAAAAGTTTGAAGGTTCTTTCTAGAATTTTAGGTCTATCACCGTAGTTCGGTAGGATAAAGACCCCTAAATAGTAGTACGTGCCCTTCAGGTACGGGGAGTACCGGGCATCCCCTGTAACCGTTCCGACAACTGTATTGGTGGGATTGTGTAAAATCGCCATTACGACTTTGTTAACCCGCACTTTCGCAAGATTGAGGCTGTAAACCTTGTTGTTCACCCATAACTCTACAGCTTGGGTTTGGACAACCGCAGATTTCAAGTCGTCGCCGAAGAGTAAGCTGTATTCGGTAGTTTGATCTTCAGTCACATCTCAAAGGGTGGATGACCAATGTATTTCGATTTTACCCACCAGCCTGTGTTCGTTGAGAGTAGGGTAAAATTCACTGTACGAGTTGCCCTTCCAACCATGACTCGTTCCATTCGTTCTGAAGGGGGTGATAAGGATGTAATCCTGTTAAGCAGCAAAGTGTATGACCTACCCACCGACTGTATCACTCCCTTAAACATGTTAGATTCAAAGACAAAGCGCAAGGCTCGCCGTGCTGAAAATGCCCAGATGCTAGAACAATCCTACCACAAAGGAATGGATGTCATGCCTCCCAAGTTTCTGACTTGGCGGCAAGAAGATCTGTGGAATTCCCTCAAGAAAAACACTGTTACTCTCGCCCATGGCTGTGCCGGAACCGGGAAAACGCTGATTGCGTTGCATTACGGATTGTATGGTGTCGCCTCCGGCGATTTCAACAAAGTGTACTACGTTCGAAGTGACGTGGGTGTTGAATTCCAGCGCGGGCGCGGAGCGCTGCCTGGAGACCTTTCCGAGAAGATCGCACCCCTGATTGCGCCTGTTCTTGACAACTTGCCCTGCATCATGAGATCACACGGTGCAAGTGAGTACCTGCTGAACAAGAAAATTATCGAGCCTGTCCTCCTGGAAGACATTCGGGGACGCTCGCTCAACGAGGCTTTCATCATTGTTGATGAGGCTCAGAATTTCCTCCCTTCACAAATCAAAACCGTCCTGACTCGCGTCGGCAAAGATTCGAAGATCCTTCTGATTGGTGACACGAAGCAGACCGATATGGAAGTGTTTCGAAGGGAAAATGGTTTGGTCGACGCTATTCACCGACTGCGCCACCTGTCGGAAGTTGGAATCGTAGAGTTCTCAAAAGAGGACATCGTTCGTAACTCCGTTATCGCCCACATTCTCGACCGTTACGAAGACTGATTGCAATGGGAAGTAAGTATCGCTGGTTTGACTTTGCAGGGTCAAAAAGTTATTCAGACGACAATTTGGATGCTCTTTTGGCTGACATCCAAGGCAAACCAGCAGCTTCTTCACCTAAAAACTCTTCTTCGAAGACGAGTCCAAGTGTAAGAAGTTCCAAAGGTGCCAAAAAATGCACCAAAGGCACTTCTTGCGGTGCTGCGTGTATTCAAAAAGGCGACAAATGTTTGCTTGACCTTGTACCAGGACTTTCACCCGAGTTAAGAAAAGCAGTAAATGTTATTGGGAGACAAATATCCCCTGGTACAACGGACGACGACTTGGAGGAAACTATACTCAAATCATTTACCACCCTGGATAATAAGCAACAAAAAGCCTTTGCTGAATTTGGGGAATTGATGCGGCAGGGGAAAGTAACACAAGAAGAGGAGCAGATGATAGCCAATTTAATAGTTAGTGTAACATTAAAGCCAAAACAAGACGATAGAGGCGCAGCCCGTGCTATGTCTTATGACGAGATAAAATCCATACATGAGTCAGGGCGTTTAGTCGAATTAGAAAAAGCGTACAAAGCGTCCATAAAAGACGGAGTCTTCAATCCTAATGCTCCGGGGGGGATGTCAGACTATATCGAGAAGAATATAAAACAAGTTGAAATTTCAGAGAAAGTGGCAAATTTAGGTTTTAACATGCTGCCTCAGAGAGCAAGACAGTCTATTGTCAACAGCGGCAGCGTAAAGGGAGAAGGTCAAGTTTTCAACGGGTACGATGCAAAGGGAAATGTAATTTTTGGTAACACGGGCAATGAAGCGCGAGGCACTCTGATGGTCAGGAGGTGGGGGGAGCAAGCAGGTTTGGACCCATTTTCTGGTTTTTATGTGGATATCCGAGCTGGTGAACCCGAACACTTGTTTTCCTGGAGCCAAGCTAAAGCGTCGGGTGGCAAAGGTGATCACCCTGGTAATTTGGCGATCGCTGCACCACAAACCAATAACTCCAAAGCAGGAAAGGGCATTGACGACGATTTTGGTAAATGGGGCTCCCAGGTTAAAAAATGGTATGACATGGGACCTGACAAATACCGTGCAGAGGTAGTAGAGCCAAAACTCGCTAAAGCGGCGGGAGCATCGGACAAGAAAGAAAGAGCCTCCTCAGAAGTAGAGAGGGCATTCTCAGCAACAACACCAAAAGAAAGGGTGCAGATTATACTTTCTGCCGCAAAATCGTACGGTGATCGTGTGCGGTACCTGGTAATTGCAACCGGTGCCGAAAGTGGTCAGTGGGGTCAAAAAATTCCCGGCGCCAGGGCAGAAAGAAGACTGGAAATGGACGCCAGAGCGGAAGTAAGAATCGGCGGAAAGAAATTAAAACCTAGTGGTGCAGTTCTAGCAGCAGCAGCCACGATGGACCCGTCGCAGAGGGAGAAATTCATGCAGCAAATTGATCAACTTCGAGTAGCTAGATCGCCTAGCACACAAGAAATCGCCAAATTCTCTGGCAAAGATGATCCGAAATACGCTGCAAGATTAGAAGAGCTAGACAGACAATTTGAGAATAGCCTGACCAAGCTCATAGAGGAACAAGCGCCATCTTTGAAAGAGTTGCTATAAGAAGTAGGGTAAAATCCAAAGAGTCTTTTTTTTTTTTCACCATGAACGGTTACTTCTCCGAAGAAGCTCTTCAGCGTTTCGCTGAAATGGCTGCTCAAACTCAATCTGCCGACTTCGCTGAAGGAGACACGTACGATTTCACCCGTTGCGTAAGACCTAACGGCACCGCTTACGGCACTACCGGCAAATGTCGGAAAGGAACCGAACAGGAAAAGGCAGGGGGTGAAAATAAAGGTTTTAAGGGGAATGACAAAGGCTCTTCTTCGGTGCACAAACATCTACTTCAGCATCAGAAGAAACACCCTATAACTCAAGATTTCATCAAAAGGGCTCAAAAACTGGCAAAAGAGCAGGGGGTAGACTTAAGCTACTTGAAACCGGAGGACTGGAGATCTCATGTTTCCAGGGCGGTTTCAAGCGGAGGGTATGGTGGAGCAATTCAAAAAGGGGTGGAGAGTCTGGTGGAGCTCGCCGGTAGTAGCCTGAGAAACCCCAAGGTTGCGGAAGAAATGGAGCCTGATTTTTCCGAAGATGAAACTTTTGACTTCACCCGTTGTGTAAGACCCGACGGAACAGCTTATGGAACACGCGGCAGATGTAAAAAAGGATCCGAACAAGCGAAACAGGTTGTGGCACCCGCGCCCAGAAAACCCAGGGCGGCAAAACCAGCTGCAGCAAAACGGGGGGCAGCCGGTTACAACTCTGCTTCAGATAAAGAAAGAGCCGACGAGCTTGATAAGTACATCAAGAAAGGTTCTGCAGGGAAACCACAGGCAGCCACAGGTAGACAGGCAGAAGTTAACGCTAGACTGAAGCAAATTGAGAACGAGCAAAAAGCAAAGAAAACGGGGTCAAAGGGTTATGAAGCCGCTTCAGATAAAGAAAGAGCCGACGAGCTTGATAAGTACATCAAGAAAGGTTCTGCAGGGAAACCACAGGCAGCCACAGGTAGACAGGCAGAAATCAATGCTAGGCTGAAGCAAATTGATAAAGAACAAAGAGCAGCGAAAACGGGGTCAAAGGGTTATGAAGCCGCTTCAGATAAAGAAAGGGCGGCTGCTTTAGATAAGGAGATGGGAGATAGCGGTAAATACGGGGCAGAGCGCGAAAAACCATCCGCAAAGCAAGCAGCAACGAATGCCAGAGCGAAGCAACTGGGTTTTTAGTGGGTGGTTAACTAAATCGAAAAAACTTCTTGCTCCTTGAGACTGTATATGCGTAGAGACACACGATTTAATCGCCCCGAGCGGCACGAGATTGAGGCTAAACTCAAGCCAGGAACTCTGGCGGACGCGCAAGCACTCGGGGTGTGGAATATGATGCTGCAGGCTGACGACCCGTCGGAAGTCTGCCGGTGGTATCGTTCCTATCGTGACAGCGATCATTGCACTCTCCCGCGAGAGCAACTGCGAAATATGCGCGACACGATGGTTCAGTCGATGCGAGAAACCAACCGTCAAGATTCAAACCCCCGCAAAGAAAAGAAGAAAGGGGTTCACTACGACCACCACAACGACGGTCGCATTCGCCCAAGATCCGGAGCCTGACATGAACGCACTCGAAGAAATTTCTCAGCACAGGGTTCCCTGTGGCCCGATGACTGTGGCTGCTTCGGGTGTCTGCAGAAGGCGGCTGCGCGACTCTTACGACCGCCTTCTTGATCGTCTGGCACAAGAAATTCACCAGGAGTACACTCCGCCGGAACTTCCAAAGGATCACAAACTTGACAAAGAAGGAAAACTTGTTCACAAGGAAGAACTTGCCAAGCGTGAGCAAACTGCGAAGACAATGCAGAAGGGCAAAGAGAAGGCAAAGAAAGAGCGAGAGAAGAATGCTCCGCACTCTCCAGAGATTTTAGAATCCAAGAAAGAAAAGCTTCTTCAGGAAGGTATGATGAAGGCCGATGTCAAGAAGCAAGTGAAAGAGTACGAAGAAAAGTTGATGGGAAATTCGAAGATGTTGCAAAGGCAAGACGGTAAGATCGAAAAACGGTAACGGGTAAAATAATCAAAGTTCTATAACAACTGACAAATGAGCAACAGAATTGGTGGCGACTTCGACATGGACGCCGTTGAAGCATTTCGCGATGCGTACGCATCTCGTCTAATGACTCCGGAGGATCAAGACGTTGATGCGTTCACAGGTCTTCCCACTGGCGAAATCTCAAACACTTCTCCGTGGCTTGCCCACACAGGATTGTGGAAATACCCAAGCGGAAAAGGCCCCGACGACGACTTGAAACAACCCTTCCAACCGGAATCCTACTACGAAGAGGAAGAAACCGAGGAGGATGAAGAGCTTACTGACGAGGAGATTGATACCCTTATCGATGAAATTCTTGACGAACTTTCAACGGAGGAAACCGATGGGCTTGATTACGAAGACGACGAATAATTTCAACGAGCGGCGTTTTCTGATTCGCAGCCTCGTTATCATTTTCTTGATTCAGTTTGCATCTACTGGTGCGCAGTTTGCCAACTGTTTCAAACTCTCAAACAGCTCGGCTGAAACCGAGCGCACGAACCTCGTCTGCAGCCAGGCAAATTCAAGTTTCTCCGAGACTAGCAAATTAGCGTTGACAACTCTGCTGGCTTTGTTAGTTCCCGCCGCGCCTGCAAACGGTGCCGTGGTTGAGCAAGGAACTCGCCGCCGCAAAACTACTGAAGAGTCCGAGAATCTTTCGTAAAGGGTAAAAGGAAAGTATTGCCACTACCCCCTGTATGTACGGATCCCGTCTCGACTTCTCCGACGTTTCGCTTCCTGGCGTGGGCGGTAACATTAACGCCTCAAATGCGATTAGCGTGGACAGGTTGAAAGAAATGAACGCCTCCGGCAAGAAGTGGGCTCCCGACATTACTGGCGGGATGTCTCACCACAACGAAAGCGTTCTGAAAATGAACGCCGCCAACCGCGAAAAACGTGCCAATCTCGTCAACCGGGATTACAACGAAAATTGCGATGGCAACAAAGCAATGAAAGAGATTTTCGACCGCAAAAAGTCTCGCATGGCCTCTTTCAAGGAGCTTAAGAAAGCCGAGTATGGGTTCGCCGAAGGCGATTCTCAGGACACCGAGCTGCTTGCAATCCCGCAACCTTTCGCAATGGCCGAGTGCAAATGCGGAGGAACCTGCCCCGTTTGCCGCGATAAAAAGCGCAAAGATGCAGAGTACCGTGAGTGGAGCACAGAGAAGCGCAAAGAACTGAAAGAAGGGGGAGTTAAGGGGGAGTTCGCCGGGCCTGAAATGTCCTTCCCGATCTCGAGCCCAGAAGACGTTGCCGCTGCGTGGTCTTCTGTAGGCAGAGGAAAAAACCCTCGTCAAATCATGGCTAACATCATTCGTATCGCGAAGAAACACGGCTGGGAGTCGGGTTTGCCGCAGTCCGTAAAAGATCGTCTAGCCTCAGGTCAATCTGGTCTGCCGGAGTAGTATGGAGCCCGTAGCAATCCTAAGTATTGTAGCGTCAGTCGTAACGACCGTGACCGGAATCGGGTGGGTTCTGGAACGAAACGGTAAGCGCATCGACGACAGATTTGGAACCATTATCCGTCATATGGAGAAGATGGAAAGGGTTCTTGACAACCTAAGAACGGATCTCCCAATCAAGTACACTCTGCGGGAAGATCACTTGCGCTTATCGGAAAAAGTCGAAGATATCCAGAAAGAACTCATCATCTGGAAGACCACGGAGTCATGAAATGAACTTTGAAGAATACGACTGGAATCGCCTTGACGGGCTGGGCTTCAAAGAAAGCACAAAAGATGATCTTAAAGACGCCTGCTGGTCTGGCTATAAGGCGTACGGGCTCAAGAAAAAAGGTGGGAGAATGGTTCCCAACTGCGTAAAGATCGATAGTAAGCACAGTGAAGGTGACATTGCCACTGCGGAAATGACACCGAACTACCTACCGAAAGAACCAGGCGAAGGCGACGAAAAGAACCCCCAAATGAATGAAGGAACCCCGATTCGAATGCCCCGCATGGAAGTGATCAAGAAGGCAGCCGATAAAAACGGTCAGCTTGCCATGCACGCTTCAGTCAACGACTCCGCTTATTCCGAGGTTCTTCAATCCACTGAGAACAACGGCGGAATGATCATTACCCAGCTTCGTGTTGCGCAGGAAAAGATCGAAATTATGCTCGATATGCTCGATGCAGAAGACAATCTTCCACCGTGGGCTGCAACCAAAATTGCAAACGCTGGTGTTGCCTTAGCAAGCGTTGGCGACTACATTCGTTTCGGCGAGGAAGGTTGATGTGGGGTTCTTTCTTTGAGGGAGTTCTTGAGCGGTTTTACCAGGACTACGCCGAAAAAGCAAACTTAGCCTGCAACAAACCGCAGGCGGACACTCAAGGCGGACACAGCCATGTTGTCAAAGCGTGTTACGACGGTCAGGAAAAGTTGATTCGGTTCGGTCAAGCTGGCGTCAAAGGTTCCCCTAAGAAAGAAGGTGAGTCGGAGTCTTACCGAAAGCGTCGTGAAAGTTTTATGGCTCGCCATAAAAAGAATATCGATAAAGGTCCTTCCTCTGCCGCCTGGTGGTCCGCGAAGACGAAATGGTAGTGGGCAAACACCCTAAAGTGGTAAGGGTATAAGTTCGATAGTCGCTCACCTTTTGTGAAACACAAACACAGAATCATCCCAGGACATATGGGAGGAGAGTACGTCGAAGGAAATGTAATCTCCGTAGAAGTTACATCCTGCAACAAACAAACAGCCAACCACGTTATGTGGCATTATGCTAACTGGCAACTTTGGGGTAAAAGAGAAGACTTTCTTGCATGGAGAGGCTTATCAGGTTACTACTCCAAAGAAGAGTTAATATCTGTAACAAACTCGTTAGGGGGAGAAATCACTGGCCGTAAATTGCGGGACTCAGGATTTATACAGGCTTTAGGAAAAAAATACGGAACAATAGCCATGTCCCCCGGAGGTTGGCTCTACGAAAACAGAGTCGACTATGCTAGAAAAGGTTATGAGGCGGGAATAAGTAAACCTGAAAATCGACTGTCACACGATGAGCGTGTTTCTCTTGCTAAACGTATATATTCTGAAGGTAAGGGTTTAGCATCTTTAACTACGGAGCAAAGGCAAGAGATAGGAAAACGCGCAGGCAAAATAAATGGTCTCAAGAATAAGGAAAATAAAACCGGTGTTTGTGGAATTCCCCCGGAAGAACATTCTAAGAGAATGTCCCTCACTAATAAACAGAGATGGCAATGCCCTGACTGCGGGCATGTGAGTAATGCCAAAAACGTAAACAAACATATGCTCGAAAAACACAACCTTCCAAAGTCTGCCAAACTAAGGTTCGAGGGTAAAACTAACTAAAACCTGGTTAAAATGTATAACCCTTTTTCAAGTTTTCCTTCGATCGACCACCTCACCGAAGGTGTTCACTACACTATCGTAGACTGGGACTTCGCGGACGGCCAAGGTTGCGGAGATGGTGAGAAGATGGTTTTTGGCGTCTGTCGCAAAGTTGGTGGTGGAACGGGTGAGAAAGACTTCGACTCCAGCAAGAAAACAAAGCAGGAAGAAGAAGGGGAAGCCGAAGCTAAGAAGCAAGGTTCCGACGTCAAAAGCAACAAACCGGTGACAGTGAACGGCAAGAAGATGGGCTGGGCCGTCAAAAACGGCAAGCCCGTGCTTGTTGAGTGGGGTTCAGTCGCCGGTGAAAAGAAAGTGGGTCCGAAACCTGTAAAACCGAGCCAATCGCCCCGTCCGAAAAACGTTCAAGCGCCCTCTCCTGCCCAACCGGCTTCAGCTTTGGCGAACCCGAACGCTAGCAGCTCGGCTCGACAGCAGGCTATCAACGCAATCGGCCGCAACACCCTCCAAAACACTTGATAGGGTAAAAGTATCCATAAAGCCTCCGTCCCGACATGCGGAAAGATTCCATTTCTGAAAAGGCTATTGAACAAGCCTACTTGATTTATTCGGAGCGGGGACACCAGATCCTCGATTACTCCCACACACCGACAGATTACGCTCGCGGAACCGTTCTAGAACCCGAGAATACATCTGTGATCAACTCCCGTTTCGGCGAGCTTCTGCCGGAAAGCATTCGGGATGGCGGAGAGTATGACAGCCTTTCCGAGCAAGAAAGATCCCTCGATCTGCGCATCGACTCTCTACAAAACGAGATGCGTACCTCGCGTATGCGTGGAAATTTCAAGGGCCTGCAAGCTCAGATGAAGGAAATGCACAACCTAATCAAAGCCAAAGAGGCGCTTGACGCAAAGCTCGCCACGCTTGATCTTGGTCGCAAACAAATGGATGATTACGACCGGACGATGAACCAGGATGATTCTTACTCCGAGCAAATTCAATCCGTCGGAGCTCGCATTTCTGAACTCGAAGCCAAACTTGAAGAGTACCGGGAGAGCCGCCAGTGAAAAAGAGATGCAGCCGCAGTAAAGCGTGTGGAGCAGGTTGCATCAGCAATTCAAAAGCGTGCCGGCTCAATTTCCCAACCACTGTAAACAACATTCTCAACAAAGCCTCGGATCAAGTCGGGGTTGTTGAACTCTACCGTGCTGCTGCTGCAGGCGGAAAGCGCGGCGGCGCGGCTCAGTTCGAGAAGATCAAGAAGGAACTTCGCCAAGAACTTGGCAGAAACATTCGCGCAGGCGAAGACGCACGGGAACTCAAGCGGCGTCTCGTTGCGGCTGGCGTGATTCCGGCACGAGGTGCTGCAGCGCCTAAGACAGAAGAGAACGCGGGGCAAATTTTCCAGAAAGCCGTCGCACAACCACAATCGGTTCCTTCCGCTCTAAAGCAAGAACTGAATCAAATCGCGGCTAGAGATCAGCAAGTTGTGCTCGAGCCTCGCCAACTTGATAAGTCGCCCGGCGCTCGAACAAGAACGGTTCCCCCACCAAGGGGAATGGCGAATGGCGAATCCGATAACTGGCAATGGACCGGCGTGACTGACGTATTCGACGATATTTCACGCATAATGAAGGGAGAATCGCCGAAATATATCTCGATGGTTGACGACAATAGTGCGCGAGTCAAAATCAAATCACAGGTTGCACAGCTTCAATCCGTTCTTGGTCTTGGTGCTCAAACTCGTAAGGAAGTTGGCCGTGACCTGGAAGGGCTTCTCAACGAAGCCTGGAATTTGCGAAATAACTTAAAATCACAAGTTCAAAAGGCAAAACCGGGTGCGCTTCGTGACAAGCTCGTTGATCGACTTAAAGTTGTTGAAGAAGCGATTCAAGGTCCTGTAACCAAGGCAACCGGAAACGTTCGGTACGCTCGTGAAGATGCCCGCGACCATGACGGTGATATGCTGAGCAAAGGAATTTCTCGTGAGCTTGGAAACAAGTCGTATCGCTGGGAAGATTCTTACGGCTCCGGCTCAACTCTTCTCGGAAGAGGTGCCTATGGAACTGTTCTTCGCGAACCAAACAAGGGTAACGCCATCAAGAGAGGCGAAGTTGGTAAAATTGAGGCCGATCTGATTGATCGCCTTGGTAAAGTTGATCTTGGCCCGAAACTTCTTGCTGCACAACTTGACGGTGATTCTCAGTATAACCCTGGAACGAAGATCGGTCGCGTGGCGATGAGCGTGGTTGCCGGAAGTCCGATCGGCTCAAAAGCGCCCGACAAAGAAATTGGCGGTGTCAAAGTCGCTGATGCGTATTGGACTGCCCGGGCAAATCTTCACAGAATGGGTATCGCTCACAACGATATGCACATTGATAACGTCCTTGTTGATCGAAAAGGTAAAGCCCGTTTCGTTGACATGGGCCTCGCTCAGGATTCACCGAAGGCAGCTTTAGCTGAGGCAATGGGTGTTTTTCTTCCACCGACGGGATCTACGGCAGATCGAGGACGTGGTGCTGCAGGGCAAGGGGACTGGCAAGTTCGCAGATGGAAGGGAACGGCAGGCGATCTGTTGTCAATATATGAGATGGGAACTAAGTATGGTGGCACCCCGCTGGCAACAGAGAGAGCCCGGAAAGATCTAGAGACAAAAGCCCCCATCCTTGCTAAAGTTCGAGAAAACAAAAACGAAGTGCAGTTTGCGATGCTTCGAGATGGTTTCTCCAAAGACGACATCGCAACCGTGATGGACCACGGGATTCGCTCGCCGATGGAGACTTACGAGCAGGGCGTCTGGGCTAAAATAAGCAACGAACAGGCACAAAAATACATCTCGATTCTTTACGACGGAGTTTGATGGGCAAGCACGACGAACAGTATATCGCTCTAATGTCACGTTACAAGGAGCGCAGACAAGAGCTGGGCGAAAGAGCGGATCTCTACCTTGAAGCGGCAATGAAGCTTCGGGAGAAGGGAGAAGTGAGCGAAGACGCGATTATCGGCGGGGCCTACCTGTAGGGTAAAAGGTTGAAGCGTCATTACGCGTTTCAACTCGCTCTTTAGCAAATGTCTGCTGTAAAAATCGTTTTCAAGCGTTCGAGCATTCCGGGAAAGCGCCCGACGAGCTCAAACCTTGAGGTTGGTGAGATTGGCCTAAATACGAACTCAAACGATCCCGGTCTGTTCTTTGAGGTTAACAACGACTCTGTTGTTAAAGTAGGTCCAACATCGGTTCTTCCGCAGGCTCCGACAAGTTTACCCTCGAAAGGTGAACTCTGGTTGAATACGCAAGACGGCACCCTGAATTGCGGTGTCTTCAAAGATTTCACCTCTCAATGGCAAACGATTGCAGCACCCTACCTCGGTGGTGGTGGATATGTTGTGTTCGTTGCCCCCGAATTTCTTGGCTCCACGGATTCAATTCTGAATGATGGCCAAGCGTTGCCGTTTCAGACTCTGACACGCGCAATCCTGGAGCTGAGCAAAATTACAATCAATGCAATCTTGACGGGTGCGACCCCCGCAAGCGAGAATAGCAAATACACGATTTACCTCGCCCCTTCTCGCGTC
>Ga0315909_10001218_pt1 | contig 34662 bp, 19 predicted proteins | sample LakEriMetagenome_11_FD_203527 | JGI IMG/M metagenome (GOLD analysis project Ga0315909, IMG submission 203527) | Freshwater fungal communities from buoy surface, Lake Erie, Ohio, United States - Buoy 2 MA125 | ecosystem: Environmental > Aquatic > Freshwater > Lake | place: USA: Lake Erie, Ohio... | reverse complement strand
TATTCAAGGTTGGCTTCCTCTGTTGCAATATCCTCATATCACAAAGAAACCAATGAAAGTTTTAGTCAAACAATGAAATCATTGGCTAGTGTTGGAATTGTTAATGAAGAGTTAATAAATACAATTAACCAATATGGTGAATCAAACATTGATGAGGTTATTAATCACGATAATGATTATAACTTTGATTACTTTGCTTGGCGTTCATTGTATGAAATGTATTTGTTGAAAACTCCTGAAGGTGTTACAGTTGAAAGACCCCAACATATGTATATGAGGGTTGCTTTATGGGTAACAAAATCATTTGATGATGCTATTGAATACTACAAATCTTTATCAAATCAACTTATATCTCCGGCAACCCCAATCATGATTAATTCGGGAACAAAGATTCCACAATTAGCGTCATGTGTATTACACTACAATGATGATGATAGTAGAGAAGGTTTATTGAATACAATGACTGACATATCAACATACTCAGCGGATGCCGCGGGTATCGGACTTTGTATGTCAAATATTCGTAGTAAAGAAAGTAGATTGAGTACATCTGGTGGATATGCTGGTGGATTGTTAAAATATCTTAAAATTGTTAATGAATCGTTAAGATTTTTTAATCAACAAGGAAGAAGACCAGGTTCTGCTGCAATATACTTAGAACCTTGGCATAAAGACATATTTGACTTGTTGGACATCAAAAAGAATACTGGTGCTGAAGAACTAAGAGCTAGGGATTTATTCACTGCATTATGGATTCCTGACAACTTTATGAGAGCGGTGAAGGAAGATAGTGATTGGTATTTATTTTGTCCCAACGACATCAAGAAATCAGGATTACCTGCGTTGCAAGAAGTGTATGGGGATGAATATGAACATGTCTATAACAAAGCGGTTGAATTAGGTATTGGTAAAAAAGTTAGAGCACAAGATGTGTGGACTAAGGTAATTGAGGCTCAAATTGAGACTGGTGTTCCTTATCTATGTTCTAAAGATAATGCAAACAAAAAGACAAACCATCAAAACATTGGGGTGATTAGACAATCGAACCTTTGTAATGAAATCTATCAATATACGGATGAGAAAACAACGGCAATCTGTACATTATCTTCAATGGTATTAAAGAACTTTGTTAAAGATGGTACATTTGATTTTGAATTGTTATATAGAGAAACAAGAAAGGTTGTTAGAGCGTTGAACAAGGTTATTGATATTAATAACTACTCAACATCAAAAGGTGAAAAGGGTGGAAGAGAACAAAGATCAATTGCGATTGGAACACAAGGATTAGCGGATGTATTCTATCTAATGGATTATGAATTTACATCACCTGAGGCAAAACAACTTAATAAAGATATCTTTGAAACAATTTATTATGCTGCGATTAAAGAGAGTAATAAATTAGTTAAAAGTGGTGAATACAAAGCGTATGATTTCTTTGTAGGGTCACCAATGTCAAAAGGTACATTCCAATTTGATATGTGGGGATTGACAGAGGATAACTTATCAGGTAGATGGCCGTGGTTACTATTAAAAGATAGTGTAATCAAATATGGTGTATGTAATTCATTGTTTACAGCTCAGATGCCAGTTGCAAGTTCCGCCAAGATTACAGGTTCATATGAGATGACTGAACCTGCCCATTCCGCAATATTCAATAGACGTGTAGTTGGTGGTGAGATTACGATTGTTAACAAGTATCTAATTGCTGACTTTGAGAAACTTGGAATATGGGGTGAAGATTTGAAAAATGAAATTATATATAACGAAGGTTCGATACAAAATATTAACTTCAATAACCACCTTGATCCGGAAGATAAAAAGTACAATCAAAAAGTTAAAAGAATTGAACACTTGATTAAGAAGTACAAAACAATATGGGAGATATCACAGAGGGAATTGATTGATATGGCGGCAGATAGAGGTCCATTTATTGACCAATCACAATCAATGAATATCTATATGGGTAATCCCACCTTAACAAAAATAACATCATCACATTTCCACGCTTGGCAGAAAGGATTGAAGACATTATGTTATTATATTAGAACTAAGGCAATATCAACTGGTGCCAAACATTTGGCTATGGACATATCTAAGATGGACAAACCAAGGACAACACCAACATTACCTCACGTTGATCAAATAAAGACAAAACCTGACGATTCACCATTCGATTGTTTCGGTTGTTCATCGTAAAAAATAAGAATCACGACATTATGTCGTGATTTTTTGTTTTATGGTATTTATAGAAATAATTCAAACATTATATTTATCAATATGGCAGATGGATTTACATATGGTATAAACTTTCCATTCCGAGATTCATATCTTGGAAACTATTTAAGTTTATCTCAAACAACAGATGAGGAAGTAAGAACTAACTTAATTCACCTTCTCTTAACAAGGAAAGGTACAAGATATTATTTACCTGATTTTGGTACTAGATTATATGAATACATTTTTGAACCAATGGATGGACCGACTTTCTCTGATTTGGAAGCCGAAATAAGGGATTCAGTTACTGAATATTTACCGGGCATTACAGTTACAAATATAACAATAAATCCGGCATCTGAAGGTGAAGAAGATAAGGGTACATATATCAACGACAATAATGAAAGAGTTTTTACAGTACCAGGAATTAGTCAAGCTGAACATACCGCGAAAATCAAAATAGATTACTTGGTTACCGATACAGCATTTAACTCAAGTGATTTTATAATTATCAATATTTAATATTATGGCGAATAAAAAAATATCATATACAACCAGGGATTTTCAGTCAATAAGAACTGAATTAATAAACTTTACTCGAACATATTATCCTGATTTAATTGATAATTTCAATGATGCTTCGGTTTTCTCCGCATTATTGGATTTAAACGCTGCGGTATCAGATAACTTACAATTTAATATAGATAGAAGTATACAAGAAACTGTATTACAATTTGCACAACAACGTTCATCTATTTTTAACATAGCTAAAACTTATGGTTTAAAAATCCCCGGACAAAGACCATCAGTTGCGTTAGTTAATTTCTCGATAACAGTACCAGCATTTGGTGATAGAGAAGATTTAAGATATTGTGGTATATTAAGAAGAGGGGCTCAGATTAATGGTGCGGGACAAGTATTTGAAACCGTTTATGATATTGATTTTGCTTCGGCAGTAAATGCTGAAGGATTCCCAAATAGGTTAAAAATACCTAATTTTGATTCAGGAAATAGATTGTTAAACTACACTATTGTTAAACAAGAAACGGTTGTTAATGGTATCACTAAAGTGTTCAAAAGAGTAATAACACCAAACGATATTAAACCATTCTTTGAATTATTTTTACCTGAAAGAAATGTTTTAGGGGTGACAAGTGTGTTATTAAAAGATGGTACACAATATGCTAACATACCCTCAGTACAAGAATTTTTGGGATTAGATAATAGATGGTATGAAGTAAAAGCTTTGGCGGAAGATAGAGTTTTTGTTGAGGATCCAACTAAAGTTGCTGATAACCCTGGTATAAAGGTTGGAAAATATATTACAACCTCAACCAAATTTATAACAGAATACACACCTGAAGGATTCTTTAAAATGACATTCGGAGGTGGAAGTCAATCGGCTGATGAACAATTGAGAGAATTCGCAAGAAATGGATATCAGTTAGATTTATACAAGTACTCTAATAACTTTGCTTTAGGTAGTACACTTAAGGCGAATACGACATTATTTGTTCAATATAGAATAGGTGGAGGAACATCTAGTAATTTAGGTGTTAATGTGATAACTCAAATAGGTACTGTTTCATTCTTTGTTAACGGTCCTTCAGATTCAGTTAATACAAGTGTGGTTAATTCATTATCTTGTACTAATGTCACTGCAGCTATTGGAGGGGCACCAAATCCAACAACCGAAGAGGTTAGAAACTTGGTGGCATTTAACTTTGCTGCACAAAACAGGGCGGTAACTGTTAATGATTATGAATCAATAATAAGAACAATGCCGTCTCAATTTGGAGCACCTGCAAAGGTATCAATAACTGAGGAGAATAACAAAATTAAAATTAAGATTCTATCTTATGATGAGTCAGGAAATCTAACTGAAATCACCTCAAACACACTTAAAAGTAATATTGCGAACTATCTATCAAACTATAGAATGATAAATGATTATATATCAATTGAATCTGCAAATGTAATTGACTTATCGTTTACAATTGATGTTGTCTTGGATAATAGTCAGAATCAGGGGGCGGTTATCGCTCAAATTGCCGATAGTGTTAGTGAATATATGAGTCCAAAATCAAGAGAAATGGGACAAAATGTTAATGTATCTGAAATCAGAAGAATAATCCAATCTCAAAATGGAATTATATCAGTTGCCGATATTTTAATTTTTAATAAGGTGGGAGGACAATATTCATCATCTCAAACTTCACAAAGATATTTGGATAGTAATACAAAACAGATAGAATTAATTGACGATACCATATTTGCGGAACCGAGTCAAACGTATCAGGTTAGATTTTCTGGTAAGGATATTAATGTGAGAGTTAAGAATTTATCTACCGTCAATTTCTCCTAATAATTTATTTCCCCCATAATTGATTTATCTTTTTGAAAAAGTCAAATAAAGTATTTATTTAAAAAGATAAATTAATGTCAAATACATATAGAATAAGAACCCAAGTTGGGGTTGATAAATCCATTAAATTACTATTAGATCAGGATTTTGAACAGTTAGAGATACTTTCTCTTAAAATATTATCAAGTCAAGTTTATAATAGACAATGTTCCGATTATGGTGTTATCATTGGTAGAATATCTGCAAATAATGGATTAGGTTTACCAAATTGTAAGGTATCTCTATTTATTCCACTTTCAAGTGAAGATGAAGAAAATCCTGTAATATCAACTTTATATCCGTATAAATCACTATCTGATGTCAACGAGGATGGGTATAGATATAATTTATTACCATACACAAAATCATATAGTGCTCACGTCCCTACAGGTAGTTTTCCTGATAGAGAAGATGCTTTGATTGACACCAATGTGATTGAAGTTTATGATAAGTATTATAAGTTCACAACACAAACGAATGACAGTGGTGACTATATGATATTTGGTGTCCCACTTGGTTCACAAACGATTCATGTTGACATTGACTTATCAGACATCGGTGAATTCTCATTATCACCACAGGACTTAATTAGAGCTGGTGTTGCGACAGAATCTCAGGTTGCAGGTGCTTCATTTAAATCATCAAGTAATTTAAATAGTTTACCTCAGATTATATCATTTAACAGAACAATAAATGTTGATCCTTTTTGGGGAGAAACTGATGTTTGTAGTATTGGTATAACAAGAACTGACTTCGATATCACTGCGGAATCAAATGTGAATATCACACCAACTGCGATATTCATGGGTTCTATTATTTCATCAGGGGATGATCAATCTCAAAAAAGTAATTGTAAAATAAAACCAAAACAAGGTGATTTATGTGGATTAGTTGCTGGACCTGGTGAAATTTTAGCAATTAGACAAACAATACAACAAGATAATCAAGGTAGACCAATACTTGAAGTTTTTGAATTGGACTCAGGAGGACAAGTTATTGATGATAATGGTACATGGTTAATTGATGTACCAATGAATTTGGATTATGTCTTCACTAATGAATTTGGTGAAAGAGTTATATCTAACGATCCAAGTGTTGGTATCCCGACAAGAGGAAAATATAGATTTAAAATTAAATGGAATCAATCACCTAAGTTATCTGATCCAATTAAAAGAGCGTATTTCTTAGTTCCAAATATTAGAGAATATGGTTGGACATCAGGTGGAAATGATCCGGGAGTGTCAAATCCAAATGTTTATAAATCATACGCTTTTAGTTTAGATTGGGATGAATATGTTGATCCTCAAGCCGCTATAGATTGTGAGGATTATTTTTATTTAATGTCATTTAATAAAGTTTATACTGTAACACAATTAATAGACCAATATAGAAGGGGTTATTTACCTAATAGAACAATTTCAATAAGAAATATCTTGGACGATGCTTGTGAAAGTGAAAACGTTAAGTTCCCTACTAATGATGCTTTTTATAGATTTGATTCACAATATTTGTTATTTATTATTTTGTTATATATCGCTAGACCAATATTATATATATTATTAATAGTTTCACATCTATTGGCGGGATTATTATATGTTTTAACATTTGGTAGTTCACTTTGGAGAAAAATTGCAAACTTAAGATTACCAAATTTATCTTATCCTGATTGTGATTTGTGTAACTGTAAAGAAGGGGGTGACGCAACAGGTCCGGGTCCTTCAGCGGCACAAACAGCAATTGACGAGGCATTAACTCAACAAGGATATTTAACACCACTATGGTCTTTCAGTCAATATACACGACCAGCAGGACTTTGGCAAGATAGACATGGTGAACAGAACCCCAATCCCGCTAGTTTTACATATCCTTATGATCAAATCAGTCAACTAAACGGTGTTTGGTGTGGACAATATAGTCCTTTTTGTGATCCACAGACTAATTTCTTAGACGAACCCAATTATTTAACATTTTCTGAACAACTTTTATTAACAGGAAAACCATACGATCCCGGATTACCATCGCCAGGTACATTTGCACCTCAAATGCAAGATTTATTAAACGGTAGAAAGATATTTACAACAAGTATCCCAATTTTCGAGAGATTAAATCTTTTTAATTTAAAATCAGCATACTATGATGGTAATAGGACTACTGAATGGGATTATTATGTTACTGGTCAGGATGGGGATTGGTTTCCTCAAAATCAAGATGTAAGAAATTCAACCAATCCTTGGGGTGGTGGAAATAGAATTAGAGTGTCATTCAGACCAACATTAAATGGTTATCCTGATTGGCGTGACGATCCTTTTTCATTCACCGACAAATGGATTGTGTTTGGCACTGAAGCACCATATCATTTTGATAATGTATTAGTTTTGATGGTAAAACCTGAAAAATTAGGTGAATTTACATCAGGTAAACTAGTAACATTCCAAAATCCTGAATTATCAAGTGATAGAAATCTAACAGGAAATACGACAAATCAATTTGGTAATACTGCCACTACAGGACAAACTATTAACACTGGACCTACGAGTATTGATGTTAATTGGGCTAAATTTGATGGGACGGGAGATAATGTAACAACCTATCTAATTAATGATGGGGTTGATGAAGTAGAATATAATAAATATCCAATGGATATTGAATATTTTCAAGTTATTACTGCAGACACTATTGCTAATTTTTATAGTTTTCTTTATGGACAACCAGGAAATCCTGAAAATTATCAATTTGATTATTCATTTCCTTTTTCTGGTAAACATTACCCCAACTATCCTGGTACATTACATCACGCATTGTTTACCCGTACTAATATTGTTACAATGAGAGTTGATGATAACGATTTTGTTCAAAATCAATATCGAGGTCAATCTAATACTAATAGATTTTATCAAACAGGTACATATCGTGTTAGTCCTGCACAATCATTTAATAATTTTGAAAATCAAGTTCTTGTATTCTTAGTAAGAGGAGTTGACCCGTATTCCAAGAGAGGTGAAGTTGAGTATGATTTATCAGGTGTTATTAATCCATTCTCTTCGCCTATATGGGCTAGAACTCCAGTTCCCCCAACAAACTTGGGAATAAATAACTGGAATAGATTTGATTTTAGTTCAAATTGTAATCCTTATTATAATCCTGGATGTATCGATCCCTTACAATCCCCCCTTCCAAGATTTGTAGTTAGAGGTGATAATTTTAAACTAAACATACCAATTAATGGAGGTATTAAAAATACTAGACACAATAATAATGTCGATGGGTTTGATTCTGATAGTGGACAATATTTGTATTATCCATCATATCGTTATAAACCAAATACTGTAGGTACATCTAGTTTTATTGAATTTAATTCAGGATTACCTAAATATTATTCACAATTAGATAAAACAACATTTTATTCTTATTTGGATAATGCTAGAGATGTTAGTGATGTTACAAATAATAGTAACACAAACCCTACAACACAAGACAATCCAGTATATTTAAAACTGAATAGAGATTATCAGTCAAACAACAGAGGTTACCCCCCACGATATACTGAACAATTAAGAAACGCATTTCAAGTTGAATTCAGAAGAATACGTGATCTTCAAGAAGAAAGATATCCTATTTTAAATGGGGATCAAGATCGTATAGGGCTTGATAGACATAAAAGTCCAAACATATATTATCGTTCATATTGGCCGAATCAAATTGTTGAAGGTGGTACATTTATGAATCAAGTATTATGTTTAAATGGTGGGGCTGGACAATGTAGTTTAGGTCCTGATTTAGATCCTAACGATAATAGACCAAAAGGGGTGTCTTATTATTACGCCCCATCTTACTTATTATATAATTTATCATATTCATATACCACTACAATGGCGTCTGAGGGTAGAATCGTAATGAGATCGGATAGGTTACCTATCTCAACATCATATATTCAAGATTTACAGAATGTTTTCCCATTATTTTCTAACCCATTATTTACGGTATATACCATAAATGAAGATGATGATGGAAGTGGAGGAACTGGAGGTTTATTTGGATCTAGTACATCATCACCTCTTAACACACCAAACTTTGGTGATATAGCACAGAATGCTGAGGATAATCCGGAAGGAGTACCAATATTAAATACATTTTCATGCGAATCATTAGTACCATTAGGTTGTTATACTCCAGATGGTAATGAAATTACTGTTTTAGAAAGACCCAATGTTTGTTATGAAAATGGTGTAAATAACGCACTTATCATCGATAATGGTTGTTATGTACTTATAACAGCACCATTTGCCTCAATAATTAAAGATTTTTCATTATTAAACGAATGGACAAATAGGATACAAATTAACTATGCTGCTTGTAGAAATATATGGTCGCATATGTTTACGAATAATTGGATTAATGGTACATTATATGCCTTCTCCTTCAAAAACGATACATTTTTCGACATTAATAACAACCCTGTACGTAATTATTGTAAAGATACTGTAATACTACATCCGACTAATAACTATTATTATAGAAGTAGCCCATACATCTCAGGATCAACAACACAATCGGGAACATTTATTGGGGCTAATAGAAGAGCACCTACAGTTGGGACATATAAAGGTAATGAAAGAAATCTTAAATTCCCAACAACTATTGTTGATTTAGGACCTAGAAATGACTTCACACAAGAATTAGTACTTACTAATGAATATGATGGATATATAATGAACAGATTATCCGATACAACATATAAAGATGTATCTGAAATTCTTAATATCCTAATTGTAAGTAGATTAATTAATAACAGCTTTATTCAAAATTTATTAGGTACTGGAGGAGCAAATGTTAAGAGTTATTTCAATGGTAGAGATGAGTATAAAAACTTTGTTGATGGTGATTATGCTCAAATGATTTCAATAAATTCAGAATTGGGTGTTGTTGAATTTGATGCTGATAATTATCCACCAATTGGTGGACCAAATGATCAGGATCCAATTTATTTTGTAAGTACTCGAAGTGATGATCCTGTATTTGGTATATTCTTTTCATCTGATTCACAAACTAGAGACTATCTTTCACCAAAGAGAACAATTATTAATCCGCTAGCATCTCCGAATAGTAGCTGTGCTTTTAGTAATTTCTTTGTTTATTCACAAGAAGTGCCATTTTACCAGTGGCAAATAAATAACAATGAGAATTCAGCCGGATCACCATACAATAACATATTTGGTTCACAGAGTAACACATGGTTCACCACACCGATTTCAACATCGTTCTTTAAAAGAAGATATCAATCATTGGATAGGTTAGATACAAACTCAAGATATTTCAGAAGTAATAGTTCGTTCTCAAGAGATTCTAAAGGATATATTTATTCGTATGACAGTAATCCATTATCACCAAATTACAATCAATACGACGCATCGCGACCATCTTGGAATACAAATAGTCCCCAATCGAATGCGGTTACAGTTGGTGCCCCATATTATTTTTATTTTGGGTTGAAAAATGGTAAAACCGCATGGGATAGATTTATTAAGAAATGGATAAACTTTGAAAACATAACAGAATAAATGGGTAATAGAAATGATACAAGAATAGTTTTAGGTTCGTTTAGATATAAAGGATCACCTAATACCGATTTATCAATTCCACTTGATTTGGAGGAAACTCAAAAACAAATGGTTGAATATGAAAGAACCGCCAACGTAAATTTGGAAGAAACTTTTTTACAAGAAAGGGAAAGTTCTAACAAATTCAGACCGGCTTGTAAGTTCTCAATAATATTTAAAAACGCTTATACTGGCTCGACTATTGGAAATCCACCATACCCGCCTTTTGAACAGAATTTGTATTATGTTAACGCTTTGGAAACAGTTATTCAAAGATGTGACCCAAACTCAAATTTCCCATGGGGTGGATTTCCATTGTATAATGAATTTGATTTTATTCGATATGATAATAATGTATCAGGATATACGGCATCATCGGGTTCAACACCTGCTCATGTAAACTTCGCAACTAAAAGTGCATCAAGTTATAATTGGAACTTTTTCATCAGTTATGCTTATGAGAATGATTATAATAAACAATTACGAGCAACATTCAAAGTACCGAATGAGCCAAATCCTACATTCCCAACGGTAAATTGGGGAGTTAGTGATGGTATTCCATTCGTTATTAAACAATCAACATATAATGGAAGAAATATAATTGGATTTAGATGTCCTATTAAACACGGGATGAGTGTTGGAGATTTCTTTAAAGTTAGTTCCAATTTCAGATACACTGGAACTAGTGTTAATGATGTTTATCAAGTATATTCATTGGGTGATAACATATTTGGTAGTGAAGAATATGTGTTTAATATCATTAATGTAGGATATACTGGTACAACATTTAATGATGGAGGGCAAGGTACTGCTCGAAGAGTTATATCAAGAGATAATGTTGATGATACTATCTCAAAATATTATATAAGAAAAAATAAAATATTAACAAATATTGATGATGTTATTGTTACTAAAACAGGATTCGAACAGACAGCATTTAGAAATGTTAAAAAATTTGAACCAGCAAATTTAACCCCTAATTTAACATCAAGAATATCAGTTAAAGAAGGATCTCAAGCTTATTCAGTTACAGTAAATAACATTGTAGATATTAATAATTTGTTGGATAATCAAAAGAGACCTGTTTCTGAATTATTTTTTACCGTTATGTGGAAAGGGTATTTTGGATGGACATTTGGAGTTAATAATTCTCAGACTGGAAATTATTACCCTATGAAACAAGGATGGGACTTTAATATACCATCATCAGGAACAACAACAGTTCCTAATCCTTGGTGGGATAATAACAATTCATTATCGAATACCAATTTCACATTTTCAGACTATCAAAAAACGATAAATGGTAATGACTATAATTTCACCTATTTGAATACATTACAAAAAGATGATGTATTGGATGGTGATTTATGTGAGTGGAATGATTTTGAACAAACTGAAAGAGTAATTTCTCGTGTTTACCATAAAATAAAATTTAACCCAAATTTATTTAATATAAATCAATCAAACGATACTACAGCCTCCAACCAAAGAGGATATTATTATAATCCATTACACTCAATGACAATTAGAGTTTTTTCGGATTATATAGAGGAAGGTGATAAAAAATTGGTTGAAAATATTCCGAACTACGCATATTTCACATCAACAAATGATAAATTCATTTGGAGAGATTTATACCCTTATGGGTATGTTGACAGTACTGGATTGGGTGTTGATTATCCATTTTTAAACGGTGTTCACTATCCTCATGAAAATTTTATTTTTAGAATTATTCCTGAAGGAACTAATTATATTGAACAAACCATAACCAGACAACCAATAAGTGACCCTTGTGAATAAATTTTATTTAAAACTTTCAGATGTAAACCAAGGACTTCAATTACCCGTTGAAGTTAATTGGGATTTCCTTGGTAAACAAGATAGTATTGAAGATTACGAATCTACAGTAATTGATGAAATTATTGGTACTGCGACGGATTTTGAAGTATCAAGGTTTTATCATGATGAATACAATCCACCAAATGATAATAGAACAAGTGTTCATTATGATTTCAGGTTCTATTCAAGTGGGGTTACATCTGTAAGTTCAACAACTGTTGCAAGTACTAACTTATGGGTTAACAGTTATTTGGCGGAAGGATTCTCATCAACAGAGGTTTACTACTTCAGTCGACCTTTTAGAAATTCCTTCTTCAAGTTGGACTTCTATGATAGTAATGATGTTAAAAGTCAAACAAATTATTTTACGGTTATTATTCCAACCCAACAAGGATTAACTCAAAGTGCGTCAACATCTAGTGTATTAAGTAATGTTAATATAAAAAAACCATATTTCATCTTGGATTTCATTGGAGATCAGGAGGGATTCTTTTTTTATTGGTTAACCGATTTTGATTATTTACAGATTGACACATTTTATATGTCAGCAAAATTCTTTGATGCTAAATTGGGAGTCTTTATTAAAATGATGAATACACCTCAAGCATTATTACCAAACAAATTTATTTTTGATGGTGGTAAATATTTCTTTCATAAAGTTGAGTTAAATTATAGTAATAAAACATACAAAATATTTGATGGTGAGTCACCAAATACAAGAATTGGAACAAGTATTAATCCAATGATATGGTATGAATATGTAAATCCGCCTGAATAAAATGAGAACATTAAACAGACATATTAGAATTTCACCTGAAGTTATAAGTAGTGACTTATTCTTGGTTAGATTTAATGCTGGTGGGCAAGTAATTCCATCAGAAATCGATCCATGCTGTGAAATCACAACAACAACCACAACAAGTAATTTAACAGGGTTGACTTATGTTTATTCATCAATGACACAACTATTGTCAGGTGGGACAAATGGAACATCATTATTAACTGGTTTAACAATCCCAATTTTATTAACTGAAACGGCAACTGATATTGGTTACTATTCTGTTTTTGATGGAATGATATTACAACAAGATGTAATGAATAACTTCATATTTACAGGGGATTCTGTATTTCCATATTATACAGTTATATTGTATAATACCTCAGAGAATGAGTTGAAAAAATACTTAAGTTTCTCAAGTTATGAAATTTCTTGGGGAGATGGACAAACAGAACCAATCTCACCATATACTCCTTTACCAATATCACACACATATGGAAGTGACGGAGAATACATAATATCAGTAAAAGGAATGAGTCCTTGGGGATTTAATACAATTAAAAAAACTGTGTACATCCCAATTACAGGAGCAACTACCGATAATCCGAATGGTACTGCTTATTTCACACCATTGGGTGGTAGTTGGTCAGGAACGCCAATTATGTATGATTATATATTCAGCGGAGATGCAAGTTGTGATGCGACAATTGATGGATTTGATGATTTCTTATCAGGAAGTCCTTTGGTTATTAGTGGATACACAAAATCATCATTGAGTGACTTACAAGTTTATGGGCCTAAAAATACTTTAGTAGGTGGTAAATATAGAGTTGGACCCGTTACAGGTTCAAGTGGGGCTGTTGGAGTATTCTATGGAACTCCATCAAACTCTGATTATACCGCCTATACAATAAATAATATTGATTATTATGATTACCCTGATGATATAACAATTTTCATTGTCAGTGGGGTATCTTCGGTTGATTATGTGTGTTCGGCAATAACTAAAAATGAAGTGTTATTGAATGTAATTTTTGAGCCTGAAGTACAATCAAATGTGTTTATCGAAAGGGGTAAAAATTCTGGACTTGAGAGATTGATTAGATTAGGGGAGGTTGATAATATAGGTGACTTAGAAAAGTATGGGTATGGATTTTTCAATATAATAAATACGTAACTTCAATATTTATAAGAAGTAAGAAATATAAACAGATTAAAATTTTAATTAAATGGCGGTAGGTAGCTATGGTACGATTAGACCAGCAGACGTTTCACCTGAAGATGTAGAAATAATATTAAATTATACTCCTTCGAGAGATGATACAAATAACTTTGTATTAACCAAATTGGATGCTCAATCAATATTGAGACCTTATTTTAATAACGATCAAACAGGGGGTAATGCAAATATAGAAATTTTAGGTGGACTTTATAACTTAAAATTACCTGCCGAACAGTTTAACAGAATTGGTATATATACCCTTTATATTAGACCTGTACAAATTAGGACAACATTATTGGATTGTGGTGTTTTATCAGCCTTACCAAATGTTAGAGGTGTAATTATCGACTTAAATGCGGTACCTGTACAATATAGAAATAAATTTGTTAATCAAGGTTTAGTTGGGTTTAGAATTGAATACTTGAATAGTGATGGAAGTAAAATCCCTAACTTTTTTAGAATAATAACTTCTTCATTTTTCTGTGAACCAGTAATTCAAAATCTTACAAATACATCACAAAAAGCTATTAGATACCGATATACTGATAGTAGTAGTAATTTAATATTCTGTACATTATCGCCATCATCGGCACCAACGAATAAACCGAATGCTATCCCATTTATTGGACAACCAAATCAAAGTGTGATAATTAGTCATACATTCTTCAATCCTTTAAGTTTGGACATTGAAATTGCGGAACATGACTTCTCAACATTGGCGATTGCTCTATTTGGTAATCAGACTAAATCAATTGATGACGGTATCTACACCTTATACGATTCTGATAACAACATTTACAGACAATACAACTTATATGAAATTAGAGATCAGTTTAATGAGTTGTTGTATGAGGTTAGACAGGATAGAGGGGATAATATTGATTTCAGTAAAAACTTCACAAATATAACTCAATAATGGCTAATAAATTTACTTGTCCCCCACAGGCATCAGGTGCTGGTAGTTTCTCTAACAATTTAGTTGGACTACAACTTGTTGCGGGTGGTGGATTAACTCAAGGTAATTTTGAATTCACACAATCCGCTAGTGAAAAGGTAAATAGAACCTTTACCACAGGAACATTCTCAAACCCAATAAATTTAGAATCTTTGGGTTTAGATGGTGTTAATCAATCAAGATTAGTGGTTGAAAATAATTTTAAAGTTTATCCAAATTATGATTTAGCACAAATAAGTAACTTTGTTTTATATGGTTCAATGGTAAAACGAATGTCTGCTGCTGTAACAACCATCATTAGTTATTTTCCTGGTGCAATTGAATCAACGTTTTTGGGTTTAAATTATTTAACAGGTGAAACTGCGTCTAATATAGCATATAATCAAGTTACAAATGTAACCTCATTTGATTTAGATTTAGGTAGAATTAGAAATCCATTCGGAATAGATTTTACTGTTAACTCAACAAGAAACTTAGAATTAAGAGAAATTCAAGTCTCAACTTTGAGAAATATGTCAATTCAATATGCTAACTATTCATTATATCTTAATGGTAATGGTTATCAAGTAGTTGGAATTGTGCCCACAACATCATTGACTGATGGAACACTCAACTTAACTGTTCAGGGTAATCCATTTTCAGGACAATCAACAACATTTGATGACTTGGTTATTCGACCTAATGATACACAAGTTAACAAAGTTTTTAATGAAAATTTAGATGAAGTAGAGAATTTCCTATTAAATAGAAATATAACACCAAAATATACTGCAACATTTCAGATACCAAGAGAATCTGAAGATGGAACATTCTATATTGAAAATTCTCAATTAACTTGGACATTATATGGGAAATGGAATCTTGATATTATAACTGCAGCTTTCACTAATTATTTAACTCAATTAAATGATATAAGTGAACTGTATGATGAGTTTAGAACAAACTTAGTCTCAAGGTTTTTAACTACTGGAGCGTTTAAAGAATTCGATACTGATGGACAAAAAGTAGAGAAAATTTTACAAATTTATGGTAGAAGTTTTGATGAAATAAATAAATACATCACCTCATTGTCATTTATGACTTCAGTAAACTATACTGTAGGTAATGATATTCCAAGTCAACTTCTTAAGAATTTAGCTCAAACATTGGGTTGGAAGACAAACATCTCACCAATAACCAATGATGAATTTCTTGCTTCAGTATTCGGACAATCAAATCAACAAAAATCGAATTTTACTGGTTTAGCGGTTTCACAAACCCCTGATGAATTAAATTATCAATTCTATAGAAACATAATTTTAAATTCAGCGTACCTTTTCAAGTCAAAGGGAACTAGAAAATCAATTGAAATCCTTTTGAAACTTATAGGGGCACCAGATGCTTTGGTTGAATTTAATGAATTTATTTATTTGGCTGATCAAAAAATCAACATGAATAAATTCAATACTGAATTTGCAAGTATTTCAGGAGGAACATATGTGCAACAACTTCCTGTTTTAGAACCCGGAAATACGTTTTCTATTTTTGGGGTTGAATATACTGGATTTACAACTGAGGCAATAATCCAAGATGTAAACATATCAATAAATGAATTCCCAATTGATAATTTGGGTTATCCCGCTTCTCCAATAGATTCTGAGGATTTTTATTTCCAAATTGGTAGTGGTTGGTTTGAACAAACTCCACAACATAGATCACCAGAACAAGTTGATTTAACTTTAAGTGTGTTTACAGGAAACAATCCAAATTTCCAAACATCATTATTACCTTTTTCATATGGACAGGAATATCTTAATAGATTTAGGAGATTCCCATTCATGAATTTGGGATATAAATTATCGCCATCTGTTGATAACAATAAGAGTTGGTATGACGATGAAATAAATCTAAGATTAAATTTGGATGGTAACATCAATGCTAGATATTTTGTTGCTGATGATAAATTAGTTTTAAATGTTAAAAACACTGAAATATTCCTTAATCCTGCTCAAGGATTGGCTTATGATGTATGGTATTTGTCTAGAGAATTGAATTACCCCATTCCAAATCAAGGAATGAATTTTGGTGGGACTAATCCATGTGACCCATGTCCAATACCAAGATATCCATATAGAGGTGGTGTTGATTGGACGGAAATCAATCCAAAACCAAGAAGCAAATCTTTCTTTGAATTTGCTCAAACATTTTGGAGAAACATGATTAATGTTAGAAACCGTCAATACTCATTTAATGGTAAAACAGGTGGTTACCCAACATTAGAGTCAATATATTGGAGATATTTGGAATCTGAAAATGTTGATGTGACAAACAATAATTTCACATATCAAACAATGTTGGAGTATGTTAATGGATTGGGTGATTATTGGGTTAGATTAATTGAGCAAATGGTTCCTGCAACAACTATCTTCAATACGGGAGTTAAATTAGAAAATTCAATATTCCATAGACAAAAGTTTGTGTGGAAAAGACAAAGAGGATGTCAAATTATTACGGTAGAAGAAACAAATCCTTGTGAATGTATAGAATTATCAATAAAAAGTATATTTACAAGTCAAACCAACGTAATAAAATTAACACCAAATGGTTATTATAATGGAAAACAAACTTTTGTATACGCAGATGGGGGTAATACTGTTATAATTTCTTATAATTCATTATTATCAAGGTGGGAATTCTTTATAAATTTAAATTTATTAGCTTATTTAGACTCAACAGATGATTGTCCTATAGGTAAAGATTGGAAGAGTGATATTTTATCCATATCAACTGTAGGTGTTGATTGTGGACCGACAAAACAAAGACCTCCATTATGTAGACCTTGTGAATTAAATGAGAATATCTATCGATTGGATTGTCCTGTGGATTCGGTTGAATGTCCAATATATCCGTGGGATGTTAATCCGACAATAACAAGTTTTGGTTCGGTGTTAAGTAATGTATTGAATTCGTATTTAACAACGAATGGACAATCTTTAAGTAATTGTGATTTAAATAGTATGACAACAACATGGTATGTTGATTTACGATTAAACAATACTACTGTTGTTTCATACCCATTCTTTAATGGTATTGCTTACAATATACCAACATTTAGTACACCGAGTGTTTCTGATTGGGATAATGCGGTAGTCGCCGCGTTAGAGTTACTTAAAAATTATGGATATAATTATTACTTAACAGAGAGTGATACGGTAGTGGTTTATAGTGAATCATGTGCAATTTCTGAGACAATAGTAAACTTTAAAATAAACGTAGGAATAAATTTTCAAATATATTGTAGTTAATGGCTTGTGATTTAAATGTTATAATAAATGGTATAACTGGAGACTGTTCAAACAGTAGTTTAGGTGCATTTGACATTAGTATTGTTGGAGACGCCCCTGATTATTCAATCCAATGGATTGAACCCCCATTAGGTACAATTGCGTTAGGACCTGGGGTTACAGGTTATAGTATAAATTCATTATCCGCTGGAACATATACATTAAATGTTTTAGATAGTTGTCCGTTAGAAAATACGGTTTATTTATTTAATATTAATATATCATCAGGAACTTGTGTTTCGATTGAATCAAGTGGAACTACTTGTGGATTAAATAATGGATTAATTACGGCATCTACCACAAATCTTTATGCTCAAGCAAGCTATATTTTATACGAGACTACAAATGGTTATGTTACATCAGGAACAACACCTATCACTAATTTTGTTTTTGGATCATTATCGGCAGGAACATATTATGTAATTGCTGATGACGGGGGAGGATGCACAGGTAAAAGCCAAAGTTGTATCATCAAACCTTCAAATCCTTTTACTTTTGGTTTATATCAAGTTAATAATTCACCTTGTTTCATAAATACAGGTGCATTATATATCACAGGTTTAACAGGTAATCCGCCTTATACTTATTCATGGTCTAATGGTGGAATAGGACAATCAATAACAGGATTAAGTAATGGTAATTATTCTGTTGTAGTTACGGATGGGTTAGGATGTAACGCTGTAGCAACTGCAACAATAGAATCCGTACCATCAATAGGAACTTTAATTCTGATAGATAGTGAACCGACATGTTATAGCTCAGATGGAGTTGCAACAGTGTATATTACAGGAGGAACAGGTCCGTATCATATTGAAGGTTCTAATGGTGATGTAATTATCACCTTTGACACTTCTTATACATTTACAGGATTATCATCAGGATTCTTTTCCGTTACTGTTACAGATGCTGGTTTATGTCAATCAACTATAACAACAACATTACAAACACCAAGTGGACTATCACTAGTGAGCGTTGATGTAACAAACTCTACTTGTAACAATAATGGAGGAGGTATACTAGTTTCCATATTCGGTGGAACTTCACCATATCTATACACCCTAACAGATTCATTATCCAATTCAACAACATTCATACAGCCTGTTCAAAATGGTGGAGCAAATTTCTTAGGGTTAAGTTCAGGGACTTACTTATTAACCATTGATGATAACTTGGGTATATGCCCTTATTCACAATATGTGACAGTTAATAATACCGTATTATATACATTGAGTGTTAGTACCACAGGTACAACATGTGGGAATGATAATGGTTCGGTAACTTTATCTATCACAACTGGTGGTACAGGTCCTTACAATTATCAAATCAATGGACAAACAGTAATCTCAAATACATTATCATATACATTTACAAATTTACCATCAGGAAGTTATACTGCTTCAGTTACTGATATTAACCTATGTCAACAAATATCACCATTCACAATTAATAGTTCTCAAGCGGTTAATTTCATTTTGAATGGAACAAGTCCTGTTGGTAATAATGGGATAATAGAAACATTCATAACAAGTGGTGAACCTCCATTTACATTAAATTGGAGTCCAAATGTCGGAGCTCAATCTGGATTAACTGTGACAAACTTATCAGCAGGAACATACTCACTAACTGTTGTTGATATTTCAGGGTGTTCACAAACTAGATCGATTGATTTATTAGGTTATAATTTATATTCATCTTATGAAGTTTATAACATTTGTTCTGATGATTTAACAAATAGTGAACAGATTATTAAGAAAGGTTTAAAACAAATGTTACTTGAGGGATTCTTTGATTTAACATCTGGTGATACAAATTGTATTTTAAATTCATCAATATTCGAGGCTGTCGTATCGGTTGACGGTATTGTCCAAACTGGAATATTTTATAGTGGAACAGGAGTAAATGATTTCCCAACTGATTCTGTTTTCTTTGATACTGTTGAAAACTTATTATTAAATTATCCGAATATTGAAACGGTTATTATTGATCCTGTGACTGGGAATTTAAAAATAAGTACACTATGTAATCCACCAATAACAATCATGGATGCTACGGTAATCATTGATGTTAAAGTTTATTATAATATAAGTTGTGAAGTATGTGCTCCTCCTGTTAATACGGAAACGATTATTCGTATTAATACAACATTGATTTCAAGTGGATCAACTCCAACGGATAAGTTCCAATTGGCGACAACGTTGGCGGGGACTTATAATTTTGATGTTGATTGGGGTGACGGTGTGGTTGAAACAATCACAACTTGGAATGATCCTAAGACTGAACATACGTATGCAACTGGTGGGGTAAAAGAAATAAGAATAAGTGGACAATTCAGTGGATGGACATTTAATAACGCTGGGGATAGAAATAAACTTATTGAAATTAAACAATGGGGTATATTAGAATTGGGTGATACTCCAGGTCATTTCTATGGTTGTAATAATTTGGTATTAACTGGTGTTACAGACTTTATTAATTTGTCAACGACATCAACGTTGGAGAACACCTTCAGAGATTGTACTTCTTTGACAACAATCAATAATGTTGAGTATTGGGACACATCAAATATTACAAGTTTTGTAAACACATTCAATGGAACTGTCTTTAATCAGGATATTACATCTTGGGAAGTTTCAGGTGTAACAGATATGTCATTTATGTTCTTTAATAACACATCATTCAATCAAGATATTGGTTCATGGAATGTATCAAATGTTGTTGATATGAGTGGTATGTTTTACAATGCAACATCATTCAACCAGGATATTGGAAATTGGGAAGTTTCAGGTGTAACAGATATGTCACTTATGTTCTTTAATAACACATCATTCAACCAAGATATTGGAAATTGGGAAGTTTCAGGTGTAACAGATATGTCATTTATGTTCTTTAATAACACATCATTCAATCAAGATATTGGTTCATGGAATGTATCAAATGTTGTTGATATGAGTGGTATGTTTTACAATGCAACATCATTCAACCAAGATATTGGTGGATGGGATGTATCAAATGTTACTAATATGAACGTCATGTTTTTTAACGCAACATCATTCAATCAAGATATTGGTTTATGGGATGTATCTAGTGTTACTAATATGGCTGGTATGTTCGAAGATGCAACATCATTCAATCAAGATATTGGTTCATGGAATGTATTAAATGTTACTAATATGTCAGTTATGTTCCAATTTGCAACATCATTCAATCAAGATATTGGTTTATGGGATGTATCTAGTGTTACTAATATGGCTGGTATGTTCGAAGATGCAACATCATTCAATCAAGATATTGGTTTATGGGATGTATCAAATGTTACTAATATGGCTGGTATGTTTTCCAATGCAACATCATTCAATCAAGATATTGGTTCATGGAATGTATTAAATGTTACTAATATGGATAGTATGTTTTCCAATGCAACATCATTCAATCAAGATATTGGTTTATGGGATGTATCGAATGTTACTAATATGTCATTTATGTTCTTTAATAACGCATCATTCAATCAAGATATTGGTTTATGGGATGTGTCAAATGTTACTGATATGAGTGGAATGTTCCTAAACACAACATCATTCAATCAAGATATTGGTTCATGGAACGTATCAAATGTTACTGATATGACTGGAATGTTCCAAGATGCAACATCATTCAATCAAGATATTGGTTTATGGGATGTATCAAATGTTACTAGTATGGTTAGTATGCTTAGGGACTGTGGAATGAATCAAACAAATTATGAAAATCTACTCATAGGTTGGGACTCATTACCATCGTTACAAATTGCAGTTAATTTAGGTGCGTTAGGAAGACAATATCAAATAGGAAGTGCTTCAGATATCGCCAGATCTAATATTATCGCTTCTTACTCTTGGACAATAACAGGAGATATAGCGGTACCATAATAAAAAACCCCACCTAAAAAGTGGGGTTTTATTTTACCATATTTTTTCTTGTTTCATATATCCTAACACACAACAATAAGCGTCACTCATATCAAAATTCTCTTTCTTGAGTGTATTGTTCTTGGTATATACCCAATTAATTTGGGGTTCTTTCTTTGCAACCTGTTCCCATATAATTTGTTTCTTATCACAATCTTTTGGGAATCCACCAAATAATACATGTTTACCTTTATCATTTTCTCTAACCAACCAAGGAAATGCGTTCTTTCTTGAATTGTAAGTTGAAATGTATTCAGGAACAACACCTAATGTATCATAAATTTCTTTTGATATAAGAGTATTAAATCTAAGAAGAGTTTGAACGGTATAAACATTATTACTGTTCAATAGAGGTTCTTCAATTACTACTGTAGTTATATTCAAATTTGAATAATCCTTTAACTTATGTTTAAAGATTTCACTTTTCAATATTAACTCCTTTATTTTATTTTCTTCCTTTGGTTTCGGTCTTGGAGAAATATGAGTTAGTTCTAATAATTCTTTGGTTTCCAAATCAAAAAGTGCCCAGCCTATTGTACTTGTTGATACATCTAGACCGAGCACCTTTGGGGTTTCTTTAATATCTTTATTCATAAAATTATATATCCAATTTAATCAAAATCTGCTGAATACCCTGTCTTAAAACAGGAGATTGCATTTTCGATATAATCATAAGATTTTTGTCAGAATCGTAAAGACCAACCTCAGTTATGTAACGATTGTTACTTGATAACCAAGTTGGGTTTGATGGAGTTTGGAATTCCGCTTGACTTAAATTAATCTTATATACCATTTCATAAATTGTTGCTTGAATATCAGTTTCAACATTACCATAAAAATAATATTCATCACCAAAGTTAAGTTGATGTCCTGTAAATCCTACAGTTGTTAAATCAATATAGTCACTTAAATCATAAATGTCAGCATCATCATATAAATCCTGAGTGATTACAAATGTATTTGCGGTTAATGATTGTTGAGTGATAAATCCGTTAATCGTTGAACCACTCAATTGATCTGTGAAATCAATTATCTTCCATTCATCTGATTGAGGTCTTCCCGTACCATCAACCTTTTGACAAATTATTTCAAATTTATTTGCAAAAAATCCTGGTATTAAATCACAAACTGTTGGACATAATGTTGTCGTAGTTGTAACAGGAAATAAAGTTGTAGTGGTTGTCGTTATATTACAAGGATTAATTGTTGTAGTTGTTGTACATACTGATTCACACAAATCAATAGTAAAATCATCTCCTGATATTAAATTAATTACATCTGTTGTCACAATACCACTTATTGTAAGTACACAACCAGTGTAAGGTGATAAAGATAAATCGGTAGTTACTTCATTAATCACACCATAACAATCTACATATGTTAGTTCTGTACTTCCAGCACAAGGACCACAATTTTCAGTTAATGAAACACACTGACAACCAAGGGTAAATACATCCAAGAATGTTGTTGACGAAACTGATGTATATGATGGATTGGTTACAGTCCAGTTACCTAATGGAGAGTCCTCGATGGTAAGTCCTGGTAATATCGCGATTTCGGTTGAACCTGAAGAAAATATCCAATTAGATCCATTATAAGAAATTAAAGAATTACCTGAACCAATAAAGTCAATATAAACTAATTCTCCTGAAATCAATGATGGATAAAATAATAAATTATTACATACTTCATCAAGACCTATCATCTCACAATATTCTAAAACGAATGGTTTGTATTGATCACAAGTTGAAAATCCTGTTATAGTATTTTCACCAATATCATATGAAAAATCACCAATAGGATTGTCTAACATACTATCAAATGTTAATAGTAGTGGATCTGTTAAATCACTTGGAAGAATAACCCAATTTGTACCATTAAAATAAAAATTATATATAGTCTCCAAAAATGTAACATAAATTGGTTGTCCATTTAAGAATTTAGTAGTGGGGTATAAATATAAACCAATATAACTTCCTGGTGTTTCAAATCCATTGTCTATCCATAAAATGATACCATCATACCAACAAGGACAAGGATTAACTGTTGTTGTGGTTGTGGTAACATTGGATAACTGATTTAAACAAGGAAACTCAGAACCAAAACGAATTGCAACATTCTGTGATGGTATTGGATTACAAGTGACATTTGGTCCTTGAATTCGTGAATAATAATTACAATGTAATGAATTGGTATAATCAAAAGTATTTGATAATCTGTAAGTTACATAAAGATACTCAGAAGAACCTGTCAATATACCTTCAATAGAATTGTTATCAACCCCACAAACATTTGGAGTAATCAATGTTACTTTTGGTGCAGGTAATGTCCAGTTTCTGTTTGATTTATATGACATTGATGCTATAATTTCCTCATCATCAAAAATGATTATTTTCGAATCTGGGAACACTTTACCAACTCTACTAGGATAACCGTCCAAGTTTGGATTTGTATCCCACAAATGGTAATATCTGATACCAGGCGTATTCATGTCAGAGTTTTTGGTTGACTCTAAATGATGTACAGTAAATAAATTCAAATCTTCAAAACCTGGAGGATCAACATAGAAAGATTGTCCATTACAACAATTAGGGTTTTTATGCCACATTATCCATGGTAAATCTATTCTGAAATTTCTTGCTTGTCCTGTTGTATCCTCAACACCATCATCAAATGGTTCTAAAGCAAATTTCTCTCCATAAAACAAATCAACTGTCTGATTGGTATAATGTACAATAGAGATAGCTTTTTGTTGTTCAGGTGTAACTGTTACTTTTTCATCAAATGAATTATAGTAATAAACAGAACTTGTATCTGTTTGTCCACTACTTGAAGCATAACCGAAATATTCTTTTGAGCCCAAATAGTTTATAGAACCGAATTTAGTATAATCTTTATAAGCATTTGGATCGATACCTGCTGGTGTCTCAGACCAAGGAATATTCATATTCCATATCTTCACATCAAATTCATCTGTATAACAAACTGATTCGTAATTGATAACATTATTAGACCAATGATTACTTGGAGTTATACTATCATAAATTTCGGTAATTACTGGTGGGTAAACTAACACTCTGGCATAACATTCTGAACTGAATGTTGAAAAGTCAGGAGTGGTTCTATCCAAAGTGATTAAGTCATTACAAACATCAATTACTCTATATGTTAAAATTGTATAACAAGATGAAACATTAACCAAACAATCAACTGGTGGTGGAGGACAACAAGGATTTATAAATGAACAAGTTGTCGTTGTTGTAGTGGTAGTTGGTATCGGAGTAACACAAGGATTTGTTGTTGTTGTGGTTGTTGTTGGGCAAGGATTTGGACTACATTCCCCCAAATTAACAAGATTGTATAAACCAGCACCCTCAACTGTTGGAACTGTTGAACTCAATGTACAGAAAGTAAAAGCAGTTGAAGATAATAGGATTGATGAAAAAGATCCACTACAACCTGTATAATTTAATAGTATTGAAGTTTTACCAACGGATATTTGATATTCAGTACAAGAAACACACGGAGATGTTGTAGTTGTGGTTGTAGTACCCGTAATACAAATACAATCTGAAATTCCATTCCCATCAAAATATATTGTAACAATATCACCTTTTTGTATGGATCTAACTGAATTATCGTTACAAGAATTGTTAATAAGATTAATTGTATTTGTCCCAATTAATGTACTCATATCAACAATATAATTAGAATTAATTACGTGAGTGTTATTTGTTTTAGCACTCCAATTAATAACATCACCTACAGTTGTTCCCGTGAAAAAACCTCTAGGAGATGCTCTATTATAGACTGGTTCAACAATAGAAGCCATAAATGGAATTCCATATGTGTTGCCGGCTGTACCATCAACATAATATGGATATTTTACGTTTTCTTTATTTGATTGTGGAACTCCAGCCGAGTTCTGAGCATTGAAACTTGGTTCTAATACGAAACTGTTAAATTGATTATAACTTGATTGAGGTAATGCGTTATATGAAACCTCACTATCACCAATTTGGAAATATGATATGTTAAAATTACCTTGAGAAATCTTTAACCTACCTGTATCGGTAATTCTCGTATTTATTAAACCTGATGTATTTTTTAAAATGTATCCCATAAAATATAAATATAATGTTTTATATTATGTAGTTGAGACATTGCAACAACTACACCCAAAAATGTTAAGATTGCTTAAAGAATAAAATTCTTCATTGGTTGTAAAATAACAGTTTATATCAGTATTCTTAACCGAAGAAGTTGTTGTTGTAAGTAAAAAATCTGTAGAACCACTCAATGTTAAACCATTCCAAGTATCCGTAGATGTATTCACAAACAAGGTTTCTGATTGACATCCAGGGATTAAATTAAACGTTGAACCTGTGGTTAACCCTGTCGATGAGGGTACAACCGTAATTGAATCAATCACAAGTTGAGAATTGGTTGTTGTGGTTGACGCTGAATACACTGGTGAAACTTTATTAACATTCGTATGATTTAAATCGAATGTAATGTAAGTACCATTTGGTAAGGATGGGGTTACAACAATATTTGTTTCGTATTTTTTAGTTAGAGTTACACTGTTATTTTGTAATACTGAAGTTTTCGTATTTAAATAAACACTGTAAGTTATTGGATCGTTTGGTTTATTTAGAATTACTGTATTTGTACTAGTTGCCGATAGAGAATCTTTAACAATTACAGTATAAATCCCTGTACACAAATTTATGAATAAAGGTGTGTTTCTAAAAGAAACTCCAGCATCGATAGAATATGAATATGGTGGAGTTCCGTTCTGAGCTGTGACAGATAAAGAACCATCACATCCACATATTCCTTGATTTAAATTAACTGATGAAAATAGTGCCATTTTTTATTTTAAAAACATGAGCCTTCAGAGACTGTAATAGTTGATTTTGCTTTAACTCTGTAAAGAATTGTCCAGCCTGTGAAGTTTTGATTGATACCTGGAATAGGTGGATATGATGGATTTGAATTAAATGTTGTTATACTATTTGTAGTAAAAATACTTGTTGACGATCCTGAAACTGACCACCCCCCATTATTTGGTATTAATGGATCATAATAAACAATTTCTTGTCCCGTTGGGTCGGAAATCCACTTTGGATAACCATTTAACGTCCCATCAGGTACAAAATTAAATGAATATTGTTCTGTTATTGTTCCATCAATTGACGTTACTGTAATTGTCATACAGAACGAATATACTTCATATGGTGGTAAAGTTGTTGTTGAAGTGGTAGTTGTTGTAGTTGCGGGAGGTCCTCCGACAGTACAACTGGTAGTCACCATAAAATCACCATAATAATCAGTAATTGATGCTGTGTATGTACCAACAGATAAATTACCTATAGTTTGTCCACCCTGAATTGTTTGTCCATTTGGATATGTCCATTTTATAGTATACGGAATTGTACCACCAGTAATACCAAGAGTAATAAAGCCATTGGATAAACTCTCTTTTCCTGTAACATTTGTTACATTACATTTTACTATCATTGGTGCCACAGTAAAAATACTACAACTATTAACAGGTAAGTATCCAGGATTTTGGTATGCCATAAAATTTATTTTCTATAAATAGATTTATTGTTCATTTTTTATGACATTTTTCATTTGTTCAATATATTTTATGGTTGAACTGTTTTTTTCGATATAATCGAAAAAGTTTGGATTCTCTTTTAGTTTTAATAATGGATTAACATTAATAAATTCGCCTTTATAAAATTTAGAGGGCTTCAAATCTTCGGTAACACCCGCCATGTGTAAAATTGGATGTTTTTCATATGTTGCAATTGTATCTGTCGCCCAAGAAAAACTTAAATCATTAACAATCCTTGTTTCATGTCCTGTCCGCCACAAATTCCAAAGAACCGCCCACATATCGGCCGTCCATATTTGAAGATCTCCTGATGGAATTCTATGTCTCATATTAAACTCATAAAGTTTACGATATAGAACCTCACAATCAGTGAAAACCTTTTCCCAAAAAGTATAATCTGTATTTTTTATAAGGTATTGAGCCCCACCAGAATTCTTATTATTTTCTTTTACCACTTCAACGGGGATATCAATAATATCGGACATTAATTGAATCAATTGTCCTTTAGATAAGTTTGGATGGTGGGTTTCGTATCTTTGACAACATCCCATGATATAATCATAACTGATATAACTAAGAGTGTCTGATAAATATACAACATCATCTTGTAATAATTTATCAAAATCGGGTAGTTGTCTGAAAATTATATCAGAGTCATGATAGAAATAATATTTACCTAATTCAGGATATTCTTTTAACCATCTTGAAAGAGCTAATGGTCTTAAACTTGGGATATATTTTTTATCTTTTCTATCATCAAGATAATGATGTATATTAATTCCCAAGTCTTTCATTTTCAAAGATTCCTCAGTTGGGGAGGTATTACCATTAACCATCACAAACAAAACGTGAATATTTTCAGGTTTGATACCTTTTTCTATGAAATTATTAGTATATACTTTGGTTTGCCAATGAAAATAAGGAATGTCTGGATGAGCAGATACAAAAACTAAATTATTCTCCATAAATTTTTATCAAAAATATAGAGGATAATTTGACTTTATAAATAATATAGAATATCCGCAGTACCAACAAAAGTTGCATTCGCTCCCAATGGGGTTATACAAATCCACATTTCATCTCTAGTGCCATCAACATTTTGACCCGGTCTAATTTGATTATCATCAATTTTTGTTGTTGTTAAAGCAGATGTCCCCGCTTCACCAATTAATGATGTCATTATATGACCTGGTGAAGTTATTGTGGGTGTACCATCACCTAATGAGTACTGAAAAGGTGAGTTTGGTATATCAACCCAAGTTGGTGTTGACGATAAAGTCGGATTAAATTCCATTGACATTAAGTAATTGTCATTTGATGTGTTTAATATACTTATTGAGTCAAATTGTGATGTAACACCAATATACCCCTCCTTTAACCTATAACCAATGTATGGATATTTCGTACCTGATAACAACATAGTGGTTGTCGCAGTATAAGGAACTGACACTGTTGAATACAGTCCGTTTAAAGCACCTTCTGTTGATGTTTGAGAACAAATCATATCAAAATAACCTGAACCAACCCCAACTTGTCTTATCTCGTATCTTATCGGTTGATTTGGCGATGACATATATACTGTTGGGATATTATTTGCTGCCGTATAATCAATAAAATATATTGTTTGACCAGATAATACCATACCAAATCTCATTCGACCAACACCCAACCATTGATAATCAACTGTCATTAAATTAGATTGAGACCAATCAAAATTATTTGGGTTAAATTCAGTAGTACCCCAAGTTGTTGAATCCGCACTAAAACTACAAGAACCACTCAAGTAAATATTAAATGTATGCGCACTTGTAACACCATTACTCTCCAAAAAGAAACCATCGAAAACTGAATTATAGGGAGAACCAGTTGTTGATTGAAAACATCCAACTCTTTTAATAACATTAGGTTCTATTTGAAAATTACTAAAACTACCTTCAAATAATTGACTTTTACCTGGTTGATAAATTGGATGTGTTTTAGTCTTACGAATAACCAAGTCATTGTTAGCTGAGGTTGACATTCTCACTCTTGCATATTGTTGGTCAAATATTGATGTAGCTGTACCAGCCGTAACCTCACTAACTTGAAGTGGGTTTTTATCAAATGTATGTTTGATATCCAAAAGATTTTGTACTGCGGCAGTCCTTAAACGACCAAAAGCGTCCAAGTTAGGACCATCTGAATATTTTACTGAGTTATTAAAAATGTATGCCATATTATATTAGCCACCAATTATTATTTCTTGCCACCAATGTAAGTGACATATAGTTTATGTTCATATCAACGTAAGAATTTCCATCTATTGTTCCGACTGAGGGTGTTATTCGAATCCTATATGAACCAGCATTTCCCCCCTCATCTTTTATGATTAATTTTAATCCAGTTAAATTTGTTGGGTCAGGTATAGTAACATCAACATTACCTAAATAATTTATTCCATTATAAGTTATACCTGAACTAAGAGTTATTGCCGATGTTGTTATACCAGTTGTACTAATGAATTGGGTTGAACCTGTTGAATATACTGTACCTGTAACATTTAAATCACCATATATATTGAATTCATTACCTGCGGCAAAAACCAAATTACTTCTATTAACACTAGTTGTACCATTACCAATTATGAATGCTGATTGAGTTGATGCTGTTAAATTATACTGTCCTTGAGCATGTTGAAAACTACCTACAGTAATAGTGCCTAATCCCTCAGAATGAGATCCTGTCCCAATTGAAATTGTATCACTACCCTCAGAGTGTGAACTTCCACCTATTGATTGAGTAGTGTCACCTTCAGCGTGAGAATAAGGACCATATGATATTGAATTGATACCCTCACTATGTGAATATCCCCCATTTGATTCAGTTGTTCTACCTTCAGAATGAGACCAATTACCTGAAGCAATATTTAATCCACCATTCGAAAAAGAGTAATCACCTGATGAAGTATTGGATTGTCCAAATGAAAAACTCAATAATCCTGTCGATGTTGAGCCCGTAGATTGAAATGAGTTTTGTATTGTAATTGGAGAACAACCATATATATTTGTGACATAAAAATCAGTAATACAGTTACCACTACCACCACTGAATGGTGTGAATAAATTAATAAATTGACCTAAAGTTGCTTTATATGAAGAACCTGCAGGATTTTGTGATGTATCACCCGTAATTACAATATGAATTAAATCATTCGGAGTAACACCTGTCGCTAAGGTTCTATCAGTAAGAAATGCCATTTATTTTTTATTTATAAATAGTTAGGACATAAAGAAATAACCAACACCATCCATAAAATAAAAATCTTCCAGATTCATAAACTCTTTGATGTCTGCGCTACAATATAATACTTTGAATCTTTCACAACCATCACTTGTAATTACTTTAACCCCAATAGCTGGTGCGGAATTGAATTGTGGTGGAAGAATAATTGTATTTATTGCTGGCACTGTGGTGGAAATGTATGCTAATAAAATACATTGATTACCAAATACATCACAAACGTAAACGGTATATGGTTGATTTAAACCGATGATGTTATTGAATACTAATGCTGTCATTTATAATGGATTACAACACATAAATATTACGTAGTTGCGGAACCCCCAATAATTGAGATACATTCATCACAATCCGAGTAATAAATAACCCCCAAACTTTGGAACGAATTCCCCGCCAAGAACGATGAAGAAGAACCCAAAGGTAATGAAGGATAACTTGCAGAATATGAAATATATCGCCAACATTCATTCTCGTATGGGAAATCAGTTAAACTAAACACTTGATTAGGTACTGATGTCGGACCTAACAATGTTTGAATAACATATTCATTTGTTCCACATCTTTGGAATAAATAATACCCGACAGGAGCTGATGACGTTGGTGTAGGTGTTAATGTTGGAGTAACCGAAGGTGTTGGTGTCGGAGTTGGTGTTAAAGTAACACTTGGAACACAAACTGAACAATCGGCATCCAAATCTAACGGACCGTCAACCAAATCAATGTAATTCATTCCATTAATTATTAAATCAATACCAACATATGTAATACATCTTGAAATACCATCAACATTCGCTTTGAATACTGATAACTGAGATAATGTCCCACCTGATGGTAAAGGTAATGGATTTGAAGCATAATACAAATTACCATTTTCACAATCAATAAATTTCTTACTACTTGGACAATCAATTAAACCAAGAACCGTATTGAATGTTACATTACCTGAAACACTACAAGGTCTTGTAACTTCGGGTGAATTGGATGGTGTAATTGTCGGAGTTGGGGTTGGAGTTGGGGTATAACCACTTATAGTTACATCAATTGCTCTACCGCCACAAGGATCACTTGGTGATGGTGTTGGTGTCATTGTTGGAGTTGTGGAGATTGTTGGGGTGATACTTGGTGTGGGTGTAACCTCACAATCAAATATTGCATTAAAATCTAACACAGAACAATTAACAGTTGGGGTTGGAGTAGGAGTGGGACAAGCACCACTGAATACATAAGTGTCACATAAATCAGGACACAATGAACTACAAGGATATTGTCCTTCCAATAAACAAGTTCCATCTAATATTGTTGATAAACACCAAGTTCCACCAGTTGTATAATAGATAACATAACCATTTGTTTCACCACTCCAATAAGGCTCAGAGTTATGAATTCCACCATATTTGAAATAATCATCATAACCCAAACCAGTGTCATTAACGCAATAATTAACAATGGGTTGCCTATCAATTAGAATACAATATGGAGTTCCACTACAAGTGTATAAACTATAACCACTTGGACAAGTATAACCTGTATTGGTTGTATCACCACTAGATGATAAAGGTATTTCTTGACCGATAAAATCTAAAGTACTGAATAAAGTATTACCACTTAATTGAGAATAACTAGTGTACCCGCTTAGGGTTGAAACATCTCCACTATAAATCTCGGCACAAAAAGCTGCAAAATCCCCAGTATTTAAACCTTCTAGTTCAATAATATTTAACCCTGAGTTTAGTGTTATTGGGAATACGTGGTGATTAATGAAAATAAAACTATAACCTGTCATTGATTGTGTTACAGTAGTAAAATTACTACTTCTACAATCTACAAGTGTTTGATTATTAACTTTTAATCTAATGTCATTATCAGCAGATAAACCAAAATAATAAGTTCCACCACTAGCAATATCCAAACAATATGAAAATCCTATCCATTCATTTAGTGGTGGCGCTGGAGTACCTGTTGACGGCCAAATACCCGCATCATTTAGTCTTCCTGTTATTGTTGAACCTAAACCCCATAAAGAGTTTTGGATTGAAGTTGGTCCATAAGTTCCATCATTATTAACTCCACTACCGACTCCACCAGCTTGCATGTTTAGGATTCTACCACTATTATCTAATAAGAATTCTGTACTAAATAAAGGTGTTCCATTTTCAGTTGTTGTACTTCCTGTTGTTCCTGAGTTTGAAATAGGAAATGATAAATTAGTAATATCTTCGTAAAAGATTACACCTAATTTATTATAAACGGAAACATTACTTGATGCGAAACCAGTGTAGAAATAAGTTCCACCACTTGTTGCTGCGGTTGTGGTAAATATACAATCATCTGAATCTATGGTTGGGGTATAACCCGATGGACAAGGACAACTCATTTGTTAAACTACTAAATTTGAGATTATTTCACAATTATTATCATCAACAACTTTAATATTATATGATAATTGACCATCCATAATTAATGGTACATCAAATGAGTACGTTCCACCACTATAGGTATCAACATAAACACAAGTGGTAAGAGGGTCATCACAAAGATAAATGTCAAAAGGTGTTGCACCTGAAACTCCATTTATTGTTATTGTTGTTGGCATTTGACAAAATTGTTTTTAATAAATATATTAGGTAGTAAAACTTTGTGAATAATATGTTAGATGATAATGAAATAATAGTGGATTTACTCCGAGACATCTTTGGTAAAGAAAAACAACATTATGAATCAAAATGTCAAATTTCACATAATTGTCCTCAGTGTGATGAAGGTAGAAATAAGGGTAATATGGAAATTAACTATTTTAAACATGTGTATAAATGTTGGAGTTGTGGTGATACTAATGATATGCACGGATCTTTGGGCAAACTCATAAAGAAATATGGTAAGAAGTCCCACTATAAAACATATTCTTTATTAGCACCAGAGGAAATAAAACCAATAAATAAAAAAATACCCAAATTAAAACTACCTGAGAATTTCAAAAAGTTTAATGAAGTTTCAAGTATCTACCCAGTAAGAAGACAAGCATATAATTATTTAACAAATAGGGGGATAACCGATGAAATGATTGAAAGATATGGAATTGGTTTTTGTGATAATGGAAGTCATGCTGGACGAATAATAATCCCCTCCTATGACAAAAAGGATGAATTAAATTATTATATTGCCAGAAGTTGGGATTTACATAGTAGAGCCAAATATAAGAACCCTGAAGCTGAGAAGGATAAAATAATATTCTTTGAGAGTTTGATAGATTGGGAAAAAGATATAACTTTGGTTGAAGGAGCGTTTGATTCAATATTCATTCCAAATAGCATCCCAATGTTAGGAAAACATATGAGTTCATTATTATTTGATACCTTATATGAGAAAGCAAAAGGGGAAATAACGATTGCGTTGGATGGTGATGCTTATGAAAATGCGATAAAATTATATCACGAGTTAAATGGTGGGAACTTATATGGAAGAATAAGGGTTGTTAAATTAC